>Ga0187855_10004435_pt1 | contig 10109 bp, 11 predicted proteins | sample June2016WEW_8_10_2_FD_132969 | JGI IMG/M metagenome (GOLD analysis project Ga0187855, IMG submission 132969) | Peatland microbial communities from SPRUCE experiment site at the Marcell Experimental Forest, Minnesota, USA - June2016WEW_8_10 | ecosystem: Environmental > Terrestrial > Soil >... | reverse complement strand
AGTTTCGATAGAGGAGTGGCAAGTGGCCTCGCCCCGACTTTCGCGATTCGCTCTTCCGCTGCAGGTCGCCGCTGTGTGCTACCGGCGGCAAGGGGAGTCGATCGAGTTTCTGCTGGTGAATACCAACGGCGGCGGCAAGTGGACTTTTCCGAAGGGCGCCCCTGAGTCATCGATGTCACACAGCCAGGCCGCCGAGCGTGAAGCGTGGGAAGAGGCAGGAGTTCGCGGCCACATCGAGCCCCGGCACTTTCATTTATATTTGCATTCCAAAGGCGTCTTCTGGAAACCGCCGGGAGTGCGCGAATTCGTGATCAAGGCGTTCCTGATGGAAGTGGACATGATCAATGGATCGCATGAGCCTGATCGGAACCCAACCTGGTTCAGTCCCGACGATGCCAGAAAGATCCTGGCGAAGGGCCGCGAAGTGAAGTACGCCAAGGAAATGCAGGCTGTAGTCGACCGTGCGTTAGAGCACCTGGGCGCGGCGAAAGCAATGACCACGCATTAAGATTCGAACTGACCTGCACTTCGCCTCACTGCCGGCTGCGGTCCCGATTTCCTTTCACGCCGACTGTCAGTGGCCAGCACATGATCGCCACAGCGCCTCATTTGCTCTGAAGAGAAAGCCCGAGCTACGATCGTTACCTGGCAATCTACTATGCAACAGAACAGCCTTTGGAAACTGACACTGGCGGCCGTTGTTCTCGTGTTTTTTGCTGCAATCGGCTTGGCTCATGTGGTTTACCCGGACTGGTTTATAAAACGCTCGGGCGCCAGAAAAGGAGGCGAGATGTTGACCGAGTGGAATCGGTCGGGCTTTCGGATCGCCGGAGCGATCTTCGCCGGTTTCGCAGTCTACGTCCTCTATCACCTCTTCCACGACTGACGCGAAAGTCGCCTCTTCATCAGGTGCACCGTCCAGCCTTCGATCTCGCGCGTTGCTGCAACCCTACACATACATGGTTCACTCATGAGACGATTGAATTGACGCCATGATTCAGTTGTCCTCCGCCGGAAAACGCTACGGTCACAAACTTCTCTTCGAGGGAGCGGACTGGATGATTACGTCTCACGATCGCATCGGCCTGGTGGGCGCAAACGGCACTGGGAAATCCACGCTGATGAAGATTTTCGCGGGGATCGAGACTCTCGATTACGGTACCTTCAGCACGGCTAAGGGCATCAGCGCTGGCTACCTGCCGCAAGACGGACTCGCGCTCTCCGGACGCACCGTCTTTGCCGAGTGCATGGCAGTTTTTTCCGAGCTGCGCGAAATGGAGCAGGAGATGGAAGACCTTACCGCACGCATGCCGGAACTCGATCAGTCTTCCCCTGAATATGCGCAAGTCGCGCAACGCTACCAGCGCCTCGAACACGAATTTCGCACTCGGGATGGATACGCCATCGAGGCTCAGGTAGGAAGCGTGCTCATGGGCCTCGGTTTCGGCAAAGAAGATTGGCATCGCCGCACCGAAGAGTTCTCCGGGGGCTGGCAGATGCGCATCGCGTTGGCGAAACTCCTGCTGCAGGAACCGAACCTGTTGCTTTTGGATGAGCCAACGAACCACCTCGATCTCGAAGCCCGCAACTGGCTGGAAGAATATCTGACGCACTATCCCAACGCTTTTGTGCTGATCTCTCATGACCGTTATTTTCTCGACGTCACCGTTAACAAGATTGCTGAGATATGGAACAAGCGCATCCATCTTTATCCCGGCAACTACGAAAAATATCTGGCCTCGAAGACGCAGCGGATGGAGCAACTCGAAGCCGCGTGTCGCAATCAGCGGGAACGCATCGAGCAGTTGGAGGTATTCATCAATCGTTTCCGCTACCAGGCGACCAAAGCCAAGCAGGTGCAGAGCCGCATCAAGGAGCTGGAAAAGATTGATCGCATCGAACTGCCGGAAGAAGAAAAGGTAATTCATTTTTCTTTCCAACAGCCGAAACCGAGCGGCAGGATCGTGGCCGAGTTTATCGACGTTGCGAAATCCTACGGCGAGAAGGAAGTATTTCGCAATGTCAGCTTCATGATCGAGCGCGGCGACCGCGTCGCGCTGGTCGGCGTGAACGGCGCTGGCAAGTCAACCTTGATCAAGCTCCTCGCGGAAACGGAACCTTTGACCGGCGGCCAATTCCGACTGGGGCACAATGTGCTGCCGGACTATTTTGCGCAGGACCAATACAAGGAACTCAATCCGGACGCGCGCATTTTGGACGACATCGGCGAACTCTCACCGCGTTCCACGCAGACGGAACTGCGCAGCCTGCTCGGCTGTTTTCTCTTCTCCGCGGACGACGTTTTCAAACGTATCGGCGTGCTCTCAGGCGGCGAACGTAACCGCTATGCCCTGCTGCGGATGCTTCTGCATCCCGCAAATTTCCTCTTGCTCGACGAACCCACGAACCACCTCGATATGCGCGCCAAAGATGTGCTGCTCAAGGCGCTGATGGATTACACCGGCACGGTCGTCTTCGTCTCGCACGATCGCTATTTCATCGACAAACTGGCCACGCGGGTATTCGAAGTGGGAGACGGAAAAGTGGAAGTCTATCCGGGTAACTACGAGGACTATCGCTGGCGGAAAGAAGGCGGCGCAGAAAAGCTACAGGAAACGGTGAGCCGGTCGACGATTATCGCGCAGCCGGTAAACGGGAATAATAAAGACGCCGCCGCTGCTGACGACGGCAAGTCCAGGCGCCTGAATCCAATCAAGCGCAAGCAAATGGAAGAACGAGTCAAGGAACTCGAAGCCAAAATTTTTCGCGCAGAGACTGCCATCGCCGAGTCCGAAGCTGGACTGCAAACCTTTGTCAGTGCCGAAGAGACTACCCGCTTAACGCAACAACTGGCCAGCCATCGCGCCGAACTGCAAAGCCACATGGCCGAGTGGGAAGAGTTGGCCCACGCGCTAGAGGCCTAGAAATGCATCTCACAAATGACCCACTCGATGGACCGAGAAAATGTTTCGGCAGTAACCTCTAAGCCGCCAGGCGGCCCTGTTCTTCCGTAACCTCCTCTATTACCAAAGCCCATGCGATAGTGAATTTGGCCCATGGCCACCATCTCACACGCGCCGCATGCGGCTGCGCTCGAATAAGCCGCACGGAACAAGGAAGGCCGAACTCGATGCTGCAGTCCACACAGAACCCAGCCAACGCACCGAAATATTCTCCAAATCCGAACTCGTTTACACCACCAAAAAACGTAACTTCAACCATGGAGCAGGCCACCATCGGACGCTCAGTCGTTATCAAGGGCGAGGTCAGCGGCGCAGAATCGCTCTATGTCGATGGCCGCATTGAGGGTACCGTCAATTTCGGCGACAGCCGCGTCACTATTGGGCGCAACGGCGTTGTCGTCGCCGATATCAATGCCAAGGAAGTGGTCGTTATGGGCACCGTGACCGGCAATATCCATTGCAGCGATCGCTTAGACATCCGCAGCGAAGGCTCGCTCACGGGCGACGTCGTTACGCCGCGCATTTGCGTGGAAGACGGTGCAGTGCTGAAGGGCGCCATCGAAGTCCGCGCCGACCAGCAAAATGAAAAGTCCTCCAAGCAAGAAACCGCAAAGTCGGCGGAGCCGCCGAAGTCCGTCGCGGCCGCAGCCGGAGCAGGAACTTCAGCGACTCTGTCCCACGGCAGCAAGGTCATGTACAACGAGTCGAACTAAGCGCCAAACAAAACCAAGGGCACTGGGAATCTGCTCCTCAGTGCCCGTTTCACTCTTGTTGAACACTCCCGCTATTTCTCGGTTGTGTCGTCTTTTTTCAAATCAAGCGCAGCCGAATTCATGCAGTAGCGCAGGCCAGTTGGGCCTGGTCCGTCGGGAAATACATGTCCCAGGTGGGCGTTGCAGCGGGCGCAGCGCGCTTCGGTTCGAACCATGCCATAAGCGTTGTCGGTCTCTTCCGCGATAGCGGTCTGGTCGATCGGCTTAAAGAAGCTTGGCCAACCCGTCCCCGATTCAAACTTCGTTTCCGAGCTGAACAACGGCTGTCCGCAGCACACGCAGGCGTAAGTGCCCGGCTCCTTCGTCTTCCAGTATTTGCCGGTAAATGCCGGCTCTGTTCCCGCCTTGCGGGTCACGACGTATTGCTCAGGCGATAGCTGCTTTTTCCAGTCTTCTTCAGACTTCGCGATTTTTTCAGCCATGAAATTCTCCTCTATGAATTCTCCTATTGGATTACCACGGGCACTCAAAAGTTACGTCTAAAGTTCTTGACTTCGCCTTTCATTCGCTTAAAATGAGTGCCATGGCAATCACACGCAGACAACGGCAAGTCTACGACTTCATTTCCGACTTCGTGCAGAAGAACGGCTATTCTCCGTCATTTGAGGAAATCGGAGAGGGCCTGGGACTAAGTTCGCTGGCAACGGTGCACAAACACATATCCAATCTCGAGAAAAAAGCGCTGCTCACGCGCGATTACAACCGCAGCCGATCGATCGACCTGCTCCCGCCCAAGGGCCGTTTGAAGCAGGCAATGTCCGTGAATACCACGATGGTACTGCCGCTTCTGGGTCGGATCGCAGCGGGTCAGCCGATCGAAGCTGTAGAGAATCCTGAGACGATTTCGCTGGCCGATTTCGTCCGCTCCAAAGAGGTATTCGTGCTCGAGGTTCGCGGCGACTCCATGCAGGACGAACACATCATGAGCGGGGACTACGTGCTGGTGGAAAAAGCAAAGACCGCGCACAACGGAGATATCGTCGTCGCCCTCGTTGGCGGATCCGATGCCACGCTCAAGCGCTTCCATCGCGAAGGCGACAATATTCGGCTACAGCCCTCGAATGCAAACATGCAGCCCATCATCGTGCCGGCCGCCTCGGTCGAAGTTCAAGGAAGAGTGATTGGTGTGTTGCGGAAGTATTGACCCAGCCTTCCACGCCTTGCAAGGAGCGTCTCATGCCACGTCCTTCTGGTGTGCCAGTTTTGGACTTTCCTCGAGAGATATTGCAGGCTTATGCGTTGAACGATCGCATGAACCAGTTGTTGCTAGAGCACCTCGACTCTCGGGCCTGGCGAGCAAAAAGTACTAGCCACAAAGGCCGCACCATCGCCGACATCTTCGCTCACGTTCACAACATTCGCTGCAAGTGGCTGAGGCTTTCCGCTCCGCACCTCAAGCTGCCGGCGCAGCTTAACCGCAACCGGTGCACGCAGAAGCAAACGCGAGCAGCGCTCGCCGAAAGTGCCGGGCGCTGTTCCGAGATGCTCACAGAGGCTCTGTGCGCGCCTAAAGGCCGCGTCCAGAGTTTTGTGCGCGATGGCTGGGCCAGGCCGTGGCCTCCGGGCGTTGCCATGTTTGCCTACATGATCACGCATGACGCGCATCACCGCGGACAAGCGTGCATGCTCGCCCATCAGCTCGGGTTCCCCCTGAAAGCTGGTTACAGGCTGTGGGTGTGGGAGAAACTCGCGAAGGAGTGCGGATTCCAACTCCTTGCTTCCCACAAAACTAAACGCCCGGCTGGGACCGGGCGCCTCAATCCTAGGTCGAAACGATGATCGAATGACTCAGCCGATGTGCTTATCCAGAGCCTTCTGAATCGTCTCTTTCGGGACGTAGCCAACGATCTGTTCCTTCACCTGCCCACCCTTGAACACGAGCAAGGTTGGAATGCCACGCACGCCGTAACGCATGGGCGTAGCACTGTTGTTGTCGACGTCCATTTTGCCAACCTTCACTCGCCCCTGATAGTCCTTCGCCAGTTCCTCGACGATAGGAGCGATTGCGCGGCAGGGTCCGCACCAAACGGCCCAGAAATCAACGAGGACCGGAGTTTCTGATTTGAGTACATCCTGGTCGAAATTCGAATCAGTTACCTCAAGTATTCCATTACCAGCCATAAATCCTTCCCCCTGCGCGTCTGGTTTGGGCGCGCTCAACGAAACAGTATAAAAGCCCATCCATGTCGATGGGCCCAATAAATCTTAACACTTCATTGGATGCACGGCGGTGACATTAGTCGCAAAAGCCGGTTCTCGACCACCGCAAGGGAAATAAAAACGTCCTAAACTTTTCAGTTTAGGACGCCTCGGCAGCCCTCCCCCAGAACTGCCAAACTACGCTTGCATCGTAGCCCGCCCCCCTGGGAGTGTAAACGTCACTTCGGTAATACCGATTTCACAGAGGGTAATGCAAATTTCGGTTGAACGTAATCGAAGCCGTTCGAGACTTACCCACATAATTGATTGGAAGCAAAGAAGAAAGCTGCGGCGCAGAAAACTCCGCCCGGGTTACTTCATGGCGCGGCGGATTTCTGCACAAGCTGGCCGGCAGGCTCGGCCGATGGTCTACTGTTTCTGCCAGGTCTGGCCGGCGTCGGCGGTGATCCAGGTTTCTTCGGCGGAACTGGTAAGCTTTCCGTGCAGAGTGTCGGTGAATTCGACTCCAACAATGTCATCTTCGAGAGCTTCGCCGTTCGCTATTGGTCTTACCTGTGTCCAGTGTTCTCCCGCGTCGGACGAGTGGAATAGTGCCCCAGCCGACCCGCCCACCCAGATGTCCAAATCATTCGCTGCCAGGGCTCGAAAGACAGTCTTGCTCGAGACCACAATCGTCTGCCAGGTTGCACCAGTATCTAGGGAGCGCTGCAGCGTGCCATCCGCGCTTAACGTCCAACGGGGCGCGAGGCTCGTCATCGCTGCGTAGTTCGTAGTTCCAAACTTGTCCGATTGATCGTTCTGCGGCTCCGCAAGAGCATCCTTGGCTCTTCCTGGCACTACAGCGGCCAATGGGGATCCGGGTCTGGCATCGGCCATTTCAACCGGGCTCGCAGGCGCAACTGGATGATTCGCATCCTCCGGGTTCGAGGCCGCTGCCTTATGCGTTCGTGCGAACTGGTCAGCGGTGTTTGCTTCGGGAATCCGTGCCGCTGCGGACCGTCCTTCAGTGACCACGGCTGCGATCTGTTGCGGTTCCCGTTTCTGATGGAGCGTAACAACCGCGCCCACAACGACGACGCAAGCCACCGCTGCGCCCCAGCGCAAAGCGGGCCAGAAGAGCCAACTCGAAGCCGAGGGAGCGAGCGAAACAACAGTCGAAGTCTCAGGCATCGCCGAGAATGACACCACCTCCCGGCAACTCGAGCAGGCTGCCAAATGCTCGAGAACACGCACCCTTTCGGCGCTCTTGAGCGATCTCTCGACAAACGCGGTCAGCAGGTTCGCATCAGGATGGTCCCTGAGCTCAGCCATCGCTTGCAGTCGCTGACTTATGATTTTGGGTATTGCTGCCATGTTATTGCTACGTATTTACGAACCTTCACCTGCGGGCGCTTCGACCTTCTTCTTGGAGAACGCTGCGCCCCCGGTTTCTTGCGCCAACCGGCTACGAATATTGACCCTCAGGTCACGCACATCGACCTCGATCGCTTCCAGCGCCTGCCGCCGGCTCATTCCGCGCCGGCCTAAAGCCGCCAAGATCTGCTTGCGCAATGACTTAGCCAGTTTGTCCACTTTGCGGCTGATGGTGGATTCGTGCACCCCGAGGGTGCGGGCAATCTCGGCCAAAGTTCGCTCATCCAGAAAATAGGAGGCCAGAACAAACCGGTCTTCCGCTGGGAGCGCAGCCAGAACCTCGTCAATGGCCGCCTCAACTCTGGGATCGATGGCAATCGCCGGTTCAGGTTCAGGCGTGGCGAATTGCGTGCCTTCTTCAGTCTCCTCATCGAGGCTGACCAGACGACGCTGCCGGCGATACCGGTTAACGTGCTCCTGCATCATCACCGTGCGCAGCCAACCTTCTAAGGAGCCACGCCCGGTGTACGACGCGAGCTTTGAAGTCCGCTGTCCGTCGCGCGTCGCCGTGCCGTAGAGCTCGGCGTAAATCGAATCAGCCAATTCCCGTGCGGTTGAACTTTCCTTGGTGATGTAACCGGCGATGTCGTAAAGTTTCGCGCGGTAGCGCGTAAGGAAAACTTCCCACGCATGTTCGTGTCCGGCAGCACAAGCGCGGGCTAGAGCCAGTTCTTCCGCCCGCAAGCTTGCATACAGCTCGCGCAGGTCGTGGTGGGCAGCGTCTGCAGGCAGATACTTCCTCGCAATTTCCCCAAGGACACCGTCAAACTGTTCCCGCGTTACCCCAAACTCCGCGCCTCTGCTCTTTTCGTAGAGCTCGGTCATCACAGAGCCCAACCCTGGAGAAAGATCAACTCCAGATTGGGCATCATCTTTACGCATAACGGACACAACCTGATGCTATCAACTATTGGACGCAAATGACCGGAGTTTTGCCGTTCACCAACTAGTCATGGCAGGAAAGACGCATCGACCGCAGCCTAGAACCCCCAGTTTTCAAACCCCTGCAAATCTGGGAGGCGCCAAATACGCTCCAAATTATTCCTTCCAATTCTAGTGTCAGCAGTAATCATGGGTCTAGCGTGCTCGTTCCCCCAAATATCTTCGATGCGGTGGTGGCCCCGGAGCCCCAGATGTGATGGTGATGGGCAAAGATCAAGTCGCGGGGGTTCCAATTTACGATCGTCGTACTCGATGATGAATCGCACCAGATCTCTGGTGATCTGCGAGGTCGCATGACAAAATCTTGGCATGTGTGCAAAACCTTGCAGCCTGATTGCCGGTACCGTCTCATATCCGACTCAACCACGAGAGGTGCTTGCTAGCAGCGTTTTTCCGTCTAGCGATCTCTTGCCGCCGCACCCAGCCTGAGAAGGCTTTTAAAGCCGCTATTTAACAGCATTCGATGAGCTCGCAGTAGTAGACTCTGGGGCTTGCGTGGAGTTGGGAATCCGCAAGGAATCCGCCAGCAGAGCGTGGCAAACATCTTGCAGCAGGACTGGTGCTTTCGGCGCAAGGGAAACGGAACTAGAATAGTAGGGGAACGGCTAGCGGACGAAGTCGTATGAGAGACCGTCACTATTGGAAGTTCATCGCGCCGCTGTTTGTCCTCGCCGCAATGTGGCTCATGTGCCTGAGCACAGCCCACGGCCAGGCGATGTCGCTCACCGATACCATCCAACCCCTGGGTGCCCGAGCCGCGACCATTTGCCAAGAAACGCTTGCTCCTCCATCGTTGAAAGACGCATTACGGCAAGTCTGTCTACGAAAGCCTGCGGCAAGAATCGACTCTTCGATCCCACAGACGATCATTGTTGGTTTTGTCGGAGGCTTTGTTAAGCGCGATGACCCAAAGCATCCTGAAGTGCAGTTTGCCGCTTACCTCCGTGATCGTTACGCCTCAGGAATCTATGTCGAAGTGTTTTCCAATCACGCTGGGCGAGAGGCACTTCGTCAAGTTGAACGGCTGCTTGACACGGACCGTGACGGCGCTCTTTCAGCCACCGAGAAACAGCAAGCCAGAATTATCATTTATGGACACAGTTGGGGCGCCTCGGAGACGGTTTCATTTGCCCGAGAGTTAGGGCGGCAGGGTATTCCGGTGCTGCTCACCATTCAGCTCGATAGCATCGCGAAACCTGGTCAGAGAGATTCCACCATTCCGCCGAACGTCGCAAGTGCGGTTAATTTTTATCAGTCAGGCGGAATCCTTCACGGACGCTCGCAAATCCTCGCTGCTGATCCCACACACACGGAGATAATCGGAAACTTTGAGATGAAGTACCGGAACCATCCCATCAATTGTGACAACTATCCGTGGATAGCCCGGACCTTCAACAAGCCGCATCACGAAATCGAGAACGATCCCCGCGTGTGGGATCAGCTTGCATCCCTGATTGATTCGGAGCTGTCAGGCGCGCGACCAACCGTGAGCTTGTCAGGACTCTCGGAAGACGGCCAGTTTAGCCACTAGCATCGCCCGAAGTCGAATCCCCGGAGTGACACCCAGCCTCGATAATTCTGCTGATGGCCAGCAGTTCCTCGCCTTGGTGCGACCACTGTGGACCCCAGATTGCTTTTGGAAATATGCAGGGCTTCTCGTTTCTTAAATTGGTCTAATCAAACCGATCTAAATCAAACGAGGCCTGAAGCCTGCGGCTACACACGCTGCTCTCAAAATGCGAAGTGATCCAAATCCCGAGAACCTATCACCCACCCAGCTACCTGCTGACTTCCCCGCTGCGCCTGAACTCGACGATTTGTGCATCGCAGAGCATGATCGTGTGGTGTCGCGTTCAGT
>Ga0187855_10004429_pt1 | contig 10122 bp, 9 predicted proteins | sample June2016WEW_8_10_2_FD_132969 | JGI IMG/M metagenome (GOLD analysis project Ga0187855, IMG submission 132969) | Peatland microbial communities from SPRUCE experiment site at the Marcell Experimental Forest, Minnesota, USA - June2016WEW_8_10 | ecosystem: Environmental > Terrestrial > Soil >... | reverse complement strand
TTTTATTCCGGTCGGAGTCTTTCTACTCATAGCCGCAAGGAGACCGTCTGAGCATCGCTCGATGATTGCTCTAGCAGCTTGGTGGCACATCTCCCATGGCGGGGTGATGGCTATTCAAACGGTGGAAGCGTGGATTCACGGCGTCCACAGGAACTTTGCTGATGTGATCGTATTCCTTGTGATCGGAGTTGTCCTGTTAGCGCTTCTGCCAGCAAAACGAGAGGCAGTCGCGCCGCGAGTTGCGTGGACGAGCGCAGAAACCCCACACTCTACGCGGACAACGTTTCTTCTCGACTTCGTTTCACGCGATTTCACTCGTTTGAGTGCGCGATCGTTGTTGCCGTCAGCAGACAGGCTCGGGAGAGAATCTCTACTCCACCGTCACCGACTTCGCCAAGTTTCGCGGCTGGTCCACGTCGCAGCCGCGGCGCACTGCGATGTGGTAGGCGAGTAGTTGCAGCGGCACGATCTCCAGAATCGCCGACAGTTCATCCGGTGCTGGCGGAACGAAGAGTACGTGATCGGCTTCCTCCGCGATTTCTTTGTCGCCTTCGGTGGCGAGTGCGATGACGATGCCGGAGCGAGCTTTTACTTCTTTCAGATTCGACATCGTTTTTTCGTAACGGGTCATCGACTGGGGGCTGGTCACGTCGCGCGTGGCAATGATGACGACCGGCAGATTTTCGTCGATCAACGCATTCGGTCCGTGCTTCATCTCGCCCGCCGGATAACCCTCGGCGTGGATGTAAGAAATCTCCTTAAGCTTGAGCGCGCCTTCGAGGGCGATGGGATAGTGAATGCCGCGTCCGAGGAAAAGAAAGTCCTGAGCGCGGACATAAGTCTTGGCCAGTTCGTCGCAGGCTTCATCGTGCGTCAGAATCTGTTCCAGTTTGCCGGGAATGCGCATGAGTTCCTGCACGGCAGCTTTGGCCTGTTCGGATGTCATCGCGCCGCGCACCTGCGCCAGATACAAGGCGAATAGATAAAGAGCGGTTAGTTGTCCCGTAAAAGCTTTGGTCGATGCCACGCCGATTTCCGGTCCGGCGTGAGTGTAGACGGTTCCCACGGCTTCGCGCGTGATCATGGAGCCGACCACGTTGCAGATGGCCAGCGTCTTCGAGCCCTTGGCTTTGGCTTCACGCTGCGCGGCAATCGTATCCGCTGTTTCACCAGACTGCGAAATCAGGAGCGTCATCGTGTCCGGCCCGAGAATCGGGTCGCGATAGCGCCATTCGCTGGCGTAATCGACTTCCACCGGAACGCGAGCCAGGTTCTCGATCATGAACTTCGCCGCCAGCCCCGCATGCCAACTGGTGCCGCAGGCGGCGATATTGATTTTCTTCAGCGCCCTGAACTCGGCTTCGCTGACCTGCATTTCGTCGAGGAAAATAGCGCCGGTGTCCTGCGAAACGCGCCCGAGGGTGGTGTCGCGGACGGTGCGCGGCTGCTCATAAATCTCTTTGAGCATGAAGTGCTTGAAGCCGCCCTTCTCCGCCATGATCGGATCCCAGGTGATGCGCTGCGCCTTGCGCTCCAGCGGATTGCCGTCGAAATCGGTCACGCGCACACCCGCTTGCGTGATGACGGCCAGATCGCCATCGGCGAGAAAAAAAAGATCGCGCGTGTGATCAAGTAGTGCAGGCACGTCGGAGGCGACAAAGTATTCGTCCTTGCCGATGCCGATAACGACGGGCGGTCCATTGCGCGCCGCGACGATCTTGTCCGGTTCGTCCACCGCGATCACCACCAGCGCGAACACGCCGGTAAGTTCCTTGACCGCTTGACGCACGGCTTCTTCGAGTTTCGAAGCGGTGCGATGGCCGTTGCCCGTTTGCAAGTAATATTTTTCGATGAGGTGCGCGATGATTTCGGTGTCGGTTTCCGTGGTGAATTTGTGGCCTTCGGCAATTAGCTTCTTCTTGAGCGAGAGATAGTTTTCGACAATGCCGTTGTGCACCACCACAATTCTGCCGGTGCAGTCGCGATGGGGATGCGCGTTTTCTTCGGTGGGGCGGCCGTGCGTGGCCCAGCGGGTATGTCCGATGCCGTAGGTGCCGTCGAGCGGCTTGAGGCGGATCACTTCTTCCAGGTTGCGCAGTTTGCCTTCGGCGCGCCGAATCTCAAGCCCCGTGCCGTTTCCGGCGACTGCGATTCCGGCCGAGTCGTAGCCCCGATACTCCAGCTTTCTCAGGCCCTCAATAATGACGGGAACGACCTGCTTCTTACCCACATACCCCACAATGCCGCACATTGAAATTGGCTCCTTGACGGATGATTCGGGGGGTTCCGGTGATTGTTCGGGCATCGTTGCCCGTCAAGCAAAACGCGGAACTTACTCTTCGAGGGAGAAACGAAACTCTTCAATGACCGGGTTCGTCAAAACCTCACGTGCAATCTGTTCCACTTCGGCTTGCGCCTCGTCCTTTGACATACCGCCGTTAAGAGCAATTTCGAAGTATTTTCCTTGCCTTACGTCGTGCAAATTCTTGTAGCCAATCTTTGTCAGGGCGCCGTGGATGGTTTTACCTTGCGGATCCAATACGCTCTTCTTCAGCGATACGTAGACGTAAGCTTTCATCAATGGGTTGATTATACGTCAGGCAGCAACGAAGCGGACCGTGGTTTTCGTTATAGCAGGTATATGTCGAGCGGTCACTTTCGCGAGCTCACTTCCCGTAACTTATTCAAAGCACGACAGTTGACTATCCAACTCCGCAATTGCGCTCTCCAGCAACTGGCGGTAACGAAGGTTGCTGGCGGCGTCCAGTTGTTGTCTGAGGCGCTCCCGCGAAAGCAACAGGCCCTCGCGCCTCCGGTTGCGTTGCTGCTCGTCGGAGGTAAGCGGTGGGCGGACGATTTTCCGCCCCTCGGATCTTTCCTCTTGTTGTTGCTCTACGGATTTGCTCTCCCACCCGCGTGCCATGTGGCTGAATCGAGCGTCTCCACTGTATCGGCGTCAGGCGACCTCTAATCCGCGTGATCCAGATGAACCCCTGCCGATTAGAAAGAGCGTTTCCGCCGACCGCTCATACTGATCGACTAATGCTGGAATTGGCCGACTTTGCAAGCCGGGCAATAGCACTCCGGCTAGCAGAATGACACCAGCCCTGAGGGTCTGCACTCGAAGCCGAAAGGCATTTTCAGCAGCCTGAGCACCGGAGGCTGCGATGGTTGGATCGGAACTCCGTTGCGCCGCCTGCCCCACCATGGCAAGCTGCGCCGCGGCTCGCCCTGCTTCCCAGGCATAGAGAAATGCCGCCCAGGCCCGCTGCCGCTTAATCGCGCGGAATTTCCTGGGAGGCAAATGATCGCGCAGGAACGCTTCCTCGGAGAAGTCGACCAGGTTTCTGAAAGCTTGGATGTCAAGAGCACGGAACGCCTGGACAGCTCTTTCTAAATCGCCCGGGCGAGTGCGGCTGCGGAGGGCAGCATACAGCAGGATCGCCAGCGCGCTGAGTCCAACCGCGACCAGAACCCAAGCGGCGATCATTGCCGGAGCAAGTGTTGAAATTCCTTGTTCCAAGTCTCTACCTCCTCATCGGGAACTACCGTCACGGACAAAGGCTTAGGTTCGGGCACCATTAGATATCGGATCCAGATCGATGTGCAAACGAAGAAGGCGCCGGTTATGGTCAAATTCAAAAATCTCGTCCATCCCCAGCTTACGAATTCCGCGCCCAGTCCGTAGGTCGCCAGATCAACACTAGTCATGATTCCCAGACCAAGCGTGATCCCAAATGCATGGCGACGCCAAGACATACCCAGGAAGCGGGAAAAGAGCAAAAAAGATAGGAGCAAGCCAGTTTGAACCATGGCCGCTCCCCGATTCACCACAGTTACGCCGGCAAACCACCGGGCACTGGTGTTTCCCGGCGCCAAGACAGCGAGCAATGCTCCCACTCCAAGCAGCAGACCTGATATGGCTTGCAGCGATCGCCGGGCTGCCACCTTCAGAAACTGGGATTCACGGAACAAATTCTTCGAAACTTCGTCAATCACACCGAAACGCAGAGCAATGCTAAGCAACAGCGTGGCGGCAAAAACATAAGCATAGTGGTTACCAGACACCCTTGTCTTAAACAGCACATACAGCAGAATGTTCTCAGCAACCTCGAAAAGCACATAGGCGAAAAAGCACGGGAACTCGCGGTACAAGCCGCGCCGCCAAAGCACCACGCCCAGCCCGAGGAGAAGCACATTGGACGAGACCCAGAGAAATTGCAACAGCGCGTCGGACCAGTTCACCCACTGCATAGCAATGAACTATAGCTCTCGCGCCGCTCCTTTTCAACTGAGAAACTCGTAGCAACTGTTCTTAGTTGGATGGTGGTTGGCAGCCTTGCTCGTTGCAATACGGCATGGGCGAACCATCGGCCATTAGTGGGAGCGTTGCGGTTGCCAGGAACAGGGTCAGAGCAGCCAAAGCCAGCATAAGTCGTTTCATGGTCGTTCTCCTTTGCGAAAGAATTCGCACTGTGATACATTGCGGGCGACAGACGAGTTTTCCGTATTTAGTTGATTTTTGATGTTATTTCGGAATTCGTAAATTCCATGAGGCTAAAATCCGCTCTCGAGGACTTTGAAAAAAATACTCTGGGCGCCGTCCCTGGGGTCTTGGGCAGACTCGCTTACTTGGGTAAGTTGTACGATGGCAAGGGAACTTACGAACACTGGGGAATGGTGAAAGTGTATGGCGGCGATGCCGCCCAGGGCGCTATGCGGTCGTGTCACCGCGTAATATTCTCTGCAGTGTTGAAAAAACCTCTGGCGGTGCTGTTGGAGGACGTGCAGGTGGCATGCTCGAAGCAGCATCTGACGGAACACGAGTTTCTGGCTTTACTCAGGCAGAGTCCGCCCCGGCCTCTGTCTCCAGCTGCTTTGGCTCACCTCAGGTCAGTGCTGAGCGCACTTTTGGCGTTAGTTGAAAATCGGGATGTTGCCAATCTCCGACGTGCATCGCAACTCCAACCACCTGCCCCAGCACCTCCGCCTCCTGCGGGTATTTAAGAACTCGCACCGAGACCGAGGACAGAGGATGGGGTTGCAAGACGATGGAGCCATTCTTCATCGAGCACCAGCAACAGGTATATCCGTCGCGCATTTCCACAAAGTAAATTGGACGCTCGAACTCCGAACGCCATTGACCTTGACCTTCGCCGACCTTGTCCCTGGTTGGGTCCACTTGCACGAAACTGCCTGGTGGAAGCAGGGGATACATGGTGAAGTCTTCCGACCCAATATATCCATAAGTGTATTTGTCGTCTTTAAACTGATCGAGATAGATCATGGGCACCTTACCCCATTTCTCGATGGCACGCTTTAAGTCGGTCGTTTTCTCAAGGTTGAATCCGGGATCGAGGCTGGTGGGGATCCGCACCTGGGTGACGTTACTGGAAGCTTCGGTCACGTGAGACTTTTGGGGATGACCAAACCCAATGTAGGCTGAGATAGCATCCAGTTCCAGGCCATAGAAGGAGAGCAATTCCCGATATTCCCGTCGATAAATAGCGGAAAATGAATACAGTCGAAAAATACTCGGGATAATGCCTTTGGTTTCAATGTCGGACAAACGGCTGGGCGGTATGGCGAACTCGTCACTCTCAAATCGTTGTGCGATTTGGGCACTGGCCAGTTCCACATCCCTCATACGGTATCCGAGGGTCTCTCTTAGCGCCCGCAGCCTCTGCCCACCATTATTTTGCACGCCTGCCAACCTCTGCCGCCCATTCTACCATCGCTTCGCACGCCACGAACAACCTGACCTTCCCGGCCCTTTTTCGGATTTTGGAACAGAAAGGCCCGCGCCGTTACAGTCCAGTTGCCTTGGAATGAATTCCGACTGACGCCACCCCGCGCACCCCACAGGCCGGTCTTCGCGGCGCCTTGTTCGGTTTTCGTAACAAGAAAATTGCTCTCTTGCTTGAAACCTCGCCCATGGTTTAAGAATTGTCTTTCCCGGAAAGCACCAAATCCAGGAAACCGGTGTTGCAGAATCCCCAGAGGACTCCACACCCAGGGAGAACGCGATTGGTTCCCAAGCAGGAACCAACGCCTGCGAACACCGCGATGCTGCAACCTAAACTTAGCAGCCTGGCAAGCTGTGACAACCCTCCGGTTCCTGCTCGACCGGCTTCCCGATGTATTGCGCGAAACAGACGCAAGAGGTGCGTGGATATGCCAGAAAGCGGAGCTGCATTCGAGGGGGATGCCTCGGCGGAAATCAAAAAGTATCGGCTGCTGCTCAAAATCACCGAATTGGTAGTCCGGGCCCAGAATCTACCCGCCGCGTTCCATGAATTTGCCCCTCCCGTGCTGGCACTTACGGGAGGAGAACTGCTGAATCTGTCGCTCCATGACCAGCGCCGAGACTGCATGCAGACTCTTTACTGCAAAAAAAACAAGGAAATTGGCGAGTTCGACCCCTTGCCGGTTGACGAATCGGCAACTGGCTGGGTATGGAAACATCAGGAACCGGTGGCTATTCCCGATGTCGAGCGCGAGAATCGCTTTCCCGTCTGTGTGCCGGTGCTGCTTAATCACGGTGTCCGCTCTTACATCGCCCTGCCTTTGAGCTCGCCCTCCAACCATTTTGGAGCTCTGGGGTTAGGCAAGAAAGTTGCCGAGATCCCAACTGACGAAGAAGTCGAATTCCTGTCTCGCGTCGCGACCATCGGGGCGTTGGTGCTGGAGAAGGATCGAGCCTACAGCGCCCTCGAGGAGCAGAAGAGCTTGCTTGCCATCAGCCACGAGCTCAGTTCCACGCTGGATTTGGAGAAGCTGTTACCGGCGATTATTTCCAGCGTTCGCAACATCGCGCGCTACGACCGGGCTGTTCTCTGCCTGCTGGACCAGGATGGCAAGAGCACCTATCTGTATGGAGATGCGCTGGAATGGGAGCCTTTTGTCAATCACGGAAGGACGATCCCGCTTCCGCAATCACTCTCGGCGCGCGCCATTCAGACCCGGGAGGTCGCCTTTCTCACCGCCACCGATCTGCGCGAGATGAACGATCCTCTCGCTCAAGCTATGTACGCCGATGGCATTCGGTCGGTTTGCAGTGTGCCACTCATCGCCGGCAATCGGGTCTGGGGTGCGCTGAATCCGAGTAGCGTGACCGAGCATGCTTTCGGCCCACCGGAGGCCGAATACCTGCAGCAAGTAGCCAACCAGATTGCCGCTGCCCTGCAGAATGCGCACGCCTATCGCGAGATTGAAAAACTCAAGGAGCGGCTGGCCGAGGAAAAGCGCTATTTGGAGTACGAAATCCGCAGCGCCAACCGATCCGACGATATCGTTGGTAACAGTCCAAGCTTAAAACGTGTTCTGGACTACGCCGCCATCGTTGCCGACACCGATTCCACCGTCCTCATTACCGGCGAAACCGGCACTGGCAAAGAACTCGTCGCCCGCGTGATTCACAGTATGAGCCGCCGCAGTGACCGCAACTTCATCAAGGTGAATTGCGCCGCCATTCCCACCGGACTTCTGGAAAGCGAATTGTTCGGCCACGAGAAGGGAGCGTTTACCGGAGCCGTGAGCCAGAAACTGGGCCGGTTGGAATTGGCCGACAAAGGCACTCTGCTGCTGGACGAGGTTGGAGATATTCCTTTGGAGTTGCAGCCCAAGTTGCTGCGCGTTCTGCAGGACCAGGAGTTCGAACGCTTGGGAGGAACAAAGACGATCCACGTGGACGTGCGCCTGATCGCCGCCACCAATCGCGATCTGGTGCACGCGGTTGAAGAAAAAGAATTTCGCGGGGACTTGTTCTACCGCTTGCACGTCTTTCCCCTGCATCTTCCGGCATTGCGCGACCGCCGCGAGGACATTCCCATGCTGGTGCGACATTTCGTGGAGAAATGCTCATTCCGCATGCATAAGCGGATCGACGTGATTCCCGATGAGGCGATCGACGCGATGATGAAATGGAGATGGCCGGGAAACATCCGCGAGATGGAGAACTTCATCGAGCGCTCTGTGATCTTGTCGGATGGCAACAGGTTAAATCCGCCGCTGGGCGAATTGCGGGAGGAGGTCTCGCGCCAGGCTTCCGATTTCGACGATTCGCTGCGCGGCAAAGAACGCGAGCACATCATCGAAATTCTGCGGCAGACTCGAGGAGCCCTGTCAGGTCCGGCGGGTGCCGCCGCCCGGCTGGGACTCAAGCGCACCACCTTGCAATACAAGATGCAGCGCCTGGGAATCTCGCGCACGGATTATTTGCGTTAGGAGGTTGTAGAAGAACCGCTAAATCAAGCCAGCAACCGCGGCCGCAAAAGTGCAGGTGGTTTCTGGCGCGAAAAGGGGATTGGCGGCTGATGTTTTTACTTGTGAGTTGGAAGGTAACCTGATTGGATTCACAGCCTGCCCCCTCGGCGATGCTTGTGTCCAACTGGGTTCGAGGAGTTCGTAGCCTGCAGTTCCGCCGCGAGTTCCGGCTTCCGGCTCAATCCTCCGCGTCGTTCAGGGAAGTGCGACGCGGAGGTTTTTTCTGTCGAGTACAAGTCCAGACGCTGTGGTTTTGAGACTCCGAGTGTGACGGCTGCCCAAATGTCGGCAATTCGGCCAGTGCTTCGGCGTCTCATTTTCGAGTCCAGCTCATTCAAACTATCCTCCGAAGCGAAGTTACAGTCACTTAGTCCATCTCGATCATGTGGCAACCCGCGTGCACTGCTTGGCTAGGTGGCGCGTTCCCGCTCCCCCGGCGATAGACCCCGCCAGCAGTTTTATCGACTAGGAGAAGTGTGTCATGGCTGTGGCCCGGCGCTTCACCATCCCAAGCGACTGTCTAACCTGCACCATTAGGCAGACCTGTGATTTCTGTAACTTGCCTCAACCCCTCATGACTGTATTCAACGCCATGGGGCACTTGACCCTGTACCCCGCCAATGCCACTTTGATGACCGAAGGGCAAGTTCCGAGAGGGGTCTACATCCTGTGTTCCGGCCGCTCCAAGCTGTCGCTGGTAGCCCGCGATGGCAAGACGATCATCCTGAAGATTGCAGGGAACCGCCAGGTGATGGGGCTGAGCGCTGTTATTTCCGGGGGCCCGTCTCCGATCACTGTCACCACCATCGAACTTTGCCAAATCAAGTTTGTGGAACGCGACAGCTTCCTGCGTCTGATCGAAAGCGACACCCACGCCGCCCTCGCTTGCGGCACCATGCTTGCCCGCGAGGTCACAACCGCGTTCGACGATGTCCATGATCTATTGCTCGCCCGCAGTTCGACCGAGAAGCTTGCCCGCTTGCTGCTTTCCTGGGTGTCAGACGAGCCCCACAACCGGGATCTCCGCGTCGCTACCGAATTTACTCACGAAGAAATCTCCCAGATGATCGGCTCGTCGCGAGAAACCGTAACCCGCTTATTGAGCGATATGAAACGCAAAGACTTGATTCGGCTTGAGGGTGAGACGCTGGTGATTCCCAACCGCATCGCCTTGCAAGCCGTTGCTTCTTGAGAGTATCCCTCCCCCGGGCGGACGAAGCAGTCTCTGCGTCCGCCCATTTTTTTCGTTCCCAGTTCCACAGTTCAGCAACTGCGCCCTGCGCATACTGGCTTTAACTGAGAACTGAGAACCGCCTTTAGAGGTTGAACAGCTCCCGCAGGCGGCGGGTCTGCGCGCGGCTTACCGGAATCTCCGTTTGTTTCTTGTCATCCATGCGCAACTGGTAAGAACTCTTGAACCAGGGCACGACTTCGCGAATATGATTGATGTTGACCAAGAACGACCGGTGCGCCCGCCAGAACAAGTGGGGATCGAGATTGTCGAAAAGTTCTTCCAGCGTGCGGCAGTTGGACTGGCCTTCCATGCCCGCGTGGCCGCTGGTGGCCACCGTAATCACGCCATCTTCGATGGTCGCATAACAGATATCCTTGGGATCGGTCAGGAACAACCTTCCCGCTGCCTTGATCAGAATCTTCGCGGTCTTGGCCGTCTGCGGGCGCTGCGATTCCAGCATCCGCACCAGCGTCTCGAATTTTTCTTCCGACCCCGAGCCCGCTTCAATTTTTAGCCGTGCGCGTTCGATCGACTGCGCCACTCGCTTTTTATCGAACGGCTTCAGGATGTAGTCGACTGCATTCACCTCGAACGCCTTTACCGCGTATTGATCGAAGGCAGTC
>Ga0187855_10004423_pt1 | contig 10129 bp, 14 predicted proteins | sample June2016WEW_8_10_2_FD_132969 | JGI IMG/M metagenome (GOLD analysis project Ga0187855, IMG submission 132969) | Peatland microbial communities from SPRUCE experiment site at the Marcell Experimental Forest, Minnesota, USA - June2016WEW_8_10 | ecosystem: Environmental > Terrestrial > Soil >... | reverse complement strand
GGCAGTCCGCGGGGCGGTCCCTCGACGAGGACGCGCCGGGCGGCCGGGGCTAGCGATAGGGCGTATGCCTCGTCGCTCACCCGGCGTCGCGCTCATTCCGGGCGCGCTCTGCCATCAGGCGCCGCAGTTCGTCGGCGCCGATGGCCTCCCCGCGTGCGATCTCAGCCTCTGCGGTACGGATCTCGTCAATTGCGCCAGGCGTGGACAGCAGATCGAGGGTCTCTTCTAGGGTTTCTAGATCTGAAACGGAGATGATCACGGCCTCGGGGCGGCCGTTGCGGGTGATCACAACGCGGTCGTGCGTATCCCGTACATCGTCAAGCACCGCGGACAGCCGGGCCTTGGCGTCCGCCAGAGGAATTATCACCGTCATGACCTGAATTATAGTCAAATGAAGCTGGCTGGCAAGCTGCGAGGGACGAGCCGGGTACACGGCGAGCTGCTGGTGCCCGGGATTAAGGTCCACGCTGACGCGGGCGTCGGAACAGTGCTGAGCGGGGTCCGGATGCCGAGGATGAACTCGATCATGGAGCGGTGGGCGCAGACTCATGCCCGGCTCGTTAGGCACGCTCTTGGCTGGGATCCCTTTCTGCGGGCTCATCCGTGGCCTGGCTGAGAAGGCTCCCGTAGATGTCGCTCGCCCCAGGACCCCAGTCGTTGTCGGCTGCCTGAGCGGCAGCCTCTTCGGCGCCCCGGCAGGCAAGCTCGTCGGCCCGTTCGTTCTCGGGGTGTCCCGCATGACCCTTGAGCCAAAACCACTGCACTTGGTGGCCCGGGCTGCCGAATCGAGCCGCTTCCAGAGATCCGCGTTCTTGACCGGCTTCTTCTCCTTGGTCTGCCACCCATTGTGTCTCCATTGGGGCAGCCATTCGGTGACGCCTCTGCGCAAGTACTGGCTATCGGTATACATGTGTACCTTGGACGGCCGGGTCAAGCTTTCAAGTCCGCGAATGGCGGCCATGATCTCCATGCGGTTGTTGGTGGTAGCTGGTTCTCCGCCGTAAATTTCCCTCCGATGACGGCCATATTTGAGGACGGCCCCCCACCCTCCAGGGCCCGGATTGGGTGAACATGCGCCATCCGTGAAGATCTCGACGATCTTTGCTGCATGGCCTGGGGAATCCGGGTGGCTACGCGGCCCAGGACTGTCGGCCAGCGGACCGGATTCCGGCACATTAGCCACGCCAGGCCTCGATTCTGCAAGTCAGAACGGTGCACGCCGCAATCACTTTTTCTCGCTGACGCGGGCAGGCTCCCATCGTAGGCGACGGCCGGGATTACCGGGCGGCTCAATTCGCTAGCGAAAGCGTTCGGGCTTAAAGGCCACGCGCGAACACGAGCACCCTTACCTGTGCCGGGACGTCCGAGCAGCCAGGGCATGATCGTCTTTGGCTGAGAAACGATCAGCCGGCTATTCCCGATGGGGCAGCAGAGCTTCCGGCCCGGCCCGGGCGGCGGCTACGGTCCTGTTTATCCTGGTGGCAGGGAGAGACCCCGTGGTGTCAGCGGGCTCCACGCATATCAGCCCCTCTGATGCATCGGCGACGGCCAGGCCGTCAGGACAGCCTTGCCGGTCAGGTGCCGTCCAGGGGGCTGGCCATGAGGCGGAGAATCTCGTCGGCGAAGCCGGGGACGCCTGCCCTACCGAGGAGGGTCGCCAGGTCTCGCGGGGTGAGCGGTGGTCTTCTGGTGCGGGCGGCTTGCTCGCGGATGACTTGCAGGATGGTGGGCGGCCTGAGGTCGAGCCGGGGCAACGAGCTGATTCATGTGAAGCGTGCCCGGGGATCATCCCCGCTCAGCCACCTGTTCAGCCAAGCCCTCGTATCGGCCCAGGCTCTGGCCACATCCTCAGATGCCCGCGCCATATTCATGGCCAAGGTACGCGCTCCCACCTGCGCGACCGGCTTGCGGGTCGCCGGACCAGCCGCACCGCGCCCTCCTTGAAGTCCCGGTCGAACCTCCTGCGCGTCTCCCCCATCGGAAAGCCCTCCCCTTAAGAGGATCTCTCCACGCTGTGAGGGGAAGCCCAGGTGGTCGATCGTCATGGCGCTGAGAGTAGGGATCACCCATCCTCGCCAGTGCCCTGCTGGCAGTCGGGCAACGGTCGCATGTCCTCGCGCGTGCGTGTGTATTGCTGGTGTGGCCGCTCTGATTCTCCGTTTCAGGAGACATAGCCGTGCGCCTCGTTCTGTCTCCTAGCCTCGCGGAAGCACTCGATCACCGACCAGATGTACGTGCCGATCAGGGGGAACACGCCGATGAGCACGGTAGTCAGGAGCACGGATGCCCCCCAGCAGCAGAGTATGATGGTTCCCCGCTTTTTACTGCCCATGAGGAGCAGGACGAGCCCTGGGAAGAGGATGCCTCCGAAGGCATACAGAAGCTCGTTCTTGTGTGCGTGGTGCCCGGGCTGCGACTGGCGCTGGGTGACGGGCACGTACGGCGCGTCTGCGCTGACAGGGGTTGCATCAGAGGGAAGTGCCGCACGGTCGTGGCCGAATGCAACCGCGGGCGGCACCGGGTCGGGGAGCGGGGCACTGTTGGGCGCCTCTGGGCGGTCGGCGCCTGCGTCACCGTAAACCTCCCCTGAGTGTTCGTCAGGTGCAGGGTAGTGATCGGTCATGTGAGCCTTCCGTTCGGCACGACAGTGCGACTGACCAAGTGTAATCATCCGTGTACTGAAAGTAGTGTACAAAGAGGTTGGTGCAGGTAGATCGATTCTTGGCTTGAACGACCCGGCATGGTTTCGGGGATGCCCGGGTTGGTGTCACGGTGAGTAGGCGTAGATCTCGCCGTTGCCATGGTTGTTGATGAAGAGGACTCCGTCGGCGATGGCAAGCGAATCCGCGCCGCTGAAGCCGGTGCCGGTGCCGGTGCTCCAGAGCGGAGCACATGTCTTCGCAGTACCGGAGACCGAGCAGTTTAGTGATCCAGTCGCGTCATACCCGAAAATCCCGCGATTTGTCGAGGAGAACACTACGCCGTTCGCCACGGCCGGCGACGACGTCACCGAATATCCGCCCGTATCGGCCGCAGTGGTCCAGAGTGGCGCGCGGGCGCAGGTCTTCGCGATGCCGGTTCCCGGGCAGTTCCCCGGCCGGACTGCGGCGAACGCCGAGAGTACGCCATCGGGGGAGACGGCGTAGACGAGACCGTACGCGACCGCCGGTGTCCCTTCGATGCCCGACGAGGTTGTAGCGATCCAGAGCGGCGCGCATGTCCGCACAGCCGCTCCGGTCGAGCAGTTCGTTGACCCAGTGGCGTCGAAAGCGTACAGCCCTGAATTCACTGCGCCGACGTAGACGATCCCGTTCGCGACGGCCGGTGCCGAATAGGTCGAGCCGTTAGATATGGTGCCGGTCCACAGTGGGGCGCATACCTTCGGCGTGCCTGAGCAGTTTTCCGATCCTGCGGCGTCGAACGCATAGAGTGACCCATTCGCGATGTAGATGACGCCGTTGGCGATCGCCGGCGAACCAGTGTTGCCGACGAACTTGGGAACGCCAGTAGTCGTCCACATCGGAGCGCACACGACCGGTGATCCCGAGCAGTCTTTTGATCCGGCCGCGTCGAACGCCGCCACGTACGCCCCGCCTTGGCGGAGGGCCATGCCGGCCCCGTATCCCGGGACGTACAGCACTCCGTTGGCGACCACCGGTGAGCCCGGTCCGGGCGTGAATGGCGGGCCGGTCGAAGAGTTTATGCTGGTTGCCCACAGTGGGGCACATATCTTCGGCGTGCCTGAGCAGTTTGCCGATCCGGCGGCGTCGAATGCCTGGACGCCTTCGGCGTCTGTGACGAATACGTCCCCGTTTGCGATGGTCATGCCGTCGAAATCGGCAGTTGGCGCTGTCCACAATGGGGTGCAGGTCGTGGGTGCGGCCGAGCAGTGGGCCGCCCCGGTCGCGTCGAACGCGTAAAGCTGATTCGTGTCCACGTAGAGGATCCCGTTGGCGATCAATGGCGCAGACGGACTGCCGTTCGTGTGGTAGGTCCTCGCCTGCGACAGCTTGCCGACATTCGCGGTCCCGATCTGCGTCTCGTCCGGCTGGTAGCCGGTCCGGCCCGGGCCACCGTGCAACTGCGGCCAGCCGGGGCTGGACCCCGGAGACGAAATCCCGGCAGGTGCTGCGGAAACGCTGCTGTGACCTGGAGCATGCGTCCGGACAAGGCCGCCGGAAATTCCCCCGGCCGCCACGGCGAAGGTAACCGTGCCTGCAATGAGCGGATGTGCCGTCGCTACCCGCTTCGCCGCACGGCCGAAGACCATGGCCGGGGACAGGAAGATCCCGAATCGCCGCTTGACCACCTTGCCGACACCGACGTAGGTCTCGCCGGAGTTACCTGTGACAGTGGTGCCGCTGACGTTGATGACCTGCGACCTGCGGCCAGCCCTGACTTTCTGGACCACTGGCGCGGCGGCAGGTGGCGGTGAGGTCATGTGCAGGTCGGCGAGAAGCGCCTGCAGGTCCGGAGCCATGCCGGGTTCGTCATCCAGGGCGTCCCGCAGGCGGGTAACCCACCCCCGCGCCTGTGCTAGCTGCGCCCTGGCCAGATCGGGACCGCTCCTGGCGGCCAGTTCGGCGCGCGTGGCGTCTATCTGCCGCTCGTGGCCTATGACGGCCACAAAGCGACGCTTCGCGGCCTCCCATGAATCAGTTGCTATCGCCGATACCAGGGCATCCGACGCAACCCGCGCCAAATTGTCAAAGTCATCGCTCATTGCCCCTTCCCCTCTTGCGCTAAGATGGCTTACTCGATAAGCATTCCAGACTCTGGCAGCAAATAAAAATGAGCCTTTCGCTTAGCGCGGCGCGGGCGGCGGCAAATAAGCAAACAACTGCGGCGGCGGCACGAGACCAAGCAGCGCATAAGCCCGCGATCTCCACTAGCCGCAGGAGGTAACCCAAACAGAACTGGACGATCTGCGCGGAGACTCCAGCCCGGGCAGCGCACCTGGCGACCGCGTAGAATCGGCAGGGGAGGCCACCGCGGAGGTGAATCGAGTGGTTGACGAGATCCCTCCGGCCGAATTACCGGTGGCGAATGATCATGCTGGACTGCGCATAAGCATACGATGGCGCAAACGCTCTCAATTCGGCATGTCCGGTAAACCGGCCAGCAGGCCGAAAGTGGCACAGTCAACGACGCGACAGCTGCGCCGGACGGTGGTTCACACGCTTGCGTCTGGGCTGATAGTCACGCTCTGTGGCAAAGCTGGCTCGTTTTGGACAGCCTCCAGTATTCCCAGCGGCAGACTCCGATGATGATTGTCCGGTCTTAGTTGAGCGGGCAAGTGCCGGTCCTGCGTCCAGCGGACGTGCCGGATCGGCTGAGACCCGGGACCGTCGCTTGTCTCGGTTAGTCCGACATTTGTTGGCCGCGTGGGCCGTGTTCGCCTTCCCAGCTGAACATCCAGCACATCACGTCGAAGACGCGGAGGAGGGACATGTGGCCCGCGCCTGCCCTGTCACGAACTGACTCAAGCTCGCGGACGAGGTTCTGGTCATTGATGAGCCGGTCGCGCAGGTCGTGCCACCACCGGTTGTCTGTGCGGGGCCTGTTGAGAACCTTCTTGACGCGGCTGTCGTAGACGGGCAGCAGGTGCGGGCGCTTGCGTGCCAGGAGCTTGCCGGCTGCGACGGAGCCGATTCTGTGGCTACCGGGGCGGGGCTCGATGTCGCAGATCATGTCCCACAGTCGCCATGCCGGGCCGCCTTCGGCGATGAGGGCTTCGGCTCGGGCGTCTGGCAGGGCGACGCCCGGCGGGATCTGGGTGAGCAGGTCGTTGAGCTCGGAGGCCTGGTAGTAAAGGACTTCCAGCGCGTGGTATCCCTCAATCCGGATGCCGAGCATGGTGACGGCGAGCAGGTCCGCGGCGGTGAACTGCGGACGGCTTCTGGCCGGTCTCCGCCGCCGCCGATCCGTTCGAAGTGTGCGCTGGGGTAGCGTGCGCGGCCCGTTGCGGGGTTGGGGGCGAGATACCGCTTCACCAGGCAGGTGGCGAAGTCCTCGTCGCGGAGCCTGGCGGGAATGCTGATGGCCGCGGCGCCTCCGTTGGTGCGGGGTAACCGGGACAGGTGGCTCTGGAGCGGGTCGAGCGGGCGCGGGCTGCCAGGGTAGGAGAAGCCGAGCCGTGCGGCTATGTCCTGCGGCTAGATGCCAGGATGCGCTGGCTGCTGATCAGCAGGCGGGCGACCGCGAGCATCTCGGGTGCGTGATCACGTCGGTGAGCACGAGTTGCAGCTCGCCGATCGCCGCGGCGGTACCGGCTGGTCACAATCCCAGAGGTATCGGCCCCTACCTGGCGACCATCGACCCCGCCGCCGAGGTATCACCCACCCGGGGTGTTCCCTCGCTTCGCTCACCGCCGCGCACCCTACCTTTACAGCCAGGAGGATGCCACCCGGCTACTGGAGGGTGCGGCCGGACTGGCCCGCCGTTGCGGGAGCTCGGTCCCCAGTCCCGGCGTGAGTGCGGACAAGGAGATTCTGGCTCTGCCGGCTGCAGCTCCGAGCACGTCGACACGGCGGCTCTGACCGCCAGGAGGTCTCACGCTGCGTAGTGACATTGGCAGGGTGTGCCTGGCCAGGCATTCAAGCGAAAGGTATAGACCAGCTGACCCAAACGCGGCCCCTGGGCCAGGAGATTGGCGCGGTCCCAGCGACTAGGTCCCGACTGACGAGCAACCGTGGAGCAACCATGGCCCGGAAACGGTCTTCACGAGGGGACCTGGAACGGGCATAATCCCAGGCCGGAATGGGTGCGCCGCCAGGGACTTGAACCCCGAACCCGCAGATTAAGAGTCCGCTGCCCCGTATTTCGCTTTAGTTCGCTCTACCTGCGCGTTTGTGATGCCGCCTGCGGAGATATGCAGGAGCTGCCACGGATTTGGTGCCGGTTCGTGCCGGCTGCTACCGGGCCGTACCGGGACATCCGAGCAACCATGGAGCAACCGCGGGCATGATCATCTTTGGCTGATGAACAACGGGCCCGCTATTCCCGATAGGGCAGCAGCGCTTCCACCCGGCCTAAGCGGCGGTTACGGTCTGCTGTTTCTGCTGGTGGCAGGGATCGGGGCCTCGTGGTGCCAGCGGGCTTCACACGTACCATCTGATGCATCGATCCTGTCGACCTCTACTTCGTAGACGGGGCGCTTCTCGCCTTCCTTGATCTCGTACGGCGCTGCCGCAGCCGCCCGGACCCGATGAACGCGGCGGAGCGCCTCTCTGTCAACGGCGCTCGAATCGCGAGAAGACCCGGTTCCGGGTGATTGTCGTGTGATGCCCAGGCCCGAGCGGACACAAGCAATGCGGCATCACTAACTGGTTGTCAGGGCGTCGCGCAGGTCGATGCCTGCTGTGATGCAGCGGCTGACGATGGCGGTGGCGGTCTCAGCAGTGGCGGCGTCGCCGCTGGCGATGCCGGCCTTGAGGATCGCCCGGATGCTTTCCTCGTGCTGCTGGAGTGTCCACGGGTGTGGGCTAGTGCGGACCCATGCTTCCAAGATGGTCATGCACGTGCTCGTGTGGGCTGGGGCTAGTGCGGCGAGTCGTGGCAGGGCCTCGTGCTCGGATTCGATGCGGCCGGCCAGAGACAGTGCCGTGATGAGCTGCTGCAGTTCCCAGCGTCGCCGAGCTTGCCGGCTCCGAACCATTCGCCGAATGCGGTGAGTTCGGCAGCGTCAGCGCCGTTCCGCACGGCCTGGACGCGTGATTCCCAGAGGTCCCTGAGACGGTCTGCGACCGGAGCGTCGAGCGCGTTCGCGCTGCTGAGGCTCCGGCCCAGGAAGCGCATGAGATGGATCCGACTGAGGCGGGACCGTTCCGGTAATACCGCCGCAGTAGCTGGCGATGACTGTCGAGGGTGAGTTCGCCTAGCCAATAGCGGGTGAGCAGGTGCCGTCCCAGGCGGAGTGCGCGGCTTCGGGTCGTTGCCCGGTCGCGTCTGGCTGAAGCCGGTCAGCGGCTGTCTGGTACTGGTCAGCGAGTATCGCGCAGACCTTGGGGATGACCGGGGCGTAAGTGAGGTAGGCATCCCACGCTGCCTCCCAGAGGTGGCGCTCGGCTGGATTCTCGGGGAAGACCGCCGTGGCATGCGCGGCTGTCCATTGATGGTCCAGGTGGGCGAGCTGGGGAACTGATGCCCCGTAGACCCACCGGACGGCCTGGGCGGGCTCGTGCGGGGGGTCCAGGCGCCTGCCGATCAGGTCATGGAACCGGGACAGGTCGATCTCCGGATCGCTGCGGCGCGCCCACAGCGCGAATGCGATGGCGGTGACCAGCGCCTGCGGCCGGACATGGTTGAGGGCCAGTTCGCCGGGGCCTTGTCCTCGCTCATAGGCAGACGCCTCGGCCTCAGGCGAGGGATCGGGATCAGCGGCGGCGGATTCGATGATCGTCCACGCTGGTTCCCGGGCACTTCCGGGCGCTTCGGTAGCGCCCTGGCGGAGTCCCGCCTCCAGCAAGCGCAGTGTGTTCAGCCGGGTATCGCGCCATTCGGCGCTGTCCTGGTCGGCTGCGCCGGCGAGCTCGGCGGCTGCCTGCGCATCCGCCCATACGGACAGGCGCAGCACGGGATCCCAGTCCAGGACGGCTCCGTCGCGGACCGCGCGCCATAGGCCGCTGATGATGGCTGACACGTATACGGCAGGCAGCCCGATGAACGCATCCGCTTCTGCAGACCGCCGAGCGGCGTCTTGGCGGATAGTGTCCCCGAGTTTCGAGGCAAGGGAGAAGCGGCTGGGACCGAGGAAGTCGCCGCTCGGCTCCCAGGTCTGCAGGAGGTTCACCAGGTCATCAGCTGACAAGGCGGTGAGTTCTCCCACTGCTACCGGCCTGGAAACTGATGTCCCGTACCGCTGGGGGAATGCTGGCGGCGAGGTCGGGGGCCTGCCCGTATTCTGCGGTCAGGGAGCGGTACTGGGCCTGCCGGTCCGGGGTGAGGATGGCTTCTACTGCGGCGAGCCTGTCGCGCTGCCATCGTGAAACCCGGTCACGGGTCATGGCGGCGGGTGGTGGCTGCCCGGTGGCCTTCTCATGCTGCTTGGCCCAGTCGTTTACCTCTGGGCCCCGGTCGATGAGGGCCAGCAGCGCCTGTTGGCCGCTGAGACAGATCGAGGCGCAGTGGTGGCTGGCCAGGCATGTAAAGTCCCCGGCACCGGAGTCGCGGTAACACGCACGCGACGCAGAGCACGGCGTGCTGATTTCCGCGCTCGTCCATTACCAGGAGGGCGACCCCGGCCGCGGGTTCTATGACATGGCCGAGCGCAACGGCCTGATCCCTGCGGCCTGAACGTGAGCAATCGCGCACTCAACCCGGCGCGCTCGTCGCCCGTGCGCCTCTCGCCGTCCGTCGCCCCCGCCCGGGTCGCTTCAGCCGCTTGAGCCAGCCCCATTGGGGCAACAACCGGGGTTCAAGTTCCTCCAGCCGGGGTATTTCCTCCTCCCTGGTCAACTTCGTGAATATCGCGAACATCGACCTGAGACGAGGGTCGCACGCATGCAGCGAGTGCTCGATCCGGTCGAGAACCCGCTGCTGGCAGGTCGGCAGGCTCATAAGTCAACTCCGATCTAGGGTTCCGTCCAGGGACTGCGCAGTGGTTCTGGCCGACGGCCACCAGGTCAGAGGCGGATCAGGTGAAGGCGGCGCGCTCCGCTCCGCATCCATGTGTGCAGCGCGCTGCTTCCCTTCCTGGTGAGCCTGCGCGGTCGTCTCGGCCAGCGACGCGCCCGGCGCGCACGATCAGGGTTTGGTGCCCTGCGCGGGCGGCGCTGGGCCGAGACGAGCAAACATTCATCTCCTGCAGTGCCGGACCTGCTGGGTGGTTACCCGCCAAGAGCCGGTGCTTGGACCCCTTTGACCTGGACCCTGCCGCCCGCCATCCGGTCGGGACGGAGACCAGCAGTACCGTGCGACCCCGGTATGCGGGGGAGGCGGTGCCGGTCTACCCGGCGAAGAGTGTCCCTTGCCGGGTCCCGGCCGGTGTGCGAGCCCGGGGCTGGCGCCGTTCAGCTGGCGTGGCGGAGCGTCCCGCCTGGTCGCTGGGGCTGGGCCGGGGGGTGCTGCCGCGGAAGCCGGGTGAGTAGGCCAGGTGGAAGCCGCGGGTGGGAACTGTGGCGCCTAGCTG
>Ga0187855_10004421_pt1 | contig 10131 bp, 7 predicted proteins | sample June2016WEW_8_10_2_FD_132969 | JGI IMG/M metagenome (GOLD analysis project Ga0187855, IMG submission 132969) | Peatland microbial communities from SPRUCE experiment site at the Marcell Experimental Forest, Minnesota, USA - June2016WEW_8_10 | ecosystem: Environmental > Terrestrial > Soil >... | reverse complement strand
TCACTTCCGCCGGCGTATCGGGCGCTTCCCGCGGACTGCGTGTCAGCATCCAGATATCGTCCGGCGCCGCGTTGGCGGGATCTTCCAGCGCGCCGCCTTCGTGCGAGATGTGCCAGATGTTGCGGTCCCGGCTGTAGATCTTGGTCGTCGTTTGCGCGATCGGCACGTTGTGCTGCTGCGCGTACGCGATGGCGTCCTCACGCGACACGATCGACCACTCCCGCCAAGGCGCGATCACCGGAAGCTGCGGCGCCAGCGCCTTGTAGGTCAGCTCGAAGCGCACCTGGTCGTTGCCCTTTCCCGTGCAGCCGTGCGCCAAACCGTCGCAGCCCGTGCGCAGCGCCACTTCCACCTGCTTCTTCGCCAGCAGCGGACGCGCCACCGAAGTGCCCAACAGATACTTGTGCTCGTAAACGCCGCCGGAGCGCACCAGCTTCCACAGATACTCGGTGACGAACTCCTCGCGCATGTCCTCCACGTAGACTTCCGATGCGCCCGTGCGCAGCGCCTTGGCTTCCAGCCCGCTCAGTTCATCGGCGCCCTGCCCGATGTCGCCGCACACCGCGACCACGTCGCAGCCGTAATTTTCCTTCAACCAGGGAATGATGACAGAGGTATCCAGGCCGCCCGAGTATGCCAGGGCCACCTTCTTCGGTTTGTTCATATAAAGCGATTATCCCAACATCATGAACAGCAGCGCTTTTTGGGCGTGCAGGCGGTTTTCGGCTTGATCGAAAACCACCGAGCGGCTGTGCTCGATGACGGAATCGGTGACTTCTTCGTCGCGATGCGCCGGCAGGCAATGCATGAAGACCGCGTCGGGCCGCGCCAGCGCGAACAGCGCATCGTTCACCTGGTAATCCGCGAAGGCTTTGCGCCGCTTGGCGGCTTCCTTCTCCTGCCCCATGCTGGTCCAGACATCCGTGTAGACGGCATGCGCGCCGTTCACCGCCTCGGCGGGGTCGTCGGTCAGTTGCAGCGTAGCGCCGGATACTGCGGCGAGTCCATCGGCCTGCGCCACGATTTCCGGATTCGGCTCGTAGCCGCACGGTGTGGCAATGGCGAAATCGATCCCGAGCCGCGCGCACGTCAGCATCAGCGAGTGCGCCACGTTGTTCCCGTCGCCGCAAAACGCAACTTTTAGGCCGGCCAGATCGCCGAAGCGTTCCTTCAGCGTGAGCATGTCCGCCAGCACCTGGCAAGGGTGATAAAGATCGCTCAAAGCGTTGATCACCGGCACGCCGGACCAGTGCGCCAATTGCTCGATGGTGTCCTGCGAAAACGTGCGCGCCACGATGGCGTGAACCCAGCGGTCCAGATTGCGGGCAATATCTTTAACCGGCTCGCGCGCGCCGATGGGGCCCTCGGTGAAGACCGAGTCGCCGCCCAACTGCTTGATGGCCAACTCGAACGTCAGGCGGGTGCGCAGCGAAGCCTTCTCGAAGAGCAGGCCGATGGACTTACCATCGAGCGCGTGCGCATAAGCGCGAGGCGACTGCTTCATATCCAGCGCGATATCCAGCAGGCCGGCCAGTTCGTCGTCGGTGAGGTCGAGGTCGCGGCACAGATCCGGGCCCGAGATTCGAGTAGTCTGCTGGCGGGATATCGGAAAAGCGGCCACGGCGGCACCTCGTTGTGAATTTTTATTCACTACAATGTATATTTACACAATTAGAAGGGAGTGTCAAGGGCTTTTGCGCTTAACGGCCATGAGGCCGCCGGAAGCGTCATTGGCGGTATTGGCCGGATAGTGGCAACCCTTCAGGGGCAATAACGGACCTAAACGCAAATCCAACAGAGGCGGCCTTGACTCGCCCTCATTCACCTTGCACACGGCGTAGCCTTCCGCCAGCCTTAGTCTTACGCATTGCGACGATCTTGCGGAAGCAACTCCGGCCCGCGCGGGCGTGGGGGCTTTTCGGTTAGCTCGGGAGAGGTTTCGAGGATTTGACGGGCCTACCAAGACATCACTGGCCAGTATCGAAGTTCAGCGATATCCAGCAGGCCGGCCAGTTCGTCGTCGGTGAGGTCGAGGTCGCGGCACAGACCCGGGGTGGAGATTTGGGCAGTTTGTTGGCGGGAGATTGGAAAAGCGGCCACGGCGGCACCTTGTTTTAAAGTTTTATTCACTAACGCATATTTACACAATCCGGGGGAAGTGTCGAGCGGCCTTGACTGGCGACCATTTCCAGCCTAGAATCGTTTGTAGTGCATGTAGCGCATATAGCGGATATAGCGCATATCCCAAAAAGAGGAAGATTTAGCAATGCCGAACGCCACTGCAAGACAGGACAGCCCCTCGCGGCCTACACGCATGGATCGGCGGCTTCCAGTCTCCGCTAGCGACCGTGGAGAGATTGAGGAGTTATACCTGGCATTCAGGAAAAGCAAGGCGAAGCTGGTAGCGCCAAATGGGGAAGCTCGCCTGCTACCAGACTCGCTCTATTCGTTTCTGGTCGAATTGATCGGACTTCTGAATGAACGAAAGTCCGTCGTGATCGTCCAGAATCAGGCCAAACTGACGACGATCGAGGCCGCGGCCATCCTCAGCGTCTCCCGGCAGTTCTTGGTCAATCTACTGGAGAAGGGCGAGATTCCATACCACATGGTAGGAACACACCGTCGCATGTACGCACAGGATTTGCTCCAATACAGAGCCAAAAGGGACGAGCAGCGACATAAGGCCATTCGCGAACTGGCGCAAGCGGAGGCCGAAGAAGGGATTTACGAGAGGACGTCCATGTCCGGCGATGAGAATTAGCGCGTATGTCGCGGTCTTGGATGCTTGCGTTTTGGCCCCGATGCCAATCATGGACACCCTTCTCCGATTGGCGGAGGAGCCTGCCTTTTACACGCCAAAATGGTCTCCAGACATTCTGCAAGAGGTTCGCAAGACGTTAACAAAAAGGTTTGGATATTCGGGCGAACAGGCTCAACGCAGAATCGGAATGATGGAGAGCACTTTCCCGGACGCCATCGTCACGGGATACGAGAACCTGATTCCCTCGATGACGAACGATTCTAAGGACAGGCATGTGCTCGCGGCTGCGGTAAAATGCGGCGCCCATTCAATCGTGAGCGACAATGTGACGCACTTTCCGAAAGGCGCCCTGTCGCCCTATAACCTGGAATGCTTGACCGCGGATGCCTTTATGAGACACCAGTATCATCTCGACCCGGATGCCTTTATCGGCGTTTTGATAGCACAGGCAAAAGACATCGGATGGACGCTGCAATATCTGATCTCCAAACATGTTCCATCGCTCTCCGAATCGATCGTTACTCACTAAAACGGAAATCGTTCGACTTGTTTGCGCAGGCCGCGCAGAAGTTTGGACTTTTGGTTGGACCAAGCCGGCTTTCAGCCGGTTCCTTCGTCTGCATCCATCGCACCAGAACGGCCCGCACTAAAAAGCTGCTGGCCAAGTATGTGACCTTTCGGCAAGCGTGCGTGACGCCGGCTAGGCCGTCCTGTTAAGTTCAGTCAGTCGCTGAGGAGCGGCTGATCGTGACCTCGGGGGACACCTCAAAACCGGCCAGTTGAGCGCAGCCAGGACTCCATTAGTTTTACCTCACCAGCGACGGTTTCGGCAAGAGTTTTTCGGTGGCTTTCTTTGGCAGTACAGTTGGATGTGATTTATACTGGCTTTACCTGGGCGGAGGATAGGGCTCCGCAGGGATGCGACCCGAGGCGGCCTCTCTCGCTTCGTAACGTATGACATCGATCTGGCGACCAAGTCACGCGATATCATTGGTGCGCAGGACTTCCTCCAAGACGCGGAATGCGATGGTGCCAATTCATGAAAGGTCCGGTACCAATAACCCGGTCTGAACCTGCCAGGAACGCAAATTACAGCATTGCCATCGGGTATCTTCGCTCGGCCATCATCGTCGTCGTGGTCGCAGTCCACTCAATCTTGGCGTACTGCTCTTTCGTGCCCCTGCAAATCCTGTTTGGGACGAGGTCGGGCCTTTGGAGGGCATATCCCATAGTAGACGGCCGGCGCTGGGCTGGCTTCGATCCGATTGTCGGGTTTACCGACCCCTTCGGAATGCCCCTCATGTTTTTCTTGTCCGGGCTGTTCGTATGGAACAGTCTGCAGCGGAAAGGCATTGCGCGATTCGGACGCGATCGGGCGACACGACTGGGCTTACCGTTCGCGGTTGCCGTTGCTTTTCTGGCACCTGCCGCTTACTATCCGACGTATCTGGCCACCGCTGGCGGTCCGCCTCTCAAGACCTTCCTCCGACAGTGGTTTTCGCTCGGCGAATGGCCGTCTGGACCCGCATGGTTCATCTGGATTCTGCTGGTGTTCGATTGCCTCGCTGCAGGATTCTTCCTCATGATGCCGAAGTGGGGCGACCGGCCCAGCCGCTGGTATTCTCGCCTGTTCAGCAGTCCGGCGAGGTTTTTCTGGACGCTGACGGCCGTTTCCGGAATCGCCTATGTCCCAATGGTGCTCGCCTTCGGTCCTGTGCGCTGGACGGCGTGCGGGCCATTCATGTTCCAGACGAGCCGGTTGCCGCACTACGCAGTCTGGTTCTTTGCCGGCCTCTTTACCGGCGCTTACGGGATTAATCGCGGTGTGATTGCGCAGGGGGGAGCGTTGGCACAGAACTGGCTGAGATGGCTGGGTTGGGCTTCGGCCGCATTTGGGGTACTGGTTGTTGTTACCCATCCGGCGATTCGGTCCACGGCGCCGCCCTGGTGGGAACTCGTTGCCGCCATGGCATGGGTGCTGTCATGCACCGCAGCGACGCTCTGGGTGCTTGCGATGTTCCTTCGGTTTGGTGGCACGCGCGTCAGGGTTATGGATAGTCTTTGCGAAAACGCTTACGGAATATACTTAGTCCACTATCTCTTCGTGATCTGGCTGCAGTACTCCCTGCTGCGAGCCCCTCTAGCCGGGTTGGCAAAGGGAAGCATTGTGTTTCTCGGCGCGCTGGCGCTGAGTTGGGCCAGCGTCGCTGCCCTACGCAGGGTTCCCGGCGTCGCGCACGTCATTTGACTTGACCGCTTCTTTCGGGATCAACCTTGGATCTGAGCTTGCAGTTCTCGCTTTCTGCCAAAATACGTTGGCAGACCTCCGAATTGGACCTTAACAGGCCAAGCTACTCGACATAACGCACGCTTGCCGAAAACTCACCAAGTATCGAAGTTCACACCGCCCCGCCCACAATTCACACTTCGTCACACCCCCCTCCGCTTATCATCTTGGAAGGACCAAAACATGCGCTTGATTTACATCGCAACAACCTTCCTGGCCGCAGCCTCCGCTCAGACCGGCACCTGGACCACACCCGTCGTACTGAGCGCGGGAGGCCAGGGTTCGGAGTCGGCCGCGGCCATCGACGAGAACGGATCTTCGCTCGCCATCTGGGATGAGCGCACCACCATGGACCGCCTCTGGTCGCGCCCCAGACCGGCCGCCGGCAATTGGGGACACGTCACTCAGGTTTCCCCAGGACCGCTCGGACTCCAAACCGTCTACGTTTTCCCGGCCTTGCGTACCAGCGCGAAAGGCTTCGCCACCGCCGTATGGACCGATTCCGACGGCGTGTGGACCGCCGATCGTCCACCGGATTCGAAATGGAATCCGGCGCAGCTTCTGGTCTCCGGCGCGTCCGGCCCGATTTTCGCAATGAATGCGAATGGCGATGCCGTCGTCGCATGGACGGTTGGCGGGCCAACCGCCGCCCAAAGTTTCGTTTTTGCGGTACTGCGGCCTGCCGGCCAAGCCTGGACATCTCCCCAAACAGTCGCCACCGGCGTGCATATCACCGCCGATCATGTGGCAATCGGCCTGGCTGGCGCGGCGATTGTGACCTGGGAATCCTACACCGCCGTTTGCAGCGATGGTTTCTGTTCGCTGAGCAACTATGTCTTGCACGCCGCCCGGCAGAATGCGGCCGCCGGAACCTGGGCGGACTCGCACGCCCTGCAGGGTCCCGACGATAATTCGCACGATGCGCGCGCCGCCATCGATTCCACCGGGCGGGCGATCCTGGTCGCATTCAGCGGTTCAGGCGCCTATATCTCCTCCACCCAGGGCGCCGGCGGCGGCGCTTGGAGCTCGTTCAACACGGTGGTCGATCCGCAGAACATCACCATTGTTTCCGATCTGGCAAGCGACAACGCGGGCAACGTGACCATGGTCTACGAACTCATCGGATTCTCCACGTCGCAGGCGTTGGCGGTGAGCGGCACGATAACCGGCAACACCTGGTCGGCGCCCGAGTTTTTGGGTAGCGACACCAGCGTCAGCCAGATATATTTCGCTCTCGCGCCGAACGGCGCGGCGCTGGCCGTTTGGCTGGAGAGTAGCGCCACGCCGCAAATTCACGCCGTCGTCAGAGCCACCACTGCCGCCGCCTGGAGCGATCCGGCCGCCGTTTCACGGCCGGGAAGCACCGAAATGTCGCCGGAAGCCGCCGCCGTGGACTCGCTCGGCAATGCGATCGTCATTTATTCCGGCTACAACCCCAACCAAATACACAATGAGTTCGCCGTAAACTATACGCCTTAGATTTTGCCGGTGACGCGTTTCCAAAATAGTCTCCCGCCCCACATCGCCCGGTAATCGAATCACTTACCGCTTAGCCGACCGCCGGATCGCCGGATTCGCCCTCCCTCGCGCACTAGAATGAAATCGAAGGGGACTTTCTAATGCAAATCTCCGATAAGCACCGGGCAACGCGCCCACGGCACCGGCCCGGACGCAGAAACCCTGGCTTCGTTCGGCCAAATTAACTCCGGCCGCTCCCACGCAAGGAAAGCGGCCCGACATTTTTACGAAGTGAAGCCAATATCGCCTGGCGCAATCGAGCTCGGCCCACCGGCGCCCGGCCCGTCTCCCCCGCAAGGAGAGTCGCCGGGATTCTTACGAAGTGAAGCCAATATCACCCGGCGTATCAGAGGTAACTAGAACAAATGAAACACACTACCGGATTCTCGCGACGGCATTGGCTTCCTTCGGCCAAATCCTGCAGACGCTTTTCAACCGCGAAATCGTGCACAAAAATGCACAACGCGGCGGGAAGCCTGCGCGCATACTATGGCTAAAGGCCCATGCGCATCGCCATCGTCTCCGACATCCACGGCAACCGCACCGCATTCGAAGCGGTCCTGGCCGATCTCCGCGAGACATCTCCCGACTTGGTCCTCCACGGTGGCGACCTGGCCGACAGCGGCTCGAGCCCTGTGGAAATCGTGGACCGCATCCGCGATCTCGGCTGGCCCGGCGTCGCCGGCAACACTGACGAGATGCTCTTTCAGCCCGAATCGCTCACCGCCTTTGCCGCGCAGTCGCCGCACCTCCATTCCCTTTGGACCGCCCTCGCGGAAATGGCCGCCGCCGCGCGCGAAGCTCTAGGGGAAGACCGCCTGGCCTGGCTGCGCGCGCTCCCGCGCACTCAAATGCACGGGCCCATGGCGCTGGTACACGCCAGCCCCGAAACTTGCTGGCGAGCGCCCGCGCCCTCGGCCGGCGATGCCGAACTGGAAACCCTCTACGCGCCCCTCGGCCAACCGCTCGCCGTCTATGCGCATATCCATCAACCATTCATCCGCAACGTTGCCGGAATCACGGTCGCCAACACCGGCAGCGTCGGCCTTTCCTACGATGGCGACCGCCGTGCCGCCTACCTTCTGCTCGATGGCTGCGCGCCTGCCATCCGCCGCGTGGACTACAACCTGGACAAAGAGCTAAAAGCGCTAGCGGATTCCGGAATCCCCCACGCCGATTGGGTAGCCCGCATGCTCGCCGCCGCCCGCCCTCAGATGCCCTGATCGATGCGCACCGTGGCCCGCAAATTGGCCACTCCCGCCGTGTAGCGGCTGTCCGCCACCGCGAACGCTATCGCGTCGTCCAGCCAGTCGTGCCCCACGCCGTCGGGGTCGTGCGAGGCCACCGTCAACGTATATTCCATCGAGCACAGTTCGCAGCGGAAGGCGAAGCTCAGATGCAGTACGTCGCCCGCGGCTCGCGGCCCCAGCTTGAGGTTTTCCAGCTCGGTGTTTGTGCCGTAGACGTTCATGCCGGCCCGGCTGCGGATCAGCAGCCCCACCACGGGCTCCGCCACGGCATCCAGGAAGCGCACCGTGACGCGCGCCACCGCCAGTTCGCCGCTGCGCAAGACGGCGGTCGGCTGGCCCATTTCGCCCACTAGTTCCAGCTTCGCGATTTCCGCGCGGCCGTCGCCCCGCCGCAGCCGCGGATTCAACGCCACCGGGACCGATTCGCCCCACTCCCTGATCCGCCGCACGACGTGTTCATCGTATGCGGGCAGCAGCGCCGCCGGATCTCCACGGCCGGCCAGCTTGCCGCCATCCAGCCACCAGATTTCATCGCACAGCCGGCGCAGCAAGTCTTCTTCGTGCGAAACCAGCAGCACGGTAGTGCCGCCGCGCCGCAGGCGGTCGAGCGACATCGCGGCGCGCTGCCGGACCACCGCGTCCTGCCGCGCCAGCGTATGCTCAATGGCCAGCACCGCGACCGGCGAAAAATCCAGCTCGAGTCCCGGTCCCGCATCCGGACCCAGCAGTCGCCGCGGCGTCGGTGCTTCCACCCAGCCCGAAGCCGGCTTCAGCAGCCCTGTCGCCAGCCGTAGCAGACAGCTCTTTCCCGCGCCATTCTCGCCGATCACGCCGATGATCGCGCCGTCCGGCGCGACTGCATCCAGGCCCGCGAGCGGTGCGCAAACCACCTGCTTGAAGACAATCGCCATTATGGATAGGATACCGTCGCGCGGCTGCCGGCGGCATACAGACTGAATTGCGCCGGCCCGCGCAACCTGCCGGAAAACGGGCGAACGCCTGGCATCCCGGGCGCACCGCGCCCAAACGCGATCTCGTCGCGAGAGGTTGGATAGAAGTCCGCCGGAGTGTTCCACCGGGTCACGCCATCCAGACTGACCACCAGTCGCCGGCCCGTGCCGCTGTACCAAACGTCCAGCCGGTATTCGCGCCCCGGTTCGATCGCCACCCGCGGGCCGGTCGTCACCCCCACAACCGCCTTATCGTATCCAAAGCGCACTTCGTTCCCACCCATATACTCCACAAAAAGACAGTCTTCGCCGCCCGGCCGCCCGCTCACCAGCAGCCCTTCCCGCATGCCACCCGGTTGCGCGGGAAAGCGCACCGCCGCGGTCAGCCTCAACCAATCCACAGGCAGCCGGATACTCCCGTCGCTCCGGCCCGACCATCGCGCCAGCGTGCGATACAAGCCTGGCGAGCGGTCCCGCAGAAGGTCGTTATAACCCACGCTAAGGGCAACTCCCGCGACCGCGGTCCAGGCGCTCCCGGCGACGATTGCCCCCGCCACGCCCCGCCGCAGCCATGCCTGAGATGGCGCCCATCCGAGCCACCCAAACATAGCAATCGCCAACAACGCGGGCGAAAAGTCCAGCAGGTAGCGGCCCGCCGAGAAACCAGTCAGCGAGATGAACAGCAGCACCGCGACGGCCCCGGCGTAAAACGCGGCCAGCACGAACGCAGTCGCCCGGCCCGCGCCGCCGCGCCTGAGCCACCTTCCGATCCAGACCGGCAACACCAGCCCCACGGCCGCCAGGGGGCTGATCGCCAGCAGCCCGGTTGCGTTTTCCACGAAGAAACGCGGCGTGGACACCACGAACCTCGGCGCGATGAACGGGAACTGATCCCGCCAAGCGGGAGGGCTCAAGAGCAGGTAATAAAGACCGTCGGCGAGGTTCGCCGGATGCAAAGAGACGCCGCGCGTACTGGCGCTGCCGGTGAGTTGGTAAGAGGTTCCGAACTCCAGTGGATTCCCGAAGCGGGCGAAGTTATAACCCATAAGCGACAGCCCGCATATCGCGATCGGCGCGCAAAACCAGATCGCCGCGCGCCGCGGCCGCTTCAGCCAAATATAAAAGGCGCACAGAATCACCGCGGCCGGCGCATACTGCGGCCGGCATCCGGGCGCCAGACCGATCAGCAGGCCCGCCGCCGCGGCCAGCCCCCACCACTCCAGCGCGGCGGCGCGGCGGCTGAACTCGTTCAATTGCCACCGCACCACCTCCTCGCTCAAATGGCCCGCGTGGAACGGCGCATAGACCATCGTCCAGAACCAGAACCGATGAAACGTGCCCGCCTGCCACATCCACAGGCACGTG
>Ga0187855_10004418_pt1 | contig 10134 bp, 12 predicted proteins | sample June2016WEW_8_10_2_FD_132969 | JGI IMG/M metagenome (GOLD analysis project Ga0187855, IMG submission 132969) | Peatland microbial communities from SPRUCE experiment site at the Marcell Experimental Forest, Minnesota, USA - June2016WEW_8_10 | ecosystem: Environmental > Terrestrial > Soil >... | reverse complement strand
GGACCGATGGATGAGCGCGGAGGGCATCGACGGGGACTTCACCGTCGCCGATACTGACATGCGCAACCGCTTCCTGCGGGACTACTTCCGCCAGCACGGCCAGGGCGGCACGCATTCTCAGCAGCGCAACATGCGCCACCCATTCAGCTACCTCGCCCGGGAGGCGGGCCACCCTCACCCCTACACCGACGCCCTGCACCGCTACAGCGAGCAGAAGCAGCGCCGCCCGGCGACCCTGTCCGCGGACTTCATCCAGGACCTGCTCGAGGTCACCGGCAACGGGCGGGCCCGCGACTTCGAGGGCGCACGCGACCACGCCATGATCCGGGTCCTTACCGAGGGCATCCGCCGCGGTGAACTGCTTGGCATGACCATGTCCGCCCTGCCGGACGACCTGATCAGGAATCCGGTCATCCGGGTCGTACCGCTGAAAGGCGCCCGGGCTTCCGGCCAGGGGCGGCTGGTGCTGCTCACGCCGTCCAGCGCCCGGGCGTTCGCCGTCTATCTGCGGGTACGCCGCAGCCACCGGTTCGCCGATTCTGACTGGGTGTGGCGGGGCACGCGCAACCGCGGCCAGTTCAGCACGACGGGCATCCGCAAGATGCTCATCCGCCGCGCCGCTGAAGCAGGCTACGGGCAGGTGACCCCGCACCAATTCCGGCACACCTTCAGCCACGACTGGCTCGTCTCCGGCGGCTCCGAGGGCGACCTCATGCGCCTCAACGGCTGGAAGACCAGGGCCATGATCGACCGCTACACCGAAGACGTCGCGGACCAGCGCGCCCTGCAGTCCAAGCGCCGCCGTGGCGACCTGTACTGACTGGCCCGGGAGCGAAGACGATGACCACCGCATCCGCGACCGCTGGCACCGGCCCCGAGCTGGATCAGCGCGATGACACTCGCGAGACGCCGGTCCGCGATCCCCATGGTCCTCGCGTTGAGGCCTCTGGTCCGGACTGGACCGCGGACCACAACGGACCATCCATACCAGTAGCGGACCCCGGGGCGGACCAGTCCCCCGGCCTGTGCGCGCCTCGTAGGCCGGCCCGATCGTGGCCCGTCCTGGTCCTGGCCGCCCCAGCCGCAGCGGCAGTGTGGTCCGGCTGGGTCGGGATCCGCAGGTCAGCGGTGATCTCGATCGGGGCCACAGCATGCGGTACGGATAGCGCACCGTGCAGGCAGCCTGTCTCGGTGAAGGTCACGATAGCGGGCTTCAGGCGGCGGACCGGGTCTTTGGCGTCCGCTGGGGAGAGCACGGGAGCGACCTGGACGCCGAGCTGGCGGGACAGCCCCATGGCGGCGAAGGAGATGAGCTGACCGAACCGGTTCGTGACCTCCACGGTGCCCTTGTCGTTCTGCGTCAGCGTCCCGGCCCGCGCAGCGTCACGCACCGCCACCCACGAGGGGCCCATGTCGTCAAAATCGACGGCGCCGGACCGCGGATGGCCCAGATACCGGACGAACTCCGCCAGAATCCATGCCTGATCCGGGTCAGCAACCGACCGGCTACCCTGCTCGATGAGCGCCTCGGTATAGACCTGGCTCCACGACAGGCGATGGAGACCGACCTTCCTCGTCTTCCGCCCGTCGACCGCCACCGGATGTTCCCCTGCAGCGGTGACCAGCTGGTTGGAGATCGTCAGCACCGCCTCGAAACCCTCCTGGCGTGCCAGGTCAAGGTACGACTCGATCTGAGCAGCCCGCAGCTCGTTACGGCCGGTCTTTACCTCGACCACGGCTGCGGAACCTCACCGGCGGTACTGCTGATTCGCTGGGCCTGTTCCAGCAAAGGCCGTCACAGGGCTGGGGCAGCCCGGCCGACATCCTGAATCCCGTGTACGCGGCGTCGGCGTTCTACGCACGCCTCGTCCAGGTCGTGGGCTGGCAGACACTGCCGCTGACCGTCGCGGCCCAGGATGTGCAGCACTCTGGCTTCCCTGGCGCTTATGCGACGTGGGAGTCTCTGGCCGATGCGTTGGTCGGCACCTTCTCGGGCACCGCCACCGCCTGCCTGACCGACGACGGCGGGCACGTGCCTGCCTCGGGGGCTACACGGCTGCCGGCCGGTTTTGCTCTCCCGCCGGGCACACCAGCCACCGTCCAGACCGCCATCGCTTATGCGGTCGCCCAGCTCGGTAAGCCGTACCTCTGGGGCGGCACGGGCCCGGCGGCCTTCGACTGCTCCGGGCTGGTGATGATGGCGTATCGCGCGGCCGGGATCTCGATACCGCGGACGACGTTCCAGCAGGTGCTCGTAGGCACTCCCGTCTATGGCATTAGTCAGCTCGCGCCCGGGGATCTGCTGTTCAGCGCGGGAAGCGACGGGACTGCTTCCAATCCGGGGCATGTGGGGATGTACATCGGCGCTGGGCTCGTTATTGAGGCCCCGGAGACCGGTGAGCCGGTCATGATTACGCCTCTGGCGGGGTACTGGCAGCAGAACACTGTCGCCATCCGGCGGATCGTTTAGCGCCGCCGCGGAAGGGTAAAGCGCAGCGGTACGTCTGGTGCCGTCGCGTGCAATCGAGTGGAAAGCCTACCTAGCTGCACGAACGTCGTAGTGAGTCGGCTTGGGTCGTTCAGCGTCGCACTGCGTTGGCACCCTCTTCGGCTCCCCGTTTGGCTCCCGCGGGGTTCAACGGTTTGCCTCTCCCCGGTGTCCTCGATCATTGTGATGAACCCGGCAAGGTATGCTCTGGTCGTTTATCCTGGGCCCAGCGCTCTCAGAACTACCTGACGGCCATCACGCTCGGTGGCACCAGGTACGCGACGATAAGCGCGGCCGGGAAGAAGAACAAGCTAAAGATGAAGTACCCGATGACGCTGTGACCCTTTCGGCCAGCAATACGTGCGGGCCAGAACGCGATTGCGATCCAAATGAGAGCACACAAGATCCACAAAAGGAAAAACACGGCAAGCTCGTCTCAGCGTCCGGATAGAACGCTCCTATTTGCTGCCGTCTAGCAGCGCCGCAGCGGAGGCTCACTCGAGAGCCAGCCACCGATCAGCATTTTCACTCTCCCCGGCCACGTGTAGCAGTGCAGGGTCAAACGTAATGCGGTAGGTCCTGCGCAGGCGGTCAGACCGCCTTCGTGTCCCGGGAAGGTGTTAAACATGCCCGGTAAGCAGCCGAACATCATATTCGTCTTGTGCGACAACATCGGCTGGGGTGACTTCTCCTGCTACGGCGGGAACACCCCAACGCCGCGGATCGACCAGCTCACCAACGAAGGCATCCGGTTCAACAACCACTGGGGTGCCCCGAGGCTTCCGGACAGTCCATCCTGCCATTAGGATGGATATCTGGAAAGGTAAAGTAATTGCCTCGACCAAAGAAGAGCTTCTCACCGGAATTCAGCGGTTGAGCACGGACGCCCGGGGGCGCATCGCCGCAGGGTCCACTCCCCAGCGCCATCCAGTCCATATGTACTGACGCTTAAGCGTCAAAGCGAAGTGGCCGGCATCATGGCTGGTACTGTCAACAATTTGTTCACAGTAAAACGGCGAGACTTGTCACGGTACACATAGTACTGGAATACGTGCCCACCACCTACGGCGCGAAAGACGACGGCAAGCCCGAGACCGACTATCACCTCATCGGGAGTGGGCAGGCGGTGGCATTTACAGATGGCGGGGCGACCACGGCCTCCTGGAGCAAGGCCGCAGACGGTACCCCCACATATCTTCTCGACTCCGCCTGGCAAACCCGTCTCGCTAAATCGCGGCAACACTTGGTACGAGATCGTGCCAACCGGCGCAGCTGTTAGCTACTAGATTGCGCCACGCGCCGGTTCCGCATCGGAATAATCCACCACAATAGCGCGATGGCTAGCCCCACAATGCCGGCCAAAATTCCCGCGGCCAGGTTGCTTACCACATTGGAGATCGTAAAGAACGTGGCCAAAGTGATGGCCAACGAGAGGGGGATCAGCCCAATGATCACCTGGCGGTTCACCGACCGCTTGAAGGCCGCCCGGTCACGCAGAGGCCGCATCAGCCGGTGCTGGGCCGCTGGGGCGATGAACATCAAGAGGCTTGTCAATGCGCACACGAACGTCACCACATAAACTGCATTGTCGAGCGAGCTCACCCGGGTATAGCCGGAGTTGAACGGCAGAATAATCAGGAAAGCCACCAGGATCTGGGTGCCGGGAAGCAGCAGCCGGATCTCGCTCAGGATGTTAGTGAGATCATCGTCGGATGGGTCGGGGGAGTTCATACCCAATTGTATCAGCCTACATCAGCACATAAAGCTTACGCACGGAGGCTTAGGCAAAACTCTCTTTAAAGAAGTACAGCCCAATCGCAGCACGGAACGTCGACAAGAAGGTCTTCAGCAGCCTTCTGTAATCGGTGAAGTGAATCCTCCGGGAACCAGGCCGCCGCCGGGACGACCTCGACGCCCACGGCATCAATCAGCCGGTACGGCTGGAACAGATCCCCGTCGCCTCAAAGCGACCCGGACTGCGGCACCACCAACCGCGCCAGATCCCGTGGCGCCTCCCCGTCTGTGATCATGATCAGGGAACGTAGCCATCCGGCCCACGACCCGCACGCTGACCTGAGGAACTTCTCCCCGTAGTTCGGTTAACAGGTCTGTTTTAGGCTGGCCGGGCAGGTTCCTGGCCTGGGCCGCGTTGACCAGTTGCACGGCCAGCCCGCACGCCTCCAGCACGAAGAACCAGATCCGCCAGTCGGGTAGCGGCGGCGCGTTGCCGCGCCGCCGCCCCCTCGAAACCGGCCGTGCCCGCTTTCCGGGCAACCGGCTCGGGCAAGCCCAAAGGCGTGCATGAGCTCAGCCAGCAACCTGGAGAGTGCCGCATCCGGCAAATGCTCCTAGACAATTCCGGCGGGGAGGTCGCATCTCCCCCGCCGCGGCCCACGACGCTATGGGGCTATTTGAGGATGTTGATGGCGCGGGCGATCACCAGGATCGCTACCAGAAGCGAGATCGTGGACTGGGCATCATCAACAGCTTGGCCCACGGCCGGATCGCCGAGACATCCGTTGGGCTGAATGCCATCGAAGTCATGAACGACAGATGCAGGTAGTCAAGGAACTTCGGATACCAGCCGGGCCCGACGTATTGGGCGTTGGCCATCTCGGGGAAGACGAAGGCGGGCGCGCAGCCAGTTCTGCGCGCGCGGGCCGCCGCCCCGCCGCGATCCAGGTCCCAGTACCACAGCCCGAAGGGCAATCACGCTCGTGAGCCACACCGCGGCGCCGCTCGCCAGCAGCACGTTGGCGTCATTGGTGAATTTGGCCTCGCCGAGCGTGATGGCGGCCACCAGGCGAAACACCGCGATCGCATTCATCAGGGAGATCACGCCGATCAGCGTGCCCGTCATCACCCGCAACCAGGTGGAGTCGCGGTCGATGCGGCCTGGGTCGCCCACGACGAGTACCGCGAGCAGTGCCAGCAGGACCGGGCCGAGGAACCGGCGGGCGTCAGCTGAGCCGGCAGGATGGCGCGGAGCGCCCCGGCGCCGAACACAGCCAGCGCCATCGGTCAGCGGGGCTCGCCGGCCCTGGGCGCCCGGGAAGGTGCAGGGCTGGCCGGGGCGGGCGGACTAAATTTTTTAAATTTAGCGCCTCTTAACGGGGGTTCGCCGCGGTCAGCGCGCCGGGGTGTGCCCTGTCACCCGACGGGGCACACCGGCGGCACGAGCCGCCGGAGACCGCCTCCGGGCGCTCGCACACGTCCGGACGCTAGAGCACGTTGATCGCGCGGGCGATGACGAGTGCGGCCAGGACGATCGAGCAGGCCGCCTCGAGCATCATGAGCAGCTTGGCCCAGGGCTTGATCGCTGAGATATCGGTGGGGCTGATCGCGGTCGCGGTCCAGAAGGCCAGCGACAGGTAGTCCACGAACCGGGGTACCCAGGTGGCGGGCACGTACGCCGTGTGCTGCATCTCCGGGAAGACGAACGCCGGGTTCCGGTCCGGATGATGGGCCCGGGACGCGGCACCACCGCGATCGAGGTCCCAGTACCAGAGCCCGAAGGCGATCACATTAGTCGCCCAGACCACGCCGCCAGCGGCGAGCAGACCGCCAGGGTGAGCGGCGAAGACCTTGTTGTTGGTCAGGATCTCCACGACGAGCCGGCCGGCGGCGACCAGGTTCGCCAGGGTCAAGAACGCGATGACGACGCCGGTGACAACCCGCAGCCAGGCTTTCTGCCGGTCGATGCGGCCTGGGTCCCCAACGATCAGCACGGCCACGCATCCTGAGCCACTGCCGCACAGCCAGTTTTGGATCGGCTACTACGCTGGTGAGCGGCCTCCTGGCAACATCCGTGTCGTACCTCTGATGGTTGAGCTGGACGGCATCCCTGGACTCGACGTGCCTGCGGCCTACCTGGTCACCTGTCACCATCGGCAAACTGTTGGTGCAGGGGGTGCGAACGATCGCAGCACGCAGCGATCAGGTCTCTGGCCCGGTTTCGGCCTCGACGTTAATGCCATCGCCACCGGCGGTCTTCACATCGCGTTCACGGCCTCGCGGCCCAGGTTGGTGCCCGTCGATCGGCCGGTGGATGAGACCGTGTCGTCGAGCAGGGCGCCCTGCTCGACGAGGGCCGGACGTCTTTTCTCCGGGACATCGGCGACCCTCTCTGCCAAGGCGTCGAGCAGTGCCCGGAGCCGCCGGGCGACCTGATATTGTCCCGCGCCGAAGGCACGGATCTCGTCGAAGGCGAGCTCGACGAGATCCTCCCATGCCGGCGTCGGATACACGAACCTGCTGCGCCGTGGCTGTCGGTGACGGTTCGGCGCCGTACCCGACCAGCGCGGCTGTTTGTCTCGCCGCGGCTGCGCGCGCCACGCAAGTCGCTCGTGCGCCGAGGTCCATCAGGAAGTTGCGGGCTGCTTGTGCCGTCCAGGCGCCGTCGGGGTGGGCGCTGATGCCAGCCAGGTGGACGCGGCGGGTGCCGTGCTCGATGACGATCAGGGCGTAGAGGCGCCGCAGGAGCACGGTGTCCACGTGGACGAAATCGGCCGCGAGAATGCCGCGGGCCTGGACGGTCAGGAAATGCTTCCAGGTCGGGCCGCTGCGGCGGGGTGCGGGGTTGACCCCGGCGGCGTGCAGGATCTGCCACACCGTGGACGAGGCGATCGGGTGGCCGAGCTTAACGAGTTCGCCTTGCACGCGCCGGCGCCCCCACGTCGGGTTCTCCGTGGCCATGCGGATCACGAGCTTGCGGATCGCGGCCGCCGTGGACGGCCGTCCGGGACGCCGCCGGTTCGTGCAGTCCATTTGCGTGCGACCAGCCGCCGGTGCCAGGCCAGCAGAGTCGCCGGGGTCACCGCGAACACCTCACCCCATCGCCGCTTGGGGATCAGCCGGGACAGCGCCGAAAGCCACAGCCGGTCGCCCGGCTGGTAGCGGACCCGGCCGATCTGGCGGCGCAGCACCGTGTTCTCGTGGCGCACCACCAGGAGTTCAGCATCCCTGGACACCTCACGCCGGGCCAGCACCGTCAGACAGCCGAGCAGGCAGCGCGCGAGCAGGTAGACGACCGAGAAGATCACTCAGCGATGATGCCAACCCGGCCGGTCGCCCAGGCCAGATCCAGTAATCCGGCCAGGCCAGATCCAGTAATCGAGCCCCACTGGCCGGTCGCCTGAGGCTGACCAAAACCACGGACAGGTGAACTGCAGGTAACATTCTGCCGGAGGAGAATATGAACTTATGACGTTTGACCTGCGGGGATTCGAGCTTGACGGGGAAGCTGCAGGAACCGGGGGAATGCCCGCCGCGGGCAGCCAGGACGACGCCCGCGACCCAGCCTCCACCGTGCTGGACGTGTTAGCGCAGGCGTTCGGTGTCGTCACCGAGCGGGGCGCGCCGGGCAGCGGCACCCGGCAGCGCACCTGGCTGGACACCTTCGACTGGCGGCTGAACAAGGCCGGGCTCGTGCTGGAGTACGAGCACGCCAAGCGGGGCGGCCGGCTGCTCCTGTCCAGAGACGACCTGCCGCAGGCCGGACAGTCCATCACCGGATGGCAGCCCAGGCGCCCTCGCCTGGCCGGGGACCTGCCCGCCGGTCCGGTACGGGACCAGATCCTCAAGCTGGTCAGCCCGCGGGCGCTGCTGCCGGTCGCCCGGGCCACCAGCACGGTCAGCGTCACCCGACTGCTGAACGCGGACGGTAAGACGGTAGCCCGCCTGATCGTGGAGCGCTCGACGGCCTCGCAGGCCGACGTGAACCCGAGGAGCGTGGAACCGCCGCCGCGGCTGGCCATCGCCGAAGTCCGCGGCTACCCCGGACAGGCCCGCAAGGCCGCGCGGCTGCTGGCTGGCGTCCCCGGTGTCTCCCCGGCCAGCGAGCCCCTCTTCGACGCGGCTCTGCGCGCGCTCGGCCGCCACCCGGCCGATTACAGCGGCGGCGTGGACGCGGAGCTCACCGCGCAGATGCCGGCCTCGGTCGCGGTGGCCACCGTGTTGCTGCGGCTGCTCGACACCCTGGAGCTGAACCTCGACGGCGTGCTCCGCGACATCGACACCGAGTTCCTGCATGACCTGCGGGTTTCGGTCCGCCGCACCCGCTCGGCGATCAAGCTGCTCGGCGGCGTCCTGCCGGACGGCCTGGCCGGGCCGTACGCGGCCGAGTTCAAGTGGCTCGGCGAGCTGACCACGCCGACCAGGGACCTGGACGTCCACCTGCTCGGTTTCGGCGCGGTGGCCGGGCACCTGGTCGCCGCGTCCGCGGCCGACCTCGAGCCGTTCCGCGCCTACCTGGTCCGGCGCCGCGCCCGGGAGGTCCGCCGGCTGGCCGCGGGCCTGCGCTCGGCACGGTTCAAGGCCATCACCGACCACTGGCGCAAGGCGCTGGTCGAGGTCCGTGACGCGGGCGGCCCCCGCAAGCGGCGCCGCGAGCCCACCGCGGCCGAGCTGGCCATCAGCATCACCGGGCGGGCGTTCCGAAAGATCGTCGCCAAAGGCAGCGCGATCACCCCCGACTCGCCCCCGGAATCACTGCATGACCTGCGCAAACGCGCCAAGGAGCTGCGTTACCTGCTGGAGTTCTTCGCGCCGCTGCACGACCCGGCCGCGTACAAGAAAGTCGTCGGCGACCTCAAGCAGCTCCAGGATTGCCTCGGCGAGTTCCAGGACAACCAGGTCCAGCGCGGGGAGATTCACGCGATGGCCGACGCGATGCTGGCCGAACGCGCCGCTCCCGCCGCTACCCTGCTGGCCATGGGTGAAATCGCCGCAAACCTCGCGATCAGCCAGGCCGAGGCCCGCGAGGACTTCGCCATGCGGTTCGCCAGGTTCGCGGGCCCCGCCGGGAAGCAGCGGATCCGCACGCTCCTCGCCGAGCCGGCCGATCCAGACCAGGTCGGCGCGTGAAGACCTACGCCACCTACAACATCAAGGGCGGCGTCGGCAAGACCACCGCCGCGGTCAACCTCGCCTACCTGTCCGCCGCCGACGGCTGCCGGACCCTGCTGTGGGACCTGGACCCGCAGGGCGCGGCCAGCTTCCTGTTCCGGGTCAAGCCCAGGGTCAAGGGCGGGAAGGCGCTCATCCGCGGCACCAAGGCCCTGAACGACGCGATCAAGGGCACCGACTTCGAGAACCTGGACCTGCTCCCGGCCGACTTCACCTACCGCAACATGGACCTGCTGCTCGACGCTGCTCATAAGAACCCGGCCGACAAGAAGCCCACCCGCAAGCTCGCCCAGCTGCTCCGGCCGCTGGCGCGCCGGCCGACAACCAGACGGTGCGCAACGTGTTCGTGATCGGCCCGGACAAGAAAGTCAAGCTCATCCTGATCTATCCCATGACGACCGGGCTCTACTTCGACGAGGTGCTGCGGGTCATCGATTCGCTCCAGCTGACCGCTAAGCACAAGGTTTCCAGGCCGGTCAACTGGCGCTCGGGCGAGGACGTGATCATCGCCGGCGTCTCCGACGAGCAGGCCAGGCGAACCTATCCGAACGGATGGGAGGCGCCGCGCGCCCCGGGCGGTGGCTTTGCGGTCGGGCCCCGAGCAGATGCCGGATGGGTGAGCGGTCGCGGCATGCGGTGGAGGTCAGGTCAGCGATGACGACGGTCACGCCGGGTGTGAAGGCCGCGCTGATCTGTCCGGCGGCCTGTTCAGCGGTGGCGGCACTGATCTGGGCGGGAAG
>Ga0187855_10004417_pt1 | contig 10136 bp, 12 predicted proteins | sample June2016WEW_8_10_2_FD_132969 | JGI IMG/M metagenome (GOLD analysis project Ga0187855, IMG submission 132969) | Peatland microbial communities from SPRUCE experiment site at the Marcell Experimental Forest, Minnesota, USA - June2016WEW_8_10 | ecosystem: Environmental > Terrestrial > Soil >... | reverse complement strand
TTGCGGCGCCGCCGGCGAAAGCCGGGTCACACGTTCGCGTCGATGTCCGATGAGTAGGGCGTGATGGCTTCGGCCTTGAGCGTCGGAAGCGTTTTCACGCTGCGTATCACTTGAAGACGCGCTGCGACCGCCGCCAGCAACAGCGCGGTGGCCCCCGCAAAGCCCAACGCGACGCGCAAGCCGACGTGTTCGCCGAGCCATCCCCCGATCAGCGCGCCCGGTCCCGCCGGCAGGAGAATCAACCAGCGCATGGTGCTGGTCATCCGGCCGAGCATGGGACCGGGTGTTACCGACTGGCGCAATGACAGAAAATTAATGGTGATGAATACTGCGCCCACCCCATAAAACAAAAGCATCAAGGGATAGGCGGCGATACCGAGGCGGTTCAACGGCGCACAGGCGAGCACCACCCATCCGAATCCGCTGATGGCAAATCCGAGCACCATCGTCGGACCCGGCCCCAACCGCCTCACGACCCGAGACCCAAGCGCGCTGGCGAGCACCGTGCCGGCCCCCAAAGCGACGTAGCTGAAGCCTACTGCCCGGGCGGAGAGGCCCAACTGCCGCGTGGCGAACAGGATATGGACGACAGTCGCCGCTTGATTGCACATCTGCCAGACACCGACGCAGCTCGCCATGGCGACGAGCAGCCGGTGTCCGCGAACGAAGTCCAGACCCTCGCGCATCGCGGGCCAGAAAGCGATCTTGAGGGTGCCGGGTGTCTCGATCACCTTGACGCCCCGCAGGATGGTCGCAGAGACCAGCAACAGCGCAGCATCCGCGAGCAGCGCGAGCGGCGCCCCCGCGATCTTGATCAGCGCGCCGGCAGCGCCGGGCCCGGTGACCTCGGCAGTGGATGACGCCAGCGCGTTCTTGGCATGCGCCTCGACCAGCCGCTCGCGCGGTACGATCTGGGTCAGCACGATCTGCGCGGCGCTCCCGGACGTGGTGTTGACCGCACCGATCACGAAGGCAACCACGTAGAGCCAATCGATCGACAGCCGTCCGAGCCACCAGGCAAGCGGCACCGAGGCCACGGTCGCGGATATCGACAACTCGCCGATGACATAAACGGGAAGCTTGCGCACCCGATCCAGCCACACGCCGGTGGGCAGCGAGAACAGCGCAAAAGGCACGATTTCAGCGGCTGCCAAAAAGCCCATTTGCGTGGGCGATGCGTGCAGCAGGACCGCCGCCGAGAGCGGCAGCGCGAGGAGCGTGACCTGCCCACCGAACGAGGAGATCAGGATGGAGGTCCACAATCGCCGGTAGGTGCGATCGCGAAGAAGATCGGTCGGGCTCAGTGCAAAGCGCTGGAACCACTTGCGCGGCGTGTGCACAGTCCCACGAATGCTAAGTAGCGAGCGTCTGCAAGTCAAACCGGCGGGTCGAGCGAACCAGTCACACCAGCGCGGCAGTCGGCGCGCCAGCGGCGATCGACGCCGCGCTGGCGGCATGCTCGTCCGCCAGACTGCCCGGGAATCGCAGCGCTCGAGAGCTCCGATCGCACCTCCAGCGTCCGCCGTGAGGCAATGGCAGGTCATCGACGAAAGCGGTCAATGCGGCATTGGTCGCCGCCACCGCGTCAAAGGGGGTGCCATGACGTGAGCCGCGGATCGTGATGAACTGCGCACCCAGCGCGGCGGCCAATGCGCGCTTTTCCGCGAGCGGCGTGAAGTCATTTTCCGCGGCGATCACCAACGTTTTAGATTTGATGAGATGCAGCCTCTCGAGGGCTGTCCACGCGAGCAGCGCGCGGCCGGTCAACAAATAATTGCCCGGCGGCATGGCGCTCACCACGGCGGCAGCACGTTCCCGCAACACACCCTGCCAAGGCATGGGAAACAAGCGTCTGGCGGCGAGGCGGGCGGCACGCCGCATGCCGAGCAGCGGGACGAGCACGAGCGTCAGCGCCGCTTCGATCCACTTGCTCCAGTGATCGAGCCGATAGTTGGCGAGACTGTTGATGAGCCCGAGGCGCCGCACGCGCTCGGGGCGCTGCAGGGCCATTTCCAGACTGACGGCGCCGCCCAGCGAGAAGCCGACGACGTTGACGGAGCCCAGCCCGAGGTGATCGCATAAGGCCCACAGCGAGCGCGCCAAACCTTCAATGCTGCAGATCCCATTAAGCGGTGCGCTATGTCCGCTACCCGGTAGGTCCGGCACGATCACCCGGAACTTGCGTTCCAATGCCGCCACCTGCCACGCCCAGTCTGCGCCGCTCGAACCCAGACCGTGTATCAGCAACAGCGGCTCGCCTCGTCCGCGCTGCAGGTAATGCAGCGCGCTGCCCTCATGGAGGAACCACGACATCTCTATCTTCCCTCGATAACCCGATTCTCTCGTCCCAGATACTTGTAACGCGGACGGTGGCTTTCGGTTGATCGAGCGCTCGCGGGTTCCTGCCGTGGGATTTATCCGATTCGCGCGTAGGTGCGGGCGCTGCTCGCGGCAGCGCCCGCACCCATTGAACAGAATGCTAAGCGAACACGCCGTACTCGACTTGCAGGATTTCGCCGGTGTTGGTGTCGATCAACAGCGCATCGCTGCCGTCGCGCACCCACTCGTAGCCGCCGGGCGGCACTTCCAGCGCAAAGAGCCAGTAGTCTCCAATCACATACCGTGAAGCCCAATACGCACGCGGCAGAATCTGCCCGTAGCCCCAACGCCGCGCAGCCCAGCCCGGGGGCCGGTGGTATGGCCCGATTCTAAAACTGCGCGCCGCCTGGAAGTTGTGCTGATAGGCGCCGCGATCGGCGTTGGCGGGACGCGCGTCCCAGCCCTTCGGCTCAGTCACCCGCGAATATCCTTGCGGACCTGCGTGCGGCTCTCCGCGAGCGGGTGCACCATGCGGCGCCCCTCCGCCATGCGGCTCTCCGCCACCGTGTGGCTCTCCGCCGCCGCCGTGCGGAGGCTCCGCCAAAGCGCTGCCCACGCCTCCGAGCATAAGCGCGGCCAAACTCAGCGACGTACACAATTTTTTAGCGTTATTCATCGGCCAAACTCCGTAGGTGAAACATGGGAAGATCGTAGCACCGCTTGCCGATCAAAAAAATCCGCGGAAAATCTCATGTAAGATCTACATACAGACGACGCGCTTGGGCGCGCGCACAATAACAATCGGGGTGAAAAGCATGGGCGAGCGAGCCAGATCGATGACGCGGCGGGAGCTGCTCTCCATGATCGGCGTGTCGGCGGGAAGCGCTGCGATGTATCAGGCGATGACCAGCCTCGGTTTCGCCGCGGATTCTGGTTACCAGGGACCCATTCAACTGAGCGGCGCGCCTTCGGGAGCCTCGGTGCTCGTGCTCGGCGCAGGTATCGCCGGTCTGGTGGCCGCGTACGAGCTGCGCAAGGCCGGCTACCAGGTTCAGGTGCTCGAATATAATTCCCGTGCGGGCGGCCGAAACTGGACGTTGAGAGGCGGCGACCGATACACCGAGCTCGGTGGATTCACGCAGGAATGCCAATTCGACCCGGGCCTTTACATCAACCCCGGGCCTTGGCGGCTGCCCTACCATCATCGCGGCATGTTGAGCTACTGCAAGCTGTTGGGCGTGCAGCTCGAGCCTTTCGTCCAGTGCAATTACAACGCCTTTCTCCACCGCACCAAGGCGTTCGGCGGTAAGCCGCAGCGGTTTCGCACGATCAAGGCGGACTACCACGGTCACGTCGCGGAGCTTCTCGCGAAGACCGTGCAGAGCAAGAATCTCGACGCCTCGGTGACTGTGGAGGACCAGGAGCGCCTGTTGACCTCGCTTCGCGAGTGGGGAGCGCTCGACGAAAGCTACCGCTATGCGGCCGGCCCTCTGAGCAGCGACCGGCGCGGCTTCGAGAAGGATCCCGGCGGCGGACTCGGCGGACGCCCCGCTTTCTCCGAGCCGTTACAACTGCGAGAGGTTCTGCGCTCCGGTCTTTGGGAGGCGTTGACCTTGTGCGACGTCTACGACATGCAGCAGACCATTTTCCAACCGGTTGGCGGCATGGGCATGGTGGGCCAGGCTTTCGCACGCGAACTCGCGCCGCTGATCCGCTACAACGCCAAGGTCATCGACATTCAGCAGGACGACCACGGAGTCGCCGCCACCTTCCAGGATACGGCCGCGCCCTCTGCGGGGCGCCAAACGGTACATGCGGACTGGTGCGTGTGTACCATTCCCTTATCGGTGCTCGGACAGATTCCGATGAAAGTGGGCGCACCCATGGCGAACGCCATCGCCGCGGTGCCTTACGCGGCCGCCGTGAAAGTCGGACTGCAATTCAAACGCCGGTTCTGGGAACAGGACGAGCAGATCTACGGCGGCATCACCTACACTGACCTGCCGATCAGCAATATCGGCTATCCGAACTCCGGTTTCTTCGGCGACGGCAAAGGCGTCCTGCTCGGCGGCTATCTCTGGGGCCTCGACGCCGCAAAGTTCACGGCGATGACGCCCGACCAGCGAGTCGCCAAGGCCGTGGAATACGGCAGCCAGATTCACCCGCAGTACCCGAAGGAATTCGACACCGGCGTCGCCGTCGCATGGCACCGCTCGCCGTTCACCATGGGATGCTTCGGCATGTGGACCGAAGAGGCGCGAGCTGCGCATTACGATGCGCTCTGCGCGATCGACGGGCGCATCGTGCTTGCGGGCGAGCACGCCTCGTATCTTCCGGCCTGGCAGGAAGGCGCGCTGATGTCGGCGTTGGATGCCATTGGTCGACTGCATCGCCGCGCGGTGGCCGGAGCGATGCCGTCGTGATCGAATCAGTAATCGCATTTTCAGGGTCGTCCGCATGAACATCCGCAACGTTGGAATCCGCATTCGAGCCCGGCACGCACTCGCAGCCGGCATGGCTTTGGCGCTCGCCGGGGTCACAGCCCAGCCGGCATGGCCGCAAGAGGAAGGCGTCGGCATGTTCAGCACCGGAAAACTCAAGACCATCTCGGGCGCTGAAGTGTTCCAGAATATTTGCCAGGGCTGCCACATGCCGGACGGCAAGGGTGCCAGCGGCGCCGGCCGTTATCCCGCGCTCGCAGGCGACGGCGCGCTCGCCTCCACGAAGTTCATGGCGGTGACGCTCCTCGAAGGCCGGCGCAACATGCCCGCCTTTGGCGGGACGGGCGATATGGGCCTGTTCTTCTCCGTTCCGACGCTCGACGATGACCAGATCGCCGCCGTGATCAACTATGTGCGCTCGAGCTTCGGCAACCATTTCAAGGGCCGGATCACCGCGACGGAGGTCAAGGCACTGCGGCGACCGAGTACCGACAGGCTCCTTCCGGCGCACTAGCGCGCCTGATTTTTGCGTTTGGCTTCGATTAACTTCAAGAGGATCCGCCATGATCAAGACAGCCACCTCGCTCGTTCTTTTGATGTTGCCGGCCTTTGCACTCTCGCAGGACGTGATCCGGCATAAATTGCCGAATGGCAGCACCTTCCCCATTTCGGCCGCGGTGGAAGTGCCCGCCGGCAAGACGCTGGTGTTCTTGAGCGGCATGGTCCCTCCCGTCAGCGATCCGAAGTCGCCAAAAGACAGCACCGCCGCCTATGGCGACACCAAGACGCAGACCATCGGTGCACTCACCTCCATCAAAGGCTCGCTCGAGAGCCTGCACCTGACACTCGGTGACGTGATCAAGATGCAAGCCTTCCTGGTCGGCGATCCCGCCAAGGGCGGCAAGATGGATTTCGAAGGATTCATGCAGGGCTACACCCAGTTCTTCGGCACGCCCAGTCAACCCAACCTGCCGGTGCGTTCGGCGCTGCAGGTCGCGGCGCTGGCGAATCCTGGGTTTTTGGTGGAGATCGAGGTGACTGCGGTTCGGCCGTGACGACGCCGCCAGTGGCCCCGGTCGCATATCCGGCGACTTTGCACAGATAAAGAAAAGGACCGCCCCAAGAGCAGGCGGCCTGTGTAGTGCCGCACCCTACCGCGTGTTTTTGTGAGACCGCCGCAGAGGGGGTCCCGGCGCGCAGAAGAAAGGCGAGTCAAGCGCGACTGGAAGCCTTACTCCCCAATTTATCCGCGGCGCCGGGTGTGATCGATACTCAAGCGGTCCTTGAATGGCGGCAATGCCGGATTGCACAAACGCGACGGAAGACGCAGTCCCTAAGGTGATATGTCACCAGTGCCTACGAGGACGCGCGCCTGCCGCTGCCGCCGCGAAAACCGCTGACCGTGATCAAGCTCTCCGACCAGGGCGGCCAACACATTTTGCGCAACGGTGCGACACGAAACGCGATGGTTAGCAGTGGGATGACAGCGATCAGCATTCAACACCTGATTTAACTTACTGTTAGGTGGTCCGAGACGCATATCCCTAGGCTGACATATCCGCCGTTTCTGACGATGCCCGCGTGTCAGAGTATCCGTGAAACTGACATAAAGGCGTACAACCCATGGACAAAGCGAAACTTCAGAATCCGCTCATGCCGCTTATTTCCGGTGAAAAGATTGTCGCTCATTCAGTCTCATTCGCAGCCGGCGTAACGGAAAAGAATTTGCGATCTCGGCATTCAGCCATAACTTCCGACCTCTACAGTTACCTTCGATACAAGGCGTGGACATCAAAGATCCGCAACGCGTTCGACGAGCCGAAGTAGTACGCCCCTCAAAAGGAGGCGGGCGCATAAAGACCGCGATCGGACCCTTTGCTGCCCTTGGTGAGAGTCCGCGATGGAGCGGTCAAAAGAAACTCAGACGGTACCGATCTTCTATGGAGGCGGCCTGCGCCACACACTCGCCAGCCACGGCTGCTGTTCGCGGGGTAATCCCGTCGGCCGATAGTAATATTCGAGTTCTATGAACGCCGCATGCAACATGTAGCGACGCCACGCTTCAAGATCGTGGTAAGCGCCGTAGCGCCCGCGGTTCCAACCTTCCTCATTCTGGCCGTGCGGATTGGAGCTGAACAGCACGCCCCCCGGCTTCAGTGCGACGTGCAGTTGTCGCAACACGCGCGGCAATTCTTGGGACGGCAGGTGAAACAGCGAAGCGTTCGCGAAGATGCCGTCAAAGCGCTCACCCGGCAGGTCAAGCCTGTGGAAATCCTGCTCCCATACCTCGCAACCGGTGTCGGCACGCGCCATAGCAGCAAAGCCGGCGGCTCCCTCCAGCCCGATAGCCGTGTGGCCTAATCCCGCAAAAGTTTTGAGGTCGCGTCCTGGCCCACAGCCAAAATCGAGAATCACTAAAGGCGACTCGCCGTCGATATGCCGTAATAGTGTGGCGATGTTCTGGCTGACATCGTGATCTCGCGTGCCAGCGCGAAAGTCCTCAGCGCGCTGCTCATAGTACGAGAGCGTCGCTGTGGCGATCTTGTCGAGTTCGTGGGGTTCAAGCCGCTTGCTATGCATCGAGATGCCTGCCGCGCTGCGCTACTTCCGGGTCGTTATTCTGATCCAGATCGGTGTTGAGCGGAACGAGCGCGTCGTCGAAAAGATCGCGCCTGATCCCGATCCATCTGGGGTCGCGCAAGATTTGGTGGCCGGGACAACTACTTCATTGACGCGACCGGAGTGCCGTTCCACAGGCAGCTACCAGGGCTGGCAGGGTTCGACCCAAACCCGCCGGCCGTGAAAGGCGGGTATCGGGCTACTCAATCACTCAATCAAGTTCATGGCTCACGATTTGACGCCGGCCGTAAAGTGAGGCTTGCTGGCAGCGGGTGTCTTTTCTAGGGGGAACATCAATGCCGATACTTCGCGAGTGGCGTGCTGAAATTCGGCGCGCAAAGAAAGCAGCCTATGTAGAGTACGTCCGCACGACCGGTATAGCAGGCTATAGGGGCACCCCGGGGAACCTTGGTGCCACCGTCGCCGTGCGCGATCTCGACGCGGATCGCAGTGAAATCGTCACGTTGAGTTGGTGGACCTCCTTGGACGTCATTGGTGCATTCGCAGGCGACCCTGTGGACCAGGCTCGCTACTATCCGGCGGACGACGAGTATCTTCTTACGCGCCCGGCAACTGTACTTCACTATGAATCCTCGGAACTTTATTCGTCGGCTACTGCGGACTGGTCGGCGCAAGTTCCATGATCATGTGGATGCCGGATTCGCCCCGCATTTTTTATTGGCGAATGTCTCACAGTGGCTCGGATCGAGACCGTCGCCCGGCAACGGGGCCGCCAACGCGTACTCTCGACCCTGAGCGGTCCTAAGTGACCGGCAGCTTGCGGGGAGGACGGCGAGGGATGCCGCATGTCACGGCTGTTTAGCGGGGCTCTCCATCGGTTGGCCCCACCAGTATTGGATCACCCCGGCGCTTAGGGAAACACTCTGCGGGCTTGTGACCGCGTCGTTCGGGATGTTGAGCGTTGCGGACAACGATCCCAGATGCTCGGCGAACAGCACAACAACGATCTCGCAGCTGCGCCCCGCCTCCAGTGTGCGTCCACATAGGCTGATCGGCGTGAAGTCATGGGGGTCGGTTCCAGCGCCCGGAGTCACCGATACTCCTGATATCGTCACCGCGGCGGTGCCGGTGTTCTTCAGGGTCACCGACTTGAAGTGCAGCGAAAACCGACGCACGGTGCCGAACGACAAGCTGCTCGGCGTCGCGCTCGGTTTCAGCGGGGATGCGGTGACGGTTAACGAAACGGTCGTCATATGCGAAAGCGCACCACTCATGCCGGTCACAGCTACCGGGTAGGTTCCTGCCGCCGTGCTGCTGCCCACCGTCACTTGCATCTGGGACGTGCTTCCCGTCGACACTGAGGCCGGCAAGAATGTAACGGAGGTGCCCGTTGGCGCACCCGACTGTTGGAGCTTGATGCTCCCTGCGAATCCATACAGGGCGTTCGTGGTAATCAGCGATGTTCCCGCGCTCCCTTGCACGATGCTCAGCGAAGCAGGCGAAGCCGAGATCGAAAAGTTTGGCGCTGGGCGGATCGTGATCGTGCAACTGGCAGTAACCGTTCCAGCCGCCAAGCCGGAGGAATCCACGACCTTCGCCGATACTTGCCCCTCAAATAGATGCTTTATGCGCCCCTTCCCGCCCGAGTAATCCGGACGCGGATCTGAATCGCCGTTGAGCACGGCACCGAGCTCTCGGTTGCGGTAACTCTCAGTCTTGCCTGCCGCCACCTTGCTCGGCTTGCCGAATTTTCCGCCGCATGCGCTGTGCGCCTCAATGTGGCGAGAGCCATGGGCCATTCGCGATCGACTCTCGTGAATGCCGTCTACGCGCACAGCTTGGCGTCCGGAATGGCAGGCGTTGCCGAGCGAGTGGCGGATCGAGTGTTTGATGTGAAGCCACAACTTCGAGTGCTCGAAGGGGGAGCCTAGCCGGACGTTAGACAGCCGTTAGATGAAAAGACAGCGTCGGCGGCGAAGGCTGGATAAGATATTGTTTTTGTTGGTGCCCCCGCCCGGACTCGAACCGGGATGGCTGTTAACCGACGGATTTTAAGTCCGTTGCGTCTACCAATTCCGCCACGGGGGCTGCCGGCGGGAGTGTAGCAAAGCGTCCGGTATCTCCGGCGTCTCGCCCCGAGGTGAGCCTCAGGAAACCGCGACGCGTTCCGGCGCCGGCACGCACCAGATATCGAGCGGTGCGGCGCGGCCGCGCAGTTCGAATTGCGGCAGGTGGAGGAACGCGATCGGCCGGGCATTTGCGTCCCCGCGCGTGGTTCTTGCATCGAGTGCGGCTGCCACCGTGCATGAGAAGAGCACTTCCCCGGCCCGTGCGCGTCCACAGAGCCGCGCCGCCACGTTCACCGTATCGCCCACGAGCGTGGTGCGTCTCTGGCCTGGCGGTCCGAGCAACGCGAGCGCCACTTCTCCCGTGTGCAGCCCGACGCCGATGCCGGTCTCGATCGAGAGGTCTTGGCGCCAGCGCTCGGCCAGGGCCGAAAAATCTGCGAGCATGCTATGACCCGCCGCTAGCGCCGCCCGCGCGCCCTGCTCCGCCGGCTCACCCACGCCGAAGCCCGCCATCATGCCGTCGCCGGCGACGTGGTACACCTGGCCGCCGTGCAAAGCAGTAGCCGCTGCGAGCACCGCGAAAAACTCGTCGAGCAATGGGACGATTTGAGCCGGCGCCAGCCTCTCGGCGAGCCCGGTATACCCCCGGAGATCAACGAACAGGACGCTGACCCGAGTGGTCTTGGTCATCCGGGGGCGCGAGATTCGCGCAACGGTCAGGGAATTG
>Ga0187855_10004409_pt1 | contig 10145 bp, 7 predicted proteins | sample June2016WEW_8_10_2_FD_132969 | JGI IMG/M metagenome (GOLD analysis project Ga0187855, IMG submission 132969) | Peatland microbial communities from SPRUCE experiment site at the Marcell Experimental Forest, Minnesota, USA - June2016WEW_8_10 | ecosystem: Environmental > Terrestrial > Soil >... | reverse complement strand
GGCCTCCAACATCGAAACGTCGATGAACTGGCCCTCGCCGGTGTGCGTGCGTTGAAACAGCGCCGAGGCGACCGCAAACGCCGCCGTCATCCCCGACAGCACATCGCACACCGCAAAGCCGGCGCGGGTCGGTCCCATCTCAGGATGCCCGGTGATGGACATGATGCCGGACAGGGCCTGGATTTTTCCGTCATAGCCGGCCTCGTGACTATAGGGGCCAGTCTGGCCAAAGCCGGAAATCGCACAATAGATCAGTTTTGGATTGATTTCCGCCAACGCCTTGTAGCCAACGCCAAGCCGATCCATCACGCCGCCGCGGAAATTCTCCATCACCACATCGGCTTTCGCCGCCAGCTTGCGGATGATCTCGATGGCTGCCGGTTTGCGGAAATCCAATGTCAGGCTCTTCTTATTGCCGTTGATCGCCAGCCAGGACGGCGCCATACCGCGCTCTGCCCAAATGCGCGACAGCGGCGTGCGGCGCATATCCTCGCCCTCGGTTCGTTCCACTTTGACCACATCCGCGCCAAGCAGCGCCAGTTGATACGATCCGTAGGGACCGGCCAGAACCTGGGTGAAATCGAGAATGCGAACGCCGCTGAATGGCCTGCTCATGCCGCGCGCTCGGCCCGGTTGGGCCGCGCCAGTTCCTTTTGCCGATCGAACTCGGCCCGTCGTTGTTTCAGTTCCTCGGCGCTGAGCTGGTCAATGTTGGAATAGTCCAGCTTCCACCGCCCATCCGCATTCCACCGCTGCGGATTTTGCATCGTGGTTTGCGGTCCAACCGCTGACTCCAATAAGCGCAACGCGAGTTCCAGCGTCTGCTCCTGCGAGGCAACGTCGTGCGGCTTGCCGGCGCTGTTGCCGAGCGGAAAGTCGCTGAACAGAAACCGCGCCACCGCGGCATGTTCGACGATATCCTTGGCGCAGCCCATCAGCACCGTGGGAATGCCGTTGGCCTCGATGTGACGCGCGACGAGGCTGGAGGTCTGGTGGCAAACCGGACAATTCGGCACCACGATAACGGCATCCACCGCGTCCTGTTGCAGGCGCGCCAGAATTTCCGGCGCGTCCGTTTCGATGGTGACGCGATGACTGCGGTTGGTCGGCGCGCCATGGAACCGCGCCGCGACATGGCTGATCCGGCCCACCGCGGCAGCTCGGCGCAAGGCCGGCAAGGGGAACCAGCTGTTGGAATCGGTCGCCGTCGTATGGACCCGGTCATAGCCGATGTGGGAAATGCGTAAATCGTGATTCTGACTGGTATCGCCGGAAAACACCTGGTAAAATTTGGCGCTGCCGTTATACGCAGCACCCGGCCCTTGATCGCCCTTGCCTGGCTGATACGGGGCGGCGGTGGTGACGATGGCGACGGTGCATTCGCTCAATGGTTTCCGCAATGCGGTAAACGGCGCTTGTAGATAATGCGCCCAACGATACGGCGTGGTGTAGCCGATCGCTTTGTAATACTCGCGAGTCCGTTGCATATAGGGAATGGGAGAGTCATGGTCGGGTGCAAAACCGAACAACGAGTCGAGGTCCTGATCCACGCGCGTCTCTCCTTTAATTTTCCAGTTTCGTCATGAACGCCCGCAACACCGGCGCCCATTTTGCCGCATCGGCACCCGATGCAAGATGGCCCTCATCGCTGTCAATCTCGAAATATGTCGCGTCGACCCCGGCAGCCTTCAACCCAGCCATGACGCCAGGCGCGGTCGACGGCGGAAACAGCGCGTCGGTGCGCGACAACACATACAGTACCGGAACTTTGATCCGGTCGAACCGCCCGGTCACGTCGAACGTCTCAATCGCCCGACCAAGAATGAACAGCGAGTTGGCATCGAAGCCTGCCGCCCATGTGGTCGCAATTCGGTGCAACTCCGCATCAGCCGCCGCCTTATTCGGCATTCGGGCAGCGAGCGACGCAGCCATGCCGTAACGCGTTAGCGTATCAACCCGCAAGGCGGCCAAGGTCTTTTGCACGCCACCGGTTTGGTAATAATCGCCGCCATTCCAGTTCGGATCGGACTCGAACCATTTCAGCAAGCCGCCGGTCCGGTCGGTGCCTGCCGTCTTCGGCGAGGTGACCACGGCGACGATGCCGTCCATGAAATTCGGGAACGTCACGCCCCATTGAAACGCCTGGAACCCGCCATAAGACGGCCCGACCACCGCGCGCAGATGTTTTACGCCAAGCCCATCCAGCATTCGCTTCTGCGCAGTGACGATGTCCTCCACCGTGATGCGCGGAAATTTTGACCCATATTGCTTCCCCGTCCGAGGATCGATCGAGGCGCCGTTGGTCGAGCCGTAGCTGGAACCCAGCATGTTGGAACAAATGACGAAATAGCGGTCAGTGTCGATCGGTGCGCCGGGGCCGACCAAAGTGGTCCAGGAGCCTTCTGACGATCCCTCGCCCGGTTCGATCATCCGCGGCCCACTGGTGTAGCCGTGGGTGATCAGGATCGCATTACGCCCGTCTGGCGCCAGCGTCCCGCGCGCGACATAGGCCAGCGTCACTTCGGGCAAAACCTCGCCGCCGGTGGTGCGGAAGTCGTGAAAGACAAAATTCGCGTGTGTGATGCCGGTCATGCTGGTGCCCTCTCGTCTGCTCAGGCGAATTTGCCACCCCGACGCCAATCGTGCGAGTCATGCCCATGGCGGCGATCGAGGGGATCGATACCACGCACATCGGCTCCGCCGATCTGTCGACCGAAATGGGCATGGCCGGCAACTACAAACATCCGCGGATGCGCACGGCGTTCGAAACCGTCGCCGTTGCCGCGAAGCAGCATGGTAAATCCATGGGCGTTGGCGGCGTGCGCGAAGGTCTGGAGTTCCAGACCTGGCTGCCGAGCATCGGCGTGCATTATCTGACCGGCGGCTCCGATACCGGCTATATTCTCAGCGCCGGTCGGGCGGGTATGAAACGACTGCGCGAACTCAAACTGTAGCAGCGAGCTGTTCCCGCCGGCATTCGAACACTGTTGCTGGTGGCAGGCGCGCGGCGAGCCCCAGAATATGCCGATGATGCGTTAATACAATGACCTGGGTGTGCTGACTTAGCTCCGCCAGCACACGCAATGCCGCCAGCGCACGGTCATCGTCGAACGTTTGCAAGATATCGTCCCCGATGAACGGCAACGGTTCGGCGGTCCTGAGGTGATCCTCAATCGCCGCGACCCGCAGCGCGAGGAACAACTGGTCGCGGGTGCCTTCGGAAAGTTGCTCGATGCTCTGGCGTTCTTCAGGGTAATCGCGTTGGATCAGGCCAAGTCGAGCCGTTCCGTCATCATCCAGCTCTGTCACGACGCGGGAATAAGCGCCATTGGTCAAAGTTTGGAAAATAAAGCCCAGTCGTTGGAGTAATGTGGAGTCTGTGGATTTCTCGATGACTTCCAGCGCACGGCCCAATAGCAACGCGGCAGTGTGGTAAACCAGTGCGTCGTCCAGCGTTCGGGACAGCGAGGCAATCGCCGCCTGCTGTTCTGCAGCTGCGGTGTTGACGTTGGTGTCAGCAACTTCGCGATCCATTCGTTGGCGCAGCGCACTCACCTCTTCAGCAATGCGTTGCGCGGCATCGCTCGCTTCCTTGCGTGCGGCGGCGGCAGCTTCTATGCGGGCCGGGGCTTCGTCCGGGGCAATTTGTCCGGCTTCCGCACGCAATGCAGCAATGGGAAACCCATCGCCAACCTCATGCAACTCCGCCGCCGCAGCCTGCCGTATCGCTTCAAGGCGCGCGCGCTCGGCGGATAGCGCCAGCAGTTGTTCAGCCGCTTCGATCGTCTCGGCACCGATCAAGTCCAAAATCGCCCGCTGTTTGGTCTGCGCGGTGAGCAATGCCTGTTCCGCGGTCGCAGCGTTGGTTCGGGCAGTGTCCAGCGCGCGACGCAACACGCGCCGCCGTTCTTCCAGTTCTCGCTGTTGGGTCAGGGCTCGGCTCAGATCACGCACCGCCGCGAACGGATCGTCTGCAGTGGCGTGAGATGGCAACGTCTGCACAAGCTCGCCCACCGACCGGGTAAAACTCCCAATTTCAGCGTTCATTCCACTGATCCGTTCGGCGAGCGATGTGGCATCGCGGTATTCGCCGGCGATTTCCCGCAACGTTTCAAGCACCGCTCCGGTCACGCCAGGCTCTTCATCCTCCGGCCTCGACAGCTCCGCCATCGCCGTTCGCCACCGTCCCCGCCACGCTTCAAGCTTCCCATCCTGGGCTGATCTCGTTGCCTTCGCTGTCCGCAACTGTTCGCCAAACTGCGTTTTCTGGGTTTCCAGTTTAAGCCGTTCTTCGCGCAGTTCCCGTGTCTGGGTCAGCGTCCGATCCGCCAAAGTCAGCAGCGCCGGCAAATCGGTTGACTCGTGCACAAGCGCAGCCGCGAGCGAGGCAGCCCATTCTGCGTGACGCCTGCCAAGCGCCGCCACCCGCTCGGCGGCAAGATCCCGCCGCCGCAATGCGTCTATCACCCGTTCGCGGGCACTGAGAAAGCCCTGAATATCGGCCAGAGCCGGTTCGTCCCCAAGCGGCAAAGCAGCACAAATCTGCGTCCAGATGCGTTTCGTCTGGACCAGCGTTTCGTCCGCAATGCGTTGTCGTTCCGCCGCGATCTCAGCACGCCGTTCGGCTTCGGTGACAGCTTGTCTGGCCGCCGCCACCCGCGCGAGGAGTTCCGATTCCCCATATCGCCGATCCGCAACCGTATCGGCTTCGGCTGTGGCGCGCTCGAACGCCAGCGGCAATGGCAAATCCGATTGTGCGTCGGTGGCCGGCACCGGCTCGCCCATGAACGCACTCCGGTAAATCAGCTGCCACAAATTGTCGCGATGCGCACGCGCACGCTGCAAAGCCGCTTCGTCGGGGATCGGACCGCCATGCTCGATCCCCGCCAGGGCACTACGAGCCTGTTCCAACCGACCGATTTCGTCTTGATGGCGCTGACCGGCTGCTTCGGCCTTGCTGCGAGCCGCATTCACTTCCTTTTCGTGTCTGGCATAAATCTCCATGGTGAACGGTGCGATCGCCGCCAGAGCCGGAGCCTCACCGAACCACCCGGGAACCTGTGCACAAGCAGTATTCAACGCCGTTTGCATGTCCAGCAGCGTCCGCTCCACATCAGCAAAGCGCGCCGCCGGATCGCCATCGGCCCGGATCGCTTCCACGAGGCTCGCCAATGGCCGCGCATCCGGCACAGGTGGCGTTTCGTCAAGCCGCCGTTCTATATTCGCCTGATCGCACACCAATGTTTCAATTTGTCCGTCCGCACCGAGCACTGCCGCAGCGATCTCGCCAAAGGCTTCGATCAGGTTCCGTGTCCGAGCCAGCAGCGCCGTTTTAGGCAACGTTTCACTGGCCCGTTCCGGCGGCAGCGTCGATCCGAGTTGCCGCAGCAAATCGCCGATTTTACTTAAGCCATGCTCGTACTGACCGCGGACGCCGGGCAGGTCGCTGCAGGCTTTACGAGCGGCGCCTGCTTCGCCGGTCAGACGCTCGATCAGTTCGGCAAAGGCCAACAGATCGGCGTCGACGATGACGCCTTCAACCGCCTCTGTGGCGGCGAGCAACGCAGCGCGCGTCCGTTCGGTTGCGTCCTGTTGTGTCACGACGTCGAGCCGAACCGCTGCCAGGGTTTGTCGCAACTCCGGAGCCAGGCTCGGCACATCTTGATGCGATGCGAGCCAGACTTCCGCCTCAGCGTACCGCGCCAACACTGGGCGTACCCGTCGGATGCGTTCCAAACGCGCGATTTCTGCCGATGCCGCTTCGGCAGCTGCGTTGCAGCTGTGTTGTCGGGCGATCAGCGTCTGCAATTCCCGTTCCTGACGAAACCACTCGTCGGGTAACAGAGTTTCCGCTCTGCCACCTCGGCGGGCTTCCTGGAACTTATCGAGTGCCAGATAAAATGGCCGCGACGCAGTCCGCCGCACCGGCGCAAGATCGTCCCGCTGCTTTTCCAGCCGCTGCCTTAATGCCCGTGCCTGACGAATTCCGCCCGCCGCCGACAGTAACGCACTGGCAACATCGCCGCCCGATTCCAGTAAGGCTTTGCCGCCCTCGCGCAGCGCCTCCGTATCGAGGGCGAACAACCGTTCCAGTAACGACCGGTCTCGTCCGCCCAGAATACCATGCAGCAAAGCCGGGTCCAGCGCCTGACCGCTATCGTCGGAAATAACGTTGCCGCGGACCTTGCGCCGGCTGAAGGCGAAACTCCCACCGTCTTTGCGTGCAATTTCCGCCGACACGCGCATTCCAGGATAACCGAAACGAAATCCCATCGGCGTTTGATTGTGGATCCCAAACAGCAGATCAGCAAACGCAGCGCGCAACACCGATTTTCCGGCACTGTTGGGAGCCAGTAAAATGTTCACGGTCCCTGGTCTGGGATCGAAGCAAATCCGTTCCGCCTCATAATTGCCGTAGCGGTGCAAGGTAAATGATGCCAGCCGCATTGCGACTTACTCGTCCAGCGATCCAAGCAACAAATCCTGCGCGCGCTGTCGCAAGATTGCGGCAATTTCGCCATTTGCTGCCTTGGTTGCGGCATGATGCTCGCCCATCGCAGCCCGTAGCGGATTCGCTTTGTCCAGCATCGCGCTCGCATAACTGCGAACATCGTCCATGATGTCGCTGTCGCCGATATTATCCAGCGCGCGCAGCAGTTGACCGATGGCATCGGTGCGAATTTTTCCAGCCGCAACCTCGATCAAAGGCGTTGTCGCGATGTCGACCGCTTCGGTCCAAATCATGCCCGAACCGGCCAGTGCCAGAGCTTCGGCACGAATCTTCTCGCGCGCTGCACCAAGATCGCGGACGAACGAATCATGCGCAATACAGGCGCCGGACAATGTGATGCGCGCAGCGAGCAGGCGCCCCTCCGCTTGCTCGAGCGAGGCGGCGAGGGCGCCACGAACCTGGGTCAGCGCGCTATCCTCATCCACTTCCTGCGTCAGCACGACGGGGATGCGAGCCCAGCGAACCGTGTCAAACGATTGGTGCACAACGTCAACGACCTTGCGGTCTGCCACGGTCACGACGGTCGCACCTTTGGGTCCCGCTTCGTTGATGTGACGGCCTTGCAGATTGCCGGGAAATACGATCCACGGATTGACCGACAGGACCTCACGCTCATGCACATGGCCGAGCGCCCAATAGTCGTAGTCGTGCGAGCGGAGTTCATCGACCGAGCAGGGCGCATAATTGTCATGCAACGGCCGCGCACCCACCGAGCTATGCAGCACGCCGACATTGAACCAACCAGGAACCGGCGGCGGATAAGTCCGCGCGATGTTATCAGTCACGGCTCTGGTGGCGAAACTTTGCCCATGAATTGCGACCTGCAAATCGGGCAGGCGGAACGTCTCCGGTCGCCTGTGATCGAGCAATCGTGCCGCTTCACCAGGCATCCGTAGGTTATTCGTGATCACGCTGGCAGCGTCATGATTGCCGCGGATGGCAATGAACGGAATGTTTTCGTCTGTCAGTCGCCTGATCTGGTCGAGCAAAAACCGACCTGTACGCCAGTCCTGCCAGTCGCCGTCGTAAAGATCTCCGGCGGCGACGACGAAATCCACATGCTGCTCGATCGCAAAGTTGACCAGGTTTTGCAGCGCGTCACGGGTCGCGCCGCGGATTTTATCCACAGGCGCGTCAGGATCAGCTTCCAGCCCGCGTAACGGACTGTCCAAATGCAGGTCCGCACAATGCAGGAATCGGAATGTCGCCATAAGATCACCGTGCCACTTCGGGACGCCGCAACGCAAGGCCGGCAGCGCCGAGCATCAGAGTCATGCCGGCCGCATCGCCCCAGTTCAGGTGCTCGCCGAACAGCCAGGCGCCGAGCACCACGGCAATGACCGGGGAAATGAACGCATAAAGACCAGGCTTGCTGGCGCCCCAGTCGCGGACCAGCAGGAAATACATCGTTGTCGCCAGCAATGCCCCCGGGATCAGCAAATATAGCCATGCCAGGAACGCCGGCCACCCCCAGTGGAAAGCGATCGATGCCCAGGCACCCGGCTCCAACAGGAGTGAGGCAAATAACAGGACGATGCCGCCGACCATGTCGGTCAGACCGGCGAGTTGCACTGCGCCAAAGTGCCGCATCATCGGCTGCGTCATGACGGATCCGGCGGTGTAACAAAGACAGCCAATGGTGACGCCGAGCGCTCCGCCGATCTCGGACAGATGCAATGTGCCGGCGAAAGCGGATGGTCCAAACAGGGTGCAAACACCGATGGCCCCCATCGCCAGAGCGGCGACCTGACGCTTTGTGAAGCCTTCCTGGCCAAAGGCCACCGCAAAGCCGAGCAGCGAGATTGGCGTCAATGCAGAACTGATCACAGCTGCAAGACCGGCGGTGATGTATTTCAGGCCATAGAGTTGGATCACCTGGTTCAACGTGATCAGCAGCACCGAGACAAACGTCAAACGCGGCACGAACCGTAACGGCGGTCTGACTCGTTCGCCGCGTAATCGTAATATCAGCAACAGGACCGCGCCGGCGATGGTCCAGCGCAGGCCGGCGAATATGCCAGGGGTCACCGATGCGATGCCCACTTTCATGGCGAGCCAGGTGGTGCCCCAGACAAAGCAAATGAACGCGAACATGCCGCGTTGGGCATGGCTGCCGGACCAGAACATTATCAGCGTGCGCGCGCGAAGCGGTCCAAACGGAACGGTTTTGGATCAACCACCGGTGCATCCCCCGCCACCAAATCCGCCATCAGCCGTCCCGCTCCGGGCCCTATCCCGAAGCCGTGGCCGGAGAAGCCGGTGGCGATAAAAAAGCCGGGGATGCGTTTGACCTCGTCAATCACTGGGACTGCGTCGGGGGTGACGTCCATCAGACCGGCCCAGGAGGAGGCGATTCGGAGGGAGGCGAAGGCGGGGAAAATGCGGGATAAGGTTTCCCGTGCCTCCGCGAGGACGCGTTGTTTCGGCTTTGGATCGAGGACGCGGACCGCCTCGAACGGCGTTGTTTGATCGAGCGACCAACGACGTGCGGTGCGTAGTTCCTGCCACGTTCGACTGCCTAACCGCAAACGGATTTCGTGGCGGCTGGCCAGTAGGCGGGGGAAGAAGTCGGACAGCAGACGGAAATGGTCTGGTGTCAGTTCGGCGGTATTGGCATTGCGCCTTGCAATCGAATAGCCGCCATCGAGCCGCTTGCGAAAAGCGAAGACCGAGCCGGAAGCGGTGATATCGGGGCCTCCTGATAACGGTTCGGTGCGGAAAACCGAGCCAAGAACTTTCAGTTGTGGCAGATCGAGACCGGCATTGCCGGCAAACAACCGTGACCAGGCACCACCAGCAAGCACCGCGGCATCGCAGCGGATCCTGCCGCGTTCGGTAATCACACCCACAAGTCGTCCGTTATGCAAATCGATGCCCCGGACGGCGCAATTGGTGAAAATCTTCGCACCGTGATCGCGCGCTGCCTCGGCGATGGCGGGTGCGGCATGGGCGGGCTCGGCGCGGCCGTCGGTCGGGGTGTGCAGACCGGCGACGAAGCGGGCCCCGGCGCCTGGCAGCACCGCTTCCAGTTCCTGCCCACGCAACAAACGGCTGTCGACCTGATACAATCTCGCCTGATGCAGCCACGCCTCCTGGATCGCGACCTCCTGCTCGTTGTCACACAGATACATGATGCCAGGTTGACGAAATCCGGTCTCACGGCCGGTGCGTTCATTCATGCCGCGCCAGAGTCGCAGGCTTTCCATCGCCAGTGGAATCTCGCCGACGTCTCGGCCCATGGTGCGGCACCAGCCCCAGTTGCGACTGGATTGCTCACCGCCGATGCGGCCCTTTTCGCATAGCGCGACGGAATGACCTTTTTCCGCCAGGAATAAGGCTGTCGACACTCCGATGATGCCGCCGCCGATCACCACGACGCGTACGCGCTCCGGCAAATCCGGGTCGGATTGAACGAGGTCGACAGGTGGTGACATGGCCTTTACGATATCCTGATTCGGGTGTGTTGACCACCGAGGATGCGGCATGGCGTGGCGAGTTGGCGTCGATTCAGGCGGAACCTTTACCGATGTTTGCCTGTTCGACGATGCGACGGGCCGCATTGAGGTTTGGAAGGTCAGCTCCACACCAGACGATCCGTCACTCGGCATTGCCACCGGAGTCGCTGAGGCGATTG
>Ga0187855_10004406_pt1 | contig 10148 bp, 6 predicted proteins | sample June2016WEW_8_10_2_FD_132969 | JGI IMG/M metagenome (GOLD analysis project Ga0187855, IMG submission 132969) | Peatland microbial communities from SPRUCE experiment site at the Marcell Experimental Forest, Minnesota, USA - June2016WEW_8_10 | ecosystem: Environmental > Terrestrial > Soil >... | reverse complement strand
GCCCAGCGCGCCCTCCCAGGTTTTCTTCGGGCTGAGTGCCCGCGCCATCGGGACACGGCCGAGCGAGCGGCCCACAAAATAAGCGAGAATGTCGCCGGCCCAGATCAAGCAGAGGGTAAAGAGCACTAGCTCGCGGCCAACCATTGAAATTCCATTCAGCCGGACCAGGTAACTCAGCGGCAGCGCCACGAATAAAAGTGCCGCCGAGCTGATGGAAACCGAGGGCAGCACTTCTTGCAAGGGGCCCTGCGTGGCAAGGCCGATGCTCACACAGCCCAACAGAAAAATCAGCAGCACCGCTTCGATTTGGAGCAGGCCGCCCACCGCGTTACTGATAAGAGAAACCCCGCCACTGAGGGAACGAATCTCGACCCGGCCCAGCGAATACTGCGCATAGAAGAGAGCCGCGGAGCAAGCGGTGGTCCACTTTCGATAAGGCCTCGCGCCGAGGCGTTCGCCAAGCTCGAAGAACTCAAACATGGCCAGCCCGCCCACAATGGCCGCGGCGGCCGCCAGCACCAGCGGCGGCGCGAACCAAACCAACAGCACCACGACCGGGATGAGAACCGCCGCTGTGAGTATGCGCAGTAGCATTCCGCTGGCCTTAACTCTTCCCAGCCGCGCTTCGTCCGCGCGGTGAGCCTAGGCCACCGTAGCGGCGTTCGCGTTTTTGGTAATCCACGAGCGCCTCGAGAAGGCGTGCGCGGGAAAAATCGGGCCACAGCACCTGCGTGACGTAAATCTCTGCGTAGGCAATCTGCCAGAGCAGGAAATTGCTGACGCGCATTTCCCCGCTCGTGCGAATCAGCAGATCGGGGTCGGGCAGGCCGGCCGTGTAGAGATGTTCGGAGATCGATTGCTCATCGGCCTGGAAATGCACGAGGCCGTTGGAACGGGCGCGGTCGAGAATGGAATTAAACGCATCGACGAGTTCAGCGCGGCCGCCGTAATTGAGTGCGAGAATCAGCCGCATGCCGGTGTTGCCGGCAGTGAGGCTCATCCCTTCCGCCATATCGTCGCGAACCGACTGCGGCAGGTGCTCCGACCGGCCAATGAAGAGAAGGCGGATATTGTTCTTCTGCATGGTAGGAAGCTCGCGCTTTAGATATTCGCGCAAAAGGCGCATAAGAAATTCCACTTCGGCTTGAGGACGGCGCCAATTTTCGAGCGAAAAGGCATACAGGGTGAGACAAGGGATATGAAGGCGCGAGCAGGTTTCAATGATGACGCGCGCGGCCTTGACCCCGGAACGATGCCCGGCAACCCGGGGCAAATGACGGCGCTGCGCCCAGCGGCCGTTGCCATCCATGATGATGGCGAGATGCTGCGGCAGGCGTTTCGGATCGACTTTCTCGAGATACTCCGCTTCCTCGCGGTTGGGGTCTTGCAAAAGTTCGCTCGTTTTCACCGGCAACGGCTCGACGGGACCGCGAGGCAAAATCGCCCGGACGATATCCCATAAAGAAGAAAAAGCCTAACAGTGAACGCCAGGAACGGCAAGAACGACTGCGTCGATGGGCGGCCTCCTGTTCGCGTCGTGGGCATGGTGGGCATGCGAGCTCGCTGCGGCATGCTGGGAGTGAACCGACTTGAGCCTCAGCCTAAACCGGCGGAAGAAGGTTGGAAGATAGCCGCATACACCAGAATAATCGTGAGGATGATCATGATGATGCTGGCGGCCCAGGCGACCAGGTTAAAGGCCCACGTATTGGTATGCTGCCCCATCAGGTCGCGGCGGTTGATCAGCATCAGAACAAAAATGAGCACGACCGGCAGCCAGATTCCATTCGCCACCTGCGAGAAAACCAGGATCTTCAAGAGCGGAACTCCGGGGATCAGGATGATGCCGCCGCCCACCACGATGAGACCCGTGTACAGCGAATAGAACGCGGGCGCTTCCTTGATCTTATTGTCCAGACCGGCCTCGAAGCCGAGGCCTTCGCAAATCACATGCGCGGTCGACAACGGAAGGATCGAGGCGGCGAAAAGCGACGCGTTCAGCAAACCAAACGCAAACAGTGAGGCAGCCCACCGCCCCGCGAGCGGTTTGAGCGCCTGGGCCGCCTGCGCGGCATCGGTGATATTGGTGAGGCCGTGCGCGTTGAGCGTGGCCGCGCAGCAAACGATGATGAAGAACACGATGACCATGCAGGAGATGCTGCCGACCAGCACATCCATGCGTGCGTGCTTGTATTGGCGTGGACCAACGCGCTTTTCGACGAATCCCGCCTGGAGGTAGAAGAACTGCCACGGCGCGATCGTCGTGCCGATGAGAGCCGTCAGCATCAAAAGATAGCCCGAGCTGAAGTGCAATGACGGCGCCACGGTTTCTTTGGCGGCCAGGAGCCAATCCGGCTTGGCCAGGACCGCCGAAACGATATAGGAAAGATAAAAGCCGCAGGCGACCAGGAAGATTTTCTCGACTTGCCTGGCACTCCCGCGGACGACCAGAATCCACACCGCCATGGCGGCGAGAGGTACCGAAACATACTTGCTGATTCCAAATATCTGCATCGAAGCGGCCACGCCCGCGAATTCCGCGACGGTATTGCCGAGGTCAACAGCAAGGGCGGCCAGCATCACGAAGAACGTCGAACGGAACCCGAATTCCTCGCGAATCAGATCGGAGAGGCCTTTGCCGGTTACCACGCCCATGCGGGCGCACATTTCTTCGCTGACGTAGAGGGCAATCGTCATGGGAATCAGCGACCACAGCATCGTGTAACCGAATTGGGCTCCGGAAACCGTGTAGGTCGTGATTCCGCCCGCGTCGTTGTCCACGTTCGAGGTGATAAGCCCGGGACCTACGACCGCCAAAAACACGGCCAGACGCCGGCGATAAGGCCGCGTGCGGTGGCTGAACTTCTTGCCGCGGGCCCTCCACGCAGACAGAGTATCGGTCAATGTAATCCAGGTATTCATTTCACGTATTCATTGCGCGGTGTTCGTTCCGCTTCAGTCAGTTTCAGAGCTTGGCGCGCATCCGGCTGACCACGTCGTCCACCGTGATGGCTCCGATGGGACAGTTTTCTCCGTTCACGACGATAAGGCTGCGCAAGTTATATTTGTCAAAGAGTTCAAAGATATCCGCGTCGTTGGCGTCCGTTGTCACCGACAGCAGCGGCTCGAAGGCAAGTTCGGCCATTCTCTGATCAGGGCTTGCCAGCACCAGACGCGCGATCGGAACCGTGCCGGCAAGCTTGGCCTCGCGATTGATCAGCACGATGTTGTCGAGCTGATCGGGTGGTATCTCGTGGAAGCGCACGTGATCGATCACTTCGCCGCGAGTGGCGTCCTCTCCCACGACTACCACTTCGGTGGTCATCATCCCCCCGGCCGTATCCGGAGCGAAGTTGAGCAGCGACTCTACATCCTGCGCCTCCCGCGTCTCCATCTCTTCGAGGACTTCCCGGGACGTATCTGGCGCGAGGTTTTGAATCAGGTCGGCGGCTACGTCGGGGCTCATTTCTTCGATGATGTCGGCAGCCCTCTCCGGATCGAGCTTTTCGACCACCTGCGTTTGCAACCGCTTGTCCAGCTCGGCAATTGTCTCCGCGGCGGTTTCCTCGTCGAGCGAACCGATGATCGACTGGCGCTCGTCGGGCGACAATTCTTCCATCAGGTCGGCCAGGTCGGCAGGATGGAGCCGGGCAAGATTCTCGCTGGAGATCCGCAGCTTGACGCGGCGAAGGGGATCGGATTCAACCAGGTTGACGAATTCCCACGGGATCGTTCGCTGTGGGAGTTTCTCCTGCACGCGGCGAATCGCCATGGGCGGTACAACCCCCTGGAGCAGACGGCGGAACGCTCCCGGAAGTCCCACATCCACCTGAGTGACGCGAAGTTCGGTGTTGCCGTTGGTGCGCTGGTCGGCCAGTTCCACATCGTTTACTCGGACCACTTTGCGGCCGTGAGTGTCGATGATCTGCTGGTCGAGGAGATCCTTTTGGACGGCCAGCCAGGATTCATTGGGGTGATAGAGCTCGAGTGCGGACTCATCGGTAGTCAGCCGGACGCAGCCGGGTGAGACCGACGCGATTTGATCATAACGCGCAACGATCGATCGGTACTTGCCGCGAGAAAGCAGCAATCGCGCGACGCGGTTTGGCTGTTCGTCCGGAACGATAAACATCTCCTGGACCCGGCCGACCAGGTTACCGGCTGAATCAAATGTTTTGGCGCCTATCAATTCTGTCGCATGGACCATGATGACTCCTTCAAGCAGCGAACCGGTAGGGGCGGCGATGGCACAGCATCGCAAAAAAAAAGCCCGCGCCGACTGTGAATCCGGCCGCGGGCAAACAAAAGACACCCTGGGACTATTTCAGGCCGGGCCTTGCTTCCCTGTCCGCTACCGCACGTAAGTGTTGGCCGAGAACAAATGGCAGAGCAGCCGCCGCGCGCCGTGTGACCTTTTCGGCGGGGCTGTTACTTCCGGGTTCTGAGTTCAGAGACGCTTCCATACGGATGAAAATGTCCTCGACTTGACTAGTAAAGGCAGACGGAAATTTTGTCAAGCGAAGACTGCTGATTTCACGACATTTTTACGTATCGAACATCATATTACCGAGGACGCGCCCTTTGCGCTGGCAATCCGCATTGTAGAGCTCCCAATACGTGGCCCGGCTAAAGTCGCGATGTGTATAACCGAGCGCGCTGGCAACCCGCTCGATCGCTTTCGGAAGGCCCTCGAGCTCGAGAAAGTTGCCAACCGGTGTTTCATCGAGGTCCACGTGGAGTCCAGAAAGGCGAAAGCTCGTGCGATATTTCTGGTAGCGAAAGCCGGGGCGAAAACCGAGGATTTCTAAGGTGTGGCTCCAGCGAGCTGGGCGCTGAACGGTCAGTTCCCTTTCGAGCCTCTCTTTGTAGCGAGGCTTCGCAGCTCTGCGACCCGCGGTGTGACGTTCCCCCCCGGGAGGCGCTTTGGACGTCAGCACTGCGCTCGCCAAACCGGGGGGAACAAGCGATGATCCGGCGGGCGTTTCCAAGCGCAGGCGCAGGAGACAGCCCGCACGCCGCAGATCGAACTCCGGAGTATCGTAGAGGGTATTCTGTTCGAGAACCCGGCCGCGGCCGACTGCGCCCAAGTCCTGAAGGCTCCCGAGCAGCGCCGACAGATCACTCACCGGCAATTTTATTTCGGTTTCGCGGTTTGTCAGGGTGGAAGCCACGACGAAGTATAGCCCATACTCGGTCGTAATGGCAGGGAGGAGAGCCCCTAGAGCCCCTAGAGCTGCTTCACCACTCCCGTCTTACGATGTGCACCGGGCGGAATGAAGAAAGTTGCCAACCAACCGCTACGCCCGCATAATCACTGACCTGCCGCCCTGCGCGGGCTCATGACCGAACCCACGACGCCATTGATGCAGCAGTACACCGGCCTGAAAAAGCAGTACCCGGCCGCGCTCCTGCTGTTCCGGCTCGGAGATTTTTACGAGCTTTTCTACGAGGATGCCATCGCGGCGGCGCGCATCCTGCAGATTACCCTCACCGCGCGGAATAAAGAGAAGGGCCAAGCCGTGCCGATGTGCGGAGTTCCCTACCACGCCGCGGAAAACTATATTGCCCGCTTGATTCGCGCCGGGCATAAGGTCGCCATCTGCGAGCAGATGGAACAGCCGGGGCCTGGAAAGAAGCTCGTGCGCCGGGAGGTGATCCGTGTCCTGACGCCCGGAACGGCGGCGGGAACCTCGCTGATTGAGCCCAAGGAGAACAATTTCCTCGTGGCGGTCGCTCGCCGGACATCGATGGGCGCCGCTGCCGGTGGACGCGGCGCGGGGCGAATCCCGGAGGCGGCGATAGGGCTGGCATTTGTCGATCTATCTACCGGGGAGTTTCGAGCCACTGAATTCGCGGGTGACAAGGCCGAAGCGCGTTTGCGCGATGAGCTGGGGATTCTGCGCCCTCGCGAAATTCTTCTTCCGAGGCCGGCAACGCTCTTCCCTGTGGCAGCAACCGCCGACCTTGGCAACCTGGGCGCCGTCGAAACGCGCCTCGATGATTGGATCTTCGAAAGCAATTACGCAGGGCGCATTCTCAAAGAGCAGTTCCGCGTGGCAGCTCTCGATGGGTTTGGATTGAGCGAGCACCCCCTGGCGACCGCAGCAGCGGGCGCGCTGGTGCACTACCTGCGAGACACATCGGCGATCGGCGCACGCACGCCGGAGGACACCGCCACAGTTCCTTCGCTTCGACCTGCCGGCGCAGGACTCGAGCACCTCGACCGGATCTGCTATTACGAGCAGCAGGACGCGATGACCCTGGACCAGGTAACCGCGCGAAACCTGGAGCTTGTCGAAGCAGTCACAGGGGACGACGCCTCGGCAACGCTCCTGAAGGCCATCGACGAAACGACAACCGGCATGGGTGCGCGGCTCCTGCGGTCATGGGTGCTGCGCCCTGAAATCGCGCTGGGGGAAATTGAAGATCGGCTGGAAGCGGTTGCGAAACTGAAATCCAGGACGGTAGCCCGGGAAGAAATTCGCAAGGAGCTCGGAGGAATTCTCGACCTGGAGCGCCTGACGAGCCGCGTGACGCTCGGGACCGTCACGCCGCGCGATCTGCTGGCTCTGCGAGGTTCGCTCGAAAAACTTCCGCAGGTTCGTGCATTACTAGCTGGTCGGCGGGAATCCGGGGAAACGGGCGAAGCGCAGGAATCAATCCGGCCGAACACCCATACGAGCGACACGGGGCGATTGGAGGTGCTGCGGGGACGGATCGACGAAATGGCAGATGTCTGCGACCTGATCGCGCGAGCGATCGCCGACGAACCGCCCGCCATGCCCAACGATCCCGGCGTGATCCGGCGCGGATTCCACGCCGAGTTGGATGAGCTGCGCGATCTCACAAAGCAGGGGCGCCAAATTATCGCAGCCATGGAAGACCGGGAGCGCAAGCGAACGGGAATCGCCTCCCTCAAGATCCGCTATAACCAGATTTTTGGCTATTACATTGAGGTGTCGAAGACCAACTTGCACCTGGCACCGGCCGACTACGAGCGGAAACAGACCCTCGTGAACGCGGAGCGGTTCACATCGGCCGAACTTAAGGAACACGAACGCAAGGTGCTGACCGCCGAGCAGCGCGTGCTCGAAATCGAACGGCGGCTCTATGGCGAAATCCGCGAAAGCATCGCGCGCGAGGCGGCGCGATTGCGGAGAACAGCCACCGCGATTGCCCAACTCGACGTGCTGGTAAATTTCGCACGCATTGCGGCAACCCGAAACTACACACGTCCGGAATTTACACAGCCGATGATCGGCCGGGCGGGTTCCACGGATAGAGCAACCCGGTCGTCAAGCCACAACACGCGCGAGCCGGGCGAGGGTCAGCGAGGGATCCTCATGATTGCGGGAGGACGCCATCCGGTAATCGAAAAGCTCCTCGAAGAGCGGGGTGAACGATTTGTTCCCAACGACCTGTATCTCGACGACGAATCTCAGTTCCTGCTCATTATTACGGGCCCCAACATGGGCGGGAAATCGACTTACCTGCGACAAACCGCGTTGATTTCGATTCTTGCGCAAATGGGATCTTTTGTGCCCGCAACGCAGGCGAAGCTCCCATTGCTTGACCGCATCTTCACGCGGATCGGAGCGTCGGACAACCTCGCGCGCGGCCGATCGACCTTTCTGGTTGAGATGAGCGAGGTCGCGGCAATTCTCAACACCGCGACCGCTGCCAGCCTCGTCCTGCTGGATGAAGTGGGACGCGGAACCTCCACATTCGACGGCCTCTCGATTGCCTGGGCTGTGGTTGAATCGCTGCACGGAGGCGCCCGGCCCCGAACGCTGTTCGCAACGCATTACCACGAGCTGACCGAACTCGAGCAATTGCTGCCCGGCGTGAAAAACGTGCACGTGTCGGTCCACGAAGCGGGAAACGAGATCGTGTTCCTGCGGCGCGTGGAATCCGGCAGCGCCGACAAGAGTTACGGAATCGAAGTGGCCCGGCTGGCCGGGTTGCCCGACGATGTCATCGCGCGGGCGCGGGATATTCTGCGCCGGCACGAGCAGAGTGAAGAGAAACTCAGCGTGGAACTTTCGCCCGGCGCGACGCCTGCTCCCGAGCAGACGAGCTTTACAGCGATTGACGAGTCGGTACTCGGAGCGCTGCGCCACGCGGATTTGAACAAACTCACACCGCTGGAGGCGCTCAATTTGCTGTCGGCACTCCAGAAGCAACTTTCATGACGACACCCGCCGCCAAAGAGATGCTCGTGTTGGGAATGATGTCGGGAACCTCTGCCGACGGGATCGATACGGCCATCGTCCGCATCTCCGGAGCGCCCCCGGCGCTCGTCGCCAAGTTCGAGTCGCACCATCATGTTGCGTTTTGCCCGCTGGTACGGGAGGCAGTTCTGCGGCTGGCCAATGGCGCCCCGACGACAACAGCGGAAATTAGCCGGCTGGACTTCGTGCTTGGCGAAGAGTTTGCCAGAGCAGCGATTGCGGCATGCAAGAGTTCGGGCACGCGACTGGAAGAAGTCGATCTGATTGGATCCCACGGGCAGACCGTATTCCACCAAGGGGCACGGGCGCGGCTAGCGGGTGCATGGCGCGTAGCCTCGACGCTGCAAATTGGAGAGGCGAGCGTGATCGCCGAGCGCACAGGCGTACCCACCATCGCGAATTTTCGAACGGCCGACATCGCCGCTGGAGGGCACGGCGCGCCGCTGGTTCCTTTCGTAGACTACCTGCTCTATCGCGATGACGAACGCGGCCGCGTCGCGCTCAACATCGGGGGGATCGCCAATGTCACGGTAATTCCGGCCGGGGCGGCTTCAAGCGACGTGTTTGCCTTCGATACCGGCCCTGGAAACATGATTGTCGATGCCCTGGTCCAGGGCATGACCCGAGGCCGCTCCAAGTACGATCGGGGAGCCCGGATCGCCCTGGGCGGGCGTACCATCCAGGACTTGCTTGCCCGAATGATGCGGGAGCCTTATCTGCGAAAGAGACCCCCGAAGACCGCCGGGCGCGAACAGTTCGGCCAGGCGTATGTGGAACGCCTGATCGCCTGGGGAAAAAGACACCATGCGGAGCCGGCAGACCTTGTTCGGACCGCCACCGTGTTTACTTCCCTCTCGATTGCCGACGCGTTCCGCAGGCTGATCCTACCCCGCGCCCATGTGGGTGAGCTGATCGTGGCGGGAGGCGGAGCGCGGAATCCGCTGATGATGGCTCAGCTGGCCGCTTCGGTGCCGGGAATCGAGATCGTCCCGTCCAGCCGATTCGGTGTGCCCACCGACGCCAAGGAGGCTTTCGCATTCGCGGTGCTCGCCTACGAGTCGTTTCACGGGCGTGCCAATAATTTGCCTTCGGCAACCGGGGCCAGCCACTCGGTCGTTCTGGGCAAACTGCACTACGGGCGCGTAAGGTAAACTGAGACTGGCGCTCCTCCCCTTGGTTTTGGCGGCGGCCGCAAGCGGATGCTCCTCCGCGTTTCCCTCGCCTGACGCCGGGACGCTCAATTTTCTGATCGAATCAACACCCACCAACCTCGATCCGCGGGTCGGTACCAGAATATCTGCACGGTCTGATCTTCGATGGCCTGGTTGCGCACGACGCGCGAATGAATATCGTGCCGGACCTGGCGCAGCGCCGGGAAACCCCGAATCCATCCATTTGCACCCGGGGGTGAAATTTCACGACGGACGGCTGCTGGCCTCAGCCGATGTGAAATTCACATTCGATTCCATCCTCTCCGGCCCAGTCCGGACGGCCAAACGCGGGTCGTTCGAGCTGATTCAATCGATCGAGGCGCCGGACCGCGGCACAGTCGTTTTTCATTTGCACGAGCCGTTTGCGTCGTTTCTTTGGAACCTCGCCAAGCCCGGAAATGGGCATCGTTGCCCGAGGGTCGGGGAAAGAACTGGCCCAGCAACCGGCGGGCACCGGGCCCTTCCGATTGGTGAGCATCGAGCAGCATGAGGAAATCGTCCTAGCGGGAATTTCTCACAATAAATAGAAAAAGGCTGTCGCTTCATGGCATAACTCTTTTGTGAGGAAGAAATTCTGCCAAGAAGGAGCAACAGCCTTATGAGCTCAGAGTGTAATCAGTTTGGCTTCGGATTTCATCCCCTAAAACGACGCGAGATGCGGGTGCAGTTCGACGGGGGAGCAATCAGCAGCGACGGCGGTGGGTTG
>Ga0187855_10004397_pt1 | contig 10162 bp, 8 predicted proteins | sample June2016WEW_8_10_2_FD_132969 | JGI IMG/M metagenome (GOLD analysis project Ga0187855, IMG submission 132969) | Peatland microbial communities from SPRUCE experiment site at the Marcell Experimental Forest, Minnesota, USA - June2016WEW_8_10 | ecosystem: Environmental > Terrestrial > Soil >... | reverse complement strand
CAACGGGCATGGCTAGATGTTAATCGCTCCGTGCTGCCGAGTACAGATTGCGGAAATCTCGCGCGAAAAAGTTTGCGGCAGAACGTCAGTCCTCGCTTCGTCGGACGGTTCACTTTCATGAAATCCCGATCCGGATCGGATACCCCCCTCCCCCCACTCCTTGAAAACCCTTGACTGGCGCGGCATCTGCAAAAGCTGGTCCGCAAAATCTTGAGCGCCAAGGGTTTAGAGGCCAAAATGACGATCATCTGCTTTTTCGGCGCGAGGGGCAAGGTTGGACGTCACATCTGGTCTGTGGAAATCTTCAGGGAGACGGCGACGAACAGGGGGCCCCGAAAGGCAATGGTCTATGTGCGCGCGAGATCCTTCCCTCCGCCTGAAAAACGGCTCCGGTCAGGATGACGCCGTTGGGATTCTCATTGTGGACGCGGGTGTGGTGCCCATTCGGCGAAGAGCGCTGCGGATGGGCAGGCTGATTCGGGATTTACCAGGTGCTGTACGTCGTGCCGTCGCTGGCGATTCCGCTGGAGGCGGAGTGCACGTCGTCGATGCCGGGTTCCTGTTGGTCGACCGCCATTAACACATCTTCTTCTTTGACTTCCCAGTTGGGTTGTTTGGTCATGGGATCGTCTGGGATTTTCCTAAGGTAGCCAGCCTGAACCAGGTCATCGAGGCCTTGGGGGGCTTTCTGTTTGTCGAGGGTGTACTGCGAGATCACGCTGCGCAGCGTTGCCAGGTTCGAGCGCAGGACGGATTCGCGAGCCTGCACGATGGACTGGTTGTAGATGGGGACGGCTATCGACATCAGGATCATGATCATGGTGATGACGATCATGAGTTCGAGGAGGGTAAAGCCGCGGGAGCGGTTGCACCTGGCGGCAGCGGCGGATGCGCGCGCATTTGCTCGCTTTGCTCCGGGAACTGCCGGGTTGTGACCGCGACGTGTCATTCGTTAGTCGTTATTCGGAAAATCCAATTTCGAAAACTCGTCACCGAACCTACCGAGTGTGTGGCGCCTGACTGCGCAGGCACTCCCATTTACGGCATCAACAGCGTCGGCTGGCGTAAGGTCCCTCGCCCGGCTTTCGCCGCGCTCAGGATGGCATCGGACTGGAGTAATTTAAATTGAGCCAGTGCCTTATTCCTACCAATCCTTGTATTTCGTTCCGTCGAGCGCGGTGCCTTCTGACTTGGTGTAGACGTCGAAGACGCTTTGCCCTCCCCAGGAGTCGGAGTCGGGATCGTCCTGCATCGAGCGCAGGCCCCATTCCTTGGTCCTGGTCATGGGGTCCACGGGGATAGAACGCAGAAAGCGAATTTTCTTGCCGCCCTGGGCTTCGACTCCTTTGACCAGCTCTTCGAGATCGGGGGGATAACCCTGGCTGTCGAGCTTGGTTTGGAACATATTTCGATCGGCTGCGTCTTTGTAGCGGTCGATGGCGTCGCGCATCTCCCATAACGAGCGGCGAAGCTCTTTTTCCTTTTCGCGCTGAATGGTGACTCGGGCCAGGGGCAGGGCCATCATTGTCAGAATCGACAGGATCGCGGCCGCGACGATCAGCTCCAGGAGCGTAAAGCCGCGTTGCGGCTTCGCGCTGGGGCCGGGATGGGATCGGTGAAGCATTATGGTTAACTACTGGACCGTGACCGAGGCTTGGGCTCCGTTGACCGTGATGGGCTGAAGGCCGGGGTCGCGGGCGCCGCCGCGGGTGATGGTCAGGGGGGTCTGTCCATCGGCCTTAGCCTGAAAAGTTATGGTGATGACCGCGCCCTGGCCGGAAACTCCGCCGGCGCCGGAGGGCCGCGCGGCGGTGATCTGCGACTGGCCGATCATTTCATCCTCGCGATGCGCCAGGGTCACGATCTGGCCATCCTGCGAGAGGAAGCCGCCGTTCGAGACATTGACCAGCGTCAGCATCTTGGGATCGTAGTTGAGCTGCACCGGCACGGTATGCACGTTCTGAGCGCCGGATAGGAGGAGATTCACGACAAATGTGTTGCCCTTGGCCGTCTGAATGGTGGGCGGATCGAACAGGAAGCTGGCAGTACCGTTCGGAGAAGTGGAAGAAGCATTAGGAGCGGGGGGCTGAGCTGCCGGAGCCGGAGTTGTCGGCTGAGTCGCGGGCGTGCCCGGCTGTGATGACGACGGAAGCGGAGCAGCCTGCGGTCTCACGCGGTGCAACTGGATGGTGGAGAACGTGCCGATATCGATGGCGTGCTGGTTGATCTCGCTTACCTCTGAACCGCGGACGACGTGCGGAGTGATGGCGAAAACGGTCTCATCGGAGGAATGGTCCTGGGTGGTCTGGCCGAACAGATACTTCAGGATTGGAATTTGTGCTAATCCTGGAATGCCGGCCAGGGACTTGGTCTCGGAGTCGTCCATGATGCCGCCGATCAGGCTGGTTTCTCCGTCCCTCAGGCGGATTTCGCCGAGGTCGACTTTTTTCTGACCGATGATGGGTTGGGTGATGCCGCCGATGCTGGCCTGGCCAATCTCGGAGGAGATTTCCATGGTGATTTTCAGCGAGACTTCGCGGTCGGAATGCACGTGCGGGGTGAGATCGATATTTACGCCCACATCGATGTACTGAAACTGGGTGTTCACCAGAGGGTTAATGCCGACGCCGCCAATACCGGGCTGAAACGAACCGGTGGCCACGGGCAGGCGTTCGCCGATCTTCAAAGACGCCTTCTGGTTATCGAGCGAGCGAATCTGCGGACTCTGGATCAGCTTGGTATCGCTGTCGCCCATGACCGCCGACAGGTTAGCGGAAGGAATCGTTACCTGGAAGTTTTCCGCGTTGAGGCTGCCCAGAGTATTCAGGTTGATGCCGTTGCTCGAACTGCTCGAGGAACTCGTTGTGCTTGTGGTCGTGCTGGTGGTGGAGGAGGCAATGTTGCTCTGCAGGGCCACCGAGGCGCTGGTGGGTGGGCTAAAGCCCAGGGTGCGCGATTTGTCTTTGCTGATCTGCATTACGTCGATGTCGATGATGACTTCGGGGCGGGCTTTGTCGAGATCTTCCACCAGCTTTTCGGCCAGCGCGATCTGGTCGGGAGTTCCGCGAACCACCAATGCATTCTGAGAGAGCAACTGCTGCACGCGCTGCACGTCGAGCACGGCGCGAATGGCGTTCACCACATCCTGCAGTTCGGTGGCAGCCGAGAGATTGGTCAGATAGAAAGTTTTGAGGACGCTCTGTTCCAGTTCCTTGCGCTTGGCTGCGTTGTCCGTGGCCACGAAAATGGTATTTGTGGTAACCGGGCGCCAGAAGGTTTTCGACGACAGCGCGGTGATCTCCAGCGCCTCTTCGAGGGACACACCGTTGAGTTCAACGTTGATGGGTTTGGGAGTGTAGTCCGGGTCGAACAGGACATTGATTCCGGCCAGTTGGCCGATGGTCCGGTAGACCGTATCAGATTTGTTGGACATCTTAAGGGTGACTGGGACGTTGGAGATGGGAGCCAACTCGACCGGGCCGGCCAATTCGTGCACCTTGCGCGCCAGGCCGGCCGGCACGCCGGCAGCCTGCGGTGGAGGATTGCGAGCGTCATTGATCATCTTGAGCGTACGGCCCAGTTCCTGCTTGGCGATGAACAACGAAGGATCGATGGCCAGAGCTTTCTGGAAGGCGGCGACGGCTTCGTCCAGCTTGCCGTCATCGCGCAGCTTCTGGCCCTGGTGGACGATCGCAGCGGCGGCCTCGAAGCGAATGCGTTCGAAGGAAGTCCGATAGCGCAGGTCTTTGGGCTTGAGGTCGTAGGCTTGTTTGAAGAAGTCGTAAGCCTCTTCGTACTTCTGGCGAGCCTCGGCGTCCTCCCCCTTGGCGTAGAGGCTTTTGGCTTTGTCGGCGATGGCCGGGAGTGTTACGGCGGCGACCAGCACGAGCAATAGTGCCGGGCGCGTCAGAGCCGGGCGCATCGTTGCCAGGCGCATCATTGCCGTGCGCATCAAGCGTCTCATTCGATAATCCTCACGAGATGATCCTCTAAGTTGCAGTCGTCGCCGGGCAAGCAGCTTTCCACGTTGCGTCGCTGCGCAATGGCTTTTTGAGCGCGGGAAAATCCACTCGCTACATAAAACTCGCTACGCAAGAAAGTTCGGTGACGCGATTATAGCATCGCCATTTCCAGCTCCCGAAGTGCTTGTGCACAAGGGAGTTACACTCTTTGGTCGTAGGACTAAAGGGGTAAGCCCCGACCTCGGACCTCTGACCTCGGACGCCGGACCTGCGCGGCTCCTTCTGCAGAGGTCCAAGGTCTGAGGTCCAACGCCGTTCTGCTGTTAAGATAAAATTCTTAACCCCATGGCGCGCCAATCCACTCACCAGACCAAGCCCAACCCGGAGAAATCCCCGCGCCGGGATCCCACCGCTTCCGGCGACCGGGACGCTGCCGTTAATAGGATCGCTTCACATAACTACTTCTTGCTGGAAAAATTTGAGGCCGGGGTGGTTCTGACAGGTACCGAAGTAAAGTCCGTCCGCGGCGGCCTGGCCAACCTTAAAGATTCCTATGGATTGGTCAAAGACGACGCCGTCTGGCTGCTGAACGCCCACATCGGCCCCTACGAGCATGGAAACATTCACAATCATGCCCCGCTGCGCACCCGCAAACTGCTCATGCATCGCGAAGAAATCCGCAAGCTCATCGGCAAAACGCAACAAAAAGGCCTGACCCTGATTCCCACTCGGATGTACTTCAAGAACGGCCGGGTCAAGGTGGAATTAGCCTTGGCCAAGGGCAAGCAGCTCTGGGACAAGCGCGAGACCGAACGGCGGCGCACTGCCGACAAAGAAGCCAGGGAAGCGATCAGCCGCAGCCGGAAAAGTTAAATCGAGGGTGCCCTGCCCTTGTCGCGTTTTTTGCGACAGGGCGGGGGTTTTGATCTCCGATTGATTCGCGGTTCTGCATCCTTCAATCGATCCCCCAAAAGCCTTGTCATTCCGAACCGGGCCAAAGGCCCGGTGAGGAACCTGCTGTCAGCCCGCAGCGCCGGATCACCCACCCGCCGAATTGCAGTCAATCCCAAACCAGCAAAGCAGCGTATGATGGTCGCCCAGCAGGTTGAAGCGATGGCAAATCCCGAACATGTTGCGAAGCTGAAGGAAGGGGTAGAAGCGTGGAACAAGTGGCGTGCACGGGAGCCTCAGGTGACTCCGGACCTTACGCTAGCGAGCCTCCCCGGCACGATCCTCCACGGAGCGAGCCTAGTTGGCGTCAACCTAGCGCGATCGAATCTTTTCGACGCCAACCTCGCCAGCGCGAACCTTAGCGGTGCGAATCTCGATGGGGCGAATCTGGCCGAAGCGATCCTCTTCAGGGCGAACCTCGAGAATGCGATCCTTGACGAAGCGAACCTCTCTGGCGCGCACCTTGCCGGCGCAAACCTCACCAATTCGGTTCTCTTCGGGGCGAATCTTAATCGGTCGAACCTCGACAATACTGATCTGAGCAAAGCGGCGATCGGCACGACTTCGTTCGGGGACAACGACCTGAGCACCGTAATAGGACTGGCCACCGTTAAGCACGTAAGCCCTTCAACGATTGGTATCGACACCATCCACCGGTCAAAGGGCAAGATTCCCGACTCGTTCCTGCGCGGCTGCGGCGTCCCCGATGAATTCATCACCTACGCAAAGTTGCTAGCCACGAATCCCGTAGAGTTCTACTCCTGCTTCATCAGCTACTCCACCAAGGACCAGGATTTTGCCGACCGCCTCCATGCCGATTTGCAAAGCAAGGGCGTGCGCTGTTGGTTTGCCCCGCACGACGTTCAAGGCGGCAAGAAGCTTCACGAGCAGATCGACGAAGCCATCCGCCTGCACGACAAGCTGCTGCTGATCCTGTCGCCGCACAGCATGCAGAGCGAGTGGGTGAAGACGGAAATCGCCAAGGCCCGCAGGCGGGAGGGGCGCGACCAGCGGCGCGTTCTGTTTCCCATTCGGCTCGCGCCCTTCGAAGCTTTGCGCGACTGGGAATGCTTCGACGCCGACACCGGAAAAGATTCCGCCCGCGAAATTCGCGAATATTTCATCCCCGACTTCAGCAACTGGAAGAACCACGACTCCTATCAGGAAGCCTTCCAGCGCCTGATCAGCGATCTGAAGGCGCAGGACACAGCGCTTAAGTGAAGACGGTGAACCTCAAGTCCGATATGCCGTCGGTGCAGGAAGCGCTGCAGCGGCTGGAGCGCGAGATGGCGGTTGCCCGCCAGGGGAAACTCGCCTTGTTGAAGATCATCCACGGATACGGATCGAGCGGCGTCGGCGGCGACATCCGGGTCGCCGTGCAGAAACGCTTGCACGAACTGGCTGAGGGCGGCCAGATTCGTGCCTGCATTTTCGGCGAAAACTGGTCGAAGACTGATGAAGCAACCTGGCGGCTGCTGCAGTCCGAGTCCGCTTTGAAAAGCGATCCGGACTTAGGCCGCCGCAATCTGGGCATCACCATCGTCTTGCTGTGAGCTTGCGAAAGTTCCTGACTAAAACGCGCTTAAGATCGTTGCCTCGTCGGCGGCGGATTCGGCACCGGCGCCGGGTCGGGAGCCACCGCGACCGGGATGGGTGGAGTAATCGTCGGCGGCATAATCGGCTGAAGGGCCACCACCGGCGCCATCATGTTCTGCTTCCAGTACGAAACCGCGACCCCACGCTGCCAGAAGCGCGGAATCAACAACAGAAACAACATGAGTTGGCTGAGGAGAAGCGCCGTGAACCAGTTCTCGGGCGCGACGAACTTCATCCAGGTCCAGATCCCGCCGAGCAGAATGATCGCCGCCACCAGCGCAGTCACTAAATAGCTTGCAAGTAAACGCACCAGGCTCCGGAACGTATGCAAGAACGCCGTCCCAATCGATTTGCGCACGGCCCGCTGGTCGCTCAAAACAACGTCTACCTCAGCCAGATCGAACCAGATGCGGAAAACAGTCATGATCAGAAAAATCACGAACAGACCGGCAAAACGCAACTCGGGCAGCAGCAATTCATTCGTACTTTCCCCGGCCACGCGCTCCAGCACGTCATGCAGTGGGAACAGCGCGATCCTCGCGACCAGCATCACGATACCCACAACAATCATCAGCCGAATATAGCGCCACAGATTTCGCCCGCAGGCGCGGAAGAAATCTTCGCGCGACAGCCGGTAGGTCGACGCGTATCCCTGGAACACGCCCGGCAGGAAAAGTACTGTGAAGACGAGGAACAGAAACGAAAAATACAGCGTTGGGATCCTTGCCGCCGACAATGGTCCAAACTCAGGGCGGGCCAGTAGATTGATCATGACCGCCAGGTCGAACCCATGAAGCAGACGGTCGGCAGCCATGCTGTGGTCGAGGATGGCGTGGGCACTCTTGCGAAAGGCCGCCGTGCCAAACTCGGCCAGAGTCAGATTCAGTAGCCAGAACCAAAAAATATAGCGCTTGTTGCGACCGACCATCCCCCAGCCGCCGCTCAGCAAACTTTTCTTATCGCTCATTCGTTTCCCGTCCTCGATCTGGCCTGCGGCTGAAGCCGCTGCTAATCCCACGGTGCTTGCGGCGGGGCCAAAGGCCGCCCTTTCAAAGCCGCGTCGGTTCTCAGCGGCTCGCTAAACGGCCCACCAGGCCAGGGCCTGGCTAACCCACTGCGTCGCGAAGAGCCAGTAGGTCGACAGCTTCTTCGTTGGCTTGGTATTGGCCTCGACAACGTAACTGTTGTTGAAGTCGTTGCGGTCGATCTGCACGATATGGTCGGGATCGATTTCCGCCGATACGACCTTCGCCTTTTTCAGGTAACTGAATCGTATCCAGCGGCTTTTGCCGTCCCAATGCTCGCGAACCTTCTCTTCGCGGTTCTTGCTGTCACGGAAGACGATCTCCACTTCGACCGGCATCACGAAGTCTTCCTTGCGATGCAGCGACACATAGGACTGGTAAACCGTGTCGTCGTTATCTTTATTGTTATCCTTCTTCGCGTCCTTCTTTTCTCCTTCGTACCAGTTCACTGGAAACGAATTGACGTCGAGCACTTCATAATCCATCACCTGCGACCCGTAGATAGCCTGGCTGAAATACCAGCGCAGATCCTTGCCGGAAACTTCTTCGATCGTCTTAAGGAAATCTTCTTTGGTGGGATGCGTGAAGCGGTACTTCATGAAGTACACGTGCATCGCTTTGGCCATGGTGTCTTCGCCGATGATGCCTTCGAGAGTGACCAGCACGCTGGCCGTTTTGCCGTAGGTGATGCCACCATAAGAGTTGGAATTGTAGTAGTCGTAAGCATTCTCCGCGATGGGGTCGCGATCGGCGGCGCTGATATAACTGAGTCTCTGTTCCTCCCGCTCGCCCACGGTGACGCCCGCGATGTTCATGATCGAAGTGTTCTTGCCGAGGATTGAATCGAGCACCTTCACTTCTGTATAGCTGTTGATGCGTTCGTCCATCCAGGCGTCTTCAAATTCATTGGTCGCGACCATGCCGTACCAGTACTGGTGTCCGAATTCGTGCTCCACGACCACTTCGGGTATGTACAAACCCTCCGGCATAAACCAGCTTGAATCACCGGTGATGAACGTCGGATACTCCATCCCTCCGGCCTCGGAATCCGGTTCCGGATCGACCACGGTCAGCGTCTTGTAGGGATACGGCCCGTACCATTTTTCAAAGTGATCGAGCGTGTCCCGCGTGATTTTCTCGTGCCGCTCGGCCTGGCTCCAGTGCGCGGGCTGCATGAGGAAGCGCAGCTGGATCGTCCCCATTTGCGACTGATAAACGCTCTCGCGGACTTTATAGCGCGGGCTGGCGGTCCAGGCGAAGTCGTGAATGTCGTCGCCGTGATAAGTCACGGTCTGAGTGTTGTCGGGATTGCTCTTTTGCTCGACCATCACTCCGCTGGCGCCGACGACTTCATTCTGCGGCACGGTCAGCTTCACGTCGAAGACGCCGAAGTCGGCGAAGAACTCGGTCGTGTTGTGATACTGGTGGCAATTCCAGGCGCCGTGCCACCACACACCCACCTTCGGAAACCATTGCCCGCCCAGCACAAAATCACGCTTCCATCCCGAGCGCGCCTGGGTCTCGGGAAATTTGGTCTTAAAGGCAATCTTGAACTGCGCGTACGCGCCGGGCGCGATCGGCTTCGGCACGTGCAGGTCGACTACGGTCTTATCATCTTTATTGCCGTCATCCGGGGCGATGTACTGCAACTGCGAGGTCAAATCCCCCTGGCCGACCAGTTCGATACTCTTGATGTCTTCCGAGCCATAGAACTTGTCTTCCCACTTCGCATAGCCCGTGTCGCGGCTACCCATGAGTTTGGAATCGCGCACAAACGTCGCCTTAGGCTGAAATGCATTCTGATAAAGATGGAAAGGGAAGTGGTCGAGAGCCTGCCCGGTCAAGTTGTGGTAGGTGAGCACTTCGGTAGCGTCGATGGTGTGCGTGGCCGCGTCATACTTGGCGTCGATCTCGTAGTGCACCACGCGTTCCGACATCGGCTTGTCGGAGTTGATGGCCAGAGTCGTATCAGGAATCGAAATTCCCGCCGGTTCGGGTGCCCCATTTCTCGCGCCCTTTGCGGGAAGTGGGGCCTTGGCCGCAGGAGCCTGCGCTTGCGGTGCGGCCGCCGCGGTCGTCGTATTGCGATTCAAGAGTGCAGTGACTCCTAGAACTGCGGTGGCGACGACAACTACGACCTTCCATCGAATCTGCATGAAAACCTCACCTGTATGGGCTGCGGATTTGAATCATATCGCAGCCCCTTCGAATGCTGCCACCGGACAACGGTCCGCCGTTTACTTCCAAATATTTCCCAGCATCGAGCGGATGAGAGCCGAGCGGATGATGTCCGCAGGGTCCAGGCTCGCCGCTTGCACTTTTCCCATCCCGCCGACGATACTGGAACAATCATCTGACACATCGCACAGCAACTATGAAAACAACAATCTCTCTCTCTACCCCTGCCGCCGTCGAAAGCGAATCGCTCGTAGCCGTGGTTCTCGACCACTCGAATTCTGCGTCGAGCGAAAAAGAAAAAGACAAGAAGCCAGAACTCAAAGTCGCCACCAGCGATCCTGCGGTACAGGCCGTCGCCGCCGATCTGCTGGCGAGCGGAGAGGTCGCCGGCAAGCCGTTTGAGACCAACCTGATGCATCGCCCCGTCACGTTGATGGCGAAGCGCCTGCT
>Ga0187855_10004385_pt1 | contig 10170 bp, 6 predicted proteins | sample June2016WEW_8_10_2_FD_132969 | JGI IMG/M metagenome (GOLD analysis project Ga0187855, IMG submission 132969) | Peatland microbial communities from SPRUCE experiment site at the Marcell Experimental Forest, Minnesota, USA - June2016WEW_8_10 | ecosystem: Environmental > Terrestrial > Soil >... | reverse complement strand
ATGAGTTCATGCACACACTGGACGCAGCATTGGAATTCGCTCGACAGGAGGCGGGTCATGCCAGGTAAATCGGGACGAAGGCCATGGTCAGTTTAGCCGACATTCTGAACGCCAGAATCCTGGTGGTTGACGATCAGGAAGCCAACGTCCGTCTGCTGGAGGGCATGCTTCGCGTCGCGGGCTACGCTTCCGTCGAGTCTACGATGAATCCGGCCGAGGTCTGCGAGCTTCACCGCAAAAATCGATACAGCCTGATCCTGCTCGATCTCCAAATGCCTGGCATGGACGGATTCCAAGTGATGGAGGGGCTGAAGGAGATCGAAACAGACGGTTATCTTCCGGTCCTCGTCATCACTGCGCAGCCGGCTCACAAGTTGCGCGCTCTCGAAGCCGGTGCTAAGGACTTCGTCAGCAAACCGTTCGATCTGGCCGAGCTGCGCGCGCGCGTTCACAACATTCTGGAAGTGCGCCTGTTGCACCTGGAAACCAAGAACTACAGCAAAGTGCTGGAGGAGACGGTCCGGGAACTCGAGGCAAGCCGCGAGGTGATTCGCCTCAAGACCCTGGAGGAGCGAAAGAAGAGCGAGCAGGAATTAGCCCTCGCGCAGGAAACTCAGGAAAGCCTGCTGCCCCGTTCCCTGCCACAGGTTGAGAATCTTCGCATCCATGCATTTAACACTCCCACACGCTATGTGGGAGGGGATTTCTACGATTTCCTGCAGCTAGATTCAGGGGATTGGATGGGGGTTCTGGCAGACGTCTCAGGCAAGGGGATGTCCGCAGCCTTGCTAAGTTCGATGGTGCTTGGCGCCCTCAGCATGGAATTTCACTCAAGGACCCAACCGCAGGAGGTCTTGGAGCGGGTTAACCGGCTACTTTGCGAGAAATCTCTTCCATACCAGTTCGTGACGCTCTTTCTCTTTGTCCTGAACCCGCAGGGCATGGGACAATTCATCAGCGCGGGACATACTCCAGCCTATTTGTTCCATTCTGCAACGGGAAAAATCGAAGAGCTGGGTTCTAACGCCAATGTCCTGGGGCTGTTCGATGACGCCTCTTATGAATCCAGCGTGTTCCGTCTCGACAAAGGAGACATTCTCGTGGTGTATTCCGACGGCCTTACGGACGCAGAAAACCCGCAGGGAGAGATGTTCGGAGAGGAAAGGCTACTAAGACTCATCCGGCAAGAGGCCCCCTCGGGAAGTCAGGCCATCGAGCAGAGGCTCTTGAAAGCCATTGAGGCATTCACTCAGAGCTTGCCGCAGACCGATGACATTACCTTCGTAGTCGTTGAAAAATGTCAGTGAGAAACTCGTGGTGGCAGTGCGTAATTCTTCTCCTGGTTCTTCTCGGGACTTACGCCGGATCCCAGATTTGACGGCACCTCGCGACAAACGCCGCGACCTCCCGGCAGGGTGATTCAACTACGGTCCAGCCGGTGCCCCGGTGTCTCCGCCCAGTCGGGCGGCGGCCTCCAGATCGGCGCGGGCGGACGATTCTCGCCCCAGCAGGGTGAAGACACGGCTGCGGAGCATATAGAGATGCGGTTCGCCGGGCGCCAGCCGAATAGCCTCCGTGAAGTCCTGGAGCGCGGATTCTGCGGCGTCCGGTTCTCCGAGACGCATTTGACCGCGGTATTGCCGCGCCTGCCAGAGGCTGGGGCTCAGCCGAAGCGCTTCATTCAGTAGCGCGATCGCCCGGCCGGTCTCCCCCGACGCCGCCAGCCGGATGGCCTTGTCCAGAATCGCGGCGGAATCGGGAATCGCGGGCCGGCGCTCTCGCCCGGCAAAATAGAGATACGCCGCCGCAACCAGGCACAGGCACGCTATGCCCGGCGCGCCGTCGAACCCCCAACTGCCCAGGAACAACTTGCTCGCCATTGGCAAACTGGCGAAGAGAAAGGCCAGCGTCAGCGCCGCTCGGCACCATTGACGGGCCCGTGAAGCCCAGGCGTCCGCGGGCGGTTCCACATCCTCACGATGCCGCGGAGCAGGCATGCTTCCACCATACCCCTTCCGGCTCCGCGAGGCGCCCGGTATCGCGCAAATATCGGCAGTTGTTCTCGGCCCTGCGCGGGTCCGCGGTGGAGTGGCTTTCGGCGACGGCCAACGACAACGACCGGGTTGGACGAAGGCGAATCATGACGCCTTAGGCCGGATCAGTTCCTGAATCTGCTCGACAGCCTGCGCCAGGCTCGTGAGCAATCGATCTGGTTGGGTTCGCTCGAAACGCGCCTTGGCCTTTTCCGTATCGCCGCTGAACCCCCAGACTCCGATTACAAGCTTGACCTTCGGAAAGCGTTCCCGAATTAGTTTGCACATGGTCCGCGCGGGTGGAAAGGCAAAAGGCGGCAACGCGGAGATGCAGATGACGTCGTCTTGTCTTATCTCCAGGAGCGCCAGCATCTCCACGAGGGAAGCGTGGGCTATCGGAAGAGACAGAGCCGCGTGGCCCGCCTGCTCCAGGATTTGCGCCAGCATAGCGGCGGTGACCTCATCGGCCCGATCGTTTGCGGGAAGGCAGATTATCCTGGCGCTGAGACGCTCCGCCGGGCCTGATTCCGCCGCGGCATCTTCGGATTGGGATGAATCGTGCGCCGGTTGGTGCTCCGATAGCTCGGTAATCATATCGTTGATGCTGAGAAAGAGAAACTCCTCCCTGGTCGGGTCAATCGCCCCTTTGTGGCGATCCTGCTCGACCAGACTCAAAGCGGGTATGAGCACCGAATCGTATAATTCCACCAAAGGTCTTGCTTCCAGGAACCGGTCCACAATAGCGTGCGCCTCCGGCTGGTCCATCGCCAGTAAGCGCTGGTAGATCTGAGCTTCCGCCCCCAGAACTACTTCATCTCCCAGCAAGACATGAAGAAAAGAGAGCTGAGGAACGTAGCGGCCCAGCACAACGACGCAAACCGTGAGAGGCGTAGACAGAATGAGGCCGGCGGGTCCCCACAGAATCGTCCAAAAGACAACCGCCACCAGCAGCGCCAACGAAGAGATTCCCGTGTTTGCCCCGTAAAGCCACGGCTCGACGAAGTTGCCAATGATCATTTCCAGGCCGGCAAACAGCAGGAAAACCAGCAGCGGCGGCAGCCAGTTGTTAAAAGCCGCCAACGAGAGGGCGATCGGCAGCGCGGCAGCAACCATCGTGCCGATATACGGCACGATGCGCAGGAGGCCGGCGACGACTCCCCATAACGCGGGATAGGGCACGCCAATCCAGTACAGACCGAATCCGAACAGAGCTCCAAAGCCGGCATTGACCAGGATCTGCATCAACAGGTATCGGCTGACACGTTGCGCAGCGTCGTCGAGCACTTGCGTCATGATGTTGATCTGACCGAGTCCGACCAGCCGGAAAAGGCGATGTCTCAAGTCGTGTCTCTTGATCAGCATGAAGACCGTGAAGACGAGGACAAGTCCGGTCACTGCCAGAGGCCGAAGAACGGGCTGAACCAGATCGCGAACGTACTCCAATTCATTTGCCGGCGGTTGCACGACCTGTACAGGCAGGGGAATCCCAGGAGCACTCGGCGCAGTGCGCTGCTTCCGATTCTGCGCCGGAGGAGCAAGCTCCGGAGAGGGTGCCGCCGGGCTGGAGAATTCGCGCGCGATTTCCTTAACGCTGTTGGCCGCAAGGCCAAACGGTCCCGTGGTGGGAATGCGAAGCGCTGCCATCTTGGCTTGGATGTTTTGGCGGTACCTGGGAAGCTCCTGGGCGGCGTTAACGAGCTGAATTGCGATGATCCCGGCAATGCAGCCGGCCGCCGCTATCGTTACCAGGACGGTCACAGCGACGGACGGTACGCGGCCGATCCGCGATCTTTCGAGGAGCGCGACCACAGGGGTCAAAACGAACGTCAGAATGAGAGCAAATGCCAGGGGGATTAGAATTTCGCGGGCGAAGTACAGCACCGCGATCGTACCAAACAGCGTGACCATCGCCCAGTTATTGGAGCTTGGGAGATGCCGGTTTGACGGGCTGATGGCCACCGGTGCTGAAGCGCTGTGCAAGCCAATCGCGCTTGTCGCGGGACCCTTTTCGGGGCGCCTGGAAAAAAACGGTCGATTCCAGAAGAAAGCCATGTTAGTTGGATTAGCCTGACTGCCCTGTTGGAAAGGAGCTCAGCTCCCGATGCGGACCGTCACGCCAGACTGCGCGGAGACGCCGCCCACGCTCACCTCCAGCGGAACCGCATCGCCCGTGGGCGCGCCCGCCGGGACACAGGCGTTCACCTGCGTCACCCCCTCGTAGATCAGTCCCTCCCAATTCCCCGAACACTCGCTCGGCACTCCGCCCATATGCACGCTGACCGGCGCGGCTGGATTCGGGAACAGAGGCGCCACCGGCAGAAAACCGTCGGCCCACGGCGCCGTCAACTGTCCCTCACCGGTAATGAAGAAAGTGAGGTAGCCCCCGCGCGCCGCTGGACGGTCCTGGTTGTAAGCCACGGTTTGATCGGCGTACGTGTTGACCGCCACCGCCTGCCCCGCTCCACCCGAATAGCAGTAAATGCCCGGCGCGGCGGGTCCCACCGGAATCGCCACGGGCTGGCTCCGCAAGCCGGCGTATTCCACCTGCACCTGGGTGGCTCCGGATATCTCGTATGGCGCCACCGCGCTCACGCTCACCGGTTGGCTGAGCGAGTAAATCATCGGCGCCGCGATGTTATCGAAGTACACACGCGTGGCCCCCACCTCCACCGGCAGGTATCCGTCGCTCCCATAGCTGGCTACGGCGATGGGGCTGGCTCCGAAGCCAGTGCCGAAGATGGTCACCAACTCGCCGGGTGACACGCCGCCGCCCACGAAGCTGGCCGCGTTCAGTACTCCCGCGGCCGGGAACGCGACGCTCCCGCTGATCGTCGATTCGTATGCGCCGCGGTTCACGGTTCCCGGCTGTTGTGGGCGTAAGAGTCCTTCCAGATCGTCCAGCGGCGCTACCGCCAGGTTCCCGGTGCGCGCCGCGGGGCTGCTTTCGAGCAGGTGGAAATCGGAACTGGCCGGATCGATGCCCAGCGCGTTGAACTGCGGATCGGCGGTGAGATCGTGCGCGCCGGCCGTGGCGTTCTTGACGGGGCCGTTCCAGTACACGTTGTAATCGAGCTGCACGTCGGTGCTCCCGTAAGCGTTCACGGCGGTTCCGGTGGCGGCGGATTCCACCACGTTATTCCACACGTTCACCGAGCCCGACTGGTTGACGAAGATATCCGCGTACTGCACCACCAGCCCGTTCCCGTACACCGTGTTATTCAGAAACGTGATGTTATCGCTCTGGTAGGCGAGCAGGCCGGCGCCGCCGTTGTTGACGCAGAGATTGTTCTGCACCAGAAACCCGCCCTTGTACGCCCCGATGGGGTCGCCCCCTTGGTTGTTGCGCGACGTATCGATGATGATGCCTTCGCCGTCGGTGGGCTTGCCGGTTTGCCCATAGGGGACCAGCGATTGGTTATGGAATGCGCGGTTGCGCTGGACGATGGTGTGCGGCGCCTGCCCGCTGTCGTAGTTCCACGATTCCCAGAGTGAAATGCCGCTGTTGCCATATTGCGAGTACCAGGCGTTTTCGTGAACGAAGTTGTCTTCGACGGTCACGTAATCGGCCTCCGCGGTGCCGATGCCGCCGCCCGGGAAATCGTAGATCTCATTGCCAGCAATCAGAATATGATGCGGCTTGTTGGCGCCATCCTGGCGTCCGTCGATACTGATGCCGTTCCCGTCGCAGGCCGGATCCGGCTGTGCATTTGGTGCCTGCTCCTCGGCGGTGCACTGGGCCTGGGTCACGTTCGGCAGGTTGCCTTGCAGATGGAGGCCCGATATCTCGATATAGGACGCTCCACCAGAAATCTCGATGGCGTTCCAGGCGCCCGCGGCGTTGATCTGCGGCTGGTGGCCGGGGTACGCGCGATAGGCGATCCACGCTGCCGCCGTGCCGGACCGCGTGATGTTCAGAAGGTTGCATCCCGTGCAGGTTGTGTAGACGCCGTTCATCACGTAGACCACGTCGCCGGGCAGCGTCTTGTTCGCGGCGGCTTGAATGGTTCGAAATGCGGCGCCTTCGCTCAGGCCGCTGTTCGAATCGCTTCCCGTCCCGCTGACGTAGTAGGTGGCGCCGTAAGCGGAGACGGTGAGCGCCGCCAGGGCAATAATGCGCATGGCTACGGGCATTCTAGCACCGGGCGCGCGGGCAAGCCGCTCTGGCAGCGGTTGCGAACTGCTTCCCCAACCTCCCTCAGCGCGCGCCGAACAGCCATAGCCTGATCGGCTGATATATCAGGTAGATCGCCCCAGCGGCTAGCCAGATCATCGAGCTGACGGAGAACACTCGCGCGGTGATTCGCACCTCTGGCGTGCGGTCTAACTGCAGCAACGGACCACTTTCATTGGCGGCCGTCCGGTCGTATAGAAATAACGGCGCCCCCGCAAAGAGCGCAAACACAGGGAACCAGGTTGCGGTGGTGACCTCATTCGCCTGAGCGATCCGCCCACTTTGCCAAAGGAAGCCGATAGATTTGACCACGTCTGCAATCGCGAATGCCGCCAGCGCCAAATGGCGGATCGCGAGGGCACGCCCGGCGGACCGCAGGCCGGTCATCAGATCGCGCGAGCGCTGAATGGCCGCCTTCCCCGATAGCTTTTCAGCCACGCAAATCACCGGCCACAGGCAATCGCCGATCACCCAGCCGGGCCCAAAGAACCACAGAGATCGGGCCTGCGTTGCCACCAGACCCGGAATCGCCTTGACCAGTTTCCAGAAGACTCGGAACGAAAGGAATCTCCTGAGGCGCGTTTGTTCGTCCAGCGCCATTAGTGCGGCCGCCGCACGAAGTAAGTTGTCGGCAAAAATGAAAAGAGCCGCCGCTGCCAACGGGACCAGCACGATTCGCACAGCGGCAACCGGCAGCAGTTTCTTGCTCAATGCAGCCAAGACAGCCGTCACCGACAAGATGGTCCCGTAGATGGGCACCAGCAAAATAGCATAGGCCGCGAGATGCTGCAGCAGAAACGCCTTCGATCTCCTTAGCGCGAGAAACTCGGCGTCCACGGCGTTATGGAACCGCCGGGCAAATGCGATCGCGGAGGCCGGGCGATCCGCGGGATTGCGCGCGAGCCCGGCGAGAATCGCATCCGATACGTCGCGCGGAATCTTTTGGACGCTCGCGGTCTCGGCAGGATTACCAATCTGTTGGTTCTTGAATAACTCGCTCGTCTTTCGTGTAAAGGGCAGTTCGCCGCAAACAAGGGAGTAGGCCACGACGGCCAAACTGTAGATGTCAGACCGGAAATCGACTTCCTCTCCCGACGCCTGCTCCGGCGACATATACGCGGGGGTACCCACCAGGCTGCCCGGCATGGTTTGCGCGCCTGCGCTGCTGTCGAACGATCCGGAGGATGGGCCGGACGAGGACAGCGCGATGGCGACGGTCTCTGCCTCCTCGGCTCGCGTTCGGCTTTTTGATGACCGGGGCTCATTCGTCATGTCCATCACGGCCGTTTCCAATTCGTCGCCGGACACGATGGGCCGAGGAATGACCGTCTTCGGTTCGCTCACCTCTGGGATCTCTTTCAAACGGGGAGCCCAGTCAGCGAGCAGATTTACCTTGGCCACTCCGAAGTCGAGCACTTTCACCGTGTAACCGCCGCGGCCGTTTGGTTCCAGCCAGACGTTGTCAGGCTTCAGATCGCGATGGATGATTCCATGCCGGTGTGCCTCCGCAAGCGCCAGTCCAATCTGGTCCAGAAGGTCCGCGATCAGCGGCAGTGCGATCCGCGGATTGGCTTTCTGAAAATCCGAAAGCGTCTGCCCGTCGAGAAGTTCCATCACCAGATACGGCATGTCGCCGCTCGCGGCTTTCGCGATTCCGAAATCCGTCACGTTGACGATGTTCGGATGGCGCAGGCGGCCGCATGCCTGCGCTTCGCGCTGGAAACGCGCGAGAAATTGCGGTTCCGCCGCCCACCTCGGAGCGATCACTTTGACTGCGACGACGCGAGTCGTTCCGAGATGCGTCGCCAGGTAGACATTGCCCATTCCGCCCGCGCCGAGCTGCTCATCGATGCGGTATTTGGCGTCGAGGATTTCGCCGATCATTGAGTGATCCACAGGTCCAGCCGCCATCATAACAACCGCCAGACCGCCAAAAGCGGTTACTTCGCTCGATGTCCTCGCCACACCGGCGCAACTCGGCCAGGATGGCCACCACGGTCCATCGGGATTCTTTCCGCATGCCCGTTACTCATTCCCTATGACTCGGCCCGATGACGGTGACAAAGTTCTGCGGCGCGGCGCGGCGATAGATCGTCTGGGAGGCCGCAGTGCTAATCGACGCGCTCCAACGCCCGAATCGTCGCCCATCCGGAAGTTGGCACGCGTACTGGGCCAGCGCCGATTCGTTTGGTGGAAGCTGGTACAGTCCACGCAACTGACTCTCTCGAAGAGAGGCCACAAGAGAGACTGAGAGAGAGGAGAGAAGATGTCGCGACTGCCGAATTTCACTGGCCGGCCAAATAGATCTGGAAGAAGTTGCTATAGCTCGCCCCTGACGGCGTCTGCACTACGAGTTGCACGGCTTGGAGAACCCCGATGACATCGCTCGCCAAAAAGTTGATCTGGCTCGCTCCCGCAATCAGGTCTGGCGCAGGCCCGTCCCAAGCTGGAGCGTACGTGATGTAGCTGATATCGCTAACGCCGCTACCCGTGAACGATCCCAGTTGGAGAGGCAGTGTGTTCACGGGCAGCGATGTCCCCGCCACCAGCACGCCATCCGCCTGCTGAGGGTTGATCGGTCCCAAGCCTGTAGCATAGACCGACACGATGGAGTTGAGTGGCGCCGGATTCGTCGCTGAGTTGATACTCCCATCCTGATTCAGCGTCGCCGCGTGGTAAATGTCGACCATGAACACACCGGGCGCCGCCGCCGCGACCGGATAGGTCAGGCAATTCGTCGGCACGTTGTTATAAGTAACGCAGATCTTCGTCGTCTCCCCGGCCACGGACCACGGAACCACCGTGTTGATCTGCCCGTCCTGCACCCAGAGTAGCGGCGCCGGCGTGCCATCGAAGGTCACCTCGGTGTTTCCCGCCTGCGTCGGGAACGGGCTCGCGAACGTGGCTTGCGTTGCTATTCCCTGTTGTGGCCCGAGCCCGATGCCGGATAAGGTCACGATCTCTCCCGGCGCAACCGGTCCGCTGCTGAACGTCGCCGCGTTTCCCACGCATGCAAGCGGGAGGGTCGGGGCGTTCGAATTCGGAGACAGGCGATACAGGGCGAGCGACGGCGGGAACGGCCCGGTCTGCGTGGGCGCGAAGTCCGCGCCTGCCTCCACCATCACGAAAACGGCGGAGTTCCCGTTCGCCGTAATGAGCGGCGCTGGCTGACCGACCGCACCTAAAGGGATCAGGAGCGGCCCGGAAGCCACCACTGGCGGGTAGGAGCCGCCGGGAAGATACGTGGTTTGTAAGATTGAGCCATCGGGCGCAATTGCGCTGAGCCAATCCGACCCGCAGGGCGCGACACTATTCTTGACCGGAAACGCCGATGACGCTGCGTAACCGGCGATGTACACATTCCCATTCGAATCCATCCCAAATCCGTCCTGGGACCCGATAGAACCTCCGTAGGTCCCTTGAACCACGATCGAGAACACCGTCTTTCCGGCCGCATCGATCCGCTCCACATAGAAAGTCGAAGTGCTGTCCAGGCCATTCGCTACTATGTCGCCATTCGCGGCCACGGCCAGACCGGAGGGAAACGGCTCCTGCGGAGTAGCGAGGGTAGTCCAGGTTACGTTGTCCGGCGCCAACCTCGCGAGTGCATAGCCCGGATCGCTGCCCGGAGGGAGGAAGTTCGTGATTCCGCCCATCCAGGAGACCACCGCGATGTTCGCCCCCGTTTGATCCACGGCAACTTCCGCCGGTTTTCCGGGCACACCGGAAAATGTGGTATCAATCGCGCCAGCCGGGGTCAGGCGCACAACTTCGCCTCCGCTCGCCGCAGTCCCGGCCACAAACACACGGCCGGTGGAATCGACCGCGAGGCTCGCCGAAACCGCGGGCGATACAGACCGCATGGCGCCGAGGTCAGTTTGCCACAACACGGCCGACCCATCCGCGGTCAGTTTCTCCACGAAAACGTCGTAGAACTGCGCGTAAAATATCTGGTTGTCTGTCGGT
>Ga0187855_10004383_pt1 | contig 10173 bp, 6 predicted proteins | sample June2016WEW_8_10_2_FD_132969 | JGI IMG/M metagenome (GOLD analysis project Ga0187855, IMG submission 132969) | Peatland microbial communities from SPRUCE experiment site at the Marcell Experimental Forest, Minnesota, USA - June2016WEW_8_10 | ecosystem: Environmental > Terrestrial > Soil >... | reverse complement strand
CCCCCGTCGGGCGTGGTGCTCAACAATCCTGTCGATGTGTTGGAAGATCCCTCCGGCAATGTCTTCGTCTCGGAGTACAGTAACTGCATTGTCCGCGAACTGGTGAAGTCCAGCGGAGTATTGAACATCTTCGCCGGCTCGGCTGCCGCCAATGCTACAACGGGCACCTGTGGATTCAGCGGCGAGGGCGTCCTCGCCACTAGCGCAGAACTAGGTAACGTTCAGGGCCTGGCCCGCGACAGTTCGGGCAATATCTACATCGCCGACACTTCAAACTGCGTTGTCTGGGAGGTAAACGCCAGCACAAGCGACATCTCCATTTTCGCTGGCGTGATCCCGAAGGACTGCGGATACAGCGGCGACGGCGGTCCGCCCACCAGCGCCAAGCTCGACGCCCCCGCCGGCTTGTTCATGGATAGCCACAACAACCTCTATATCGCCGACGGCGGCAACAACCGCATCCGCGAGGTCTCCGGCGGGGCCATAAACACCATCGCAGGCAACGGCACAGGTGGTTACCTCGGTGACGGGGACCCGGCGACTATTGCCGAGTTGCACGACCCCACTGGCGTAGCGCTGGACAGCTCCGGCAACGTGTACATCGCCGACTATGATAACTGTGTAGTCCGGGAAGTTACCGCGGCTACCGGCATCATCAACACCGTCGCGGGAAATGGTGTTTGCAGCGATAACGGCGATGGGACCGCAACCGACCACGAACTCAATAATCCCGACCGAGTCTATCTGGATGCGAACGACAACCTGTTCATCGCGGAGCGCTCCGGTCAACGCGTGCGCTGGGTCAGCCCTGCGGGCGTGATGACCACGATTGCCGGTAACGGAACTGGCGGCCTTTTCGGCGATGGGGGTCCGGCCCTCAGTGCCGAATTTGACTACCCGTACGGGATCGCCCAGGACGCCGCGGGCGATTTCCTGGTGGCAGATTATGGCAACCTCCGCGTTCGCGAAGTTTCCGTCTTCTCCGCGCTGAATACCTCGCCCAGCAGCCTGGATTTCGGGCTGGTCACCGTTGGTTCGACAGGCACTCCGCAGACATTAACCCTGAGCGCCGTTGGTCCGCTAACCCTCAACAATATCTCGATCAGCGGGCCTTTCACCGAATACGACGACTGCGGCACAGGCCTCGCCAACGCCGCTACCTGTACCATGTACGTCTACTTCAAGCCCACGGCTGCCGGCGCCGGGACCGGCGCGATCGCCATCGAGGACAACGGCTTTTTCGGCGACGCCACCACCGTCAGCCTGGAAGGAACCGGGAGCGCCATCGCGGTCACGGGTGGCCCGCTGCTGTTCGGCAATGAGGCCGTCGATACCAAGAGCGCGGCCAAGACGGTAACCGTCGCCAACAAGGGCACCGCGAGCGTCACCATGGGCGCCATTGCCTTAAATGAAACGGACTTCGTCATCGCCGCCAACACCTGTCCCGCGTCCGGCAGTGCCCTGGCGGCCGGCGCAAGTTGTACGGTCAGCGTAGTCTTCAAGCCAAAAACCACGGGAGCGAAGAAGGGCGCTCTTGTCATTAATGATAGCGATCCCAGCAGCCCGCAAATCGTGGGCATGACCGGGACCGGCACCAGCCTGGTGGTCTTGTCTCCTAGTTCGCTTGCGTTCGCCGCGACGCCCGTAGGAACCACTAACGGTCCCACCAAGATCACTCTGACCAATAACACCACGGCCACGCTTACGTTGAAGAGTCCCGCCACGTCGCTTAGCGGTCCCTTCACCATCAGCGCGGGTGTCACGACCTGCACCGCCAATGCGACGATCAACGTGGGCAACACCTGCATTATCTTGGTGAAATTCGCCCCTACATCCGTCGGCTACCCGACCGGGACACTCAGCGTGTTCGACAGCGACGCCAGCAGTCCGCAAACCGTCGCCCTATCGGGAGTCGCCACGGGAGTCGAATTCGCTCCGTCGCCGGTGACCCTGACCAGCACCGCCGTCGGGACCAAAGTCTCGGCGTCGGTCAACATCATCAACGTGGGTACGTCGACTATCACGTTTACCGCCGGAACTATCGCCCCGAGCACTTACAGCAACGACTTCAGCACTAACGCCACCGACCCGCCGTGCGGAGGCTCGCTGGCACCCGGCGCGCCCTGCAGCTTCACCGTGTATTACACGCCATCGACCGCTGGACCGGAATCCGCCACTTACCTGGTATACGACAGCAGCACGGGCAGTCCGCAATCGCTGACTCTGAACGGCAGCGTGCAATAAACGCAACGCTACGTCCCCCGCCGCCGGGCTCAAACGCCCGGCGGCGATCCGTCGAATAGGATGCACTTCTCTTGGGCAGATAAGGCGTGTTTCTTGCGCTCGTATGGGCTGCGGCGAGAATCTGCAAGTCGGCAAGCGGGTCGAAACCCATGCTGCTGCCAACTCGTGAACGATGCGCCGCTTTGGGAAAACGATGTCTGAGAGCCTGGGACAAAGCTCCGCAGGCACAAAAAGGAGAGACAAAATGGCATTCCGCAAGAGCAGTGGCGCGCAACTGAATGAAACCGGTGGCTCGCCGGATCCAGGACACGTATGACGAAAGGAAAGCGTACGATTGGTCGCTGCACGTACGGCAGCCGGCTTCTGTGCACGGCGGCTCTCTTAGCCGCAACGCAAATAGTTCATGCCCAGCAAAGCATTTTGAGAAGCAATCTGGCCGCCAGCGACGGAGCCGGGTCTCGCCCAGCGGGCAAGGCGGCAGACACAGCGGTCTTCACGTACGTGACGATTCCAACCACGAACAATATTCAAACCGAACTGTTCAATACCTTCCCGGCAGGCACCTTCATTGCAAATAATGCGCTGGGAACGCCGTTTAGCATAGCCGAGTTCGTGGGCACTTTGCTTGGGCTTGCCGCTCTTTCCGCGAAATTGAAACGAGAATTCGCCCTGATCTTCGCTATTGTCCTGGCCGCCGGAACAGCGCGGGCCAACATCCTCGTAAACGGAAGCTTTGAGTCGCCTGTAGTGCCTGCGGGGGGTGGTCAAATCTTTAGCGTCGGCAGCGACGGCATCACGGGTTGGACAGTGGTGGGGCTGTCCGGACAAGAGGTTGAGGTCTTCAGCGGAACCTTCACTCTTTCGGGCATTAACTTTCCCGCAGAAGACGGCAACCAATGGCTGGACCTGACAGGCGCTCACTCAAATAACCTGGAAGGTGTTTCCCAGACCGTTTTCACGGTCCCCGGCACGACGTATACCCTGACCTTTTGGGTCGGCAATGTCACAGGCCCCACGCTCGGTACAACTTCCTCCGTTGGTTTGAAAATCAACGGATCTCCTGCAGGAAACTACACGAATTCGACCGCCGCGACCACGATGAATTGGCAAAAGTTCACCTATGCTTTCATCGCCACCGGCAGCACAACGGCCATCGAGTTCGACAACCTTGACCCGACTACCGACAACAGCAACGGACTGGACAATGTTGACTTGGAGGAGGGAGGGTCCGCAGCTCCGGTCCCAGTGAACCTTCTCGTCAACGGAGACTTCGAAACACCAGCAATCGCCGCCGGGAGCGTTCTAAACGTTAGCTCCGGTAGCACCGACCTCACCGGCTGGACTGTCATCGGGACAGCCCCGCTTACGGTTGCGCTAGTCAGTGGAGCATACATCGGTGGCACAATCAATTTCCCCGCCGAAGACGGTCACCAATGGCTCGACCTCACGGGAACGGATTATTCGACCGGTACGAGGGGCATTACCCAAACGGTTCCCACTAGCGCAGGCATGAGCTACCTCCTGACGTTCTGGGTAGGCAATGTTTTCGACCCTGGAGGTAATTTCGGAACGACAAGCACGGTTGGATTGAAGATCAACGGTACAGCCGCCGGAAACTTCACCAACAGCACTCCCGCCACTACAATGAATTGGCAGCAATTCAGTGCCACCTTCATCGCAGTGGGAAATTCCACGGAAATCGAGTTCGACAATCTGGATCCCCCCGGCGATAGCAGCAACGGCCTGGACAATGTGGTTCTACAGCAGACGGCGAGCGCACGCCAGGCTCCAGTAATCGGCGCCGGCGGAGTGGTGAGCGCGAGCGCATTCGGCGAATTCACTTCCGTCTCGCCCGGCTCCTGGATGGAGATCTATGGGTCAAACCTCGCGGTTGACAGTCGCTCCTGGACCGCCGCCGATTTCAATGGCAACAGCGCCCCCACCTCGCTTGACGGCACTTCGGTTACCATCGGCGGGCAGGCCGCCTTCATCGACTACATCAGTCCGGGGCAAGTGAACGCGCTCGTGCCGTCCAACGTCGCCACCGGCGTTCAGCAGATGACGGTTACAGTCGGGAACGTCACCAGTGCGGTGTACAGCATCACCGTCAACCCAGTCGAACCGGGGCTGCTCGCTCCCACCTCGTTCAATATCGGCGGAATCCAATACGTCGTGGCGCAATTCGCCGACGGCACGTACGTCCTCCCCGAGGGTGCGATCGCGGGCCTCAATTCGCGTCCCGCACAGCCCGGCGACGAGATCGTGATATATGGCGTGGGCTTCGGACCGGTCACGCCGGACATACCGGCGGGACAGCTTGTGGAGCAGGCGAACACGCTGGCGTCCGCCTTTACCATGTCCATAGGCGGGGTGCCCGTTTCCAACGTGCCCTATTCGGGGTTAGCGCCGAATTACACGGGTTTGTATCAGTTCAACGTCGTGGCGCCGGCCAACGCTGGCGCGGGCGCGGTGCCGCTGACATTCACCGTTGATGGCGTGGCGGGGACCCAGGCGTTGTATCTCGCGGTGAGCAATTAGACGACGCACCCTTACCGCATGCCCAAATTCCGCATCAACCGATACAAATAATTCGGATGCACCCCCAGCAGCTTGGCTGCCGCCGCGTGATCGTTCTTGGCTTGCTGGAACGCCTGCGTGATGGCCTCCCGCTTGGCGCGATCGATAGCTTCCTGTAACGCCATCAGGCGGCCGACATCGGCAGGCTTGGCGATCTCGCGGATGCTTTCGGGCAGATCTTCCAGTTGAATCATGTCGCTCGATCCGAGCACCACCGCGCGCTCCAGAGCGTTTTCCAGCTCGCGTATGTTGCCCGGCCAGTCGTAATGCAGAAGGTATTGCTCGGCCTCGGGTGAAATGCCGCCGATGCGCCGTCCGCACTGCGCGCCAAACCGGGCCGCAAAACGCATCGCCAGCTCAGGGATATCCGACTGGCGCTCGCGTAGTGGCGGCGTTTTCAAGGTCACCACGTTGAGACGGTAGTAGAGATCCTGCCGGAACCTTCCCGCGCGCACCTCTTCTTCGAGATTGCGATTGGTAGCCGCGATGAGCCGTATATCCAACGTGACCGGCTGTGTGCCGCCCACGCGCTCCATCTGCCTTTCCTGCAGCACGCGCAGCAGCTTGACCTGCAATTGCATCGGCATCTCGCCGATCTCGTCCAGGAACACAGTTCCACCGGCAGCCACTTCGAGCCGTCCTTTCTTCTGGGCGTGCGCTCCGGTGAAAGCGCCCTTCTCATGCCCGAAGAGTTCGCTCTCGAGCAGGGTCTCGGCCAGGGCGGCGCAATTCACGGCCATGAACGGTTTGCCTGCGCGCGGGCTGTTCTGATGAATCGCGCGCGCCGCTAATTCCTTGCCGGTGCCGGTTTCGCCCATAATGAGCACGGTGGAACTGGCCTGCGCGGCGCGCAGGATGTTGCGCTGCAACTCGCGCAGCGGGGCACTCTCGCCGATCATGTGATGGTCGGGATGAAGCTCGGCCTCCAGCCTCTCGTTCTCGGTCTCGAGCCATTCGAGGTGGAACGCGTTCTCCAGCGCCATCGAAGCGATCTGCGCGATGGCGACCAAAAGTTGCAAGTCCGCCTCCCGAAAGTTTGCGCCTTCCAGGTAAACGATGCCACAGACCTGCTCGCGGATCAGCAGCGGAGCCAACAGGAGAGACGGGTCCGCCTCTTCCGGCGGGCTCTCGACGATCAATGCGCATCGGTCCTGCAACACGCGCGTGACCAAGGTCCGGTTAATGACTACGGGCCGGTGAGGCGCGGGCTCCTGATTCCGCACCGCCAGGGACGAGGGCTCGGTCAGATCGTCTTCATAAAGCAGAACGGCGCCGCGGCTTGCCGGAATCACGCTGAAGACGATCTCCAACAAGTGCCGCTCCAGCACGGTGCGGGCAGGCGATCTGCGTCCCTTGTACATGGCCTGGAACGAGTGCAGCATGATGCTCATGCGCAGCAGCGTGTGCATGTCGCCGGAATTCTCTAGCGCCGCAGGTAGGCCGGCTGGATGGGCCGGGATCTCTATCGCGCGGGTGTCCCCGCCGGCGTCCTGGAAGACCACATCTTCCTCGGTCAGGAACCGCAGATGGCTCGCGCCGATCCGTATGCGATCGCCGTGGGAAAGCAATTGAACCTGCACGCGTTCATCGTTCACCAGCGTGCCGTTGTAACTGCCGAGGTCGCGAATGACGAAATCGTTCCCTTCGCGGGTGATCGTGCAGTGCTCGCGGGAGGCGGCGAAGTCGGCCAGCGCGAGCTGATTCCGCGGGTCCCGTCCGATGCTGAACGGATCTGATGTGATCGGATGGATGACGCCTTGCTCCGCGCCGGTGGTCACCAACAGTCGGGGGTTCATCAATCTTCTATTGTTCACCTTTTGGCTACCGGATTCATCTGGAGGTTCAATGCGGCCGCCGGACGAGCGCGCCGCGATTTCCGCGTCCAGCCCGTAACCACTTGGATTAGCAGAGGTTTGTGAAAGGCCGTCCGGCCGTCGCGCGTTGGCATCGCTCTTGCTTTCTGAAGCGAACATGATCCACCAGGAAATGCACTTGGCGGAAAAAAAAGGAGACACGAAAATGAAAACGCTAAAAACGATGTTGCTGACGGTAAGCGCGGTGGCGGTGTTGGGGAGCACTTCCCTCCGCGCGCAAACAAGGGCGACGGCCAACATTCCGTTCGAATTCTCGGCGCAGAACACCACACTGCCTGCCGGCGAGTACACCCTGGAGCGCTTGTCGCAAACTTCCAGTGTTCTGGTGATCCGGAACGCGGAGACTCGCAAGGCGATCACCATGCTGGTGAACACGGGCGTTAGTGAATACAAGGGCGACAAGAACAAGAGCGTCGTTCTGTTTCACTGCATCGGCGACCGTTATTTCCTGGCTGAGGTCAAGACCGAGGCGGTGAGCGGCCACGTAGGCGCCTCGAAGTGGGAGCGCGAAGTCGCGTCGGAGGGTAACGGCCAACCGATGGCCGCCGTGATCGTTCCCGCTCTGAGCGTTCGCTAATCCGCGGACCGACCGGTCATCAGGCTCCACCGCCGAGGGCGCGCGGTGGAGCTTTTTTCTCGACGTGCGCAGACAGCCATGCGCGCCGTGAACCGTTTTCGAAAGTAGCTCTCTTCGTTCTCGAGAATCCTGCCAAAATACAAACGGTCCCCGTCCCACACCGGCTCGGGTAGCGCTTAGTACCTTTATCGTGAAATCGTTCCTTTTCTGGCAAGATATTTTTCGACAGTGCCGCCTGACTGTTTATCCATGCGGGTTTGGTGACCATTCGAAAAGAATCGGACTCCTAAGCCCTTTTTTGGGTTCCGGCTACGCCGGGTTAGGTGAGTCTTGAAAAATCCCGACGCTATGTAGTCGCCACGATGCTGGATAATCTCGGGTTCCTTCATTTCCCGACGATGGCGCAGCGCCCACCGGGAAGCGTGGTTCATCAATCGTCTATCATTCACCTTTTGGTTACCGGATTCACCTCGAGGTTCACTCAGGCAGGTGTATGCGTGCGCCGCGATTGACGTGTCCGGTGCGCAACCGGCTGGATTATCAGCGGCTTGTGAAAGTCCACCCGAGAGCTACGCGTTTGGCATCGCTCTTGCATTTAGAGGAAAACATGATCCACCAGGAAATGCACTTGGCGGAAAACAAAGGAGACACGAAAATGAAGACGCTAAAAACGATGTTGCTGACTGTGAGCGCGGTGGCGGTGTTGGGGAGCACTTTGCTGAGCGCGCAGACAAAGGCGACGGCCAGCATTCCGTTCGAATTCTGGGCGCAGAACACCACACTGCCTGCCGGCGAATACACTCTGGAGCGCTTGTCGCCGTCCTCCCAGTCCGATGTGCTGCTCATTCGGAATGTGGAGACCCGCAAGGCGATCACCATGCTCGCGCCCGGCAACGTGAGCGAATATAAGGGCGATAAGAGCGTTGTTCTGTTCCACCGGATAGGCGACCGTTATTTCCTGGCCGAGGTCAAGACCGAGGCGGTGCGCGGCCATGTGGGCCCCTCGAAGTGGGAGCGCGAACTCGCGTCGGAGGGTAACGGCCAACCAATGGCAGCCGTGATCATTCCCGCTCTGGGCGTTCGCTAACCCGCAGACCGTCTGGTCTTCAGGCTCCACCGCAAAGGGCGCGCGGTGGAGCCTTTTTTTTGCGCGTTGTAAAATAACGAAAGATGAGCGAAGCCGATTTTCGAGAACAGCAGGAAGGACGGCCATTCCCGCTACCGCCGGCGTCCTTCGAATTCCTGACCGAATCCCTGCGCCTGCAGGCCGAGATGCAACTAGGCTTGATGCGTTTCGGTTCCGAGGAGCAACCCCCGGCCGACCTGGACCTGGCGCGCCACACCATCGACCTCATGGCCATGCTACAGGAGAAGACCCGCGGCAACCTGTCCCTGGAGGAACAACGGCAACTGGAAAATACGCTCACGTTGCTGCGCTTCCGCTACGTGCAGGTTGTCGAAGAAACCCGGAAGATCGACGCCAAGACGGCGGAGAGTAACCAGGCCGCGAGCGCGGAGGCGGACAGCCAGAAAGCGTAGATGCCAGAGGGCGTCGTCAAGATCACCGTGCTTGGCTCGGGCACCAGTACGGGTGTGCCCACCATCGGGTGCCATTGCGCCGTGTGCACCTCGGCCGATCCGCGCGACAACCGCCTGCGTCCGTCCATCCTGGTCAGCTACAACGGACGCAACGTTCTGGTCGACACCACGCCGGATTTCCGCACGCAGGCGTTGCGCACGCCGGTGGACCGACTGGACGCCATTCTGTTCACACATGAGCATGCCGACCACATCATGGGGCTGGACGACGTGCGGCCCTTCAATTTCCGGCAAGGGGGCCACATTCCGATCTACGCGTCGGAGCGCACCATGGCCGCGATCCATCGCGCATTCCGTTACATCTTCGACGGCGAGGAGAAGCCTTCGGGGGTGCCGCGACTCGAATCGCACACGCTGAACGGCGGCTCGTTCGATTTGTTCGGCGTCGCATTCGCGCCCGTTCCGCTGCTGCATGGTAAAGAGCCGGTCTACGGTTTCCGGTTCGGCAACGCGGCTTATCTCACGGACCACAGCGAGATCCCCGAAGAATCGCTGGATCAATTGGGTGGGTTGGACGTGCTGTTCCTGGATGCGCTGCGTTACAAGCCACATCCCACGCACTCCACGGTGGAGCGGTCGCTGGCGACAGCCGAACGGCTGGCGGCGAAGCGGGTGTTCTTCACGCACATCTGCCACGATCTGGGGCACGCGCGCACGGAGGAGCAACTGCCGCCGCATGTCCGCCTGGCGTATGACGGCCTCGAAATTGAAGTGGAGGGCGGGCGATAGATGGGCGGGGCGATCCGTGTGTATCGGAGCCTCGTGGAAGTGCCGCCGGATTTCGGTCCGTCGGCGCTGACGATCGGTAATTTCGACGGCGTGCACGCGGCCCACCGGAGAATCCTGCGCCGCGTCAAAGAAGTTGCGGTGGAGCACGGGCTTAAAGCCAGCGCGCTCACCTTCAACCCGCACCCGAGCAAAGTGGTGGCCCCCGCGCGGGCGCCGCGCCTGATGACATCGCCCGAACAGCGCTGCGTGCTGATGGAGGAAGAGGGCATTGAGCAGGTGCTCATCCTGCCGTTCGACCGTGACGTGGCGCGCCTTGCGCCCGAGCAGTTCGTGGAGCAGGTGCTGGTGCGAAAGTTGGGCGTGCGCGCGGTGGTGTTGGGTCACGATTTTTGCTTCGGCTACAAGCAGTCGGGCAACGTGCGCGTGCTCACGGAACTGGGCCGCAAATACGGCTTCACCACCGAAGAGGTGAAGGCGGTGATGGTTCGCGGGCGCCTGGTGAGCAGCACGGCGCTGCGGCAGTTGGTCGAAGCGGGACTGGTCGCGCAAGCGGCGCGCCTGCTGGAGCGGCCT
>Ga0187855_10004378_pt1 | contig 10176 bp, 6 predicted proteins | sample June2016WEW_8_10_2_FD_132969 | JGI IMG/M metagenome (GOLD analysis project Ga0187855, IMG submission 132969) | Peatland microbial communities from SPRUCE experiment site at the Marcell Experimental Forest, Minnesota, USA - June2016WEW_8_10 | ecosystem: Environmental > Terrestrial > Soil >... | reverse complement strand
GACGGCACCAGGCTGTTCGCCGTGGATACGCCGGATGCGCGGATCTCGGTCTTCGACGTCTCCAAGCCAACCAGTCCTGTGTTGATCGCCGAGATTCCGGTGGGCGTCGAGCCGGTCTCCGTGAATCCGCGCAGCAACGACGAAGCGTGGGTGGTCAATCAGGTGTCCAACAGCGTCAGCGTCGTGTCGGTTTCGAAGGGCATTGTCACGGATACGATCCTAGCCAAACCGGAGCCCATGGACGTGGTGTTCGCGGCCGGACTGGCCTTCGTTTCCGTGTCGCGAAGCAACCAGATCAACGCATATAGCGTCACGACGCACGCCCTGGTGGCGTCCATTCCGGTATTCGGTGGCAGTCCGCGGGCGATGGCGGTAAGCCACGACGGGAGCACGGTGTATGCAGCATTCGCCATTTCGGGCAATGCCACGACCATCATCCCCGTGCCGCTGGCGCCCGCGCCCCCTCCTCCGACTAACCCTGCTCTGCCGCCCGCGCCCGCGCAGGGAATCATCGTGCAAGCCACCGATCCCAGTTGGTCATCCTTCATCCAGTTCACCATGCCCGATAACGATGTGGTTGAAATCGACGCGGCCTCTCAGACCGTGACGCGCTATTTCTCAGGCGTAGGGACCATCAATTTGGGACTGGCCGTCAATCCGGCCACCGGCGATCTGTTTGTGGCCAATACCGATGCCCTGAACCTGATACGGTTTGAGCCCAACCTGCTGGGGCATTGGATCAACAATCAGATCACGCGCATCTCGATCGCCTCGGGGACGGTGACTCCGTTCGACCTGAACCCGAACATCAATCTGTCCACGGCGCTCTCCCAACCGGCGGGGACCGTGTTCGATCCCAGCGGCAAGTTCATGTGGGTAGCGGCATTCGGCACGGACCGCGTCGCCAAAGTCGATACCAGTGGAAACGTGCTCTTGCGCATCGAGATTGGCAACGCCACCGGTACGACGGCCGACCCGGCGCACAAACGCGGGCCGCGCGGTCTGGCGCTCAACGGCACGACCCAGACTCTGTATGTGCTCAACCGGATTTCAAATACGTTGTCGGTGGTAAACGCCTCTGCGGGCCAGCTCGTGAAGGAGATACCGGTAGGCAGCTACGATCCCACCCCGAGCACCATTAAAAATGGACGTGGCTTTCTCTATGACGCCAAGCTTTCGGGCAATGGAACCGGCTCTTGCGCGTCCTGCCATATCGATGGCGACATGGACCACCTAGCCTGGGACCTGGGCAATCCGGACGGCACCATGGTGACCGTGAAAGATCCCGTGAAAGTTTCGCTGCACCCCATGAAAGGTCCCATGACCACTCTGGCGCTCAAGGGCCTCTCGAATTTGCAGCCATATCACTGGCGGGGCGATCAGCCCGACTTCGCGGCTTTCAATTCGACTTTCAGCAGCCTGATGGGCGGCAGCGAGTTGTCGACCGTTGATATGACAGCGTTCCAGAACTTCATTTTCACGATCATGTTCCAGCCCAATCCCAACGAGAACCTGGACCGCAGCCTGCCGACCAGTCTCGCCGGCGGGAACCCGCAAACCGGACAGACCATTTTCAACACCCAACCGTTCGCCCTTGGTATTATCACGTGCAAGATTTGCCACACCCCGGGCAATGCCGGCACCGATCAATTCATCATTCCGGCGGCGCTTCTGGAGCAGCCGCAATCCTTCAAGACCCCCCAACTGCGCAACATCTACCAAAAGTTGCTGTTCAATAACGCCCCCGGCGCGCAGACCATTGACGGCTTTGGTCTGCTGCACGATGGCTCCGACGCCGGGATGTTCGAGTTTCTTTCCGATCCGGTCTTCGAGTCGTTTTCGACGAACACCGGAATCCAAACGCAATTGAACGCTTACGAGCAGTGCTTCGACACGGGCTTCGCGCCGGCAGTAGGGTACACGCTGACGGTAACGGCGGTGAATGTGAACGATTCCGGGGTGACTAGCGATTGGGCAACGCTCGAGTCGCAGGCCAGTGCCGGCAATATCGACCTTATCGTGACCGGCACGATCGACAAGCAGGTGCACGGGCTGCTATACGACCCGATCACCGAAAATTATCTGACGGATACGACCGGCCTGGGACCCTTCACGCACGCGCAGCTTGTAAATTTCATTGTGACGGACGGCGACACGCTGAGTCCTATGGGCGTGCCGCAGGGATCCGGAGTCCGCATGGGCATCGACCGCGATGCGAACGGCGTGCTGAACGGGGATCAGAAGTAGTTGGCAGGCGAAAGTGCCGGCCCCATTAAGCGCGCGTGAGAAAGATCGGAAGCCCTAGCTTGTTCGCGTAATTCGGCCGGTAGCGCCGGGTGTTGTACATGGTCTCGATATCCACTTTGCGGGACCCGAGCTTGGGATCGGGTATGGGCACGGCCTGATAGCACCCGCTGGATATCGCCATCATTACGCCGTGCTGGCCCTGCTGGATGCAGTCCATGGCCATGCTGGCGAACGTGGAGGCCACCATCTTGTCGACGAAATCCGGGCTGCCGCTGCGCAGGTCATAAGTCAGATCGCTGACAATGGTCTCCTCGCCGGTGGACTTCTTGATCTCCTCGCTGAGGTCCTCACCCACGTTCATCTTCTTCTTGTGCCCGAAGGCGTCGGCCTCGCCGGTTTCCTTCACCTGGTAGCCTTCCCACTCGGCGCCCTCGGACAGGATCACCAATGCATAGTTGCTGGGGTTGTACTGCTTGTCGGTCATCAGCAGCTCGATGAGGTGCTGCAAGTTGAACCGGTATTCGGGAATGGCGCACCGAATGGAAGTCACGTAGGCCGTGTACAACGCCGTGTATCCGGCGTCGCGTCCGAAGATGCGGAAGACGCCGATGCGCTCGTGCGAGCCCACGGTGGTGCGCTGGCGCTCGATGGCTTCGGTGGCGCGCGTAATGGCAGTCGAGAACCCGATGCAGTATTCCGTATTGCGCACGTCGTTATCCATGGTCTTGGGGATGGCAATGACCTTGAAGCCTTCGGCGTCCAGGCGCGCGGCGTAGCTCAGCGTGTCGTCGCCCCCAATGGCGATCAGGGAATCGAGGCCCAGGGTCTCGACGTTCTTCAGCACGCGGCTGGTCATGTCGAAGACCACCGAAGTGACGCCCTTCTTGGTGACGTCGGCCTTGGGGAAATCCTGGCCCTTGGCCACCGGCGGCAGGGCCTTCATCTTAGCGGGGTTGGTGCGGGAGCTGTGCAGATAGGTGCCGCCGGTGCGGTCGATGGTGCGGGTGTTTTCGCGATTGAGCGGCAGAATATAGCGCGCCCGGCTGGCTGGATCATCGAGGTTGACGTGCGTGAGGCCCTCCCAGCCCCGCCGAATACCGATGCATTCGCAATCGATTTCGCTTCCCCGGTACACCACGGTCTTGATGACGGAATTGAGACCCGGCACATCACCACCACCGGTGAGGATGCCGATCCGCTTAGCAGGCATGCATGCTCCTTTGAGTTGGGAATTTCACACCCTATTATAGTGTGGTGCGCGGCTGAGCGCGGGCAGGAGTGCCCGCGGGCAGGCACGAGTGCCTGCGCCACGCCTTACTTCGACAGAGTCTGGAGGGCAGCGGCGATACGGGCGGCGGCGTCCGGCCCCACGGAATTCTCCTCGCCGTACCAGGCCTTCGGAGCATTCTGCAGGTAGGGCGGCTTTTCGTCCCACTCGGCTTTCGGGATGATGTAGCCGATCTCGTCGTCGGCCAAGCCGATCAGCATGCGGAAGGGCGCGTGAAACATCTGCTTGATTGGCGGCTCTATCGGTGCATCCGGGAAATCGGCGCCCGCATAGCGCTCGACACCACCGAGGCTCAGCTCTGGATAAAGCTCGCCCGGCACCAGCGCGATATCCAGTTGCGGCCCATCGCCGGACATCTTGATGACTCCCACCGGGGTGGTCGTGGTGCCGTCCCCGTTGGTCTTCTTACGGCCTTTATAGAGGTCGGCCGCCGCCGCGGCTTCGAATCCGCGATTGGTCACGGGGATGGTGATTTTGAGCTCGGCGAATTCGATATGATCGATGCGCGTGGGCTTAGCGGCGCGCACCGCATCCGCCGCCAGATCCGCGATACGCTGGCCGATGATCTCGGCCTTGCGAAAACTGTTCTCCGCCGCGATGCTTCCGGTTGCCGGATCCTTGACCTTTGCGCCGAGCGGGGATTGCATGCCGCCCACTGCGCCGTTCCACAGCACGGCCATGCCTCCCAATTTGGCTTCCAGGCGCCCGTAGAAAAATCCAGGATAGTCCGCAGTGATCTGCGTGTTACGGGAGCCCAGTGTCTCCGGATGGTTGGCCCAGTTGACCGCGGTGGCGATAGCCTTGCCGTCCTTGCCGGTTAGCGAAAGAACGATGAGATCCGGATCGTGAACCACCGGCGGGCGGTCGTCATCGATGAACGAATCCAGCTCGGCGCTGTGCACCAGCGCCAGAACCGGAGTAGCGGGCTCCAGAGCGTGCACCGCGCCCTGGGCAGCTTCCGCGACGCGATCGACCACGAAGCTGTTGTAGGCCTCGTTAATTCCGGACTGCCCCGCGGCCGACCCCCACAATCCCATGGTGTCGGGGCCCTGATGATCGTGCGTAGAAGCGACTACCAAATCCACGCCGGGAACCTTGGCGCGGATGCGTTCGACGTCGTCGAGGAACAGGCCGATCAAGTCGACCTCGCAGACGACCAGCGGTTTCTGCCCGGTGCTGAGGGCCAGGCAGCGGGCGAAGAGATCGTCGTGCACGGTGCGGGCCACACGGTTATGGCCGAATCCCGCCATGTATACCGGCGGCTGATCCCGCAACGTTGGCGAGATGACGGTCTTGAATGCGCCCGCGCGGAACTCCGCGAACAGCGAGCCCGCGCAGGCCAGAATGAGAAGGAGGCGCACGCGCTACACCCACCACGCCGCGGCAGGCTGCTCTTTCATCACGATACCATTCAGGAAATCGGCGGCCTTCCGCAAACCTTCTTCCGGTGAGAGGAGACTGTCTTCGTGTTCGATGGAGAGCACGTAGTCGTAGCCGAACATGCGCAGCGTGGAGGCGAACTCCTTCCACCACTCGGCGCCGTGGCCATAGCCGCAGGTGCGGAAGATCCAGGCGCGGTTGCGCTCGTCGGTGTACGACTTGGTGTCGAGCACGCCGGTGAGCGGGAGATTGCGTTCGTAGATCTGGGTGTCCTTGGCGTGCACGTGGAAGATGGCGTCGCCCAGCACGCGTATAGCGGCGATGGGATCGATGCCCTGCCAGAACATGTGGCTCGGATCGTAGTTGCAGCCGATCGACGGGCCCGCGATGGCGCGCAGCTTGAGCATAGTCTCCGGGCTGTAGGCCACGAAGCCGGGATGCATTTCGATGGCGATCTTGACGCCATGGTCCGCGGCGAATTTAGCTCGCTCGATCCAGTAGGGCGCGACCTTGGCTTCCCACTGCCACTTCAGGATCTCGAGGTAATCCGGCGGCCATGGACAGGTTACCCAGTTGGGCCACTTGGATTTTTCGCAGTCGCCGGGGCAGCCGGAGAAGTCGATGACTACCGGCACTCCCAGCTTCTCAGCCAGCCGGATGGTTTTGCGGCTCACGTCTTGATCGTGCTTTGCGCGCTCCTGATCCGGATGCAGCGGGTTGCCGTGGCAACTCAGGGCGCTGATGGTGAAACCGCTATCGGCGAGCTTTTTCTTGAACTCGTCCAGCTTTTCGAAGTTGCGGAGCATGTTGAGCTTGCAGTGCGGATCGCCCGGATAATTGCCGGTGCCGAGCTCGACTGTGTCGACACCGATGCTCTTGAGTTTTTTCAGAACGTCGTCCAAAGACAGTTGCGCCAATAGGGCGGTGAATACGCCGACTCTCACGTGAGATTCTCCTTTCGGGGAGCTAGCAGGCTGCGGAAAAACTTAGCCGCAGATGCACGCCGATGCACGCCGATAACAGCCTGCCAGATGCCACCGTTCAGAATAGCAGAGACGCGCTTTGCGCGCCGTGCCTGGATGTTGGTGGCTGGTGGCTGTGTTTTCTGAACGATCGAAGCCCAAGAGGTTGGAACTAAAGAAGGGGCTGGGGGCTAGGGGCTGGGGACTGGGGGTTGGGTGGCTCGGCTCGCTTCGCTTGCCGGGGGCGGGGGCCGGGGGTCGGGGGTCGGGGTTGTGCTTTCGGGCTAGTTTGGGGACAGTTGTCGCTTGTCCGTTGTGACGTGCGGTTCGGTTGTCAAAGACCGAGGGGGGCGGATTGCTAACGGGTGTCGGGGGTGATGGGGGATGAGAAGCCCGGGTGGGCCTCGCCCGCCGACATCGCGTAATCGGGATGCGGGGCTGCATGTTCGGCTTGTACGGCTTTCGCAGTTTGCGCTTGCAGCCGCTGGCGGACCTGGCGCTCCTTTTGGGCCTGCTTCAATTCGTGCAGGGCGGAGGTGAAGGATCGCTCCAGGCGCACGCGATACGTGGAAGCGTACCCCAGCAAGACGAACTGCTCTTTGATCTCGAGGTCGGCTTCGAAGATTTGGCGCTCACCTCTGGCAATGCGCGCGAGCAACCATTGGTCGGTGGCCATCTGTTCCAGATGGAGCCGCTCGGTGTGGGTTTGCGGCTGCCACTCGGCTGAGAGTTCGTCCCAGAGCTGTTTGTATTCCTCGGGGTCTTCGCCGGGGATGAGAGTGCTACGGGCACGCAGGCCGTAAGTGAGGGCGTTGAGGCGCACGGAGGCCTTACCCTCGGGAGTTACCGGACCGGTAGAGTGCTGCGCATTCTGCTGGTTTGCTTCTTGCTGCTTTTGCGAAATTATCATTTGAATTTGCCTCTCGGGTATGGGGATCAGGCACCCCTACCCGCTTCAATGATAGAGGGCGGGTGATAGGGAAAAGCCAAGGCGAGGAGCATAGTAGAGCGGTAAGTCATGCGAATGATGGAAGATGCAACGAGGGAAATATACTGTCGAGACGTGTGACCGGGGGGTGGATAGTAAGCCAAAGGCAGATCGCGGGGCTGCCTTGATGGATGATGCCTGTATGCCGCTAAGCGGATGAGGCCGGAGACTGGAGGTGTGTTGGCAGCCCGGCACAGAGACACTCGCCGGCTGATAAGGGGAGCGATCATCCGCGATCCGTATAGATTACTTGTAGGCGGTGATCCTCGCTTCCCGGTAGGCTGCGGAAGTCTGCGTGAGCACTCGTCGCGGTTGACCCTCTGCGGCAGCCTCCAAAAAGTCGCGAACCCACGAACGCATCATCTCGATAGTCAGGAAGTGGGTCGCTCGCGACGATGGCGAGATGCCGCTGTGCAGGAGAGGCAAATCGCTGAAGTCCATGTGCTCGATTCCCGCATGCGGAAGCCGCACATCGAAGCCACCTTTTCCCAAGGAGCGCATTACGCGGCTTCCCATCGCGATCTCCTCATTGAATTCCGTGCGGGTCATCCCAACTTGCGTGAGCTGCGTATCGGTGAACTCATAGAGAGGCCGGCGCAGCCAGAGAAAGCTCGGCTCGATCACGCTCTCGTTAACTGCGGCCGGATAGGGTCGCGCTCGATATCCGCCGTCGATGTTGATGCAGGCGAGAATGGAGGGCTTCAACTGGCAGGCTCTGAATGCCGCCATCCCGCCAAGGGAGTGCCCAACCACAAAAAGCCTCGATAGGTCGAAGCAGCCTACAAACGCACCGTCAGAATCGGCGTTCATCCGAACAAGAGCCTCTCTCACCGAAAGAACGTCGCGTGCCCTGAAGTCGGCGGCCTGCTGTTGTACCTCCAAGTCTGTACCTTTTGAGGCCGGGCGCGCCTCTTTTGGAAGCGGCAGCACTGCGCGGCCTTCGGGGAAGACAGCCACCGGCGCATCGTACGGATGATCGACAGCCGCTACCACGAACCCGTGACTAGCCAAGTCTTCGTACAGGGAACTATAGTGAAACGCGTTCACGCCTTTTCCCGGGGAGAAAAGCACAACCGGGTAGCGACGGCCCTTGATTATTGGCGCGTCAGTTGAAACTGCCAGTTCGAGTGCTCTGGCGATCTCAGCCGTTCCCTTTGGGAGAAACGGCGCGACCCTTTCCGCATCCGTGAGATACGGCGAATGGCCTCGACGCTCCGTCGGGTACCAGAGATAAACCAACAGTTCTCGCTTGTCCGAAGGATCAATTGCCGAAGGTTCGGCGCGCTTCTCATCGACCCAGCGGAAAGTGCTTCTGCCAATGGCGAGAGAGCCAGTGGGAGGCGGCAGGATGTCTGAGGCTGCCATAGAAAGGCGCACGAGATCGAGTCGAGCGCTTACGAAACGATCCGGACTCGTCTCCGCAATCGTCACTGAACCTCGAAGGCGGGTCCCGACGACCGTTCCGGTCACGCGGATCTCGCGACCTTCCCAGATGGTCCTGAATCCGATCGTGCCTTCGCCGATTGAGACATGCACAGGTTCGGAATGGAGGCGGCCGTTCACCTCCACGCGCGCTTGCGCAGACCATTCGTCTCCTTTCTGTTCGAGAGTCAGTTCCAGACGGCCCCAAAGTTCCGGCCCCTCGAAGGCCCCGACCCAGATGCCCGGCAGGGTCTGCGCTTGAATCCCTCCGACAGCGGCTAGAAAAGCGACGGCAAATGGCTTAAGCATAACCTCGATTAGACTACAAATGGAGACGGAAGGTTCCGGCAAAGCCGGATTCTGCGGCCGAGAACGCCATAGCGCCGACCTGCGATGCAAAGGCGTGTGCTTCGGCTAGACGGAAGTCGAGGGCTATTAACTGCGCGACGGTCCCCACGACTTTGGTAGTAGTCACGATAGATCTTGCATTTTCTAACGGCCTGCGGGGAGCGGGATGGTTGTGTCCGGCTTGCAAACGACGTGGAGTAGGCCGTGTTGCTGCGCATGACACTGGTCCCGAGTGTAATAATAGAGGTTATCGACGCCCATTCCGAGGCTCGAGCTGGTCATCGTGCCGAACCAAGACCCAGATGCCGTAACGTGCACATTCTTCTGGGCCGCTATGTTAATATAGCCGGGCAACTGTCCCCTCAGCATCAGTTCAGCATCATTCACAAATCGCGACGACGCGTTTATATAGAGAATATTATTATAAATTGTGTTGCCGCACGAATCGGCGATCTGAACCAGAAATCCGCACTTACCATCGGTACACCCCATACCTGTAGTGTCTTCCAACCAAGCCGTATAAAGGTACTCAGTCGACCCGGAGCAGCCGGTTGATGCGATTAGTTGATAATCGTGTATCTCATTATCGACTTCCATTCCACCCTTATCAGTGCAGGTACCTCCAGCGTGCATGCACGTCCCAGATGGGCAAAGCACCGGACCCGACACGTGGCTGCTGCAATTGACGTCTTCGCCGAAATAAAAATGAATGTTGCTGTCCGTCGGGAGCCGGCGATAAAACCCAAACTCAGGACCGGCGTCATAGCAGCTTCGCTGGCTATAATACACGGCCTGAGTTGTATGCACTGAGGGGTCGGAGCTAGTATCGATTACGCCCTGGAAAACGCCATCAAAGCCTAACCCAACTACGTGCAAAAGATTATTGGATATGTACACCGCGCCTGGAACTGCGAAAGGGTAGGCGGCCGGATAGATAACTGGGCAAGTCGCCGAGCTGCAACAATTTTCGCCCAGAGGACAGTTGCATTGGGTACTACAGTTCGTGTTACAAATCCCAGCCCATACGTTGGTTGGCTGGCTTGCACTGAACGGGCCCCACGCTGCCCAAGTGTAGAGGAAGCCGCCGATCGGACAGTAGGTCACCATTGTCCCTACATTGCTGTCAGGGAGACCAAGCCACCAAGCGTACCCTGGGTTAGCAACCGAGCTGGACCCGTTGAGACTATGGTAAGCAGTTGAACTAAAAGGAATTTGGACCATGTTTTGGGCCGATGCGGCGGTTGACAGTTCGAGGGTATAGAACAATACTCCGGTGAGGAGTGGGAGTATGTAACATTGCACTTGTTGGAAGCTCCTATTGTAGAGGATACTACTATTTGCTAAGAGACGCCAGGCTGCAGAAGGGTGCGCGACAAGAAAGTGGAGACCGGCGCGATTCGTCAACAGTACGTTAGCTACGGCCGATTGTCAATCGGCCACCTGCCGCGTTTGCACCAGACAGCGGCGGTAGCCAACCGCCGCGCAGGCTGCCAGCCTGCCCCACATAACGCCAGCTTCTCCACTTTTATGTCGCGCACCCG
>Ga0187855_10004373_pt1 | contig 10184 bp, 7 predicted proteins | sample June2016WEW_8_10_2_FD_132969 | JGI IMG/M metagenome (GOLD analysis project Ga0187855, IMG submission 132969) | Peatland microbial communities from SPRUCE experiment site at the Marcell Experimental Forest, Minnesota, USA - June2016WEW_8_10 | ecosystem: Environmental > Terrestrial > Soil >... | reverse complement strand
CGGCCGCGGAGGAGAGCTTCACCGAGGCTTCGAGCTCGGCCTCCGCCTTGATGATGCGCGCACGCTTCTCGCGGATCGCTTCCGCCTGCATCGCCATCACCTGCTGCATGGCTTCGGGAAGCTCCACGTCCTTCATCTCGAAGCGCTGCACTTCCAGGCCCCATTCCGCCGTGGAATTCGCGATGCTTTCGCGGAGCAACGCGTTGATCTTGTTGCGCTCCTGCAGCACCTCGTCGAGATCGTGCTGGCCGATGATGTTGCGCAAGCCCGTGAGCGCCAGCTGATACACGGCCGCGGGTGCATCGGCGACGGAAATCACCGATCGGGAGGCATCGACGATCCGGTACCACAGCACTGCGTTCACCTTGATGGTGACGCTGTCCCGGGTGATGGTTTCCTGCTGTTCGGCCGAGACCGTTCGGGTTCGGATGTCCACCGTCACGGCGCGCTCGACGTTCAGCGGGATGATCCAGTAGAGGCCGGGCCCTCTCAGTCCTTTGTAGCGGCCCAGACGAAACACCACTCCGCGCTCGTACTCTTGTGCGATTCGAAGGCCGGTGAGCGCGACCACGATCAGGGCCACGATCGCGATTTGAATCAAGGTGAGCACGGTTATCGCGTCGCCACGGCGACGGCCGCGGCTGCCATCAAAGTGCCGCTCCCGCGATTCATGAGCTTGATCGCACGCGCGTTGCGCAGCCACCTGCGCGCGCGCGTCGCGAGCAGCACGTAGCCTCCGAGCGTCAGCGGCAAAATGACGGCGATCGCGCCCGCGATCTCCAGATGTCCGAAGGCGCTCAAGGACTCGAGCGGCACCACGGTGGGCAGCAACGCCAGAAAAAACAGCATCGGCTTGGGATTGCCCAAGGTGAGTGTCAAGCTGCCGAGAAACAGCGCATGCGGCGGCTTTTTGAGGGTCGTGGCATCCGATTCCGCCAACGGCTTCGCCGGCGCCGTCCAGAACTTATAGGCGAGGTACAACAGATACAGCGCGCCCGCATACTTGACCATGACGAAGGCCGCATGAGCGGTCTGAGCCAGGGCTGCGAGCCCGAGAGCCGCAGCGCTGAACCACAGCAGATCTCCGACCACGAAGCCTGCGATGAAGGCCGGCGCTCCGCTCCTGCCGCGCGCCAATCCCTGTGCAATGACGGCGGCCACGCCCGGTCCCGGCGTCGCCACGGCCAGGAAATAGGCCGCACAAAAAGTCGCAAGCCCATACCACGACATGTGTCACCCCTCCCGCGCGGATGGCGGAGAGGCTAGTTTACGCTACTCCATGCTTTCGCCATGCAGCGAAATATCCAGCCCCTCCCGCTCCTGCTCCTCGGTCACCCTGAGTCCGATGAGCTTGTCGATCACCACCAGGATCGCATAGCTGACGACGAAGCCGTAGATCACCGTGGTCAACACGCCTTTGGACTGGGTGAGGAGCGAGCCGTCCACCCCGGCGATCTCCTTGCTCGCGAACACGCCGGTGAGCAGAGCGCCGAGAATTCCGCCGATGCCGTGCACGCCGAAAGCATCCAGCGAGTCATCGTAGCCGAACAGATGTTTCAGCGACGTGGCCGCGAAGTAGCATACGACGCCGGCGGCCAGGCCGATGATCACGGCGGCCGAAGGGCCGACGTACCCGGAGGCCGGCGTGATCGCGACCAGCCCCGCCACGGCGCCCGACGCAATGCCAAGGACGCTCGGCTTGCCCTTGCTGAACCACTCCGCGAACATCCATCCGAGCGCGGCCGCGCCCGTCGCCATTTGGGTGGCGAGCATGGCCATGCCCGCGCGGCCGTCCGCCGCCGTCGCGGAACCGGCGTTGAAGCCGAACCAGCCCACCCAAAGGAGCGATGCGCCGACCAAGGTTAGCGTCAAATTATGTGGCGCCATCGCCTCCCGTCCGTAGCCAAGCCGCTTGCCGAGCACGAGACAGCTTGCCAATCCGGCGACACCGGCGTTGATGTGCACCACGGTTCCACCGGCATAATCGAGCACCCCTGCCGCATTCAGCCATCCGGTCGGCTCCCACACCATATGCGCGATGGGCGCATACACGAGCAGCGACCACGCCGACATGAAAATCAGCATCGCCGAGAATTTCATCCTATCGGCGAAGGCACCCGCGATCAGCGCGGGCGTGATGATCGCGAACGTCATCTGGAACATGGCGTACACGGTCTCAGGAATGGTCGGCGCAAGATGCGAAACGGTCAGTTTGCCGCCGGCATCGTCGTGGATGTACGCCATGCCGCTGAACAGCGCGCGTGTCGCGCCGCCGATGAACCAACTGCCGGGGGTGAATGCCCAGGAATAGCCGATGATCCACCACAGAATCGTCACGACGCAGGTGCAGGCGAAGCTCTGCATCAGGGTGGCCAGCACGTTTTTCTTGCGCACCATGCCGCCGTAGAAGAGCGCCAGTCCCGGCACGCACATCATCAGCACAAGCGCCGTGGACGTGAGCATCCAGGCGGTATCGCCTGCGCTCAGCTTGTCGGCGGAAACGAGCGCCGGTGCGGTCAGTGCGGGAGCGGTCGACGGCGCGGCAAGACCGGCCGCGGGCTCGTCCGCATGCACGAGCGGCGCGCAAAGCGCCGACATCAGTAGAAACACACCCATCGACCGCTTCATCATCAGTTCGCTCCCTTAAATGGCACTCGCATCCCGCTCGCCGGTCCGGATCCGCACGACCTGGGTCAATGCGAACACAAAAATCTTGCCGTCGCCCACCTTTCCGGTGTGCGCCGACTTCTGGATCGCCTCGATCAACGGCTCCAGCATCGCATCGGTCACGGCGACCTCGATTTTCGTCTTCGGCACGAATTCGACCACGTACTCGGCGCCGCGGTAGATCTCCGTATGTCCCCGCTGCCGCCCGAAACCGCGGACCTCGGTAACCGTGACCCCCTGCACGCCGATGTCGCTGATCGCCTTGCGCACCTCGTCCAATTTGAAGGGTTTGATGATGGCGGTCACGAGCTTCATGGGATGTTCTCTGGGTGCCTTCGCAGTTGCCGTCGGGGTCTGCTGGGTCGGCTCCTAACTGAGCACCAGCCATGCCAGCCCACGAGTTGTCAACCCAATCAACGGGTTAAGATCTTGCGCCCAGCGCCACACTCTCCGTTACGCACCAAATTGGGGCAGATTCTGCCGCCTCCACGCCTCAGTTTGATGCGCACTGCATCAAACTGGCCCGCACCATCTAACGCAGCGACAGCTCGAAGCGCACCGCGCCATCCTTGGCGACGGCCTTGTCATTCACCACCAAGAAAACGCGCGCGGGATCGATCTGGGTGTCCGTGAGCAGCGCTTGCTGCACGGCTTGGGCGCGCTGTTCGCCGAGCGTCTTGAAACGGTCGTCCGCGATGGTCAAATGCTCGCGCAGCGCGCCGGTCAGAAAATCGATCTTGGCCGCGATCTGCTCGGGCTTCTGTTTGACGGCGGTCACGGCGTCCGGATACTTCGGCTCCCCTCCAAGCTGATGCTGGTACAGTCGTGTCAGCACGTCGAGTTTGGCGGACGCGTCGAGCTCATCGAAACTCGGTGCCGCTGCACCCGCCGCCGGTTTCCTGCGAGTGGCTGTTTGCGTCATCGCCTCGCGCACCTCACCGGTAAACTCAGCATCGATGAGTGCCGGCCGGTCCAGTTCGGGCACTGCGGCAATCGGGACCTCGATCTTGAGCTGCGGACGCCCCTGCAAAGCCTTCACGATGGCCTTCACCTTGTCCGCTTGAGAGGCGTCAAGGTCGATCGCGCCGGGACGGAAATCAATGAATTGCAGGTCGGGGCCGCCGCCGAACAGAGACCCCAGCAACGCGAACGGGGCGGTCACGGCCTTTTCGAGAATATTGACGAAGATCTTCCAGATGATCGGCCCCAGGCGGAATTTCGGATCATCGAGCGAGCCGGTGACCGGCAGACTGAGATCGATGACACCGTTGCGATCCTTGAGCAGCGCGACCGCGAGCTTGATCGGCAGCGACACCGCATCTTTGCTGTCGGTCTTGTCGCCGAACTCCAGCTGATCGATGACTATATGGTGTTGTGCGTCGAGCTTGCGTCCGTCGACTTTGTAGTGCAGCTCCGTGGTCAGCTTGCCCTTCGTGATGTTGTAGCCCGCGAACTTTCCGGAATACGGATTGAAGATGCTGAGCTCCATATTGCGAAAATCCAGCGCAATATCCGTGTACAGCGGCGTACCCAGAGGATTCACCTGCCCTTTGATGGATACGGGCGAGAATGCATCCACGGCGCCGTTGAGATCCACGGTCGCGCGCGAGCCCGGCTTGGACGACAATCCGAGCACGCTGCCCTCCAGCTTCTGGATCGCGGCGGTGAAATTCGGCGTGACGGACAGGTCCGTGAAGTTGGCCAGACCGTCCTTGATCAGCACTTTCTTGATCGTCATGGGCATGGCGGCGGTGGCGCTCTGCGCTTGCGTCGAGCTCGGTGCCGCATCCGGGCTCGCGACCCGGCTCTTGTTGCGCGGGGCTTCGGGCTGGGCGGTGCCACCGTTGCCGGCGCCGGGGCTCTTCAACGCATTGGCCACGTTCAGCGTCGTGTCCGATTCGATGATCACCCGCGCATAGGGCTTGCGCACCACCACTTCGGCGATATCGAGCCGGCTTGGGCTTTGTTGAAAATTCAGGCCGCGGATGTCGAGCCGTTCCCACTTGATCAGATCGTCGTGGCGCAAGTTGTCGACGGTGTGAAGATCCTCGATGTCGATATCGCCTGCGAAACTGAACGCGGGGGCATTTTTCGCCCCGCTCGCGGCCTGCGAGAAGCTCACTTGCGCCTCGCCGCCCAATTTTCCGCTGCGCAAGGTCAGCGACGACCGCTGGGCGATGTACGGTTGAGCCGCCGTCAAATCGATGCCGGAGAGCTTGACCTTCAAGGAAGCCGACGCCGGTTGCGGCGTGACCTGGCCGCTCACCGCGAGCGAGCCGGTATCGTTGATGCGCGTGTCGAGCTTCAGGTCCACCGGCTTGCTGAGATCGAGGCTCACCCCGCCGATTTGCACGGACAGCGGCGCCAGCATCACCTTCACCGCCGGCTGAACACTGCGGTCTTCGGCAGAAATGCTGGCGTCGCGCAGCTCGAAGTCCTTGAGCTCGACGCGCCAGGGCGTGCCCGCATGGTCTGGCGCAACCGGCCCGGCCGCGCTCGCATTGGTCGCGCTCAGCGTAGGCGCCGCCGCGGGCGGCGCACTCGCGGGGGCGTTGGGTTGTGCGGCGAGCTGCATGAGATTGAAGGAGCCATCCGGCTCGAGCCACGTCAGCAGCTTCACGCCCGACAGCGCCACGGAGTCCACCTGCACCAACCGCTGCGACAGATCCACGGTCGTGCCGGTGACGGCGAGTTGCGCGACGCTCACCCAGGCGGCATCCGCATTTCTCGGCTTGACCGCCAGATCGCTGAGTGACAATTTCGCGATGTTCAACCCGAGCTCGATCGAGTCCTTCAAGGCAAATTTGTACGTCGACTGCAGATCGATGGTGCCGGAATCGACCACGAAATTGAGCCGATCCTCCAGATATTCCCAAAGCGTGCGGGCGTGCAGTCCCGCTATGCTCAGCTCGCCATCGGACTCGATCGGCTGAACCGACAGATGGCCGTGCCACTCCACGCGCTCGCCGAGCTTGGAGACCCCCGTGAAGGTGAACAGACCTCCGGCTACACCGGTGACGAAATCCTTGAGCTCGAAGTTGATCGGCGTGAGCACCGCCGCGAACTGCGAGGGGTGGCTCTGATCCTGATAGCTCAAAGAGCCGTCTGAGACCTTGAATGCGCCCACCTGGATCGCCGGTAGCGGCTTGTTGGCTTGCGCCGGCGTGGCGGGCTGGGCGCCCGGCGACGGCTTCGGGCGCAGCGCCAGCAAATTCACGGTCCCGTCGCGGGCCACCCGCGCGTTGACGTACGGCGATGCGATCTCGATCTGCTTGAAGGTGTAGGCGCGATGCCAGATCGAGGACACCTGGAAATCGATGAACAGCCGTCCAAACCCCAGCAATTTATCGCCGCCCTTGGCAGCGAGCGAAAAGTCTCGGACCTCGAACTGCAGCAAGAAAGGATTGATGTAGATCTCGCCGACCGCCGGCGTCACGTCCATCATCTGCGGAATGTCCTTGAGCAGCGCGCTACGCACGATCCTGGGGGCGATCACGAACCCAGCCAGCGCGTAGAGGCCGACGAGCGCCGCGGCGACAAGCAGCAAGCGCGCAATTCTCGTCCTGAATAGTTGCAACACAGGAGCACCCGCTCATGACACCGGTGCGGCCGGTGGATTTCTTTTTACACCCCGCAACTAGTGTAGCAAAGAACCCTTCAACGCTTGTTGCGCTGAATCAGTCGCTTGCGCTTGCGGCGCTGGCGGGGCGTCAGCGGATTGCGCTTGCCCGCGAAGGGATTCTCCTCGCCCCGGAAGACCACGCGCACAGGCGTCCCGCTGAGATCGAAGGCCTGCCGGTAGACGTTCACCAGGTAACGCCGATAAGCATCGGGGACGTGGTCCGTCTGATTGCCGTGAATCACGATCACCGGCGGATTGCGGCCGCCTTGGTGGGCATAGCGGAGCTTGATGCGGCGCCCGCTCACGAGCGGCGGCTGGTGACTGACGATGGCGGCCTCGAGCACTCGGGTCAATTCGGGCGTGCTCATGTCGCGCATTGCCGCGGCGTATACCTGGCGAACCGTACGCAGCAGCTCGCCGACTCCGCTTCCGTGGCGTGCTGATATGAAGTGAATGGGAGCGAAATCGGCGAATTTCAGCCGCTGCTCGACTTGCGCGCGGATCTCGTCGCGCTGTTCGGTGGGAATGTTGTCCCATTTGTTGACGGCGAGCACCAGCGCCTTGCCTTGCTCGATGGCCATGCCCAGGAGGCTCGCATCCTGTTCCGCGACATTCTCGTGGGCATCCATGACGGCCACGACCACGTTGGCGGTCTCGATGGCCTGCAAAGTCTTGATGACGCTGAATTTCTCGACCGCCTCCTCGACCCGGGAGCGGCGCCTGAGACCCGCGGTATCGATCAGCGTGTAGCGCTCGCCATCCCGCTCGAACGGCACCATGACGGCATCGCGAGTCGTGCCGGGCTGATCGAACGCCACCAGACGGTTTTCGCCCAGGAGCCGGTTGATCAAGGTGCTCTTTCCCACGTTGGGGCGCCCTATCACCGCCACCCGGATGCCGTCGAGCTCCGGTCCGTCGGAAGGATCGGGTTTGAGGCCCGCAAGCGCCGCCTCGAGGAGCGACACCACGCCCTGATCGTGAGCCGCCGCGATCGGGTGCGGCTCACCGAGGCCGAGCTGATGAAAATCCGCGACGGCCGTATCGAGGTCGAACCCCTCCGTTTTGTTGACCGCGAGAATCACCGGTTTGCCGCTGCGGCGTGCCAACTGCGCCGTGAACTCATCCTGAGGCGTGAGCCCGGCGCGGCCGTCCACCAGCACGATGAGACGATCAGCCTCGGCGATGGCGCGCTCCGTTTGGGCGACCATGAGGCCCTCGATCTGGTCTGCGTTCTCCACCAGGCCGCCGGTATCGACGACGATGCAAGGGACCTCGGTACGGCGCGCGAAGCCGTATTGCCGGTCGCGGGTGAGGCCGGGGAAATCGGCGACCAAGGCGTCGCGCGTTCCCGTCATTGCGTTGAACAGCGTCGACTTGCCTACGTTGGGTCGACCGATCAATGCGACTACGGGCAGCATGTCAGGACCGCTACTGCGGCGGAGCGGCGCCCTGCGTCGTCGGGGCTGGGGGCTGAGGAGTGGGCGTCGCGCGATACGCGGCCAGCTTGCCCGAGTCCGTGATCACGACGACCGTGTCCTGCACCGCCACCGGTTGACTGCTGACGCGGAATTTCGCCACGCGTTGACGAGCGACCAGCGTACCCGTCGACTTGTCGAGCCAATGCAGATAGCCCTGATAATCCGCCACGGCGATCGCCGAGCTCGTGACTGCGGGCGCGCTCAAGCCGCGCCGTTTCAACTTGTCGTTGCGCCAAATTTCCGACCCGTCTCGCTGGTGCAGCGCCACCACGATGCCGTCCGACTGAGTCACGAATAGATTCTCCTGGTCGACCGCCAAGCCGCGATAGCTCGACATGTCGTGCGCCCACCAGATCTGGCCGGAGTCGAGCGCAAGCATGGCGGTGCGCCCTTGATAGCCGGTGGCGAACACGTTCTCGCCGACGACGCTGACCGAGGAATCCACGTCGACCAGGCGATCCAGCTCGGTCCGACCGTGTGGGGTGGCGAGGGCGGTATCCCAAACCGTGTCACCGGTGGCGAGCGACACGGCCATCACCTTGCCGTTGTCGAATCCGCACACGACGATGTCCTTGGAGATCACCGGGATGGCCGTGCCGCGCAGGCTCAGGCGCGGCACCTGTTGTTCCACCGACCATAGCTCCTTGCCGGTATCGGCATCAAAGCCATGCAATCGACCGTCGACCGAACGCATCACCACCACTTTCTCGCCTATCGCCGGCGCGGACAAAAGCTCGGAGTTCACGTGCGTGCGCCACAGCTCCTTGCCGCTCGCGCCCTCGAGCGCGATCACCCAGCCTTTGCTCGAACCGACCACCACCTTTCCGAGGGCGGCGCCGGGACCGGCCGAGAACTGCATTCTCTTGAACTTCTTGACCCAGACCTGATGGCCGTTTTCCAGATTGGCGGCAACCAGCTCGCCCTTGTCGGACGCCGCGAACACCAGGTCGTTGTCGACGGCGGGGCCCAGTCCCAAACGGAGCTTGACCTGTTTCTTGCCGCCGCCCACCTTGTCGCCCCACAGCTCCTTCACGGGAAGCTTGGCGGGAAAATCGACGAGCTTCGCGGGCGGCTCGACATCCTTGTCCTTGCTGCATCCGGCGAAGATCAGTAACGCAGCGAAGGCCAGCGGAAGAAAAGAGCGCATCAGGGGTTCGCCTTCGGCGCTGGGCCGGTGGTTGCAGGCGCGATCACCGCCGGAATGGCGGCGCTCGCCGGCGTGGACGCAAGGCCGAGATCGGCGATCTTCAGGGTCAACAGCGCCGCATCCATGCCGCCGCCGTTGCCCTGCGCGAGCGCGGCCCTGTACTCCTCCGCGGCTTTCTGCAGGTCCTTCTTCGCGTGGTACGCATCGCCGCGCACGTCGTGATAACGCGCCGCGAACGCACCCGGATCGCCCGACAGCAGATTGAGCGCATCGTCCGGCTTGCCTTGATCGATCATCACCCGCGCCAGGCGCAGCCGTGCGACCCGCTTCAGTTCGCCATCCTTCGAATGATCCATGACCGCCGTCAGCGGCGCGACTGCATTCGCATCCTCGCCCTGATCGACGTACAGTCCGGCGAGCGCCAGCTGCGCCTGATCGGCGTACGGGGATCCCGAAAAATCCTTGCTCAAGCCGTCGGCGATCTGCCGCGCTTTGGCTTGATCGTTGCGTTGAACCGCGGACGCCATGCCCTCGAACTGCGCGGCCGCCGCGAGCGCCCGCTGGTCTTCGTGTCCCTGGTAATACCGATAGCCGAACACGAATGCCAAACCCAATACCACCGCACCGACGGTCCAGGGGCCGTATTCGGCCACCACGCGCTTGACGTGTTCCAGCTGTTCATCGTCTGTCAAATATTCTTCTGCCATGACTGCTCCGCTAGCCCTGCCCGCTACCTCGTGCACTACCCGGGCCCCGTGTCAGACCCAACAAAGTCCCCAAGCGTTCACTGATTTGGGCAATGGGACATTCTTCTTGCGCCATATCCCGACGCAGCGCCTTCAGGGCCACGACACCCCGAGCCAGCTCATCCTCTCCCAACACGAGCGCGAACTCGGCGCCGCTCTTGTCGGCGCGCTTGAACTGCGCCTTGAAACTTCCGCCGCCCAAATTCACCTGCAATCGGAGCGACGGCCATGCATCGCGCATTTGCTCGGCCAGCCTGAAGCCCTGCGCCTCGGTGCGCTCGCCGGCCAACACCAGGTAGATGTGCGGACGGTGCGGCCCCAAGTCCGCCGCTTGGGCGGCGAGCAGCATGACGATGCGCTCCTGGCCCATCGCCCAGCCGATGCCGGGCGTGCTCGCCCCTCCCAGCTGCTCGATAAGTCCGTCGTACCGGCCGCCGGCACATACCGTGCCCTGCGAGCCGAGCGCATCGGTCGTCCACTCGAACACCGTGCGCGTGTAGTAATCCAGCCCGCGGACCAGGCGT
>Ga0187855_10004363_pt1 | contig 10206 bp, 7 predicted proteins | sample June2016WEW_8_10_2_FD_132969 | JGI IMG/M metagenome (GOLD analysis project Ga0187855, IMG submission 132969) | Peatland microbial communities from SPRUCE experiment site at the Marcell Experimental Forest, Minnesota, USA - June2016WEW_8_10 | ecosystem: Environmental > Terrestrial > Soil >... | reverse complement strand
TACGCGAATGATCGTGGCATGGATGGCGGCCGATCCTCAGTCAATTCCAAGCTACACTTTTGGCGGTCCATTCCGCGATTGCGAGGACGTTACTATTGCTCGAAAGGTCGCCAAAACCTGCGACCTGCCGTATCAGGTCATACCTATCGACGATGATTTCCTCAAGCGATTCGGTCACTACGCGGAAAGGACCGTTTACCTCAGCGACGGATGCGCCGCGGTCAATCGCGCAGCCGATCTTTACTTGAACGAAATTGCCGCCGGCATCGCTCCCATAAGAATGACCGGGAATTACGGCAGCGAAATCTTACGCCGCCTGCGCGCATTCAAGCCGGCAGACCCCGCGCTCGATCTGTTCCAGCCGGAGTTCCTCTCGGATGTAACTCGCGCCAAAGCAACCTACCTGGAAATCAGTCAGGGTCATGCGGTTTCATTTACCGCGTTCAAGCAGGCGCCTTGGTACCAATACGGTCTGCTTGCGCTCGAGCAAACTCAGCTTTTCGTCCGATCCCCGTTCCTTGACAACGATCTCGTTCGCACCGCGTTTCGAGCGCCGCGGTCGGATCTCTTGAAGAGCAACATTTTTGAAGACAGCGGCGACTGCACCCGCCTGATTGCGGATGGAAAGAAGGAACTCCAGGGCATTCCCACTGATCGCGGCCTGGGTGGCGCATCCGGGTTGACCGCTCCGCTACTGCGAAGCTTCCTTGAGCTGACATTCAAGGCTGAGTACGCCTATGACTACGGAATGCCGCAGTGGCTCGCACGCGTTGATCATTCTCTCTCAGCGCTCCATCTGGAGCGCATGTTTCTCGGGCGTCACAAATTCTGCCACTTTCGTCTTTGGTACAGAGATGCTTTGTCGGACTATGTAAGAGAGATCCTGCTCGATCCACGCAGCCTTTCTCGCCCCTACATCCGCCGCGAGACCATGGAGGCAATGGTGCTCCACCATATCAAGGGTGACAGGAACTATACGACGGAAATCACCAGATTACTGACCTTGGAACTGCAGCATCGGCTCCTCCTGGATTCCAAACGATGATCAAACAGGGAAGTCGTGTCTGATGCCGACGCTGGCTTCGTGCCTCTGTTGGTTGTTGATCGCGTGGCTTCTGGTGCGCGATGTCAGGCGCCGTCGCTCTGTGAGCGCTGCGGTCTGGATACCCGTTGTTCTCGTTGTCATTCTCGGATCGAGACCTGTCTCTCTCTGGCTCGCTGGCGGTGGCGATGTCATTCAGGAGTCTGGAAACGCCGTTCAAGGAATGGGGAATGAAGCGTCCACCAGCCCATTCGACCAGCTTTTCTTCCTGTGCACTCTAGCCGGCTCTTTTCTTGTTGCTTTTCTGCGAAAAGTCAAATGGATGAGACTCTTCGCTGCGAACCCCACGATTGTCCTTTTTTACCTGTATCTTGCCGTTAGCATACTGTGGTCGGGCGATCCAGGCGGCTCAGTGAAACGCCTGCTGAAAGACTTCGGCTTAGTATTCGTGATCTGCGTGATCTATTCTGAAGCGGAACCACTTCAGGCCATAAGAGCCGTATATGTCAGATGCGCTTCTGTTCTACTGCCACTCTCGGTTCTTCTTATCAAATACTTTCCCGGCTACTCCCGCATTTATGACGTAAACGGCGATATCCAAATCACCGGTGTCACAATGCAGAAAAACACCTTAGGCGAATTGGTGTTGATTTGCATGCTTTTTCTCCTTTGGGACTGCCTTGAAGCGCTTCCCACAGGGTCGCGGCTGCGATGGAAGCACTTACCGTGGGACCGCCTGGCCCTGTTCGCGACCGGTGCGTGGCTGTTAAAGCTGTCGCAGAGCAAGACGGCCTTGATGTGCCTCGTGATTGGCTCCGCTTTGATGATTGCAAGAAAGCGGCTGGCGTCAAAGACGATGAATCGGGCAGTGCTGATCGCCGCCCTGTGTATGCCGTTTCTCTTATTTTTCTCACAGCAGTTCGCCTCGGTGATTGCCCCAGTGGTTCAAGCCCTGGGGCGAAACATGACCTTTACGGGCAGAGCCAATATTTGGGAGCACATCGACCTCAAGACGGTAAATCCTCTGATCGGCGCGGGTTACTGGAACTTTTGGGGCGGGCCAGGCGGGTACGCGATTAGCGAGGTCATGAAAACCACGGTCCCAAATGCCCACAACGGATATTTGGATATATATATCGATGGCGGATTTATAGGCTTGTCGATCCTGTTTGCGATGCTCATAACATGTGGACGCAGAATCATCAGCGCTGGTTGGATGCAGGGGAAAATCGTGGATCGTTTTATGCGTGTGCGCTTTGCATTCCTCATCGTTGCGATCTTGCACAATCTTACGGAATCCTCGTTTGCGCGCATGGGCCTCATGTGGTTCACTACTCTGCTGATGATCTATGAATTCCCCAAGCATGCGCTCGCAGCGCGAGTTCAGAGGGCCGTGCCCGGCGCCAAGGAGCAAATCCCTGACATTCGAGCTCACGTCCTTGCAAATCGGTAGACGACGACTTTCTCGTGATCAGCGCATCGTCAAATTCCGCAGAAATGTATCTCAAAATGACTAAGCGCCTTTTTGGGTTCTTCATTCTCATCGCCGCTGTTCATGCTGCTGTGCTCTTCGTGGCGATTCCGGCGCTAAGCAGTCGCTTGGCCCCGTCGTACAGTCAAAACCGCATGGCCGACGGATACGACCTGCTCGCCGATAATCTCGCTGCAGGAAATGGTTACCGGTTTTACCCCGACACCGCCAGAACTTTGATGCGGGAACCCGGCTATCCTGTTTTCCTTGCAGGTCTCGAGTTAGCCTTCGGCAAAAGCCTGGTCGTGGTTAAGATTGCGAATATGATTCTGGCGTTCCTAACCGCCTGGTTTATGGTTCTGATCGTAAGAGAGATGACGCCAAAGGAGCGCACTCCCGGGAAGCTCTTGCTTTTTGGACCTCCCTTGCTCTTTCTCTTTTATCCCGGCACATTGATCGCGGAAAGCCGCGGGGGGATTGAAATCGCTTTCGCCCTGCTGCTTGCTGCTTTCATCTTCACAGTCTGTAGAGCAATCAAAAGCAACCGCTGGCTGGACTACGTAACATGCGGCGCGGTTTTGGGGCTCACTGTGTTATTCAGGAGCACGCCCATCCTCTTTCCGCTCTTCCTTCTAGCCTTTCTTCTCTATTTCGAGGGCCGGCGCGTAGGAAGGGTTGTTGTCTGCAGAAATGTTTCTATCATCATTCTCGCCATGCTGGCCGTGCTTTCGCCGTGGATCGTCCGCAATTATTCACTCACGGGAAAATTTATACCGACTGCGAGCGTGATGGGGGTATCAGCACAGGCAGGTCAGTACATTAACCAGCATCTCTTTGACGGTACGCCTTGGTGGTTACTCGATAGGCAGGCATCGCGTGAGAGAGACGCAGTGGCGGCTAAGTTGGGATATCCTTTTGAAGACGGCGCCGCGGGATACTATCAAACTTTCTACAATACTATCGACGAGATCAGTTTCTCCCAGTATCTTACGGCGGACGTTGTTCAGAAGTACAAGGAATCACCTCTGCTTCTTGCCCGCTGCACAGGACAAAATCTGATTAACTTTTGGATCGCCGGAAAAACCTGGACAGCGACTGCGATGAACGCCGTCCTGCAACTTCCGTATCTCGCCTTTGCTGTGATCGGCGCGATTTATTGTTTCAGAAATAGCCAAGCCAGGGCCGTTAGCCTTCTCGTGCTTCTAATCATCTATGATATGGGCGTTCACGCTCCGATTCTGGCTCAGGCGAGGTACAGCATTTCGCTGATGCCATTTGTTTCGATACTCTGCACGTTTGGAATTGTTGTTGCCTACCGTAAAGCAATGAAGATGGCGAATACAACGAGCCTTTCCGCAGTATCCGCAACGGCTGGGATCTGAATTGAATCAGAGGGGCTTTCCGTGCGGAACATTTGCACGCCTCAAAGATTGCGAAGCCCGCGGAAACAACTGTGGCTGGCGGCGGCGGACTCTTGGCCGACTTACGCATCATTGACAAGATTAGGCAGTAAGTGCACGAGGATCGAGCAGGATGGCGTTGCCCTGGGAACCAATCGGTAGGTATCTGCGCAGAAAGTCCGCGCGCGTGTTGTTCCGCAGGCCGCAGGCCATTAGCTTGAGCGGATCGCTGATTTCCTTTAGCTTTGATGACTTTCCTCGCTCTGCGTTGTGCGTCGGCGGGGAGATTTTGAATCGATACAATCTCTCGGGGACCTACTACGCGGCATTGGGGTTACTGGGCAGGAACTCTGTGTCCGGTCCGATCGCGGTTGAGGAAGACCTGAAAAGATGTCTCGAGGAGGGTCATGAATTGGCTTGTCACACGTTTTCCCACCTCGATTCATGGCAAACGCCAGCAAAGCTTTTCGAAGATTCAGTCATTCAAAACAGCCTTGCGCTCGACGATCTGATTCCCGGTGCCAAGTTTCGTTCCTTTTCCTACCCGATGAGCGAGCCTCACCCGCTCATCAAGCGCGCCGTTGCCAGGCATTTCCGCTGCTGCCGTTCGGGCGGTCAAAAGATCAATTTTGGCACTGTGGATCTGAATCAGCTATCGGCGTACTTCCTTGAGAAGGCCGGCGAGAACATCGAGCCGATAAAGAACTTGATTGACCAAAACAGGCAGTTGCGGGGATGGATCATTTTTGGCACTCACGACATTTCCCCCCAACCGAGCCCCTATGGATGTACGCCCGAGTTCTTTGACGAGGTCGTGCGATGCGCCATTGACTCAGGGGCGCGAGTGCTGCCTGTCGCAGAGGCTTTGAACGTCGTTTGCGGACTGCAAGGGTCGGTATCCGGCTCTTACGGCAATGGTACAGCTGCCCCAGTAAGCCCTGAAGGGCCCGCGGGCCCGGCAAGCGTATAGCAGTTATTGGCATTAAAAGTTAGGGCACCGCTGCTGCCGTTCGTCAACCCGCCCATTACATTTAAATAGCAGTTAGCAGCCGGGGTTAGATACGCGTGGCCGCCCACATTGGCAACATTCCCGCTTGAAACATCCGGACCGATAGCCGGCCAGGGAATCGTAGTCGGCCACCATGAAGGCCGAAGCGACAGAAAGAATGAAGGTGGCAGAGTTTGACTGGCGGGAACGGCGTTTGCGTACAAAGACAACCCGCTGGGCACTTCGCTCGAAACAAAGCGAACTGCATTGCATGAGGCGTCCCCGGTGCAGGCCGCATAGTTTCCCCAGCGCATCAATGTGGTCGCTACAAGAAGATCATTCGAAATCGCCGGAGAGAAACCGTTGCATGAACCGTAGTAAACGCCACCCTGGTCGGAGTACCCGAGAAGGAACACCGACAACTCCGAGTTATTGCCATTGCCGCAATCTGTCGCACTGGCTGCTTGGGTCGTATAGATCGTGTGGTAACTCGATGTTCCGAGAACGCTTCCAATAACGTTGTAATAGCGATCGAACGACATGATGTTAAATGCTTCAGTATTTGAGTTCTTTACTCCGGTTTCTGTTGCGGGATCGCGGCCATTCAGGTATTCACGGAAGAACGTGAGCATCGCACTCGTCCCGTGGATATCGTCCGCCGCAAATCCGTCTTCCTCATTACCCTCGTAGAGGTTGAATTCGTCACCTGTGCTGTGATGGACATCGGTCTGCTGCCAATTTCCCCCGAAGTAGTTGTCTGCGGCGTAGTTGTACGCAAAGACGCTCCCCACGCAACTCTGAGTAACAAATGGAGAGGCTACATGGTTGACGACGTTGTTAATCACGAGGTTGTCCGAGCTGCTGAAATCGCAGGACGGTCCATAACCTTCGGACGCGTCGTTAGAACCGTAAAAATAGCTGTTCTCCACAGTGATGTGCGACGACTGGAAGAATTCGACATGCTCGGAAACGCCATTCTGATCATTGAGAGAGCGGACGTTGTTAACCCAGCTGTTTGTTGCGTTCACGAATTGGATGCCCATGCCGTAGACTCCGCTGCCATTGGAGCCGGAGTGGTTCAGAGACAGGTTTTCGATACCAACGCCGGTGATGGGCAGAGAACTGGACCACCAGACATTGGGCGTCTGACTGCTTCTCCAGTTAGGCGCATAGAGGCCCGGTGTAATGCCGACCGTCCAAGGACCGCTTCCACTGATCGACGTGACCGTAACCTGCTGGTCCTGTCCGCGCCCCGTGCGACCTCCAACAGCCCCTTGCTGGCTGCAGTCGCCGGTTGCGCCGGCATTCCCGCACATATAAATGTTCCCCGTGTCGGAAGCGTCGTCGAGTTGATCGAGAACGATCAAACTGCCTACATGAAGGTTCGAAATCGCGCCCGTCGAAACTGTTCCAAGAGTGATCGTTGTGGTGCCGGGCGCGTAGCCTGCGGTCCAAGTCGCAACATTACTCGGAGCACCGGCATAGTCATTCATATCGCCGTTCCCGACGCAGACATCTGCCTGAAGGCCGTTACAGCCTCCCTGCTTCGTGAACGAGATGAATGTTTTGTCAGGTCCGGCGCCGCGCAACGTCACATTGCTTGTGTTGTTGAAGAAAATCTGTCCGGCAAAGCTGTAGTTTCCTGCGCTGAGATAGACAACCTGCCCGCTTGGGCAGCTGGCAATCGCGGCGTTGACCGACGCCAGGCTGGCGCCCGCGGCGAGAGTCGCACAGATCGTCGTGCGGTTGGTAATCGTAGGACTGCCGGCAAGGGTCCAGTTAATTGCACGCGTCGGGTCAACAATGCCCGACCATAATTGCTGTCCATTGCTTATGCTGGAAAAGCCCAACACGAAAAAGGCGAGCGAAAGGATCATTCGATTGCGCAGCAAGACATTCCTCCTAAGTGGGACCAATGCAACAAGTGTTTCATCTTGATGGAACCAAGAAAGTCGGACCGCTCTTTGCGTTCCTGAGCGATCAATCGTCTTACTGATCGGCTAAAGTTTGCCCTGTTTTCATCGTTATACCACCGAATTGGGCTAAGCAGGAGGCTGGGGCAAACTAAAGTAACTGAGGCTGAACCGTTCGTTATAATCTCAAGGTTACCTTCGTCGAATGGGCATTGAATCCGCCACAAGTGTAGCCCTCCAGGGCATGCAAGTAAAGCTTCATGGGTTCGAGAGCCTGTCGGCTATGCCCATTTCGGACCTGATCGGTTCGCATTCCAAAGACGAAGACGCCCTGCAGTAGTTTCGCATTGCGAGCTAACGCAGCCAAAACAAACCGTTTCGCGACCAGGAGGTCACATTTTGAAGATCAGCATTTTTGGCTTGGGCTATGTAGGAGCCGTGACCGCCGGATGTTTTGCTGCCGATGGGCACCAGGTGCTCGGCGTCGATCCGGTTCCGGAGAAGGTGGAGCTGATGAATCGCGGGCAGTCCCCGATCGTCGAGGCCGAGATCGGCGAAATCGTTGCCGAAACTGCTCGCAATGGCCGATTGCGCGCAACACAGGATCCCACCGCTGCGGTCGCGGATACCGACCTTTCGTTCGTGTGCGTTGGAACTCCGAGCCAGTCGAACGGCAATCTCGACCTCCGGTACATTCGCCGCATTTGCGAGCAGATCGGAACTGCTCTTCGCACCAAGTCGGATCGGCACACTGTTGTCATCCGAAGCACCATCCTGCCCGGAACCATGAGGAACGTTGTCATCCCAACGCTTCAGGAGTTCTCCCGGAAAAGGGCAGGCGAGGATTTCGGAATTTGCAACAACCCGGAGTTTCTCCGGGAGGGTTCCGCGGTCCGTGACTTTCGCTCTCCGCCGAAAACAGTGATTGGCGAATTGGATCGGGCCAGCGGCGACCTGCTCGCCTCGTTGTACACGAAACTTGATGCCCCGCTTATTCGCACCGATCTGAATACTGCCGAAATGGTGAAGTACGTCGACAATTGCTGGCATGCGCTCAAAATCGGATTCGCCAACGAGATCGGAAACCTTTGTGACTCGATCGACGTCGATGCCGAAGCCGTGATGAATATCTTCTGCCAGGATAAGAAGCTGAATATCTCACGGGCCTACTTAAAGCCTGGTTTCGCCTTTGGCGGTTCCTGCCTTCCCAAAGATTTGCGGGCGCTTTCCTATCAGGCCAAAATGCACGATTTGGAACTCCCGATTCTCAGCGCGGTTCTTCCCAGCAATGAGATGCAGGTTGCGCGCGGGGCAAAGCTCGTGGTGGATAGCGGAAACTCGCGCGTCGGGGTGCTCGGATTCAGCTTCAAGGCCGGAACCGACGATTTGCGCGAGAGTCCCGTCATCGAGGTCATTGAGCGGCTCATCGGAAAAGGCTACGATCTCCGAATCTACGACCGCAATGTAAGTATGGCTGCTCTGGTCGGCGCGAATCGAGACTTTATTCTCAACCGCATCCCCCATATCTCGCGGCTTATGGTGCCCAGCATCGATGCGGTGCTGGCTCATGCGCAAACCATTGTGATCGGTAACAACGACCCGGAATTCAGTCAAATCCAAACCAAACTCCGCGAAGATCAGTGTCTCGTCGATCTGGTTCGCATTACTCGTCAAGGGAGTCCGAATGACAAGCGCCAAGTCACCTATGCTTGAAACGCTCCAGGCGCCGATTGCGGACCCTCGAGAAAAGTCGAGTCTCTTCGCATCCATCGAGCGGCTCTCGGGCTGGCTTGAACGGCACGACTATCGCGGGTACGACACTTTTGACGGACTGAATGCCAGGTTCGTTCGTCCCCTCACATTCAACAGCGCGCTTCTCCGCACTGTCCTTCTTCAGGGTGTGCGGCGATTTCCAATGAACCTTCGGCCGCTCCTGGGTGTCACCCCCGAGCGGTCGACCAAAGGCATGGGGTTCCTCGCTCGGGCCTTCATCCGCCTCAACAAGGCAACAGGCAATCCGATATGGAACCAACGCGCCGAATCGGCGCTTCAGTGGCTGATAGAGAACCGGTCGAGCGGCTACAGCGGGGCGTGTTGGGGAAATCATTTCGACTACCAGGCGCGCACCTTCTACCTTCCCAAAGGTGTGCCAACTGTCGTCTGGACTTCCCTGATCGGGCACGCATTCCTCGATGGATGGGAGCACTTCCACTCAGACGAGTATTTGAGCATTGCAGTAAGCGCCTGCGAACACATCGTGAACGACCTTGCGGCGATTCCGGACGGAGACGCAATTTGTATCGCCTATATTCCCGGCAAAGATACGATGGTTCACAATGCCAACACCCTGGGAGCGAGTCTTCTCGCACGCACCTGCGCGGCAACCGGGAATGACTCATTCCTTAAACTGGCGCGGAAGGCCCTCGCTTACACAGCCAACTATCAGAGGGCCGATGGCTCCTGGTACTACGGCGAAAAGGATAATCTCCATTGGGTCGATAACTTCCATACGGCCTATGTACTCGATTGCTTCAAGCATTACCTTCAAACTACCGGTGACGATCGCTTTATGGACGGTACAATGCGGGGATACGAATACTGGAAGAACACATTTTTCCTGCCCGACGGCACCCCGCGCTACTACTCGAATAAATCGTTGCCGATCGATATCCAATGCAGCTCGCAGGCCATCGACACCCTCACCTTCTTCCGTGATCTCGATCCCGAAGCCCTGCCGCTTGCGCTCAAAGTCGCGCAGTGGACCATCAGTAACATGCAGGATCGCAGCGGCTATTTCTACTACAGAAGGTATTCCCGGCATCTGGTGAACAAGACTCCTACCTTGCACTGGGGTCAGGCAACCATGCTGTGCGCGCTGGCTGCACTGTACCAATCCATCTAAATAAGGCGCCGTTCGACCACCGCTATGAGAAAAGTTCTGATTATTGTCGAGAACCTTCCTGTTCCCTTTGACAGCCGCGTCTGGAAGGAGGCCTGCGCTCTTTACCGTGCTGGATATGAAGTCTGCGTACTCTGTCCGCGCGGCAAGGTCTTCGAAAAAGTTTACGAACTCCTTGAAGGTGTCCACATCTACCGGCACCCGATGCCTCCGGAAGGGAATTCCCCGTTTGGTTATGTATGGGAGTACGCATGCGCGTTGCTTTGGGAGTTTCTCTTTACGTGGTGGATCTTTTTCGCGCGCGGCTTCGACGTGATTCAGGGGTGCAATCCGCCCGACGACATCTTTCTTGTGGCTTTGCCTTTCAAGCTGTTTGGCGTAAGTTATATCTTTGATCATCACGATGCAAATCCCGAGTTGTATCTGTCGAAATATGACAGGCAGGATATCTTCTATAAGGCTCAAGTATGGCTCGAGCGGCGAACTTATCATG
>Ga0187855_10004355_pt1 | contig 10213 bp, 13 predicted proteins | sample June2016WEW_8_10_2_FD_132969 | JGI IMG/M metagenome (GOLD analysis project Ga0187855, IMG submission 132969) | Peatland microbial communities from SPRUCE experiment site at the Marcell Experimental Forest, Minnesota, USA - June2016WEW_8_10 | ecosystem: Environmental > Terrestrial > Soil >... | reverse complement strand
TTCAGTGTCGTGCTGGACGAGTTTGCGCCATTCGGATACCGGAACTTCGCGCAGATCCTGCAGACCGCCCGCGGCACCCACACCGCGTTTCTGTTCTCAATGCAGAGCCTGCCGCAACTGATGGTTGGTCACACATTCGACGTTTGGTGCTCATTTATCGCCTCTGCTTTTGATCCAGGCACGTGAATACTCGGCCTGTTCGGTTGAGTTTCACTACCACGTTCCAGCTTGCTGCTTCATCTACCAACTTCTCCCCTTTGCAGCAGCGGGACGCTATGGACGACTTAGCCCCGCCTATCGCCTTCCCTAAAACTTCACGGTGGTCGTTCTCCCCTAACCGCCTCAACCGTCACTCCAACCTGCTCCAGGCGTTCCAGCAGGTCGCGGACGCTCCAGTTGCCCGCCAGCCAGTTGTCGCCTCGCAGCGCGGCTTCGAGTTGCGTCAATGTGCTGCGGATGAACTGGGGGATGTCGGTGACTACCGCCCAAGTCGTAATTGCCACTGGTGGTTGCTTCGGCTGCCAGGCCAATAGCCGGATGCCAGTGGACATCGTGGGTGCCTCAAAGCGTTGCCTGAGTACCTCCGCGACTTCGGTACGATTCGCCCTTAGGCGGTCCAAGACTGGTGTAATCTCGTCCCGAGCGCCAGCGGGGAAATTTGCCTTAACCTTCTCGTTCACCAATCGGAGCGGGACTCCTTGGGCTTCGGCTTCCTCCACAGCTTGTATTGCGGCACTCACAGCTCAACCTCCACTTCCGCTTCCATCGGCTGTGACGAAGGTGACGCTTGTGACGACTGTTTCGACAAATTCGGCACCGATTGTTCAAACTCCGAAGAATCCGAGAAATGAGCGTCATAATCCGTCACGTCTGTCACAAGACCGATTCCGACCCGATAGCGCGTTCGGCCGTCGCGGTCATCGCTAAACCCATGAGCGCTCATGTGATGCCCGAAGTCACCCTTTTTCAGTGGCTCCTCACCATTTTCTTCGCACCACGCGACATACTCCCCATATAGCTTGCTGACCGGAGTCTTAATGCCAGCTTTCTGAATGCAGCGCTCGGAAATGAAGGTCCCGACGACATCCATGTCGCAACGGTATGACTCGGTTGCCTCTCGTACCTCTGGTGGGATTCCGAGCCCCTGTTTCTGCCAAGCCAACGAACCACGCACGGCCCAAGCCAAAATGCCCGGCAGTTCGTTACGCAGTTTGTCCTTGAGTTCCTTGTCCTGCTGCTCGTCCGGGATAGTGACGTTGAAGGGTACTAGGCGGATACGCCGCCAGATACCATTGTCCGTACCACGAATTTTCGGCCGGTGATTGGTCGCTAGGAACAGTTTGAACAACGCGGCAAATTCGAAGAACTCGGCGTACAAGAATCGCGCAGCGATCCTGTCTCCGCCGGTTAGTTGCTTTACCTGCGTTTCGTCTAAACGTCTGCCTGATTCCGTTTCGGAAGTGGAAACGAAGCGAGCACCGGCTAGACGGGCTACGTTGTTTGGGATGCCATCAGACTTCTTGCTAAGGAGCAACGTAGGATCGGCCGTTTTCGCGTAATCACCCAGAAGTTCTCGGATAACATTCGAGGCCAGGGGTGCAAGGCTCTTCTTAAGCGGATGTTCAGGCTGCGACCCGGTTGGTGTGGCAGACACCGCACCATCGGCTACGACGACTAAGGCGTAACCTCGGCCTCCGTTCATCTTCCGCTGCAGTTTCTCGGCCACTTTCGTGAGGTCGTAGGGGATTTCGGGTATGAGAACCGCGTCGGCACCAGCTGTCATGCCTGCTTGCAACGCCAGCCATCCAGCATGTTCGCCGGGCACTCCGACGACGCCGATCTTGCCAGCCGAATGGGCTGCCGTTCGTGCCCTTTCCAGGATATCGAGCGTGAAACTCAGCGCACTATTGAAGCCAAAGCTGAGTTGTGTGGCGGCGATGTCGTTCTCTGCTGATTTGGGGATGCAGACTGCATTCAACCCTTTGCGGTGCAGACGGAAAACAACGGAGAGTGCTCGTGAACTAACGACGGAAACAACACCTTCGATTTCATGATCCCGCATCACCTGGATGAGCTCGTCGGACCGGTCAACCTCTTCGACAAAGTTGTCTGCACTGATCGTTCGGACGCGAAAGGGATCGCTGCGCGGATTCGTACCAAGCGCAGCACCGGCCGCCGCCGAGAGGCACTCAACCAGCGAAGCGGTCAGATGGATCGTACCTCCGTCGGGATACCGCTCCGGGAAGAGCAGGCCATCGAAGCCATCCCGAATACCGACCACTTCCCAGCCCAACTCGCTGGCAGCCAGGACCGTCCCGGCAACTACTGAGTTCAGCCCGGGAGCATACCCCCCACCGATGTTGATCGCGATGCGACGCTTCACTGAGTTCATGGCCTGATTGATTAACGGCGAGAGTCACAATCGTTGAACTTGCAGTCCCTCAATGGCCACCCAAGTCAGCTAGCGGGCGAGCCTCTGTGCCTCCCACCGCTCAGCAATGCCAGGGGCAGTACTTCAGGGCCGTTGAATACGTACATCTCGTCGCATAGCCGAAGCGTAGAACTCGGCCGGTGGCATCGGCTATGCAGATTTCGTCAAACAGACAGGATTTATTCTCTATTGACTGAGGACGTGGACTTAGCGCGGGTGGATGACCAATTGGGTGACCGAGAGAAGTTTGTTTTTGCGCTGTGCACGTGGGCTCGCTGAACTATCAGAGAAACCTGCGGCAGCGTATGCGGCTGCCCACAGGAAGGGATTCACACTGGAAGCAACCAAGCAGGAGCCGTTTCACGGGCGGGCCACTCACTTCGCTTCTTCGATGGCCGCCTCGACCTTTCCCTCGCGGATCGCACGTTTGTGCGCGGCGTGGTCTGACTCGTTCTGGTGGGGCGTAGGCAACGGAGAATGCGGCGACCGCTTTGTCGAACACGTCGCTCTTGCCCAGGTAACCGCTGATCAGCGCAGACTCGCCGGAGCGCGCATGTGAGAGCGCAAGCGAGTAGCCGCACCATTGGGTAAAGAGGCTCATCTCGGCCTTGCCGAAGCGCTGGAAGCTATGCGGAAACTGCTCTGGCTCGCAGCTTCTTGCGCCAGGTCACCTGCTCCACTGGTCCGACCAGGAAAACATATGAGGCTGTTCCCACCAATGCAACGGCTGCCACAATTGCGAAAGCCCAGTAGAAGTGCCCGGTCCGCTGCAGGACGAATCCGGTGAGTGCCGGCGCCACAACTCCCGAAAGACTGCCAACGAAGCTCTGGATTCCTACCCACCGTCCTACCACCTGCGGCCCCGCGAGCCTCTGAGTGATGGCCCAAACATTAGAAGCTGCCACTCCAAGACAAAACACTGCAATTATCACCTGATTTGACAGGGCTCAGGCAATCAGAATAGAATTAATGTTGAGGCAGTTTTCACCCTTCCCTCTTTCAGGTTCCCTGAATATAAGTCAGCCCATCTGAAGTTTTCTTTCTCTTATATGCCATACAACCTTTAGGAGGTTGAATATGTACGCACGCAATATCTCTTTTCGCCTGAAGTCCAACATGCAGTCCGATTACACGCGCACATTCGAGAACCAGATTCTTCCTTTACTGCGCAAGCAGAAGGGCTTCAAGGACGAAATCACGTTGTCGAATTCTGGCAGCCAGGATGCGGTCTCCATCAGCCTGTGGGAGAACAAGAACAATGCAGACGAATACAACACCAACACCTACCCGCAAGTGTTGAAGACCTTGGCGAACGTGATCGATGGAACTCCTCGGGTCCAGACGTTTGAGACGGTCATGTCGACCTTCCATAACGTCGCCGTAGCCGTGTAATCCCGACAACTTGTCGAACGGGAAGGTGGCAATCCCGCCTTCCCCTGACTGCGCTCGTATCTGAAAAACCCACCACGCCTTTAGCACCTTGGCTGCAAAGGGCGTGATTGATATATGTATGCCCATCGATCGCGCATGAAGGATGACCATGCAGCTATTCCAAAACGCAGAAACTATCGATCGCCTGGTAACCCAGGGCGAACTCCTTTTGAAAACCTACCACGCCGAGTACGATAAGAATCCGGCAAGCTTCCATGCTGAGTTCCTCCGTGGCGACTTCGCAGGCTGGCGCAGCACGGTGCACACGTTGTACGGCGGTTCCGCGGAAGAAATTATTGATCGTGTTTTGATTAAGACAGGCTTAGCCCTTCCCGGGGATGAAATGCGATACGGTGCCGCCCATGGCCTTTGAAGGTATTCAGCAGTGTTGCAACTCTTAAATGTGGTCAAGGTTTGTCGCCGTGTCCATCGGGCAGGCGCCACTGCCACGATTCCGCGGTTTCATAACGTCTAACATGGCGATTGTGCCGACGACAAAGGGTTCTATTGACGCTCTACGCCTACGCTCTGACACAGCCTGCTCTGGGCCTCTCCGGCTACTTCGCGCAATAAGAGAAATCTTGCAGGCATCTTTCTCAAGTGCGCCCCTGCTCTAGCAGAGGAAGAAATGGTTCCCAGCCCAGGAACGCTATCAGTTCAAACTGGTTTTCACTTGTGTCCCAGGCACGGGCAGATCTCACCACTCTCCGCTAGTTTTTCAACAGTCTCTTCTGATTGTGGGCAAGTGAAACGTCCGATTTCAAGGGCCACAGTATCTGACACTTAGCGGGACTGATTTGCGAGAGTAATTGGGCAAGCCGCAGAATGCCAATCTGAGCAAGGGCACTTGTTGGCCAGTGGCACACTTCCCAGAAGAAGGCTGCGGGGCAGCTTGAGCTCTTTTCTACGAGTAGGGCGTTTCTCGTCAAAGTGGCGGTGCCAATGCGGTTGCCGGACGCTGGCCGACGTATCGAGATCGTTTCCGAATCCCAGCCCCGTTGGTTACGGACCTGATGTCGGGATAAGGGATCGATCTGAGAAATATCCTGCAGCAATATCCTTCTTGAGGCGGGGGTCGCGATCGGTTCCCAGGTATTCGTCGAGAAAGTCCAGCAGCACTTGGACTTTTGGCGTGAGCCGAGAGGGGCTCAGGAATAGCGCGCAGAGAGTAATGGGCTCCGGAACCCACTGCGGCAGAACCTGCACCAAGGCTTTTCGAACATCCGGACTTCTTGCCATCCACAACGGAAGAATGACGATGCCAAATCCGTCGATAGCGAGTTTCAGAGCAACTGTTGGATCGCTTGTAACCACGCGGAAAAGGATATCGGGCGTTACCAACTTCTTGCCCCGGCTCAGCTTCCAAGGTTTGGAGCCAACGCATCTGTGAAGCGTAAGGTCATTCGGGTTCGACGGATCTCCAGCGACTTTCAGATAGTTCGGGCTGGCAAAAAGGCCTCGAACCGCTCCGGGATAGGGCCGCACACGCCGCAATGAGTCTTTCGGCGCCAGCAGTTTAAAGAAGATGTCCACATCATCTCGCGGCTCCTGGTCCCAACTCGCCGCATAGGATTCGACCTCCACGCGCAACTCGGGATAGCGCTCCAGAAATTCCTTCAGCAGGGGCGCTAGAGTGTCGCGCGCCATGGTAACGGGACAAGCTACCTTCAGCAGCCCGCTTGGGTTGGAGCGACGGCCTTCCAAAACGTCATGTCCGTGCTGAAGGTTCTGCAACGCGCGTCTGCACGATTGCAGGTATTCCTTCCCGGCGTCGGTCAGGACGAGACCCCTGGGACTTCGCTGTACTAATAGAATCCCGAGGTGCTTTTCCAGTCGAGTCAACGACCGGCTGAGAGTAGAGGCGGGACAGTGCGACTCCTTCGCCGCCGCCGTGAGCGTGCCAGCCTGCGCGACCGAGACGAACGTGCGCACATCATTGAGATCCGAGTCATTCATTCAAAGCACTCTTCAGCGCCTTTTGGTTGAGCTCAGCACAGCGTTGCAATGGCGCAACACAACTTTGCGCCGCTGAATGTACCACAATTCGGCCAAGGACATCTATTCACATACCTACGCTCGCAGCGATCAAAACAAGTAGCGAGCGTCAGGGCTGGAGAGGCAATGAAGATCTTGGTCATTGGCGGCACGGGCAACGTTGGGGCAGAAGTGGTGAAGGAACTAAAGAAGCGGAAGGCAGACATTCGCTTACTTGTAAGGAATGACAGCACTCCGACGCCGCCGGGGGTTGAGGTAGCGATCGGCGATTTGCTTGACCCGGTTTCCATCGAGAAGGCAATGCGCGGAGTCGACAAGCTCTACCTGTTGAATGCCGTCGCGCCCGATGAACTGACGCAAGGACTTATCGCCTATGATCTGGCCAAAAAGCTAGGGCTGAAACATGTCGTCTATCACTCGGTATTCCGTGTGGAACGCTTCAAGGATGTTCCACACTTCGCCTCCAAGTTCGCCATCGAAAGCGCGTTACGGGCGTTCGAAATTCCATTCACGATAATTCGCCCGAACTACTTCATTCAGAACGATGCAACGTTGAAGGACGCTCTCATAAAGACTGGAATCTACGCGATGCCTCTCGGCGAGGTGGGAATCTCGGTAGTCGACATCCGAGACATTGCGGAGGCAACGGCAATCGTTCTGACTTCGGATGAACACCAGGGCAACACTTATAACCTTAACGGTCCGGAGGTTTTGAGTGGTCCGGAAGCGGCATCGATCTGGAGCAAATTGCTTGGCAAAGAGATTCGTTACGCGGGTCACGACATGGATAAGTTCGAGGAGCAGACGAGAAATTCGGCTCCGTCATGGTCGGCGTTCGACATCCGCATGATGTTTCAAGGGTACCTCGAACGTGGTTTCGTCGCGGAAACGGGAGATATCGAGAAGTTGACGAAACTCCTCGGGCACGCTCCGCGCCGCTACGAGGATTTTGCGGCGGAAACCGCTGCGCTTTGGAAATCCTGAACAACCCAAAGGGAAAAAACATGCCAACTGCTCAGTCGACAGTTCCGCCGGACGATCCTAAACGCAGCTTCACCCTTGCTCAACTCGAAAACCTCCCCCACATCGGCTTGGTTGGGGATACCTATACCATTACTGTGACCGGCGAGCAGACTGCCGGACGCTTCTGCGTTATCGACATGCACATCCCGCCCGGCGGTGGGCCGCCACCACATCGGCACGACTTCGAGGAGACCTTTATCCTGCTCGAAGGCCAGATGGAAGCCACCTTCCGGGGTCAGAAGTCGACCGTGCGCGTCGGCGAAACCCTTAACATTCCTGCCAACGCTCCCCATCAATTTCACAACGCTTCCGGTGACGCCGTGCGCATGCTCTGTATCTGCTCTCCCGCGGGACAGGAGAAGTTTTTTATGGAGGTTGGAGTACCGGTCGCCGGACGCACTACGCCGCCCCCTAAGCTGAACGAAAAGGAGCAGGCAGCATTCATCGAGAAAGTGAAGGCGCTCGCTCCCAAGTACCGCACGGAACTACTTAGAGAGGCGTAGGCGGTGATCGGGCGGGTGGGTACCCCAAGACCCCGCAGAGTGCAAGGCCGCGAATTCAGTTCGGTCCGTGTCGTCTGCCGGGGCGCTTGTTTATCGGTTTGCTTTGCTTCTTCATGCGGACCGCATCAGTTCCTGATTCCTGCCAGTCCCCGCTCAACACGGTCTTGGTTTCCCTCAAGCGGTTCTTGGTATGCTCCCTATTGCCGACGATCCGCCCGGAAGCGAACTTCCATATCCGCGATCCGAGCTCGGTGAGCGTATTGGCGTTTATGCACTCACCGAGATCCGCCGATTCAGATTGCCGAGAAGCCGCCGTCGACAGACAGCTCCACTGGAGTTGGTTGACAAGAACGACGTGAGAGATGACTTGCTCCGAGTGGTGTTGTGGACCGACGCCAGGCGCCTCCTGTTCCTCATTTACGGTTCAGAAGGCGTTGTCGCTGTTCAACATATTCGTAGACTTTACGAATCGTTTCGTGTGGTATCAGCGTCGATGGGTCAGGACCTGGGGTTCGCGACCATATCGGAGGCCCGCGCCAGTGCTTGCGTGTCGATATACTCCTTGATGTGCGCCACTTTGCCATCTCGAACGGTAATGTCGAAGACCCACTCGTCCTTGTACGGCTTGTTCGTAGCATAGATTTTTCCCGTAGCGACGCCGATGACCAGAACCCGGTCTCCCTGCGCCACGAATTCGGGGGGCTTTGGGTATTTCATTTCCACCTCTTTGGACGCCTTCTTAAGCACAGCCGCCAATTCCGCATGCCCGCGGTACGTTCCGGCCAGCGGCCAGCCCTCGCCCGGAATGATCCACTCGATATCTTCGGCAGCCAACGCCAGCAAACCTTGCTCATTGTAGCTGCCCATTGCTGCCAAAAAATCCTTCACAATCTGGACATTCTCTTGTGTGCTCATCCAAATCTCTCCATTTCCCATACATCGGATCGTGTCCGATCCAATCGGACGCTTTGAAATCCTTCTACTCGGGCCAAATAATACGGTGGACGATTGATTACTGCTCCTTCTTCAACAAATCCTGGAAGATGAGCTGACCCCAAGTGCGGCCGCGTGCGTGCACCAGCGCGCCACCCTCGTTAAGCTTTCCCAGCTTGACGGGCGCGAACCCAAGTTTTTTGGCCAAATCCGCCACGGGAGCGATAGCGTCCTCGTCATCGCTCGACAGAAAGACGACCCGGTGGCCGCCCTCGACGATCGGGTCGGTAGCCAGTGTGGCCGCAACCAGGTGGTTAAAACCTTTCACCAACTTAGCGCCGGTGAACGACTTCGCAATGAAGGCGGAGGACGGAAGACCGTCCAGCTCCTCAGGTGGGACTGGAAACGAGTTCATCGCGTCGATGACCGTCTTGCCTTTCCAATTCGGCAGGGCTTTCGCAACCTCGCGATGTTCGCCGAACGGAACCGCCAAGATGATTGTGTCAGCCTCGAGTGCATCCCGCAGCGACTTGGCGACGACCGTGGATCCAATCGTCCGAGCCTGCGGTGCCAACGCCTCGGGGGGCCGGCGACTCGCAACGGTCACGTCGATGTTATTACGGGCGAAGGCGTGGGCGAGGGCCTGACCTATCTTTCCGAATCCTACAATTGCATAGCTCATAATGTTTCTCCGATCCTTGTTGATATTGATTCCCAGCCTTCGACGGCGCGGGACATCAATTCCGTTTGTAGCGACCTTCCGTAAACGTCTCGCAGTAGATCACTTTGCGGGCGGCCGGAAGGTCAGCCACTAGCCGAGGTCTGCAGACGTTAGATGGCCGTCATGCCGCCGTCGACGAACAACTCCACCCCGTTCACGAAGCTCGAATCGTCTGAAGCAAGAAACAGCGCGACGGTCGCGACTTCCTCAGATTGACCCATCTTTCCCCGCGGGATCAAGGATTCGAAATACTGCTTCGCCTCCTTGGTGAGAACTTCTTCCTGCATCGGTGTCGCGATCGCCCCCGGGACCAGCACGTTCACCCGGATATTTCTGCCCTTCAGTTCGTTGAGCCACGTGCGTGCGAATGAGCGCAACGCCAACTTGCTCGCCGCATACACGCTGAAACCAGGAAAACCTTTCGCCGAAGCATTTGACCCGGTCATTAAGATCGATCCGCCATCGTTGAACAGCGGCAACGCCTTCTGAACCGTAAACAGCGTGCCGCGCACATTCAGGTCGAAGGCCGCATCGAAGTGCTGCTCGGTAATCTCGCCCAGTGGGGCGGCCTCGCCCTTGCCAGCGCTCGCGAACAGGACGTCGATCTTGCCCTTTTCCCGCTTAACCGTATCGAACAGACGGTCGAGATCGTCGAGATTTGCCGCGTCACCGCGCACGCCGGTCACGTTCCGGCCAATCAATTTGACGGCCTCATCGAGCTGCTCCTGCTTCCTACCCGTGATGAAAACGTAGGCGCCTTCTTCAACGAAGAGCTTGGCGCTCGCTAGCGCCATACCGCTCGATCCACCCGTGATGACTGCAACTTTTCCTTCAAGCTTTCCCATAATTACTCCCTTCGGTAGATGTGTAGCATTCAGTCGTCCAAGCAAGTTCATTCATCGTGCGTCAACTGGATAGCGCGGGCCGACCGTTCAGCGCGGAAGTCGTTCCACCATGAACACGCTAGTCCCGCGGATCAGCGACTTCCGGCGATCCGGCGCGATTTCAGATGGCCGAGAAGCCGCCGTCGACAGCCAAATCCACCCCATTTACATAGCTCGATTCGTCTGAAGCAAGAAACAGAGCGACCGCTGCAATTTCCTCTGGACGACCCATCTTTCCCCGCGGGATCAGGGATTCGAACATCTGCCTCGTCTCCTTGTCGAGTCGCTGGGA
>Ga0187855_10004354_pt1 | contig 10214 bp, 4 predicted proteins | sample June2016WEW_8_10_2_FD_132969 | JGI IMG/M metagenome (GOLD analysis project Ga0187855, IMG submission 132969) | Peatland microbial communities from SPRUCE experiment site at the Marcell Experimental Forest, Minnesota, USA - June2016WEW_8_10 | ecosystem: Environmental > Terrestrial > Soil >... | reverse complement strand
CGCGTGATCGGCGCAACCCTCGATCGGAACGGGCTGCGGCCGGGCCGCTACATCGTGACCAAGGATGACCTTGTTGTGCTGGCATCCGAGGCCGGCGTGCTCGAAGTTCCCGCAGAAGACGTGCGCAAGAAAGGCCGTCTCCAACCGGGCCGTATGTTCCTCGTCGACACGGTGCAAAAGCGCATTATTTCGGACGCGGAAATCAAGGAACAACTCGCTGCACGGCAGCCTTATGGAAAGTGGCTGGAAGAACAACAGGTCACGCTGGAGCAACTGCCGGAGCCTTCGCGCACCATTGCCTCCAATCCTGAGACTCTGCTTCGACGCCAGCGGGCGTTTGGCTATAGCGAAGAGGACATGCGTATTCTCCTCGGGCCAATGGGCGCGAAAGGCGAAGAGCCTGTAGGCTCGATGGGCACCGATGTGCCGCTAGCCTGCCTCTCAGACCGTCCGCAGCCGCTGTTCAACTATTTCAAGCAGCTTTTTGCGCAGGTGACGAATCCGCCTGTGGATCCAATTCGTGAAGAGCTCGTAATGTCGCTGATCAGCTACATCGGCACCGAGCGCAACATTCTGGACGAAGCGCCGGACAATTGCCACACGCTGAAGCTGCCGCATCCGCTGCTCACCAATCGCGACCTTGAAAAACTGCGCCGTGTTTCTTCAGGCGATCTGCTGGCGACGACGCTTCCTGCGCTGTTTCGCGCGACGGATGGCGAAGATGGACTCCGGCATTCGCTCGAAGACCTGAGCAACCGCGCTGCTCATGCTGTGGCGTCCGGCTACACACTGCTCATTCTTTCCGACCGCGGCGTCGATCCAACGTACGCGCCCATTCCGAGCCTGCTGGCGATGGCCGCAGTTCACAATCGCCTCGTCCGCGAGAAGACTCGGACTCAGGTAGCGCTCATCATTGAAAGTGGCGAGCCACGCGAAGTGATGCACTTCGCATTGCTCATCGGCTACGGCGCAAGCGCGATCAATCCGTATCTGGCCATCGAATCGCTGCACGATCTGAAACGTCGCGGCTTGTTGCCCCACAACATAACCGGCAATCACGCCGAAAAGAATTTCATCAAGGCCATCAACAAGGGCTTGCTCAAGACATTCTCGAAGATGGGAATCAGCACGCTGCAAAGCTATCGCGGCGCCCAGGTGTTTGAGGCCGTCGGCCTGAACCAGGCGCTGGTCGACGCCTACTTTGCCGGCACAGCCTCGCGCATTGAGGGCGTTGGACTCGATGTCCTGGCCCGCGAAGCGCAGATGAAGCATACCCATGCTTTCCAGCCACTGACCGAATCGGAGACTGAACTTGTCGTCGGCGGACACTATCAATATCGCGAGGGTGGCGAATATCACCTGCTGAATCCGCTGACGATCAGCAAACTGCAGCATGCCGTGCGACAGAACAATCCCGCGACCTTCCAGGAATACACCGATCTGCTCGACGATCAGAATCGCAATCTCTGCACCTTGCGCGGGCTACTCAAGTTGAAATATGCCGAGGAGCCAATTCCCTTTGAGGAAGTGGAGCCGGCCAAAGAGATCGTCAAGCGGTTCACAACCGGGGCGATGAGCTTCGGGTCGATCAGCAAGGAAGCGCATGAAACGCTTGCCATTGCGATGAACCGCCTCGGCGGTATGTCGAACACCGGGGAAGGTGGCGAAGACGAAGAGCGCTTCAAGCGCGACGCAAACGGCGACTCACGTCGGAGCGCGGTGAAGCAGGTGGCCAGCGGCCGGTTTGGCGTGACCACCAACTACCTTGTGAATGCTGATGAATTGCAGATCAAGATGGCGCAAGGCGCGAAGCCCGGCGAAGGCGGCCAGTTGCCGGGCCACAAGGTGGACGAAATCATCGCGAAGACACGCCACTCCATTCCGGGCGTGGGATTAATTTCGCCGCCTCCGCACCACGACATCTATTCCATCGAAGATCTCGCGCAGCTGATCTACGACCTGAAGAATGTGAATCCGCAGGCGCGTATCGCGGTCAAGCTGGTTTCAGAGGTCGGAGTGGGCACAGTGGCGGCAGGCGTCTCCAAAGCACACGCGGACGTGGTGCTCATCTCCGGTGATAACGGTGGCACCGGCGCTTCGCCGCTGAGTTCGATCAAGCATGCGGGCTTACCGTGGGAACTCGGCCTTGCTGAAACGCAGCAGGTGCTTTTGCTCAACGACCTGCGCAGCCGCATTCGCGTACAAACCGATGGCAAGCTTCAGACCGGACGCGATGTAGTGATTGCTGCTTTGCTGGGAGCCGAGGAATTTGGTTTTGCCACAACGCCGCTCATCACGATGGGCTGCATCATGATGCGCAAGTGTCACCTCAACACCTGCTCGGTGGGCATTGCGACGCAGGACCCGGTACTGCGCGCACGTTTCAGCGGGCAACCGGAGCACGTAATCAACTTTTTCTTCTTCCTCGCCGAGCAGATGCGTCAGCACATGGCCAAACTTGGCTTCCGCACAGTCGACGAAATGGTCGGCCGCGTGGACAAGATAGACGCCTCGGTCGCCGACGCGCACTGGAAAGCCAAAGGTATTGATCTCTCCTCGATTCTCTACGTGCCCACCGTGCCTTCGCGCGTAGCACGACGCAAAATACAGGCACAGGATCATGGGCTCGATCAGGCTCTCGATCACGCACTCATCGCCAAAGCGGCCGCGGCGCTTGAATCGAAGACGCCGGTCACGGGAAGCTTCGCGATCCGGAACGTACACCGAACCGTGGGCGGCATGCTGGGCGGCGAGATAGCGCGGCGTTACGGCTCGGCTGGACTCCCGGATGGAACGATTCATTTCAAATTCACCGGCTCCGCCGGGCAAAGCTTCGGCGCTTTTGTGCCCACGGGCGTAACGCTCGAACTGGAAGGCGAGGCAAACGACTACGTTGGCAAAGGTCTCTCGGGTGGACGCATCATCGCCTATCCGCCAAAGACTTCAAGCTTCCTGCCCGAAGAAAGCATCCTGGTCGGCAACGTGGTTCTGTACGGCGCGACAAGTGGAGAAGCATTCCTGAATGGCATCGCGGGTGAGCGATTCGCGGTGCGCAACTCCGGCGCGACAGCAGTGGTCGAAGGCGTCGGGGATCACGGCTGTGAGTACATGACCAACGGCCTCGTCGTGGTGATTGGCGCGACCGGCCGCAACTTCGCCGCGGGTATGAGCGGGGGACGCGCATTTGTCTACGACGATCGAGGCGACTTCTCCACGCGACGCTGCAATCAGGCCAGCGTCGATCTTGAGGCGCTTGTCACCAATGAAGATGTCGCCGAAGTCAGAGGTCTCCTCGAACGCCATCGTGATCTCACTGGTAGCCCGCGAGCTGCTTGGATACTGGAGCATTGGACCGACGCGCAACAGCGCTTCATCAAGGTCTTCCCTCATGAATACAAGCGCGTGCTCGGCGTGCCCCGCGTTGAATCTGTTTATCCGTCGTCTATTCCTTCGTCGCCTCCGGTGACGGCCACTGCGGAGGTGCGCCATGGGTAAGGTAACTGGATTTCTTGAGATCGAGCGCGAGCAGCCGATCCGCCGCAAGGTCGAAGACCGCGTTCACGACTGGTTCGAAATCTACGAGCCCTTTCCTGAAGAGAAGCAGCGCGAACAGGGCGCACGGTGCATGGATTGCGGCGTTCCCTTTTGCCACACCGGTTGCCCGGTGAACAATCTCATTCCTGACTGGAATGATCTGGTTTACAACGGCCGGTGGCAGAGCGCCGTTCGCCGCTTGCACGCGACGAACAATTTTCCTGAATTCACTGGGCGCATTTGCCCCGCGCCGTGCGAAGCTTCCTGCGTACTGGGCATCAATTTGCCCCCCGTGTCGATCAAGCTCATCGAGCGCAGCATTGTGGAACGAGCCTGGGACGAAGGCTGGATTCATCCTGAGCCGCCGGAGCAAAACACCGGCAAGCGCGTGGCCGTTGTTGGCAGCGGGCCTGCAGGCCTGGCGGCAGCGCAGCAATTACGGCGCGCGGGACATTCGGTAACGGTTTTCGAAAAGAACGACCGCATCGGCGGGCTACTCCGCTACGGAATTCCGAATTTTAAACTGGAGAAACGCGTAATCGATCGCCGCATTGAACAAATGCGCGCCGAAGGAATCACATTCCTGACCAATGCGCACGTGGGCGTGAACGTCCCAGTCGACGCGCTCACCGGCCATTACGATGCAATCCTGCTCTGCGGAGGCGCCGAGCATCCCCGTAATCTTGCGATTCCCGGCCGCGAACTCAAGGGCATCCATTATGCAATGGAATTCCTACCCCAGCAGAATCGGCGCAACGAAGGCGATTTCATTGACCCTGCCGCATCCATCAGTGCCGAAGGGAAGCGCGTACTGATCATCGGTGGCGGCGACACCGGAGCTGACTGCCTCGGGACGAGTCATCGTCAGGGCGCAAAGAGCGTGCATCAGTTCGAGATTATGCCCAAGCCTCCGGAACAGCGCGCGGCCTCCACACCTTGGCCTCTCTGGCCGCTTCAGCTTCGCACAGAAAGCGCGCACGAAGAAGGGGGCATGCGGGACTGGAGCATCAACAGCATCCGATTCACCGGAAACGAAAATGGCGAGGTGCAACAGTTACACGCAACCCGTGTCGGCCCACCGCCGAAGTTCGAGGCAATCGCCGGCTCTGAGTTCACCCTCGATGTCGATCTTGTCCTGCTGGCGATGGGCTTCCTTGGCCCAGTCCGCAACGGCATGATCGAGCAGCTGGGCGTGGCGCTCGATGCGCGTGGAAATGTTGCTACCACGGATTACATGTCCTCCATCGATGGCATCTTTGCCGCGGGTGATATGCGTCGCGGTCAGTCGCTGGTTGTATGGGCCATATCCGAGGGACGCAAGGCGGCAGCCGCTGTCGATCGCTACTTGGCGGAGAAAGAGGCTGGAACTTCAACCCAGCTCCTTCGCGCGCGCGCCTGACAAATCAGCCGCTGCAATCGCTGAAAGCCACAGCGTCCATCCCGCTTTAAACCGGAGAAACGGCCATGACGAGAGAAGAGGCTTGGAACCTGGCCAGCCATTGGGTAGCGGCTTGGAACAGTCATGATTTGGACTCGATCATGATGCACTATGAGGACGCAATCGAGTTGATTTCGCCGGTTGCCGCTCAGCTCTTGGGCACGTCCGATGGAAAAATCGCCGGAAAGGCAAACGTCAGGGCATACTTTCAGCGCGGGTTGGAAGCCTACCCGGAACTTCACTTTCATCTTGATGACGTTCTCTGGGGCATAAACAGCTTGGTGCTCTATTACATTAATCAAAAAGAGACCCGCACAGCAGAGTTCATGGAGCTGTCAGCGGACGGAAAAGTGATTCGAGTGGTGGCGAACTACAATGCCTAGCAAGGGTGAATGACCGTTCGGCAGAGATTCCCAAAGCCGCTACTGCTGAATAGCATTTTCCTTAAGAAAACGCCACCTCGCAAAGAACTGACAATGCCAAATGAATTGTGGATCTGCTTTAGTCGCTGCAACGCAGAGCTAGGATGAAAACATCTCCGCCTCTAAGTGATCTTCCATCACAGCGCGGACCGGCTTTTTAAATGCCGTGGGGTTTTCCTCTGACATTCGCATCTGATGATCTTGAGCAACATCATAGCGGTCGGTATGAGATTGAAATCGTGGGCCACCACTGTTCAACCTGCATGCCTCCTGGGGTCTCGCACCGCAAGCTGGACAAGCAAAATCTCGGGCTGTAAACAGGATCGCCATCACAACGTTTTACCAGACGACACCCAACTCCGGCAATGCGTTCTGTGGAGATCACTTAAGCGGATTGACGAGCCTGACGATCCATCTCAGGCACGGTCGCCGAAGACCATGGATACTGCGCTCCTGCTAGGTTCCCATGCGCTCCAAAGTGAGCTTCATCAAACGTTGCTGGCTTCCCGATGCTTCGGGCCCATCGCCGTCTCCCTCCGGGCGCAGTTGCGTGTAGCGTTCCTCATCGTCGAGTTCCCAGGCCTGTCTTCGATCGCGCAGACTAACATCCAGGATCTCCCAGAGCTTCTCCTTTGCGGACGCCGCTCGAACAGGCGTGACCACCTCAATTCGCTTCGAGAGATTGCGGAACATCCAATCTGCGGATCCGATGAAGAAACTCCCTTCCACGGGAATCTCGCTTCCGTTCGCAAAGTAAAAGATGCGCGAATGTTCGAGGAATCGCCCGATGATGGAGCGAACGCGGATGTTCTCTGTACGTCCGGGAATTCCCGGACGAAGGCAGCAGAATCCGCGAACGATGAGATCGATCGAAACGCCTGCAGCCGAGGCATCACAGAGCGCTTGAATCATCACCGGATCTTCAAGCTGATTCATCTTGGCTACAATTCGCGCGGGCTTCCCCGCTTTGCGGTTTTCGATCTCGCTTTCAATCAGCTGAAGCAGTCGAGGTCGCATCGTGGTCGGCGCAACCAGGAGCGAAGTGCACACGGGGGTCTGCGCATGGCCAGTGAGATAGTGAAAAAGATTGACTACATCCCGCGTCAGCTGTGGGTCGCAGGTGAACAATCCGACATCCGCATAGAGGCGCGCCGTTTTCACGTGGTAGTTTCCAGTCCCAATGTGGACGTAACTACGCAATCCCGCTCCCTCTTTTCGGACCACCAGCGCAGTCTTGCCGTGGGTCTTCAGGCCACTGACACCGAACGCGACATGAGCGCCGACTCGCTCTAGTTCCGCGGCCCAATGCAGGTTGCGCTCTTCGTCGAAGCGCGCCTTGATCTCCATCACGCAAGCGACCTGCTTTCCGTGCTCAGCCGCACGGACCAATGATTTGACGAATGGTGTATCGTCTCCAATCCGATAGGCTGTCATCTTGATGGCTACTGTATCGGGATCGTCCGCAGCAGAACTAATAAAATGTTCGACGGTCGCGTCAAAGCTTTCATACGGATGATGCACGAGCACGTCGCCTTCCTGGATCGCCGTAAAGATCGGCCGCTCGGCCAGGGAGGGCTTGAACAGTGGGGTCCAGGGCGCGTCGCGAAGTTCGGGCACGGGCAGGCCGGCGATTTCGAACAAGGTTGTGTAATCCACTTCTCCATCCACTTCGTAAACGTCCGCTGAAGTGAGCTGAAATCGCTCGCGCAGCAAGTCGCGAATTCCGTTGTCCGATCCCGGTCCGAATTCGAGCCGCACGACCGGCTCGTATCGTCTCTGTCGAATCTGTTCCTGGACCTGCAGGCGGATCTCCGCGTCCGACGCTTCTACCAGCTCCACCTCGGCGTCGCGCGTAATGCGCACCAGGGTCATCGCGGAGAGTGTCATGCCGCCGTATAGCTTGTGAATATTTCCGCGAATCAACTCGTGGAGCGAAATCAGCAGCCGCTTGCCGTTTTCCACTCCCACCGTCAGCAGAATCCACTGTTTCAGTCCGCTGGGAACCTTCAGCCGCGCTACCATCTGCTCGGCGCGCTCGGGGTCATACAGTCGGAAGGTCAGCGACGTGGAGAGGTTTGAGAGAAATGGAAATGGGTGCTCAGGGTTGATCACGAGCGGAGTCAGTGCAGGAGAAACGCTCTCGTCGAAGTAGGATTCCCCCTCTTCGCGCTGCGCGTCAGACAAGTCGTCCCATCCACGGAGAAAAATTCCACGCTTCGCCAAGCCGGGAATGATTGCATGATGGTAGCATTCTGCCTGCTTCTGAAGCATGGGGAGGAGTCTCTGCCGCAGTTGAACAAACCGGGCAAACTGTTCCTCGGTCCGCCCCCCGCGCAGGATGGACACCCGCTTCATGAAGAATTCGTCGAGATTCGAGTTGAAGATGGCCAGAAATTTCGCCCGTTCCAAGAGAGGCGTGCGCTCATCGATCGCTTCAGCGAGGACCCGTTCATTGAAGGCAAGCCAACTCAAATCCCGATCGATCCATACCCCCGAGAGTTCCGGTGTGAGCCGCTCATTCAAGACTCCGTTGTCGCCAATCGAAGCGAGAACAGGGGGTACCACAGAAGTCGCCATGCTATTTGCTCCTGAGACTCTTCCTGGGAATAGGATTGGGAGAACGCCCGTTCGACGAGGCTGTGAACCTTTAGCTTCAACCAGCATAGACGAGTAACGCCTCGCGCCAACCAGTGCGAGCCGCGTCGAGTCCGCACTTATCCCCATTTTTAAAGGCATATTCACATAGCGCTGCCTCCCTGGATGGTTGAGTCCAAGCTGAACTTGAGGATCGAAGTAGGCGGTGGGTCAGGATCCGTCTTGGACACGCTAGATGTGCCGCTTGCAGTTCGGTTTTCCTCGAAGTTGGCAACGATGCCGACGGGGACCTAAGCGCCTTTAGTATGCCACGGGGCACGGCTTCAGAAAAGGCTTCTCATGTCTCCCGAAACAAGAATTCTCTCCTGCAGCAAACGAACCCGTGCCACTTCCCACGAAGTCTGAAATGTTTCTGCGACTTCGCGAATCAATGCCGAGCCGTCGAGCGAGTGATCAGACAGCGCAGCGTGATCCAGATCCCGGGCGTGGCGAAAGTGGCGTATGTGCGTGACGAGTGGGCCGATCGGCATCAGTAGTGCTCCGCAAACGAATCCGGCCTGCCACTCCATCCAATCTCGGTCGTTCAAAGGAAAAATCGAATCGCGATGACAGCGATTGGTCTGGGGGAGAGCGTCGGGGAAATCCTCAAACAACGAGAGACACGACGCATCCTCGGTTTGAAACAGGAAATCGTGAAACCGCACGTGGCCGTACGCATGCGCGAGCGTCGCACGGAGCCGGTTTTCGAGACCCGGAGTTCCTGCCAGCTTCGCTGCGATCCGTACCACGGGCTTTCTGCCTCGGCGGAACTCCGCGACGACCTCCACTTGTTCGCTTTCTTTCGTGAAGTCGGAGTGAAGGTCGATATGTTGTGTGTCTCGTTCCAGCAGGTACCGAAGATCGTCGGTGCGAATCGGAAAAACAACTCTTCCATACCTCTTTTGCAAATAAGCGAAGAGGATGGATTCGCATTGCATGTTGAGCTCTTCGGTCGAATAATGTGGCCTCATCCGGAATCGATGTGTCTTGTCCCAGATCCATTTCATTTCTTGTCTTTCAGGCTCCCTCCGAATGGCACAGAATGCTTGAGGACCGTCCCCGGCGAGGAACGCTCCATCCCTTCACCATATCCTTAGGCGAGATCTGGGCGAGCCCCAGAGATAATCCGGCTCCAGTTTGCGAGCACTCGCGAAATGAAGGATCAGGTGTTGAGACGGTGTACACTGACGCTCGCGTTCAATATGGTTCGGTACCGCGGCGAGATCTTCTCCCCATCTTCCTTTTGATGCGCAACGCAGTTGGGGTTGGCTTAATCCCAGAGCCTTCCTTGCTGGGGAAAGCGCCTCGCCGAATGTCGCCATCTCTGATGATCAGCGTATCACCGTGAGCGAGTACATCAATCGCCCCTTGATTGAATCGCTCCTGGACACTCGCCCGCTTGCCGCTTCTTCCACTGGTTGGACACGGCCATCCTGAAGACCCAACAAGCCACGCGACCTTCAGGAAGCAAAAAACGTGAGGATTCGTTTGGTCATCTCTCCAAAACGGTTTTAGTTTCTAAACCGGCGCATCCCACTACGGAACCGTCGCTCGCGCGCTGCGCTCCAATCTGTCGGCGCATTTTCTGACTTCCCTAAGCTCATCCTCTATTTCTCAGGCATCCGAGTTAATGAGATGATAGAAGCGTTATCCGTTTCCCACCTGAACAATCCTAGAGAGTCCCGTCGAAAAAAGAGGTGATCCATGTTGATCCGGCTCGGATACGACATCCAGTTCCAGATCCCAACCAGTGTCGCCATGGTTGCATTGCTTAGCGTCCATCCTTCTCGCGCGTGCGATCTGCTGGAGCCCGATGAATTGAAGACGGAGCCGGAACTGAAGGTCACCCATTATGTTGACAGCTTTGGAAATCGCTGCTCGCGCTTTGTTGCGCCTCGAGGACTGCTGCGCCTTTCGGGCTCGACACTGATTCAACACTCGGACGAGCCGGATGAAGTGAACCGATCTGCCGGCGAATCACCGGTTGGCGATCTGCCAGATGAGGTTCTGTCGTACCTTCTAAATAGCCGCTATTGCGAAGTGGATCGGATTTCAAACATCGCCTTTGAACTGTTTGGAAATGCAGCGCCAGGCTGGAGGCGGGTGCAGGCAATTTGCGATTGGGTCCACAACAAAGTTTCGTTCAACTATCAGCATGCTCGGCCCACGAAGACCGCTCTCGATGT
>Ga0187855_10004353_pt1 | contig 10215 bp, 9 predicted proteins | sample June2016WEW_8_10_2_FD_132969 | JGI IMG/M metagenome (GOLD analysis project Ga0187855, IMG submission 132969) | Peatland microbial communities from SPRUCE experiment site at the Marcell Experimental Forest, Minnesota, USA - June2016WEW_8_10 | ecosystem: Environmental > Terrestrial > Soil >... | reverse complement strand
GATCCCCGCCGCCACGATCACATACGGCAGGATCAGCGTGACATCCGACCAGGTGGCCTGGGACAGGCCGCCAAGTATCCACGAGTACACGGCCTGCAGGGTCTGGGAATGCGCCTGCTGCAGATACGTCTGCACCGCGGTGAGCATCGCGGCCACGGCCACCCCGGCCAGCAGGATCGACCCGGTCCCGCGGCCCATTCCCGGGCCAGCGCCCGAAGGGCCGCGGGCCGCCCCCGCGCCCAGCAGGTAGGTCAGCGAGACGGCGCCCGCCGCCCCGAGGAACGCGGCCGGGGGCAGCAGTGCCGGGCTGCCTCCCGCGACGATCACGATGGTGGCGCCCAGCCCGCCGCCGGCCGCCACGCCGAGCAGGTAGGGGTCGGCCAGCGGGTTGCGGAACACGCCCTGGTACGCGGCACCGCCGCCGGCCAGCATGGCCCCCACCAGCGCGCCGAGCACCACCCGGGGCAGCCGGATCTGCCAGACGATGGCCGTGTCGATCGCCGGCACGCTGACGGCCGGGTGCCAGGGCAGCCTGGTCGCCAGGGCCCCGGCGATGTCGGGGAGGGACAGCCCGGCCGGGCCGACCGACACGCCCACGGCCAGCGCGATCACGAGCAGGACGGCAGCCACCAGGGTTGCGCGCAGGGCGCGGCCGGTGGTGGTGCGGCCGGTGAGGGCGGGGCCGGTGGTGGTTGGGCCGGTGGGGGTGGGGCCGGTGGACCTCGCCGGTTCTGCCGGCGTGATGCCCGCCGGGGCCTGGCTAACCGGCCCATTAGTGGCCGGTGCCTTGCTGGCCGGTGCTCCGGTCCCGCCGCGCTCGGCCGACTTCACCCGCTGCTGCCCTTGGCCATCGCGGTCTCGACCGTGCGTAGCAGGTCAGTCACCCGCGGCCCCCACCGGGACGCGATGTCGTCGTTGAGGCCGATGATGTGGCCGTCCTTGACCGCGGCCAGGCCGGACCAGCCGGGCCGTTTGGCCACGGTGGCAGCGTCCTGATGGCAGCACAGGGTGTCGGCCAGGATGATGTAGTCCGGGTTGGCCTTGAGGATGTACTCGGCGGACAGCTGCGGGTAGCCGCCCGACTTGGCCGCGCCGGACGCCTGATCCGCGATGCTCTTCATGCCGAGCAGGGCGAGCAGCTGGCCCACGAACGTGGACGAGGTCACCGAGTAGTAGGTCTGGTCCAGCTCGTAATAGTAGGTCAGCGGCCGGGCGTGATGCGGTGCGGCGGCGGCGATCTGGTGCAGCTGGGTGCGCAGCCTGGCGACTACCTGCTGGGCCCGGGCGAGATGCCCGGTCGCCCGGCCGAGCTGGTCGAACTCCGCGTACTCGCCGGCGAGCTTGGCCGGCGCGGGCAGCTCGAGGACCGGGATGGAGAACGCGGCGAGGCGCTTGGTCAGCTGCCCGGTGTCGCCCGACTCCACCACCAGGTCCGGCTTTTCCGCGACGATCGCCTCCACGTTGGGCTGGTAGGCGGACAGCTTGGTCCGCGGCGCCTGCGGCGGGTAGTCCGACAGTGAGTCCACCGCCTTGACCTGGCTTCCGGCGCCGATCGCGTACAGCATCTCGGTCGCGGTGGGGGAGAGGGACAGGATCGCGGTCGGCCGGGACGCGACCTTCACCGTGCCGTTGGCCGCGGCCACGGATGCGGGGAAACCCTGGCTGGCCGGGCGGCTGGACGCGCCGGTGCCAGACGAGGTGCTGGTGTTGCTGGCCTGGGTGCTGCAGGCGGCAGCGAACACGGTGAGCGCGGCGGACGCCGCGAGGACCGGGACGCGCCGGGCGAGAGACCGCATGGTCATCCTCCGAGGGCCCGGAGAAGGCTGGGGCCGCCGCGAGACCCCGGCCGGGGTATCGGACGAACCGTCCTTCCGCCGAGGACAGTACGTCGGCGCGGGCCAGGCGTCCGGGCTCATCCCCGGCCGGTATCACCGTCCGGGGCATCACCGTTGCGGGACAGCGCCGGGATCGCACCGGCTTCGCTGGGCTCCACACCGTCCCGGGCCACCCGGGACAGGCGTACCTTACCGCAGACCGGCAGGATGACCGCGGTCGCCGTACGAATCATCTCCCTGTTCTGGAGGGTCTTCTGACGTTCTGGGCAGATCTTCGGACCCCTGGGGCAGATCGGCAGGGCTGCGGGTGGTCTTGAACCCCGGGAAGTGGCTGTTGAGCACCTGCCCGGCCTTGGCCAGCAGGTCGGCCTCGGAGAACGGCTTCTCCACGAGGGCTACCCCCGGTTCGAGCCTGCCCTGGGAGGCGAGGACGGGCCGGGCGTAGCCGGACATGTAGAGCACCTCGGTCCCGGGCTTGAGCAGCAGTACCCGCTCGGCGACTTCCTTGCCGAGCATGTGCGGCATGACGACGTCCGTGAGGAGCAGGTGGATCTCGCCCTGGTGGTCGCGGGCGATGTCGACGGCTTCCGGCCCGCTCGCCGCGGTGATCACCCGGTAGCCGTTGCGGGCCAGGATCCGCCTGGTGACCTCCCGCAGGGCGGCCTCGTCCTCCACGACCAGGACGGTCTCTCCACTGGGCGTCCGCTCGTAGGTGATCTCCGATGCCTCCGGACCGGCGGCCTGCGTGGTGGCGGGCATCATGATGCTGAAGGTCGTGCCCCCGCCGGGTTCGGAGTAGATGTGGATGTGACCGTCGGCCTGCGTGATGATTCCGTAGACGGTGGCCAGGCCGAGCCCGGTCCCCCCGCCGTCTGTCTTGGTGGTGAAGAACGGCTCGAACGCGTGCTCGATGACCTCCGGGGGCATCCCGGTACCGGTGTCGCTGACCTGCAGCCGCACGTGCTGCCCGGCCGCTGATTGCGATCCCCCCGCGATGGACTCCGCGTCGACGGTGACGTTGCTGGCCTCGATGGTCAGCGTGCCGCCGCCGGGCATGGCGTCGCGGGCGTTGACGGCGAGATTCACCAGCACCTGCTCCAGCCGCCCCGGGTCGGCCAGGACTGGGTGCAGGTCACCGGCGAGCGAGGTGACCAGCTCGACGTGCTCGCCGAGGGTCCGGCGCAGCATTTCCTCCACCGCGGTGATGACGGTGCCCAGGTCGAGCACCTGGGGCTGCACCACCTCCCGCCGGGCGAAGGCGAGCAGCTGGCGGATGAGGCTGGCCGCCCGTTCGCCGGCCCGGCTGATCTGCCCGAGGTCCTCGCGGGCCGATTCGCAGCGCCCGGCCCAGTCTGATCCGGTCGCCGCGGAGAGTTCCTCGGCGGCGAAGTCCGCGTAGTTGAGGATTACCGCGAGGAGGTTGTTGAAGTCGTGCGCGACCCCGCCGGCCAGCTGGCCCAGGTTCTCCAGGCGCTCGGCCTGCGCCAGCTGCTCCTGCGACTTGTCCTCCCGCCTGTCCTTCAGGGCGTGCCGCCTGTCCTTCATGGCGTGTCCTTCGCGTCGAGGGTGAAGTAGAAGGTGGCCCCGCGGTCCACGGCACCCTCCGCCCAGGTGCGGCCGCCGTGCCGTTCGATAATCCGCTGGACGCTGGCCAGGCCGATGCCGGTGCCGGGGAAGTCGGCGGCCTCGTGGAGCCGCTCGAATGGCTGGAAGAGCTTGTCGGCATAGACGGGATCGAAGCCGGCCCCGTTGTCGCGCACGTAGCAGCAGATCCTGGCGCCATCGGCAGGCGTGGTGCCGAACTCGATGGTGGCCGCGTCGCGCCGGGCGGTGAACTTCCAGGCGTTTTCGAGCAGGTTCTGCACCACGGTACGGATGAGACCGCGATCCGCGGTGACCCAGACGCCGTCCTGGACGGCAAACCGGACCCGGCGGCCAGGTTCACTGGCCTGCAATTCGCCCGCGATGGCGTCGACTTCCGCGCTGAGGTCGACCGGCTCGAGGTTCATGTCTGTGCGCGACACCCGCGACAGCTGCAGCAGGTCGTCGATGAGCATGGCCATCCGCTCGCTCGCCGCCTGGATGCGCTCGGCGTACCCGCGGCCGGTCTCGTCGAGACGGTCGCTGTAGTCCTCCACCAGCGCGGCGCTGAACCCGCTCAGCCCGCGCAACGGTGCGCGCAGGTCATGGGAGACCGAGTAGGTGAACGCCTCCAGATTCTTGTTGGCCCGCTCCAGGTCAGCCGTGCGCTCCTGGACGCGGGCTTCCAGGCCGGCGTGCAGCGCCCGGACCTCGGCCTCGGCTTCGCGCTGCGCGGTGAGGTCGCGCATGGTGCCGACGTACAGCAGCGGGCTGCCGTCTGGGTCGCGGACCAGGGTGTTGCTGACCTCTGCCCAGACGACATTGCCGCCCTTTTGCACGAAGCGTTGCTCGATCGAATAATTATCGATCTCCCCGGAGATGAGGCGTTGCCTGAAAGCGAGATCGGCATTGCGATCGGCGGGATGGGTCAGGTCCTCGCGCCGTAGGGATGGGGACAGCAGCTCGTCGGCGGTGTAACCGATGAACTGGCAGAAGCGTGCGTTGACCCGGACGAATTCGTTGCCGAGTGTCAGCTCGCCCATGCCGACCGGGGCGTTGTTGAACAGGACGCGGAGCCGCTCTTCGGAGTCGCGCAACGCTGCCTGGATGCGGTTGGCCTCGGTGACGTCGCGCGCCACGGCTATGACCCCGAGCACCCGCCCGGACGGGTCGCGGTAGACCGCGGCGTTGTAGAGCACCGATGTGATGTGCCCGTCGCGGTGACGCAGCTCCAGCGGGTAGTCTCGCGCGCTTCCATCCCGGAAGACCTGTTCGTAGCCGGCCCGGGCCAGGTCCGGTTTGGTGAAGTAGCCGCTGAATTCGGCGCCGAGCAGCTCGGCCCGCCCGTACCCGGTCGCCTGCTCGGTGGCGGCGTTGAGGTCGGTAATCGTTCCATCCGGGCCGATGGTGACCATCGGGTTCAAGTTGGCTTCGATCAGGCTCCGGTTGTAGGCGGCCGAGGCGCGGATCTCGTCCTCGATCCGCTTCCGGTCGGTGATGTCCTGGCAGATTCCCACTACCCGTTTCGGTGCGCCCGTCTCGTCGCGCTGTACAACCGAAGCCAGCATGACCCACCGCAGCATGCCGTCGGGCCGGACGATCCGATGCTCGACTCGGAACGGAGCGCGGCCCTCCAGTGAGGCCGTGAACGCATCGGCGACCCTCGCCACGTCGTCCGGGTGGACGAGCGGCCACAGGGTCTCCAACTTCCCGTCGAACTCCGCTGGGCTCAGGCCGTAGATCCGGTGGGCTTCCGGCGAATAGGTGAGCATTACATTTCGCTCCGGATCAAGAACCCACAAGCCGAGTCCGAGGGACTCCTGGGCCTGCTCAAGGAAGGCGTTCTGCTCGCGCAGCGCCTCGTGCGCTTCGGCCGCCTGACGCTCCGCGGCCCGCTGCGCGGTGAGGTCGGTCAGGACCAGGCACCGCAGGAACATCCCGTCGAGGTCGAAACCGCTGACCGCCAGCAGGACCGGAACCGTCGTGCCACCCGGTCCGGTCAGGTCCACTTTGCCGCGTGAGCTGCCGCCGGTACCGACATCGAGCAGGGCGGCGAACGCGGGGCGGTGCACGTCGGGGATGAGGTCGAGCGCCGCAGTGCCGACCAGCTCCGTGGCGCTGCGGCCGGTCATCGCGCCAAGCCTCGGGTTGGCGTTGAGGATCACTCCCCGGGGCGAGACGGTGGCGGCGCCTTCGTTCATCGCCTCGACGATGAGCCGGTAGGGGCGGTCGGCGCTCACCAGGGCGTAGACCTGCTCCTGTCCGGGCGGGCCGATCATCAGCGAGTCGATTCCACCGCCCCGGATCGCCTCGATCGTCTCCCGCGCCTCGCGCAGCTGAGCCCGCAGCTCGGCCAGCTCGGCCGTCCGGCTTTCCCCGGTCGTCTCGAGGGCGAGGGGGCTTGGGCGAGTGGCCTTGGGAGCCGGTGACCGGGCCATGCCCTTACTCGTCCGGGCCTGATTGGGCGTCGCTTAGTTCGGCCGGGCCGAAGTCGAGCCCGAGCCTTATCCAGGCGGAGTCGGTGAGGTCGCCGACTATGCGGCGCGGCGGCCCGGGAAGGCGCCTGACCAGCGTCGGCACGGCGAAGATCTGGTCGCGCTCGGCCAGCCCAGGTTGCTGGTGCACGTCAATGACCTCCAGCTCGACACGGCCACCGAGCTGTTCGTCGCAGACGCGGCGCACAGTCTCGATCGCGTGCATGGAGCTCGTGGATGCGCCATCGACATAGAGGGCAAGCGCCCAGCGATCACCAGGTGCATAATCGGTCATGTCGCGGTGCTCCCCGGCGGCCGAAGCTGGAGCCCGATGAGCAGACGGTCATTGTCGGAGAGGTCGCCGACAAGCTTGCGGATTGGCGACGGGAACCTCCGGACCACCGTGGGCACGGCCAGGATCTGGTCCTCGGCGGCCAGGCGCGGGTTCTCCAGCAGGTCCACGACCTGTATGTGGTAATGGCCGGCCAGGTGCTCCTCGCAGGCGCGCCGCAGATTGTCGATCGCCCGCAGGCACTTGGGCGAGTGGTCGGTCACGTACAGGCACAGATCCCACTGGTCACCGGAGTCGGCGCTGGTCTCGTCGTTCGCGGTGCGCGGCTCGCTCATCACGGCCCTCCGTTGCTCGGCGCCGCGTCGGCCCAGCGTCGCGTCGCCATCGCTGAGCGGTCGGCCTCGGTGGCGGCCGCCTGGTGGCCCTCGCGAAGGTCGATCCGGTCGATCTCCGCCCGGTCGGCGTCGAGCTCGTCCTGGACCGCGACGAGGTGGGCCTCGCGCTCCACGACGCTGCGCCGCAGTTCACGCAGGCGCCGGGCCAGATCGCTGGCCTGGCGCACGTCCGCGTCACGCTCGGTGGCTTGCTGGGCCAGCCGGGCGGAGCCGGCCAGCACCCCTGCCGCGCCGACGTACACATCCACCAGCTCGACCCCGTGGCTGGTGAGCACGAACTCCCGGACCTGATTCGAATGGGCTGTGCCCCGCGACTTCAGCACGAACAGCAGCCGGTTGCGTTCACCGTTGGCCTCGACATTGCGCACCAGCAGCCAGGTGTCCACCAATGACGACAAAGTCTCTTTGCTCGTCTCGTCCCCAGGACTAAGCGCCGTAACCATGGTCGTGATCTCGCGCGACTTGAGCAGGTCAATCTTGCGGGCCACCAGCGAGGCCGCCTCCGTGGCCAAGACCCCGCTGCCGATGTTGGCGATCCCGTCGAGAACCGCCACCGACGGCGTCTCATCCTCGATCAGCTCGGCCAGGATCGCGAGATGGGTCTCCAGCCCGACCGCGGAGGGCCGTGCCGCCCAGATGCGCAGCAACCCCGCGTCGGTCCACTGCTGCAGGTCGAGCCCCAGCGACCGCATATTCCGCAGGAACTGGGCGGGTGATTCCTCGAACAAGACCAGCAGCGTCCGCTCACCCCGGGCGCAGGCCGAATTCACCATGTGCGCGCCGAGTGAGGTCTTTCCGGTGCCTGCTGTCCCGCTCACCAGGAGGGTCGAACCCCGGAACAGGCCCCCGCCCAGCATGTGATCCAGCCGGGGGATCCCTGTTGAGATCCGCTCATCGGAGGCTGCGTAGTTGAGCGCGATCGACGTGATCGGCAGCACGACAAAGCCACGGGCGGAAATCAGGAACGGGTACTCGTTGGTGCCGTGCACCGACCCGCGGTACTTGACCACCCGCAGCCGCCGGGTGGAGATCTCGTCGGTCACCCGATGGTCGAGCACGATCACGCAGTCGGTGACGTACTCCTCGATCCCGTTGCGGGTGAGATTCTTGTCGCCCCGCTCCCCGGTGACGATGACGGTGACGCCCCGCTCATCGAGCCAACGCGCCAGCCGGCTCAGCTCCGAGCGCACGATCGAGTCGTCGCCGAAGGCGCCGAACAGCACTTCGATGGTGTCCAGCACGACCCGCTTCGCGCCAACACGCGCGATCGCGTCGTCGAGGATCGCAAAGAGCGGTTCGAGGTCGAACTCCCCCGTAGCGACGAACTCGGCGGGTTCCACCCGGAACGAGAGCATCACGAGCAGGCCGTCCTCCTGGAGCTGGTCCAGGTCGAAGCCCAGCGATCGCACGTTGCGGGTGACCTTGGCCGCCGACTCCTCGAAGCTCACCAGCACGCCGGGCTCACCGTGCTGGCGGGCGCCGGTGACCAGGAATTCCAGCCCCAGCAGCGACTTGCCCGCTCCTGCGCTGCCTGCCACCAGCGTTACCCTGCCCCTGGGTAGCCCGCCCCCGGTGATCTCGTCCAGTCCGCGGATCCCCGTCGGGGCCTTTTCAAGCTCCTGACCCACGGCGCCGTCCGTCAAGGCCGTCAGCAGTTTGTTCCCCATGGACTTGCCCCCCGAGCCGGTATTACCGGCGATTACTTCGTGCCGATACAAATATTCGTGCCGATACAAATATATAGTTACACATAAATTTGTGGCACATGAACCCGGTCCGGGGAGTGCCAATGGTCCCGTCCTGATCGAGGCGGGAAACTCATATCGCCTCAACGGCCCGTTTATCGTCATAAGCTGGTGAACCAGCCCCTGTTTATGGTGAGTGGGGGAGTCCGCGGTCGCAGGTCTTTGTCGTGCCGTGCGCAGCGGGTCATAGTTCCTGGATTTCGCGTTCCGGCCGGCCTGCTCTCCCGGGCCGCACCCGTCTCGATGGGGGCGGTGGCGGCCCTGTCCGGTTGATTACATGAAGTTACTGGTAGATTACTAGATGTGAGCAATGTGGCGCTACCCCACGATGGCAGGTCCGTCGCGCTCCTGGACGCCGCCCCGGATGCGATGGTCTGCGTGGACGCCGATGGCCGGATCGTCCTGGTCAATACCCAGATGATGCGGTTGTTCGGGTACCCGCGGGAGGAGCTGGAGGGTCAGCTCGTCGAGATGCTGGTTCCCGACGCGGCCCGCGCGGTGCACCCCCAGCGCCGGACCGGATACATGGCCGATCCGGTGCCCCGGCCGATGGGCGCCGGGATGCAGCTGGCCGCGCGCCGCCGCGACGGCAGCACCTTCCCGGCGGAGATCTCGCTGTCGGCCATCGACACTGATGAGGGGACCCTGGTCACGGCCGCCGTCCGCGATGTGACCGAGCGGCAGCGCAGGCAGGACGACCTCGAGCGGGCCGTCCGGAACCTGGAGACGTTCACTTATTCGGTCGCTCACGACCTGCGCGCTCCGCTGCGGGCACTGGGCGGTTTCACCGCGGCCCTGCTGGAGGATTGCTGGGACGGCCTCGGCGAGGTCGGCCAGGGTTATGCCGAGCGGATCAAAGCCGCCAGCGAGCAGATGGCGACGCTCATCGACGATCTCCTGCACCTGTCCCGCCTCTCGCGGGCTGAGATGAACCTCCACGCGGTGGATCTCGGTGCCGAGGCCAGTCGCATTGCCGAGGAACTCAAGCGCGGCGGGCCGGGCCGCGGCGTCCGTTTCGTCATCCAGCGCCCCGTCTGGGCGCTGGCGGACACCCCCCTGATCCGTATGGTCCTGCAAAACCTGCTGGATAACGCCTGGAAGTTCACTTCCCGCCGGGACGATGCGCTGATCGAGTTCGGGGTAACGCCAGTGGAGAACGCCCGGGTGTGCTGTTACGTGCGGGACAACGGCGCCGGCTTTGACCCTGCCTACGTGGGCAAGTTGTTCAATCCGTTCCAGCGGCTGCACACGACCCAGGAGTTCCCTGGTACCGGCGTCGGCCTCGCCAGCGTGCGGCTGATCGTCGAGCGCCACGCTGGTCATGCATGGGCCGAGGGTGCCGTCGGTGAAGGCGCGACCTTTTATTTCACCCTGAGCGCGAAGGAAAGCGCATGAAGAGCAGAAATATCCTGCTGGTCGAGGACAATCCCGACGACGAGGCGCTGACGCTCCGGGCCCTGCGGAAAAACAAGATCCTCAACAAAGTCACCGTGGCCCACGACGGTGCCGAGGCCCTGGAGGTTCTCTTCGCCGACGGCAGTGGCGGCGAGCCGCCTCCCGGCCTCATCCTGCTCGACCTGAAGCTCCCCAAGATCGACGGGCTGGAGGTGCTGCGCAGGCTGCGGGACGACGAGCGGACCCAGCTCATCCCCGTGGTCGTCCTTACCAGTTCCAAACTGGATGAAGACATCATCGCGAGCTATCGCAACGGCGCCAACGGCTATGTGCGCAAGCCAGTTAAGTTCGCTGAATTCGCCGAGGCGGTCAGTACGCTCGGCATGTTCTGGCTGCTCCTGAACGAGGCCGCGCCTCCGTTCGTGCACCATCAGGTTTGAGGGGAGACATCCGTGAGCGGCGGGCATCCACGCAACGAGCCGGGGACTGGTGAGCCGG
>Ga0187855_10004350_pt1 | contig 10217 bp, 9 predicted proteins | sample June2016WEW_8_10_2_FD_132969 | JGI IMG/M metagenome (GOLD analysis project Ga0187855, IMG submission 132969) | Peatland microbial communities from SPRUCE experiment site at the Marcell Experimental Forest, Minnesota, USA - June2016WEW_8_10 | ecosystem: Environmental > Terrestrial > Soil >... | reverse complement strand
CAGCCCCAAAGCCCCAACCCCCCAGCCCCCAATAGCGCCAGCCACATAGGCTTTGATCGTCAGTCGCACGCGAGGCGCAGCATTGGGGCGGGCAATCATGCCCCCAGCCGGGCTTTAGCTGCCAGCCACAGGTCAGCCGGAGTTTGGACCTATCGTGATGACTGGCCTCTTGCCCGTGGCGCACGCTTTAGCGACCCGGCGGGACTTTTAAGTCCCGCTAAAGCGCAAGACGGTAAGTTATACTGGACTCGCTGTTTCCTCCACGAATGCCAAAGCTGGTTTCCATCGCCGGTCCTCTGGTTGGCGGAGTCTTCGCACTCGCGCAGGAAGAGGGCGCCGCCTTCTCCATCGGCCGGTCCGTCAACAACACGCTGTGTGTCGAAGACCCCTCCGTCTCACGCAACCATTGCGTCCTCACCTGCAACGGTGAACATTTCAGCATCGTCGACCGCGGAAGCGCCAATCGCACCTATATTAACGGCCTTCCCTTGCAGCAGCATACCCTCCGCAACGGCGACGAGATCAAAATCGGCGAGTCTTTGTTCCTGTTCGTATCGGATGGCGAAGCCGGAGGAGAACGCATAACGCCGGCAGCGGTCCCGCCCCGGAGCATCCACATGGCCAGCACCCAGATGCTCCCGGGGCCGGAACGCGGTCTTCTGAACCGCTCCGCCGGGACCTATTACGAGGCCCTGTCGTCTTTGGGCCAGGCCATACCCTCGATGGACGGTTTGGAAGCGCTCCAACGTCAGATCCTCGATTCCCTCTGTTGTGCCGTCCCCGCGGAGCAGGGCATCCTGGTTCTGGCGGGACTGGGTCCTGGCGAACCGAACGCCGTCTACGAATGGCGGAAACAGGCCGGCGCCCCCGCGACCGTTGCGCCTTCCCCGCTGGTGGATAGGATGATGCGGGACTCCTCCCCGATCCTCTGGAACGATTCGCAAGACCTGCCCGCGAAAGGTCCGGACATTCCCCTCGGACCGCAAGTCACCGCCGCGATCGCCGTTCCCCTGCTGGCTTTCGAGCGCTTCATTGGCGCCCTTTGCTTGACCTCCAGCGATCCCGACACCCGCTTCGACGAGGATCATCTCCGCTTCCTGCGCAGGGGTGCCGGAATTGCCGCGGCGCTGCTCGATGACGCCCTCAGCGCCCAGAATCGCGAGACCGAGAACCGCCAGCGTGTCGCCGCCATCAACCTGGAACATAATATCGTGGGCGAGAGCCTGCCGATGCGCAAGGTCTTCGAGACCATCGCCAAGGTGGCCCCCACCGATTCCACCGTGCTGCTTCGCGGCGAAAGCGGCACCGGCAAGGAACTCGCGGCACGCGCCATTCACCGCAACAGCCTGCGCGCGCGCAAGCCGTTCATCGCCATCAACTGCGCCGCGCTCACCGAGACCCTCCTCGAGAGCGAGTTGTTCGGACACGAGAAGGGCGCGTTTACGGGCGCCGTGGTGCAGAAAAAAGGGAAGCTCGAAGAGGCCATCGGTGGGACCATATTCTTCGATGAAGTCACGGAAATGTCGCCGCTGCTGCAGGCCAAGCTTCTGCGCGTGCTGCAAGAGCGGGAATTCGAGCGCGTTGGGGGCACCCGCCCTATCCACGCGGACGTGCGCGTCATCGCCGCCACCAACCGCGACCTGGACGACGCCATCCAGCGCGGAGCTTTCCGTGCGGACCTGTATTACCGGCTCAATGTCGTTTCGCTGCAACTCCCGCCCCTCAGGGATCACCCGGGAGACATTAAGCTGCTGGCGAATTATTTCGCGCAGAAGCATAGCCGGAAGCTGAAGAAAGCGGTGGCCGCCATCTCCGCCCAAGCGCTCGCGCACCTCACCAGCTACGAATGGCCTGGCAATGTGCGCGAACTCGAAAACGCCATTGAGCGGGCCCTGGTCCTGGGTACCAGCGACATGATCCAGGCGGAGGATCTGCCCGACTCCGTGGTGGACGCCGGCCAATCCCCCAGCGTGCCCTCAACCGGCTTCAATGCCAGCATTACCGAAGCGAAAAAACGGCTGATTCTCGAAACCCTGCAAAAGACCCGCGGGAACCATGCGGAAGCTGCCAAACTGCTCGATCTACATCCCAATTCCCTGCATCGCCTGATTCGCAACTTGAACTTGAAGTGAGGCTACCGCCGACTCCCGCATGAACGAGGAGCCCGACGTGCGGAATTCGTGCGTCACAATGGTAATGGCCGCCCTCCCCGGCTCGATCCGCACGGTCCGCCCTCTCGCCACCAGTTTCAAATGTACTTTTTCGAGGAGCAGCGCCGGCCAGTCGATGCAGAGTTCCACCCGCTTTCCCAACGGCAGAGGCCTTTCTGTCGTGAATAGGGCGCCGCTGCTGCTGATGTTGACGAGTTCTCCCCAGCCCGAGTCGTTAGCAAGCGTGTACCGTATGGGAAGCCTTACCGGGAACCGGATCGCCCGCTGCCGTTCGGCATCTGCGCCGGCCTTCTTGAGTTTTCGCTGGGTAGCCATACCCCGCTAAATGCAATTGGGTTACCAAGATTTACACGGCTGTACGCCGAACTCTTCGGCACCGGAATCTCATTGATAAACAGGGGCTTACGGAAGCTCCGTACCACCATCCCCAGGGTCGCCCGCACGGCCTGCGCAAACCCATCGGTTTCCGCGGCAAACCGTCCGGTTTGCGTAACATGCCATCGGCCGAGCCGCCAATCGGCCGAGCCGCGACCGTTAGGGAGCGTCCCAGCGCTCGTCTCCAATGAGAAGTCTTCAGCCTCGGCAATGACGTACTGGATTGCCGCCGCACCTTCCAACGCCATCGTGTGCTGCCATGGCGTGCCCACGTTGTATGGCGGCCTTCCATACGTTCCGGTTTGCGCGATCCGGATTGGATGCCTCAGGAGCCATAATGAAAGATGCGGAATGACGCGGCAGCGCAGCTTCGAGAACAGGGTGTAGTTCTTCTGCGGGATGCCTTCCCGAAAGATGTTCTGGGGGGCCTGAAGGCCGCGGCGTCCGGCTGCTTTGAAGCCGTCGAAACCGGAATGTCGCTGGCCGGCGACTACCGCTTCAACCCCTTTTCGCATTCCCTGCTTCTGGCCGCGCTCCTTGACTTTGGCTTTGGTCCGCCCGAAGAACTGACCGCCCCTCTATCGGCCCCGGGTCTCGTCCCATTGCTTTCGGAAGCCTTGGGATGCGAATGGAGTTGCCAACTCGAACAATCGTGGGTCCGCAAGAAGTTCGCTCCATCCCAGACTCCTGGTCCCCGCTATCATCCCCAGGACTGGCACCAGGACGGAGCGCTAGGAGTGCGCTTTCCCTTGGAGCCTGGGCCTGTCGTCCCGATGACCCGCCTGGCGACCTGCTGGATTCCGTTAGATCCCTGTGGCGAAGAGAGCCCGGGCCTGGAATTCGTGCGCGCCCGCCAGGAATCCTTGCTGCACTTCACCGAACTCGCTGATGCTGCCCTCCGGCAGCGGTTTCCCGCCCACGAGTTCTGGGCGCCGGCGCTCGAATTCGGCGATGGGTTGGTTTTCCTGAACGGCACGCTGCACCGGACCCACACCTATCCCGGGATGCGCAAAAACCGGATCAGCGTGGAGTATCGCATCTTCCCTCGCTAAGGTCCAGCGGCCATGCCCGGGTAGCGGTAAAATCACAGATGGAGGCTGTTTGCACTCACATTCTCACGCGCACTCGCACGGCGCTGCCACAGGGCGTATCCTCTGGTGGTCCCAGGTGGCGACTTTTGCGTTTGTGGGCGTGGAGGTGTTCGCCGGCATCCAGGCCCACAGTCTCGCGCTGCTTTCCGACGCCGGCCACAACTTCACCGACGGGCTGGCCCTCCTATTGGCTTGGTTCGGCGTTTATCTCCAATCCAGGCCCGCCGATAAAGTCAAGACCTACGGCTACCACCGTGCCGGCGTGCTCACGGCTTTCGTCAATGCCCTGACCCTCGTCGCGCTGGCCGCCTGGATCTTCTATGAAGGCTGGCAGAGGCTGCGCCATCCGGTCCCCGTAAGAGAAACGGTCATGATGTTGGTGGCCGGCGGTGGGCTGGCCCTCAATGGCGGCATCATGTGGGGTTTGCGCGCGGCGCGCAAAAGCGACATTAACATCCGCAGCGCGTTCGTGCACATGTTGGGCGACCTGCTGGGATCCGTGGCCATCATCCTCGGCGCCCTGATCATTCGCTATACCGGTTGGATCCAGGTGGACCCGATCCTCTCCATCCTGATCGGCATCCTGATCGTGTGGACGGCCTGGGACATCATCAAGGAAGCGCTCAATATCCTGCTGGAAGGCCTGCCCCGCGGTCTGCAACTGCAATCGGTGACCGCCGCCATGTGCCGGGTCGAGGGCGTTCTCGACGTGCACGATCTGCACATCTGGAGCCTGGGATCGAGCACTCACGCCCTGAGCTGTCACGTACTCATTGAGGATGTGCCCCCCTCCGCCAGTAACTGCATCCTGGAGCGCATCAACGACATGCTGGCGCACGAGTTTCGAATTTGCCACTCCACCGTGCAATTCGAGCACGTCGGCTGCGCCGTGGCGGAAAGCGGCTGCGTGATTCCCACCGAAGAGCCGCCATCGCACGCCCACTCTCATCCGCACTGACGCTCGTTGCGCCGATTCTCGCGGAGACCGGAGTGCTGGTTCGATCACCAATTCGCAAAAACGCGAGATAATGGCTCTGTGTACATTGCGCGGGCGTTTGCACAACAGCCTCAGTTCTTCGCCGCAATTGCGGCGGCCGCTAACGAAGTGCGGCACTTGGTCGTGAGCGTTACGCCCTCGCTGGGCACGGATTGGAATGGCGAATCGGCTGTTTTCTTTCTGGTCGTACTCGCCGACGGAACGCCCCGGGGCCAACTACTGAACCGCACGAAGGAGATCTCCCAGGCCATCGTTCGACAAGTTCAGCCCCTCGAAGAATGGGGCGTTCTACCGTATTTCAACTTCCGCACACAGTCCGGGCAAGCCAGGGCCAAAGAACCCGTGTTGGCGTGACCCATGCCGTACGCGGAAGAACTGCTTGAACTCGCTCAGGACATCGCCAATCTCCACCCTGAGCAGGCTCACCAGTCGAGTTTGCGTCGTGCAGTTTCGACGGCATACTACGCGCTCTTTCACCTCCTCATCTCCGAGGCTACTACGAATTGGAGTCGTCCGGAATTACGCGCTACTCTCGCGCGGGTATTCGACCATGGCCCGATGAAACAAGCCGCCGACAGGCGCAATACCATCGCACCGAAGCCGACTACAACACATCCAGGCGATGGGATCTAACGGAAGTTTTGCTACACATCGACGGCATTGTCGATGCGTTCAAGAGTTGGAAAATCATCAGCCAAGAACCGGTCGCGCAGGCCTACCTTGTTTCGATGCTTGCAAGCAAGGAACGTCGGCAGAATGAAAGACCGAGTCCAGAGAAGCGACCAACCTTGACGGATGTTCCAAAGAAGCCTGGGACCTGAGGAGCGGGATAGCTATCGGCACGCCGCCACGTAGCCGGCCCCAGCCAGGCTGGCCTGCCCTACCTGTCCACCCGCTCCGTGATAGTCACCGGCGCCCCCAAACGAAACGTCATCTTCGACTCCGTCGGCAGCGTCACCGCCTTGTTCCGCGTGGCGACCACTCCGCCTCCGCCGGCCGCGCCACCCGCGCCCGCCCCGATCGCTGCACCCTTGCCGCCACCGGCCAGCGCTCCGATGATCGCGCCAATGCCGGCCGCGGCGGCTACGATTCCCACTTGATCTCCCGTGGCCATCGCCTCGGATTGCTTCCGCAGAGTCTCTGTCTTGATCTCCACGCGCTGCCCGTCGGAAGTGCTTAGCTTGGTCAGTTCCAGCGCCAGTGTGGCTTTACCTTTCGCCCCGGACTTCTGGGCTTCCACCACGCGGCCTTCCACGCGCGCGCCTTTTTCCGCAATCACGAATCCGCCGGCGGTAAGAGGCGCATCCAGCGTGGCCGTAAAACCGTCGCCCGCCTGATTGTGCTCGCTCGAAAGGCTTTCACCCAACCGCACCGGCAGCGTCATGCCCGACTGCAAGGTCACCGAGGGCGGCGGTTGCGGGGCCGGCGGCGCGACGGGTTCGGCGGCGGGTGCAGGCGCGGGCGCGGGCTCCACGGGAGCTGCCGGCTCCGCGGGTTCCGCTACCGGCGCCGGATCGGCCTGCGCCACCGGCTGCTGCGGTTGCGCGGGCGGCAGGTTCTGTGCCACCACTACGGGGGGCGTCTGACCGGCCGGCTTCACATGGCGCACGGGCTGAGCGGCCGGCGCGGCACTCTTAGGCAATGCCGTGGGCTTCGATAATGTGAGATTCGGTTTGGCGGGCGCTTCGGGGACAGCCTGGTCGGGAGTGGGCGAAGCCGCCTGGGCCGCCGGCGCGGGTACGGCGCTGGCGATCGGCACAGGAGCCGGAACCGGCTTCGGCCGCTGGGTGAACTTCATAATCAGGGCGCCACCCAATGCCCCGACGAGTACGAGCAGTCCAATTTGAAACGGTTTCATCTGGTCGGCCTATCCTTATTTGTCGGACGAACCGGTTTGTACTTCCGTTTCCAGTGTAGCGCCGGGTTAAAATAAAGATTCCAACGCGATGCTCCGCTTCCCGACTCAATTCGCAATCGGCCCCGTCTGTGTGGCCCCGGCTACCGTCCTGGCGCCCATGGCCGGCGTCACCGACACGGTGTTCCGGCGCTTCATCCGCAACTTGAGCGGATGCGGCCTGCTCATGACCGAATTCACCAGTTCGCACGGCGTCAGCGCTTCCCTGCGCGCGCGCAAACCCACGCGTACGCTGCTAAAATATCTGACCTTCGACCCCTCGGAGCGCCCCATCACCGCGCAGCTGTTCGGCGCGGACCCGGCCGTCATGGCCGACGCCGCGCGCGTTTGCCAGGATCTGGGCTTCGACATCGTGGATATCAACTTCGGCTGCCCGGTGAACAAAGTGGTGAAGTGCAACGGAGGCTCCGGACTGCTGCGGGACTTGCCGCTCGTCGAGCGGCTGTTGCGCGCGGTGAAGGCCTCCATTTCCATTCCTCTCACCATCAAGTTCCGCGCCGGATGGAACGACCAGGAACTTGTCGCGGTCAAAATGGCCCGCCTGGCGGAGGATTGCGGCGTGGCGGCCATGGCGCTGCATCCGCGCACGCGCGAACAGGGCTATAGCGGCCAGGCCGACTGGAGCCGCATCGCCGAGGTGAAGGCCGCCGTGCGTATTCCGGTCATCGGCAACGGGGACATCAACTCGCCGGAGGATGCCGTGGCCATGGTGGCCCAGACCCAATGCGATGCGGTGATGATCGGCCGCGCCGCATCCTCCAATCCGTGGATTTTCCGCCAGATTGCGCAATACCTCGCGACCGGCACTTACGACCATCCCACCCATCGGGATCGCTACCAGATGATGCGCACTTACTACGCCATGCTCATCGCCCGCGACGAACCCGACCGCGTGGGCAAGATGAAGCAATTCGCCACGTACTTCACGCATGGCGTTCGGCATGGCGCGCAGTTACGGGCGGCCATCTACCATGAGACGGAGGCGGCCCGCATCCTGGAACTGGTGGACGAGTTCTTCAGCCGGGAAGTGGTGGCGGCGTGAGCCCGGTGAAGCAGGTCAAGATCGTCACCGACGGTTCCTGCCTGGGCAACCCCGGCGCCGGCGGCTGGGCCTGCATCCTGCGCTTCAACGAACATAAACGCGAGTTGTACGGATACGCGCCGCACACCACCAACAACCGCATGGAGCTGACTGCCGCGATCGAGGGGCTGAAGGCGCTAAAGGAACCGTGTACCGTTGAGGTCATCACGGATTCCGAATATTTGAAGAACGGCATTACCAACTGGGTGCCTAACTGGAAACGGCGCGACTGGATGACCAGCGCGAAGAAGCCCGTGATCAACCGCGACCTTTGGGAGGAGTTGGACGAGGTCGCCGCCAAACACCAAGTCACCTGGTCGTGGACCAAGGGCCACGCCTCCCACTCGGACAACAATCGTTGCGATGAACTGGCCCAAACGGCCGCGCGCGAGCAGCGCCGCGGAACCGGATAAGGCCTCAAGCGGCTGGCTGTTAGACTAGCTGCATGTATTTGCGCCTCATCGTTACCTTCACATCGGGCATGGCTCTGGCGGCCTTGGCCCAGCCACTTTCCCCGCACCGTCAGGTCGAAGCGCTCGTCGACCAGCACAACGCCGAGTATGCCCAGACGTCCCGGGCCATCTGGGAATATGCGGAGCTGGGCTACCACGAAGACAAGAGCTCAGCGCTCCTGCAGCGCCATCTGAAAGAGGCTGGCTTCCGCATCCAGGCCGGCGTGGCCGGCGAGCCGACCGCTTTCGTTGCCACCTATGGCGACGGCAGTCCGGTCATTGGCATCCTGGGCGAATTCGACGCGCTGCCCGGTCTCTCGCAAAACGCCGTGCCGGACCGCAGTCCGGTGGCGGCCGCCGCGCCCGGACACGGCTGCGGACATAATCTCCTGGGATCGGGAGCGGCCCTGGCGGCCGTGGCTCTCAAGGAATACATGGAGGAGAACCATGTGCCCGGAACTTTGCGTTACTACGGAACGCCCGCCGAAGAGAGCGGCGACGGCAAGGTTTACATGGTCCGCGCCGGGCTCTTCCGCGATGTGGATGTGGTCCTGCACTGGCATCCGGCCGACCGCAACTCCGTGATCAACGGTGGGGCGCTGGCCATTACCTCCGCCAAATTTCTGTTCCACGGCGTCGCCGCGCATGCGGCCTTCGCGCCGGAGCGCGGCCGTTCCGCGCTCGATGCAGTCATGCTGATGGGCACCGGAGTGGAGTTTATGCGCGAACATGTCCCCAGCAACACGCGCATTCACTATACCGTCAGCAACGGTGGCGCGGCCCCCAATATCGTTCCGGATACCGCCGAACTTTTCCTGTTCGCGCGCAGCCCGTCGCTCGATACGCTCGATGGCATCTGGGGCCGCATCCTGAAGATCGGGCAGGGAGCCGCGCTGATGACGGAGACCACGCTCGAAGTCAAGATCCTTGGCAGCGACAACAACATCGTGGCCAACGAGGCCCTGGCGAAGGTGGCCCAAAAAAATCTGGAGGAGGTGGGCGGGTTCAGTTACACGGTCGAAGAAGATCATTTCGCCGGCGAATTGCAGAAGAGCCTGCCGCCGGGCGGCGCGCGCGACACCGGCTCCACAGCTTCCATCCAGCCTCTGCGGCCGTTCGATCCCAATGAGCCGGCCGCCTCCACCGACGTGGGCGACGTCAGTTGGAACGTTCCCACCATCGGTTTCACCGCGGCCACCTTCGTGCCTGGAGTGGTGCCGCACACCTGGCAGGCCGCCGCCTGCGCCGGCATGAGCATCGGGCAGAAGGGCATGCTGGTCGCCGCTAAGGCGCTGGCCGTCACCGGTGCGGATCTATTGGCGAATCCGCAACTGATCCAGGACGCCAGGCAGGACTTCACCCGCCAACTCGCCGGCAAGACTTACAAGTCCGAGATTCCGGCCGGCCAGAAGCCGCCGCTCGACTACCGCTTTTGACCGTGGCGCACGCTTTCAGCGTGCCGGCGGGACTTTTAAGTCCCGCTGTGGTTTCGGCTCTTCAATTCCCTCGCAGCGCAATCATCGGATCGATCCGCGAGGCCCGCCGCGCCGGGATGTACCCCGCAATCAAAGCCACCAGCCCCAGCAGCACCACAGTTCCCGCGAAAGCCGCCGGATCGTTAGGCCCCGTGTTGAATAGCAGCGCTACGATCCACCGGCCGGCCGCCACCGAGGTGACGCTTCCCACGGCGATACCCGCCAGCACCAGTCGCATGCTGCGCGCGACCACGTCCAGTTGCACCCGCTCCGTCGTGGCGCCTAGCGCCATGCGAATGCCGATCTCCTGCGTCTGCCGTGTCACCGCGTATGAAATCACGCCATAGATGCCCAGCGAAGCCAGCAGCAAGCCCAGCCCCGCGAAAATGGCCACCAGCATCGCGAAAAACCGCCGCGGCGAAACCGCATGGTCCACGAGACTTTGGATCGGACGGAATTCGGCCGCCGGCTGCTCGGGATTGTACGCCCGCAGCGTTCGCATCAGGCTCGCCCCCAGCGTATCGGGCGGCAACTGCGAGCGCACCACGAGTTCCGCCCCTTCCGGATCGGCTTGCGTTTCCGGCAGATACATTTCCAGACCCGATCTTTCCTCCAGGCTGCTTTCCCGCACATCGGAAATCACCCCGATGACGCGCGTGT
>Ga0187855_10004347_pt1 | contig 10219 bp, 10 predicted proteins | sample June2016WEW_8_10_2_FD_132969 | JGI IMG/M metagenome (GOLD analysis project Ga0187855, IMG submission 132969) | Peatland microbial communities from SPRUCE experiment site at the Marcell Experimental Forest, Minnesota, USA - June2016WEW_8_10 | ecosystem: Environmental > Terrestrial > Soil >... | reverse complement strand
GGGCGCTCCAGCGCGCGACGATCGCCAACCTGCTCGGCGAGCGGGTCACCCGCCTCGCCGAGGAGGCGGGGTACATCGAGCCCGGCGGTACCGGGGAGCTGGGCGGGGTACCGCACGCCGAGATCTTCGCCATGATGGGGTGAACGGGGCCTATGCCGTACGAGGAGTTCTGTGTGGTCTGCGGCACGACCGGCCGAGCCCTGGTCGACGGGGTCTGCTCGGAATGTGCCGCCGACCGCTCCGTGCTCGCCTCGGCCCCCCAGCGGGTCGTGGTCACCATCTGCCCGACCTGCGGCGCACGACCGGTCGGGATGCGCTGGGAGGGTGCGGGTTCGAGCTCGGTCCTCACCGCGACCGACCTGAGCCCCCACGTGAAGGTTCACCCCGAGGCGGGGCTCCGACGGGTCGACTGGGAGGAGGTCTCGTTCACGCCGACCGTCCGGGAGTTCGAGGGCCGGGCCCACGTCGGGTTCCGCGGCGCCGAACGGACCGTCGTGATCCCGATGTCGGTCCGGATCGACCACCGGACCTGCCCCGATTGCAGCCGGAAGAGCGGGAAATACTTCACCGCGACGATCCAGCTCCGGGGCCCGGCCGAGGGCCCGTTCGAAAAGACCCCCGTCCTGCGCGACCGCCTCGAGACCCAGTGGAACCGCCTCCTCAACGAGGCCCGCCCGGATTGGAAGCGCGCCGTCTCCTGGCTCGAGCCGCTCCCGGAGGGGTTCGACTGCTTCTTCACCGACACGCTCGCGGCCCGCGCGATGGCCCGGCTCGCCAAGCAGCGGTTCGGCGCGTCGCTGAAGGAATCCGCGACCCTGTTCGGGCGCAAGGACGGCCGGGACGTCTACCGGGTCACGTTCTGCCTCCGGTTCCCTCGTCCCCCAAAGCCGGCGCGCCCGTCCGTGGAACAGTAGTCTTAAGAACCGAACCCTCCTCGATGCCCCCGGTAGCGGGGCTCGCGTCCATGATGAAAAAGAGCGGTATTCTCCGGCGGCACCACGGTTCGGACACACTCGAAGAGGGGTCCTTCCTCGACCTCGGCGCCATGTCGTTCGAGGACGAGGCGGGTGCGCTCGCCGGCACCAAGGGGACGGTCCGCCTCGCCGAGATCCTTCGCTTCGAGGACCTCCACCAGATCTCCAAGCTCGCCTACCAGGGCGACATCGTGCTGCTCGACTACACGTCGATCGCGAACGACCAGATCGCGGTCAAGCGGATGAGCATCGATCTCAAGAACGTCACCAAGGACACCGGCGGCGACGTGGCGGGGATCGCCAAGAACCTCATCGCCATCACCCCCGCCGGCATTCGGATCGACCGGAACAAGATCCGGCCGTCGTTCTAGGTCCCGGGCTCGACCCCATGAAGTTCGGCGTCGACCGTCGCGAAGCGACGTCGTCGTCCGCCGACGCCGTCGCCGTCGGGGTCTTCGAGGTCGAAGGGAAGGACGACCGGCTGCCCCCCTCCCTCGCCCTCGCCGACAAGGCCTCCGGCGGCCTCCTCTCCCCCGCGTGGAAACGCCGCGAGGTCCGCGGCAAGCGCGGAGAGCTCACGGTACTCCACCGACCGGACGGTCGGGGACGGATCCTGCTCGTCGGGCTCGGCGCGCACGCCCAGTTCACCGCCGACAGCGTCCGACGTGCCGCCGCCAGCGTGGTCCGAAGCCTCCGGGGCAAGGGCGCCCGGACCCTCGCCTACCAGCTCGGGTCGTTCGTGGACGGGACGGTGACGGCCCCGCTCGCGGCCCGCGCGCTCGCCGACGGCTCGATACTGGGCGCGTACGAGTTCCTGCGCTACCGGACCTCCACCGAGGGCGGGGTCGAGGAGGCGTCGGTCCATCTCGGGGAGGAGCGGTCCGCCGAGGAGCGCAGCCTCACCTCGGACGTCGCGGAACAGACGATCATCGCCGAGAACGTCCTCTGGACGCGGGACATCGCGAACCTGCCGGCGGACACCGCCACCCCCGAACGCCTCGCCGAGGAGGCGCGGAGCCTCGGGAAAGCGCTCGGCATCAAGGTCACGGTCTTTGACGAGAAGCAGCTCGCCAAGATGGGCTGCGGAGGACTGCTCGCCGTCGGCGGCGGCTCGAGCCACCCGCCCCGGCTCGTCATCCTCGAGTACCCCGGCGGGACCCGACGCGGCCGCACGGTCGCGGTCGTCGGGAAGGGGATCACGTTCGATTCCGGGGGCATCTCGATCAAGCCCGCCCCCCGGATGTCCGAGATGAAGTTCGACAAGTCGGGGGCGGTCGCCGTCCTCGGCATCGTGCGCGCCGCGGCGACCCTCAAGGTCGCCCCGCGGGTCATCGGCGTGATGTGCTGCGCGGAGAACCTCCCGAGCGGCACGGCCTACCGGCCCGGCGACGTCGTCCGCACGTTCAACCAGAAGACGATCGAGATCCTCAACACGGACGCGGAGGGCCGCGTCGTGCTCGCCGACGGGCTCGGGTACGTCGTGGACACGTACCACCCCGACGAGGTGATCGACCTGGCCACCCTCACCGGCGCGCAGGTCGTAGCCCTCGGGGACGACATGGCGGGACTCGTGACCCCGGAGGACCGCCTCGCGGAGGGCCTCCTCGCCGCCTCCGCGGCGACGGGCGAGCCGCTGTGGAGGATGCCGCTCACGGACACGCACCGCGAGATGGTGAAGAGCGAGCTCGCGGACGTGCGCAACTCGACCGAGATCGCCGTGGGGGGCATGCTGACCGCCGCGGCGTTCCTCGAGACGTTCGTCGGGAAGACGCCCTGGGCCCACATCGACATGGCCGGCGTCTCCTGGGTCAACCCCGTGACCCGGAAGTACCAGCCCTCGTACCAGAGCCTCGGCGCGACGGCCTACGGGGTCCGGCTGATCACGCGCTACCTGCAGGAACTCGGCCGCAGCTGAGCCGCACCGGCCGCGCGTCGCGACCGCCGCACGAGTTTCGGTCGATGGGCTTTATACACCGGACCCGAATCTGCGGGCCCGTGCTCTCCCACGGACCGACCTCGGCTCTCGGTGCGCGAGGTTGGACCGTGGTCGTAACGATCGGGATCCTGCTCGCCATGACCCTCTCCGGGGCGAGCCCGACCGCCCGGGCGGTGACCCCGCCCACCGTAGCAAGGGCCCCGGTCGCCTCGGCGGCCTCTCCGTCCCCGTCCGCGCTACCCCCGATCCGGGAGGGCCCGAACCCGGCGTCCGGCGGGACGTCCGCGTGGGTCAACATCACTCCCGCGAGCGGACCCAGCCCCCCCTGCGGGGGAGACCAGGCGCTGGCCTACGACCCCTTGCTGTGGGAGTTCGTCGCGTTCGGTGGGGTCATTCCGTGTTCTGGCCCAGGATTCGCGGGAGGCTCGACGTGGACCTTCTCCAACGGGACCTGGACCAACATCACCGCCAGCCTGCCCACCGCCCCGGCGCCCCGGTACGGAATGGCGATGGCCTACGATGCGGCCGACGGGTACATCGTCGCCTTCGGCGGCGCCACGTCGTCGGGCTCGGCGTATGGGGACACGTGGACGTTCAACGGAACGTGGAACGACATCACGTCGAGCCAGACCGTCTCCCCGCCCGGGGTCTTCAATGCGGGCATCACCTACGACCCGGCCACCGGCTCCGTGATCCTGCTGGACGGTTCCACCGGCAGCGGGAATCCCAATGCCAACGGGACGTGGGCGTTCTCGGGAGGCCTTTGGGCGCAGGTCCCCGCGACGACGCTTCCGCCTCCGCTCCGATCTCCCGGCATGTTCTACGACCCCCTCACGTCGTCGATCCTCCTCTACGGCGGGGTCGGGGACGGCAGCAACATCCTGGACGGGACGTGGAGCTACGCGGACGGGAACTGGACCCTGCTGACTCCGGCCACGTCCCCGCCGGCCGTGTTCGACGAAACGGCGTTCTTCGACGGGGCCGGACAGCGCGCGATCCTCTATGGTGGGTACACGCTCCTTCCACCCGCCTACTCCCCCGTGGGCGGCACCTGGTCGTTCTCGAACGGGAATTGGACCAACATCAGCTCTTCGATCGTCGGTTCTCCGCTCCCGCTCTCGTCGGCGCGGGCGGCGTGGGACCCGGCCCAGAACTGGACGATGGTCTTCGGCGGCCGAACCGACCAGGGCCTCTCGGACACGACCTGGGCGTTCCCCCAGTCGCCGGTCTGGGCCCTCGCTCCCCGGCTGACGACCTCCGCGACCTCCGTGGACCTCGGTCACTCGATCAACCTGACCGCCACACCGAACGGGGGGACGGGACCGTACACGTTCGTCTATACGGGCCTCCCCCCCGGATGCGGGAGTGCCAACTCATCGACCCTGGCCTGCACCCCGACCGAGAACGGCACGTTCCCTGTGATGGTGAACGTCACCGACTCCACCGACCGTTCGGGGAGCGCGGAGGTCTCCCTCGTCGTGAACCCCGCCCTCGGCCTGTCGCTGAGTGTTTCGGCGACGCTCGTCGAGCCGGGGCAGAACGTGACCTTCCGGGCGACCGCGACCGGTGGGGCCGGGGGCAACGTGTACGAATTTCAGCCCACCACCCCGGACTGCCGTCAGTTCGTGTCCACCTTCGTATGCGACTCGTCCGCGCCGAGGACGTACAATGTCTCGGCTACGGTCGAGGACCTTCTCGGCGTGTCTGCCGACGCGGGGCCGATCACGGCGACCGTCCTGGCTGCGCTCACCGCCCAGCTCTCCGCGTCGGACAAGATCGTGGACGTGGGCCAGAGCATCAATGTCTCGGTCGACGCCCTCGGCGGCACCGGCACCTACACCGTGAGCTACGCCGGCCTTCCGACCGGCTGTGCGACCGCCAATCTCACCACCTTGTCGTGTGCGCCGGACGCGCCCGGGAACTTCTCGGTGGTCGCCCACGTGCAGGACACCCTGGGGGCGAGCGCGCTCACGGCCGTCCTCCCGATCGGGGTGTATCCGACCCTGGTGGCCTCGTTCGTCACCCCATCTCCGCACCTGGTGGTCGGAACCGATTTCGACATGAACGCGACCGTTTCCGGCGGGGCCCCTCCGTTGCTCCTGACCTGGACCGGCCTTCCGGCGGGCTGCGACGGGGTCGGTGAGGAGCTCCGGTGCCTACCCACAACGCCGGGAACGTACTCCGTCCATCTGTCCGTGCTCGACCGGACCGGCGCGAGCGTCGAAGCGAACGCGACCGTGGAGGTCGCAGCGGCCCCGTCGCAGCCGTCGACCTCCAACTCCCCGAGCCTGTTCTCGGACCCTCTCCTCTGGATCGCCCTGGTGGTCGTGGGTGCGGCGGTCGTCGTGGGGCTGGTCCTCCTGCTCCGCCGACGCCCACCGCCCCCCGCGCCCGTGTCGCCGGTCGCGGCGACCGGACCTTCCGGAAGCTCCGGAGCTACCCCGACCGCGTCCTCTCCGGACGGATCCGGATGGGTCGTCCGCGGGGGTCCTCCGCCCGGCTGAGTTGCGGGCGGGAACGGGGCCGGCGCTAGGCGGCCACGATCTGGACGCTCTCGCCGCCGTGCCGGGTGGCGCGCGGCCGGACCTCGCAGAACAGGGGCGTGTGGTACCCCCCGCCCGTCACGAGCGCGACGCCGACCGGCAGGGACTGGATCATGTCGGTCATGCCGGGCGTGAGTCCCTCGATCGACTGGGCGATCGCCTTGAGGTCGAGCGGGTTCGTGACCTGCAGGATCAGCTGCGTGTTGCACTGGGAGAGGACGGTCTTGTCGATCCGTGCCGCTCGCTGGGTCACCGCGCACAGGCCGAGTCCGAACTTCCGGCCCTCGCTCGCGATGTTCTTCAGGATGCGCGAGCAGGTGGCGCTGCCCTGCTGCGGGGCGAAGTTGTGCGCCTCCTCGATCACGAGGAACAGCGGGGGGATCTTGTTCTTCTTCCGGTTCTCGAAGAGGGTCGTGGAGATCCGGGCCACCACGAGCTCCTGAACGTCGGGAGCGACCCCGCGGAGGTTGATCAGCGTCGCTTCGCCGAGCTTCACCAGCTCGTTGAGGCTCGTCCCCTTGGGGCCGAGCAGCTTGGTCTGTTCCACGTACTCGAGCCGCTCGTGGAGCGTCTCCGCGACGGCCCCCTCGCCCGTCGCCGCGGCCCGGACGAGGTCCTGGACGGAGAAGTCGGGGTTCGTCGTGGCGACGTTCTCGATGATCTGCTTGAGCGGCGCGAGGAACGTCTTGATGTTCGTAAGGCCCATGAATACGAGCAGGTCCCGCGGGTCGGTGCTCCGGAGGCTGAACGTGAGCGGCTTCGCGGAGGGGTTCAGGCTGACGTCGGGCGAGTACTCCTGGATCTGGCGGGCGAAGCCCTGCGACTCCACGCCGAACCGCGCGTGCCCCCCATTCTTCTCGGCGGGAACGCGCAGCGAGCCGTACTCGCCGTGGGGGTCGATGATGACGCACGTGACCTTGTGGCGGAGCAGCTCCTCGATGAGGACGCCGAGCAGGTAGCTCTTCCCGCCGCCGGTCTTCGCGAGGACGCTGACGTGGCGCTGGACGAGCTGGTTGATGTCCAGCTCGACCCGGAGGTTGTGGTTCCGGAGCATGCCGACGTACGCCCCGCTGTTCGCGCGGTGCTTCAGGCCCAGCACCTCCGCGATGAGCGGCTCCTCGGCCAGGAAGACGTGCGCCCCGGGGCGGAAGGGGATGGAGGGGATCTTCACGAGCCCCTGCTCGTCCCGGTATCCGACGATCCGCGCGGCCCCGAGCAGGCTCTCGTGGATCGCGCCCTCGTCCGTCGGCTGCATCGCGCCGGCGTGCTCGAGGTCGAGGTCGCTCTTCCGTTTCAGGTCGTCCAGCTGGCAGAGGACCTTGCCGTGGATCTCGTCGATGACCGTGAGGTAGTCGCCGCGCTCGACCGGGTGGGAGAGGCTCAGCTGGAACTGGCCGAGGCCGACGTCGCCGAAGATGCGGCCGACCTCCTCCACGGGTCGATTGAGCCGGGGGGTCGGATATTAGTGTGACGCGGGAGACGCAATCGGGTTCCTCCGGCCGCCGGAAGTCTTTATATCACGCGGGTCGGTGGAAACTCTGCCCCCGACCGGGATAGGTCACGGCGGGGCGCAGGCCATTGACGGACGCGTCAGAAGAGCTCGAACGCAAGCGGGCGGAATCGAACGCTCGAGCGGATGAGCACCGGGCAAAGCGCGACAAGCTCAACGGCGAGGCGCGCACGATCGCCGACGAACGCGGCCGGATCCTCGACGAACTCCATGCGCGCAGCGCCGAAGCTCAGGAGCACCGCCGGCACCGCGACCAGTTGAACTCGGACGTCCGGGAGGCGAAACGCCTCCGGGAGGAGTGGAACCGGAAGCTCCAGGAGCTCGGCGACAAGGTCCAGGAGCTGAAGCGCCACCGGGCACCCCGACCCGGCGCCGTGCCGGTGTGGCGGCTCCGCAAGGACCTGAAGGAGCTCGAGTTCCGCCACATGACGACCGCCCTCACGGGCGAACAGGAGAAACGGCTCATCGAGGAGATGAAGCGCCTCGAGGCCGCGATCCGCGAGCAGGACCAGGAGCTCCGGCAGGACCCCGAGGTCGAGGCGACGTTGAAGGCGTTCCAGGAGGCCCGGGACGAGGCGGAGAAGCACCACGCCGCGGTCGGGCAGCTGGCGGAGGACGCCCAGCTCGAGCACGAAGCGATGGTCGGGCTCTACGAGCTCGTGGACGAGCTCCGACGCCAGGCCGACGAGATCCAGACCAAGCTCATCACCGTCAAGACGGCCGCCGATGAGGAACATCGGGCCCACATCTCCTCCATCGAGGAGGTGCGGGACCTCGAGAAGATGCTCTACGCGGCCCGCGGAGGGCGCGCCCCGCCCAACTGGGCCGATGCGGAGCCCCCGCGGGAGGAGGACTTCCTCGCCCGCCTGAAGAAGGGCGAGAAGGTCTCGACCGAGGACCTGCTCGAGTTGCAGAAGAGCGGTCGGGCCTGAGCCCGCCCCCGGTCCGGCCCGACCGCCGTCCGCGACAAGGTAAATACTCCCCTCGGTGGTCCCCGCCCCGGATGCGCCAGGTAAAGATCGACCAGGAAGAGCTTCGCCAGATCAAGGAGCTCTACGAAGGCGTGATGTCCCACGCCTGCCACGGCCTGTTCTTCAAGGAAGGTTCCGTCATCGCCGCCCCGATGGCCGAGGAGGCGCTCAAGGACCGGGCGCACTACTTCGAGCGCGCGGCCCACCAGCTGAAGGAGCACGGGTGGGTCGAGGAGGTCACGTTCTCCGAGCGCGAGGTCATCGTGAAGGGGTCGATCGAGGTCTCCCCGAGCGATATCCCAACCTGCCACCGGCTCCGCGGCATGCTTCGCGAGTTCTACGAACGTTTTAAGGGGGGGCGCGTTAAATGCACGGAGGAGATGTGTGCATCGACCGGTCACCCCGAGTGCCGTTTCCGAATCGAGGAACTTTAGGGGGCAGGTCGTTTAGATGATGGCAACCGGGAACGTCGGCACCGTGATCAAGGACCTCAAGACCCGCATCGGGGGCACCGCCACCGCCCTCGTCTCGCGGGACGGGCTGGTCCTCTTCGCGGACGTGCCGGCCGGTGTCTACACCGAGACGTTCGCCATCATGTGCGCCACCATCCTCGGCGCCGCCGCGACGGCCAACACGGAGCTCAACCGTGCGCCGCCCGAGCGGATCATCATCGAGGGGAACGATTCCAAGACGATCATCGTCGGGAGCGGCAAGAAGGCCCTCCTGGTCGCGGTCGTCGACAAGACCGCCGACGTGAACAAGGTCCTCGAGGAGGTCGGCAAGGTCGCCGAGCTCCTCAAGGCGAACTAGGCCGCGCGTCGCGCGGGCAGGGCCCGCTCACCCGGTGAGACCGGTGTTGTCGAGCATGCGCCCGTCGACGCGATGGCCGGCGCCCGTGGCGACCCGGAAGAAGTAGCCCGCCAGGGCCCCGCAGAGCCGCGCCCAGGCGATCACCGTCCGTTGGCCCGAGAGCAGGCTGCGGAGCCGGTAGTTCCCCCACAGGTTGCCGTGCTTCTCGGTCAGCTGCTTGCGACCGTACCCATTCCAGAACGCCTGGATCAGGAACCGCAGGAACCGGGTCCGGATGTGATGGTAGACGATCGCCTCGGCGTCGTACTGGATCGAGACGCCGGCCTCGACCGCCCGCAGGTTCAGGTCGATGTCCTCGGCGGTCACGAAGCGGGCGTCGAACCCACCGAGCCGGAGGAACAGCTTGCGCGAGTACGCGAGGTTGCACGAGGGGTACGTGACGTCGCTCCCCTTCTGGAACAGCTCGACGCGCTCGAGCTGCCCGTACCTCGGCTTGCCCACCGTGACCGTCCGGCCCGCGACGACCGCGGAGGACCGGAGGTCGCCCCGCAGCCGGTGGAGCCACTGCGGTTCCGCGAAGCAGTCGCCGTCGATGAACGCGATGAACTCTCCCCGGGCCGCCCGGACCCCGATGTTCCGGCCGATCCCGCGCGACCCCGGCCGTTCGATGATGGTCAGGAGGTCCGGGTGGACCGCGGAAAAGCGGTGGGCGATCTCGACCGTACGGTCGCGGCTCTCCGAATCGACCAGGACGATCTCGAACGGGGGTTCCTGGACCCGGAGGCTCTCGAGCAGCTGCCCGAGATGCAGCTCCTCGTTGCGGGTGGTTATGACGACGGAGATCAGCCCGGAGGCGGGGTCACTTCCCAATGTCCATCACGACAACGTCCTTGACCGCGCGCATGCTCTTGAAAGGGAGCACGAGCCGTCCCGATGTGTCGCTCTGGAAGAGGCGCTGCTCGACGTCCTCGCTGGGCGTGACGAGGACGTGGGCGATCCCGCCGGTCAGCGTGTCGACGACGAAGTTGTCGATGAGGCCGAGGATCTGGCCATCGTTCGTCATCACCGTTTTGCCGCGGAGCTCGGTCAGGAACCTGCGCATGGAGGAAGGCCTCGGGCGAGGATGGCGGAGGGCAGTATTTAATCGTTCACGGGGAGGGGCACGAGAGAGCGCCGGCGACCGGAGCACCCCGCGACGGCGACGCGCCGGCCCTCGCCCGGCGCCCGAAAAACCGGCCACAGGCCAATGCTTATATCGGGCACCCGGGTCGGAGGCGACCCGCTTATGCCTCGTCCTCACGTCAAGGGAAATCCGGAATTGCTCCGGGTCGTGCGCGAGCTCCGGCTCGCGGCCCGCTCGCACGACGCCCCCCTCTGGGCCTCGGTCGCGGACCGCCTCGAGAGGGCCCGGCACCTGAACCCGGGGGTCAACGTGGGCCAGCTCGAGCGGATCGCCCAATCGGACGAGACCCTGG
>Ga0187855_10004346_pt1 | contig 10223 bp, 10 predicted proteins | sample June2016WEW_8_10_2_FD_132969 | JGI IMG/M metagenome (GOLD analysis project Ga0187855, IMG submission 132969) | Peatland microbial communities from SPRUCE experiment site at the Marcell Experimental Forest, Minnesota, USA - June2016WEW_8_10 | ecosystem: Environmental > Terrestrial > Soil >... | reverse complement strand
TCGTATCGGCCGCGACCGGACAATGGCTCTGGCGATTCTCCGCGACCTCCTTTCCTCTCCGAATTCGTAAATCACATCGGCAAGCTCGCGCTCGTCGAGGTGGTTTACCACTTGTTCGGCGGTTCGCTCCGACCGCGGGTCCATCCGCATGTCGAGCGGTCCGTCCGCCTGAAGACTAAATCCGCGCGCCGCATTGTCCAATTGCAAACTGCTTACTCCAATGTCGGCCAGCAGTCCGTCCGCAAAATTCTTGCCGAACCGATCTCCCAGTTCCGCGAACGAGCACTGCAACAGCGTGACCTTCGGAAATTCTTCCCCGGTCAACTTTGCTTGCGCGATGTCCAACGCCGCAGGATCTTTATCGAGCCCAATCAAATGTCCCGGTGCGCCGAGGCGTTTTGCGATTTCGTAACTGTGTCCGCCCAAGCCCACCGTGGCGTCGATGTAGGTCCCACCACGCTGCACGTTTAGAAAGTCGATGGCTTCTTTTAAAAGAACCGGAACATGGCTCGCTTCCCTTCCACCACCATGCCCAACCCCCTGAGGGGTGTCTGTCGAACCCTGGCCCACTAAATGCCCAATTCGTCGAGCGTCTTCTCATCGTCAGGCGTGAACTTTTCTTCCTCGACCTGCTTGCGGTACGCATCTAGGTTGCGCACGATCAAGTGCGTCAGATTGCCGGTAACCGCAACCTCGCCTTTGATTTGTGCCGCCTCGCGCAGCAGTTGCGGTATCAGCAACCGCCCTTGTCCATCCATTTCCACCATCTGCCCGTAATAGTTCACGCGGTCCAGAAACTTCTTCTTCGTCGGATTGAAGGTGGAGAGCCCCGCCAGCTTCTGCTCGATCCGCTCCCATTCCTCGAAGGGATACACTTGAGCAACCTTCCCATCCAGACTTGTGATGTAGTATTGCTGTCCATACTTCTCGTCGATCACCCGCTTGAACTCCGCCGGGACCTTTAACCGTCCCTTTTCGTCGACGCGAGTTGGGTGATTGCCGCGAAACATGTTCTTTTTCTTTGTCTGTCACTACGACTGCAACCGGGGAGGTAAAAACGGCGCAAAACTTGGTCAAACTCAGCTGGTTCGGGTTGTTCGGCCTGCTTTCGGGTCGGATTTCCACCGGCTCCTCTTTTTCAGCTTCCCGTCCCCACGATCTTAAACGACTTGGCCACTCCGTACCACTTTGTACCACATCTTAGCTGTAAGTTGTTGATTGTCAAGAGGAAACTTAGAGGTAGGACCCGCCACTCCAGCGACATCCAGCAAAGCACGAGGACTTGCGGTTAACCAGTTATACGACCACAATAGGTTGGGTTTACGCTTTGGATTCCTTCGCTATTCATTCGCTGATATTTTTCTTGCAATCCGCGCTGGTGGCGGAGTTCCTGTGGAAAATCAGAAAAAAGCTCGCATAGGAACAGCCGCCTTGACTGTCCCCGGGCGTCCTGAAGCGGCAACGGCAGAACGTAGCACTACCGTCCCGACGGCGCTACTCTACTAAGGATGCCCTCTCAGTACACCGCGTTCCCCGCGCGACTGGTGTGAATCTGTCCAGACTCCACCGAGATCGAATACGCCTCGCCGCCGTCGCCATTCCATCCTCGGATGTCGAACGTCGATCCCGCGGGCGCGTGATAGGCGGCCACGTTGCGCAAGGTTAACGGCTGGCCGGGCTTGCACGCCTCTGGCGCGTCCGTGACTTGCAGAAAATAGGCGCCCAGCCCCGTGCCAACAACCTTGGCTCGCCCGTCGACTTCCACCAGCAGCGCCGACTTTTCATCGATGGCAATTTCGCGCGGAGTCCTCGACCAACCATCCGCCACGATCCTTGCCAGGAACCCCAGACTTCTGCCCATGCGGTCGCGTTTGGCGAAGTGACTGTCGGTGAGAATGTTTTCCAGTCCCGGGACATCAAGAAAATCGCGCACCAGCGCTATGCGTTTAGCGTAGGGATCGGCTAGAACCTCGCGTGACGTGAGATCGGCATCGTTCGGCTTGTCCTCCAGACATCCGTAAACAAACTGGCCCAACACCGCCAGACCCGCGCTGGTTCCTCCGATGGGCTTGCCGACAGTCACGTGGGCGTTGATGGCGTCTTCCACCAGCGTTCCCTTCCAGAAGTTGACGTAGCGTGACTGGTCGCCGCCAGCAATAAAAATAACAGTTGCCCGCCTGATGATCTCCGCTACACGCGGCTCGCCCGCCGCTTTGCGATTGGGAATGATCAACGTCGCCACGGAATTCATCTGGCACACTTTATTCACGTACTTGTTGTAGTCGTCTTTTCCATGCGCACGAAGAATCAGAAAGTCGCCGCCGTGGGCCTTGCCACACAGCCAGCGGAACGCTTCGTCCAGATCGCTGCCGCCGCCCATCATGGCGATCCCGGGTTCGGTATGAGTTTGCGCATCCAGGTCGCTGCCCAGGCGCTTGTATTTATAGGACGCCGTATGGCCAACCGCGACGCCGCTGTAAAAGATCAGACTAAGGAGCACAACGCGCGCGAGTTTCATGATCCGACGACTATACCCCACAAGATCGCCGTAGGAAAATTGACGCACCGAAGAGCCACCGCAATTACAGCCGGTCAAATTGATCTCCCACGCGCTCACCCATGGGTGTACACTGCGTCCGTTTACGCAGCGACAATCTACGGAGGCGCTTATGCATTTAAACCGAGGCAGGGTCTGGCTGGGCGGATTGGCTGGAGGCGTGGTTTGGAATCTGTGGAGCTTTCTTGTGTACCGCTACATTACCGGTACGCGCTATGTGGAAGCCCAGAATGCCGGGTTGTTTCTGAAAACGCCGCGCTATCCCTTCTTCGTGGGCCAGTGGACTGTGCTCGTGTTTATCCTGGCGATCGCAGTCGCGCATCTGTACGCCTGGGCACGCCCGGGACTGGGGCCTGGTCCCGGCACAGCGCTGAAAATCGGCTTTCTGGCTGGCTTCTTCGCCGGCTTCCCGGAGAATTTCGCGCAGGCGACCTGGTCCGCCGTTGATCGCGCGCTTCCTTTTGGCTGGATGATCGAGATGTGGCTGGGCGCCATCCTGGCCGCGTTGGTCGCAGGCTTCTTCTACAAGGAATGAGATCGTCTAGGATCTAATCGTCATGAGGAATCGGACGATCGTTTCTGTGCTGCTGAGCTCCATCCTGCTTTGTGCCGGTTTTTCTCAGGCTCCGGTGAGAGGCTGGCTCTCCGTCAACCCTGACAGTCTCTGCGTGACTGAGGGTGCTGTTGATAAAGTGGCAGGCGGCCATCTGTCAGTAAATACTCCCAAGATGCGCGCCTACATCAACGCATGGACTTCGCAATCCGTCGAGGTTCGCTTCACCTACCTGGGGCCAACGCGGAGCCAAGCGGCTTTGGGTTCGGGGGAAATACGCCGCCAGTTTTGGACTCAAGCTGCGCGCTCAGGATCCCTGCAACCTGGTCTACGCGATGTGGCGCATCGATCCCGAGTCAAAGCTGGTGGCATCGGTAAAGACAAATCAGAACGCGCACACCAGCGCGGAATGCGGAAACCATGGCTATGAAAACATCAAGCCACGGAAAGCCTCCCGTGCCCCGCCTGCGCGCCGGGGAGTCTCACACTTTACGCGCTGAAATGAAAAAAGAGGAATTGAAGATATTCATCGATAACCGCGAAGTCTGGGACGGGAACGTTGGATCACACGCCGCCGGACTCGGTGGGCCGGTTGGGATTCGCTCCGACAATGCTGCGACTCGAATTCGATCTCAAGGCTGGCGAATATGACGGCATCCATCCCAATTCCTTGCGACCTTGCAAGACCGGCGCTGCGAATTCTGATTGAATCGTGCGACCCGCAGACAGTTTGACTTGAACTCCCGCGTTCCGGTGTGCGGAGCCAACTACTTCACGGGTTCCACGAACACAGCGGTCCCATAAGCCAGCACTTCGGTGACACCCTGCATCACTTCCGTCGCGTCGTAGCGAGCGCCGACCACTGCGTTCCCGCCCAGTTCCGCCGCATGCTGCAGCATCAGATCGAAAGCTTCGGCGCGCGTCTTCTCGCACAAGTTGGTGAGCAGCGTGATGTTGCCGCCGATCAGCGTCTGCAATCCCGCGCCAATCGTGCCGAAGATCGAGCGCGAGCGTACCACGATTCCCCGTACAACTCCCAATGTGCGTGTCACGCGAAAACCATCCAGCTCGAACTGCGTCGTCACCATGTTATGCGCCACCATCCGTCCGCCGCCTGTATAGCTGGGTGCCATCGCCATAAGTCCTTTCCACAGACCCGCCAATTCGAGGAGCCATGCCGAGCTAACTATAGCGCGAGGCGCGCCCTACGGCGACCATTTCTGGAAACCGCCGTCCTAGGGTTGCCGTTTCCTGAGAAACATTTCCTTGGTTTGCCTTTCTCCTTGAGGTATATAAGAATAGAAATTATCCGCCCCTCCCCTTCAGCCTGCGCGGCTCAGGCAAGCACCGACGGCGATATCTCCACCAATCCTATGTTCGTGGGCAAAACAAACTTTCACCTGAAGGCAGGCTCCGCCGTCATTGACGCTGGCGACAACTCGGCACCTGATCTTCCGCCACTCGATCTCGGTGGTAAGCCCAATATCGTGGATGGCAACGGCGGGGGGATCGCGATCATCGATATGGGAGCGTACGAGTATCAGCCGCCCGTGGCGGAAGCTGTCACTCCAGCGCGGCCGTGATGAAGAATTCCTGCGACGAAGTATCGTATTCCACGCACAACAGATTCGGCCTACAGCAGACCTGGCAGTCTTCGATGTAGTTCTGCCGGCTACCCACGGAGTCATCCACCCTGGTGATATTCCACTCGCCGCAGCCGGCACATTGAAACCCTGCTTCCATGTTGAGGTTCCTTCCAACAACTTAGCCCTATAATGACCGGGCTGTCATTTCCGAATCCGGAGGCTTCATGATTTCTCGGCGATGCTTTTTCGAAGTTGGCGGGGTGGCGGCAGGAGTCGCCGTGCTATCTCATCCCTTGCTGGCGCGTGGAGCAGAAAGAGACGAGAAGCCCAACGAAGTTTCGCTGCCACCGTCTCTGGCGCGGTTAAAGGCGCGCAAAAGTGAAGCGTCTCCCATTACGCGCGAGGAACGCAGTGAACGCCTCGAGCGCGCCCGCAAACTGATGAGCGAGAACGCGATCGACGCCATCTTTCTGACGTCTGGTACTTCTCTGAATTATTTCACCGGACTTCGCTGGTGGGGCGGCGAACGCATGTTTGCTTTCGTGCTGCCGGCGAAAGGAGCTGCGTTCTATGTGTGTCCGGCATTTGAGGAGGGACGAGCACGCGAGCAGATCTCCCATGCGCCAAACGGCGAGCGCCCCGATGTGCGCACCTGGCAAGAAGATGAAAGCCCCTATGATCGCGTTGCGCAAGGACTGAAAGAGCGTGGCATGGCCAGCGGCAAACTGGGGATCGAAGAAACAGTGCGCTTCTTCTTCGCCGACGGGATTGCCAAGGCCGCACCGCAAGTCACGCTGACGAGCGCGACACCTGTTACGGCCGGTTGCCGCATGATCAAGAGCACCCATGAGATCGCGCTCATGCGTCTGGCGGCACAGGTGACACTGTCTGCCTACGAGGCGGTCTATCACGCGTTGCGCGATGGCATGACGCAGCCGCAGGTAGAAAGTCTGATTGCGGCGGCTTATGGACAATTGGGCTTCCCCGGCGAAGCCAGCATGGAAGTGGATGAATACACGGCCTACCCGCACGGATCGAGCACGCCGCAGGTGATCCGCGAAGGTTCGATCGTCATGATCGATGACGGGTGCACGGTGGAAGGATATCAATCTGACATTACGCGTACATTTGTGCTGGGCAAGATCCCAGAAAAGCAAGGCGACAAAATGAAAAAAGTATTCGACATCGTACACCGCGCGCAGGCGGCGGCACTGGCGACGGCGCACCCAGGAGCTGAATGTGGCTCGATCGATACAGCGGCAAGAAGAGTAATTACCGACGCGGGTTATGGACCCGACTACAAATACTTTTCCCACCGCCTGGGTCATGGCATGGGGATGGATATGCACGAATGGCCTTATCTCGTCCGTGGTAATGCGACCAAACTTGCGCCCAACATGACGACCAGCAACGAGCCCGGCATCTACATTCGGGGAGAATTCGGCATCCGCCTCGAAGACGATATGCACGTTACAGAAAACGGCGCGGAGCTGTTCACTCCACAAAGCCCGTCGCTGGAAGACCCTTTCAGGGCCGCGTGACAACGCGCCAACTCCACTTCGCGCGGGTCGATTCTCGCAAAGTTAATGCGGGAGGGCGGTATCGCCTCCCGCCTGGCTTATGCAGCGATTTCACTTGGACGGGACCACTTGCAGGTTGTTGGTCACCGAAAAGATACCGGGGACGCCGTTGGCGCGAACTCCAGCAAAGTTCTTGTCGGCATCGTTATCCACCACGCCTTGCAAGGTAACGCGGCCACTCTTCACGATGATACGAATCGGTTTCTGCACCCCCAAAGCATATTTCTCCAGCGGCGGGTAGCCATAGATCTCGTGGAACAAGCGGATACGCAGACCGTCGTCCATGGGCGACGGTGGAAGTATCTCAATTTGGTTATCCACCTTCTCGACTCCTTCGATGTGTTTGATCGCGTTCTCGGCGTCGGACTTCAGCGAAGGTCGCGCGACTTGCCCGAGCAGCGTGACGGTGCTTCCGTCCACTCTAAAGGCGATGTAATCGAAGACACCAAAATAGGGGAGCATGAGAAGTTCGTGGCGAACCTCCCGAGTGATGCGCTCTTCAGATCTGGCCGAGGGCTGGGCGCGATCTTGGGCAAAGCCCAAGGTTGCGAGTGTTAACAGAGTAACCACGACAACCACTAACGTGCGCTTCATAGCTGTCTCTCCTTGCTCGAAGGTTTCCCAGGGGTTGGGACAGTTTACCGCAAGCTGCATCTCACGGAAGCCTACCCCTGTCGGAAAAGAAAGGGGCCACAGGGTTTGCTGTAATCCGAAAGTTGAATAGCAAATGGGAATCTGTAAGCAACTGGGGAGGGCAACGTGCTCCAGCAATTGTATGACTACCTCCCGCGCTAATCATTGTGCGGAGAGCAAAGTTTCCCTTGTTTCCAAGCTCTATCGGTGTTATTCCTGACTCTCTTTATTTGGATCGAGAAAGTTTGGATCGAGACGGAATCGTGCACCTGACCCCGGGGCATCGCCTTGCCTGACCCTGACGCGGACCGCAACGCGCTGAACCGAATTTCATTCGTCTCGTCGGGCGTGTCGATTGCCGAAGCCGAAGATCCCAACCGGCCCAAGCGTGTTCTCGGCTTCCGCGATCTCGTTTTGTTTTACGTGGTTACCGGCATCAGCCTGCGCTGGATCGCCACCGCCGCGGCCGCTGGCCCAAGTTCCATCGTTATCTGGATCGGCGCCTGGCTCTGCTTCTACACCCCTCTCGCACTTTCCGTGCTGGAACTTTCTTCCCGCTATCCCAGCGAGGGCGGACTCTACGTCTGGAGCAAGCGCGCTTTCGGAGATTTCTCCGGCTTCATGTCGGCTTGGACTTACTGGACGAGCAATCTTCCCTACTTCCCTGCTGTTCTCTACTTCGCCGCGAGCAACATCCTCTTCATGCGCCAGAATGCATGGACCCATCTCTCGAACAACGCCACGTTCTACATCGTCTTTTCCCTGCTCACCCTGAGCGTCGCCACGCTGATGAACATTGTCGGCCTCGACGTCGGCAAGTGGCTGCACAACGTGGGGGCGCTCGCCATGTGGATTCCGGTCGGCATCGTCATCGTGATGGGACTGATTGCCTGGCACCGCTACGGCTCGGCGACGTCGTTCACGCTGCACTCGATGACGCCCAGCGTGCATTTCAACGACATCATTTTCTGGTCAGTGCTAACGTTTGCATTCGGTGGATGCGAGACCGCGTCCTTTATGGGAGAAGAGATCAAGAATCCGCGGCGCTCGATTCCGTTCGCTTTATTATTCGGCGGCATCACCGTGACGCTGTGCTACATCCTGGGAACAGCTTGTGTCCTGCTGGCGTTGCCCTCGGGCGAAGTCAGCAGCCTGCAGGGACTGGTGCAGGCCATCTCGAAAACCGCATCCCGCGTGGGTTTTCCCGGAGTGTTGCCGGTCGCCGCCTTCCTGATCGCGCTCAGCAACATTGGCGCTGCCGGGGCCTACCTTGCCGCTGTGGCTCGCTTGCCCTTCGTCGCGGGCATTGACCGCTTCCTGCCTCCGGCGTTCGGCGCGCTCCACCCGCGCTGGAAAACTCCGTGGGTCGCATTGCTCACGCAGTTCGTACTAGGTGTGGTTTTCATTTTTCTCGGACAGGCCGGAACCAGTGTCAAAGGTGCCTACAACGTGCTGGTGAGCATGGGCGTGATTGCGTACTTCATCCCTTACCTGTATCTGTTCGCCGCCATGATCAAGCTGCAGCGGGAGCGCGGCGGGACGGGAGTGATTCGGTTTCCGGGAGGAAGCACGCTGGCGAAGTGGGTCGCCACCCTCGGATTCCTCACCACCCTGCTGACTATTATCCTGTCGCTGATTCCGCAACCGGACGAACCGAACAAGCCGCTCGCGCTGTTCAAGATTGTGGGAGGAACGGGAGCGCTGGTACTGCTGGGAGTGGGAATTTATATAGCCGGGAAAAGAAGAGCAGCAAAGTCCATCCCGGAAAAGTGAAGGCGTTCTAGCAGGAGCCACGTGAGGACAACCGCCCTCGGCTGTTCGCCGGGCGAAGCCCGGCAAGTCAGCCACCACGAACCTATTCCGGCGTCGCCGTCTTCCTCGGAGGATTAAAGAACGGCAGCCCCGTCACCTTGACATTCGTCTTCAGCCGGATCGCCTCAATCGTGATCTCCATCTGCAACTGCGTTCCTAGCTTCGAATACTCGGTCTCCACGCTGGCCAGCGCGATCATCTTCTTCAAAATCGGCGACCAACTCGTGGTCGTCGCCTTTCCAACTTGCTTTTCTCCGGAGTACAAAGGCACCGCAACCCGCGAAGCCTGGCTCGGTGCAGCCGGCGTGAGTCCATAGCGTTCATAGAGCGCTTCCACGTCGGTCCAATCAACTTCCACTCCGATCAGTTGCCGCGGCGCGCCATGCTTGGCGTCCTGCTCCAGCGCCCGCTTGCCAATAAAATTTTCTTTCTCGAGATGGACCATCTTGGCGAAGCCCAGTTCATACGGCGAATACTTCTGCGACGGAATCAGCGCCTTCTTCGAACTGCTGTAATCCACTTCGATCAACAGCAATCCCGCCTCTACGCGCGCCACATCCAGCGCCAGCATTCCCGCCGCGTGCAGATCAAACTGCTTGCCTTTTTCCGCCAGCGCATCCCAGACCTTCACCGCATCATTCCACGGAACCCAGATTTCATATCCCAGATCGCCGGTATATCCGGTCCGCGAAATATCCACCAGTACGCCCGCAATCTTGCCGTGCGTCACACGGAAATATTTCAGGTTCGCGATGTCGGCATCGGCCACGGACCTAAGCAGCTTTGCCGAGGTCGGCCCCTGCAGCGCCAGCGCAGCAACTTTTTCGGAAATGTCTTCGACCTGCACATCCATGTTCAAGCCGTTCTGCCGAAACCAGCGCAGGCTGGGATCGGCAGCCGTCCAGCGATAAACATTCTCCTCCAGCCGCGAAATCGTTCCGTCGTCGATGACCTTGCCTTCTTCATCGCACCAGCAACAGTAAATCACCTGACCCACTTTCACCTTGTTGATGTCGCGCGTGATCACGCGGTTCACCAGCCGCGTCGCGTCTTTACCCGTGATCAAATACTTGTAGAGCGGCGAAATATCGATCAGCGCCGCCGCATTGCGAATGGCGTTGTACTCGTGCTCGTGATGCACCTCGTACACACTGACCGTGTAGTATCCCGACCACTCGCGGTAGTTCAAGCTATGGCAAAGCGGAAAAGTCCTCTCGTGAAATGCGGTTCCAATGGGCAATGGAGTGGCCTCGAAAAAGATTTGGCTCGAAGGCGAATTATATGCACGCGCAGACACGTACGGCAACCCGCGTAATTCATGACTTCCAGTCACGGCATGTGCAAATGAGTGTCCGTAGCAAGTTAAAATGTCCGGTTTTCATAGCACGTGATATGTCCGGTTGTGGTTAATCTCTCGCAGTCGCCGAGGCTGTGGCAAAGGGGGAATCTCGCGGGTTTTGCGAGATTTCCAAGCGAGGTGGAAAAGTCTGGTTTTGGACTTT
>Ga0187855_10004345_pt1 | contig 10224 bp, 6 predicted proteins | sample June2016WEW_8_10_2_FD_132969 | JGI IMG/M metagenome (GOLD analysis project Ga0187855, IMG submission 132969) | Peatland microbial communities from SPRUCE experiment site at the Marcell Experimental Forest, Minnesota, USA - June2016WEW_8_10 | ecosystem: Environmental > Terrestrial > Soil >... | reverse complement strand
TCCGACGGAGTTCCCGCGAGTTGCAGATTTGCCAGCAGCACACCACGGTGAAGATCGACAACTGAGAGACGCGGCTGGCTGCGGCTGAGAACAAAAGCGACGGAGCTGTCAGGAAGTATGGCGACGTCATCGGGTTGCGAGACGATGGGAATCGTGACGCGTTGTGCCAGCGTGGAGGCGTCGTGAACGCCCAGCGTCGCGTCGCCACGATTAATGACGAGAATGCTTTTCCCATCGGGCGTGACGCGGGCAAGAACTGGTTCGCGTCCGGTGTGAGCGCGGCCAAGAAAGGCGTGGGATTGGCAGTCGATGGCGAGGAGTGTATTGCTGCCGGACGACGTGGTGTAAATGCGGCTGCCGTCGGCGGAAAATTCCAGCGCATAGGGAAGCGGCCCCACGGGAATGCGCGCGGAGATTTGATTCGAGTGGGCGTCGAGGACAAAGACGTAGCCGCCTTGGGTGCTGACGCCCCAGACTTCCGGCCGAGTAGGATGTTCGCGCAGGCCGGAAAGGGCCGGCCCGACGGGGATGCGCGCGATGGCGCGGAGTTTCACGAGGTCGACGACGCTGACGTTGCCGTCCAGCGTGGTGACGTATGCGCTCAGGCGTACGCCTGGGCGTAGGAAAGAAGGGCGATGTTCGCGCGCGACCAGAGCGATTGCACCGATTAGCAGGGCGATGGTGAGGATGATTACGCGCGGGTTTTTGCGGCGGGTCACGCTAGTTGACATGGCGGTGGAGCACGGTGGCGATTTGGCGGACTTCTTCGCTCAGTTGGGCGAACTCTTCGGGGAGGATGGACTGAACGCCGTCGGAGAGGGCTTTTTCGGGTTCATGATGTACTTCAACTAGCAGGCCGTCGGCACCGACGGCTACCGCGGCGAGCGAGAGAGGAAGAACCTTGTGGCGCTTGCCAGTGCCGTGCGACGGGTCGACCAGGATAGGAAGATGGCTGCGTTTCTTGACGGCGGGTACTACGGCCAAATCTAAAGTGTTTCTTGAGAAGTCGGAAAAGGTCCGGACGCCGCGTTCACAGAGCATTACGTTGTAGTTGCCCTCGGAGAGGATGTACTCGGCGGCCATCAAAAATTCGTCGAGCGTGGCGGACATGCCGCGCTTAAGGAGGACCGGCTTCTTCGCGCGGCCAGCGCGTTTGAGCAGGGAGAAATTCTGCATGTTGCGGGCGCCGATCTGGATGACGTCGGCGTATTTCTCGACGAGGTCGAGGCTTTCGTTGTCGATGGCTTCGGTGATGATGCCGAAGCCATGCTTTTCGCGGACCTTCGCGAGGATCTTTAAGCCGGGTTCACCTAGTCCTTGAAAGCTGTAGGGGGAAGTGCGCGGTTTGTAGGCGCCGCCACGGAACAGGCGGCAGCCGGACTTGGCGACCTGCTCGGCGATGGCCATGCATTGTGCTTCGGTCTCGACGGCGCAAGGGCCGGCGACCAGGGCGACGTTGCCGCCGCCGACCAGAACTTCACCTCTGGGGGTCGGGATGCGCAGAATCGTGTCTTCCTGCTTGGTGTCGCGGCTGACGAGTTTGTAGGGCTTGCTTACCGGAATGCACTCGATCACACCGGGAAGGGATTCGAGGACGCCGAGGTCGATGGCGCCGTCGTTTCCGGTGATGCCGATGGCGGTGCGGGCTGCACCGGGGATGGGGTGAGCTTTGAGGCCGAGGCTTTCGATGCGCTGGCAGACGGCACGGACTTGCTCCTCGGTGGCATGGGACTGCATGACTACAAGCATGGACGTTGCCCCTGAATGATGCGATGAGCTGAGTGTACTTGATTGGGGCGGGTGGGCCAAACTTCGGGAGCTGACAGTCGACAGTTGAAAGTCGAAAGAAAGATCCATGATTGAGCGCGGGAGGAAAGAAAGATTCTGGTTAACACTTTACCTCCTCCCCCCACCTTGTTTCGTAAGTGCGGATTCTAAAGGACTTTAAGTCTAATGATTTTGGAAGCGCGGATTGTAAAGGAGTTATGGGCGTGTTTTTCGCAAGTGCGGATTCTGAAGGGTTTACCGCTAAAATGCCGTTTTGCGGTGGGACGACCGAGGTGCCGAAGCACGGGGCAAGCGTTCGAATTACTATTTGAGGTAACACGAAGAAGGATACCATATTGGTAACATCTTGTCAAGGATCATTTTGGAACTGACCTGTCAGAAACCGAACCTGGGGCAGCTTCGGCGTCAGTTCAGACTGTGAGCGGCAGAAGCCAACTTGCCCGGGCCACCCGCTCATCACGGTTAAAACCGAAGAGTGCGGTACCCGGCCGCCGGCCGGAATGAACTTTACGTGGGGAAAATGCCCCGGAAGAGGAGAGATTTCTCTCTGCGCAGGCCGACCCGTTCGCGGGAAGCGAATGGGGAAGAAAAAGTCGGCCTGCTCCGTTCGAAATGACGGTGGGCACGGGATCGCGGTGCGCAAAGTGGACGCCGGGGCCACAAACCTCGCTATTCGTACCCCGTCAGCTAGAGTTGTCCACCGACGATGCGCAGCTCCGCTGCAGGACTGAGCAAACGAGGGAGTACAAAGGATGGGCCACACGCCCTCGCCTCCCTTGAAGCCCTTCGCTGGACAAGTTCCTGTTTGCCGCCAAGGCGGGCGGAAACTTGTGAGAGACTGATGATCCTGACGTGACCGAAAGCTCGCGCCGAAATTGATGATTGAGTGCAACTTACTTGGAAACTGACGGTCGTGCAAAGCCAGCACTAATGCCTCGCTTCGAGGTGGGCGAGGTAGACCAGGAGGATCATGAGGATGCATCACGTGCGTCAAGAGAACCTGCCTTTTGTTGGTAGTTCGTATGAGTTTGTCGGGGCTGAGCAGGGCGACACCGGTGTTTCGGTGTTCCTGTTCTATGGCAAGCCCGGTTCGGGACCGGGTCCGCATCGGCATCCCTATGACGAGATCCAGTTCATCCGCGAGGGCCGTGGTGCGTGGACGGTCGACGGCAAGACGTTCGAGGGCGTCGCTGGAGACATCTTTGTCATCAAGGCCGGCGAGATCCACAGCTTCAAGGCGGTTGGCGATTCGCCGCTGGTCCAAGTCGACGTCCACCTTAGCCCGCGGTTTATCCAAGAAAATTTATAGTTGGTCTTTCGTCGCGTATAGGTCCCAGGATATCGGTGGACAGGAAAACCTGCCTTTTCGCCAACCTCTAAAGATGGGCCACTCCCATGGAAATAGGAGTCGCGAGTTCTGAATGATTGGGGGTTGCGCGAGGGATCGAAGAGAGATTTCTCTCTGCGCAGGCCGACCCATTCGCAGGAAGCGAATGGGGAAGAAAAAGTCGGCCTGCTTTGTTCGAAATGACGGTGGGTGGCGAGGAACGAGAGAGCTCGGAGAAAGGGCGGGAGAAAGGTAGGAGAGAGTGGGTCAGGGGATCAGAGCTGCGCGCTTAGGTCGTTCCATTGGGGATTTAGGGATTCGATTAGGCCTATCTTTTTGGAGCGACGCCAGGTTTTGATTTCTTTTTCGCGGGCTATCGCGGAGCCAATTTCTGCGTGCGGCTCGAACCATACTAGTTTCGTTACGTTATATTTTTGGGCGAAGCCCGGAGTTTGTTGGTCTTTGTGTTGGGCCACTCGCTTGGACAGATTGGAGGTTACGCCTACGTAGAGGACGCCGGATTTGCTGGCCATGATGTAGACGTGGGAGGTGCGGTCCACTGGGCGCGATTGTGGCATTGGGTGCGGTGAAGTTGCAACGGTTGACGGAGGAAGGAGCAAAAAAAGACGAAAGACCGATGGGCTAGAGAGAGCTTCGGCGGAGCGATCGAAGAGAGATTTCTCTCTGCGCGGGCCGACCCATTCGCGGGAAGCGAATGGGGAAGAAAAAGTCGGCCTGCTCCGTTCGAAATTACGGTGGGGTGCGCGGGTGCGGGTCACGCTGGTTTGGTCGAAATCGAGAGAGAGTCGGCCTGGTCGGTTCGAAATGACGGTGGGGACTTGGGTCGCGAGTGCATAGGGAGAAAGCAGGTGCTTGACAGGCGCGGTGGTGACTTTTAGGCTGAGGGGCATGGAAGTACGATTGAGTCCCGAGCAGGAAGTATTTGTACGACAGGCCATCGAGAGTGGGCGATTCCACGGGGCCGAGGATGTGGTGCGCGAGGCGCTGGAGATGTGGCACGAGCGCGAACGGAAACGCGCGGACATCATGGAAGTGTTCGAGTTCGCGGAGGCTTCGGTAACGCGGGTGGCGAAGCGGAACGTGACGAAGGAACCTTCGACGAAGCCTGCGCGAAAAGGCAAGGGGCGCAGACGGAAGCGGGTTGCCGCGGACAAATTAGGGTGATGCTGAGTTGGGCTTGGCCGTGGGTTGAACCCGCGGCGGACAAGAAATTCACCGTCCGGACGGGCCGCAATCGTCGATTTCCGTTTGGTAGTGCAGGGCAGAATCCCCACACTCAACGGCTGCGCGTGGGGCACCGGGCGATTGTAGCTGGTCGTTGTGTTATTTGCGGATGAACTGATCGAACTCTGGGCTCCGCGATTTTTTTTCCTTGTTGTTTTTCCCTTACAGAATTTGGTGCTGATTCTTGGGCGAAAAAACCCCACACGCAACGGCGGCGTGCGGAGAGGTGTGCTTGTTGGATTTTTTTCAATGGGCCTACGTTGAGATCCCGCGGCGATCCTTGTCGGATCGCCTCAGGATGACAATGTGTCTGGCGATTAGGTAGTGCGGCTTGGCGGAGTCGGCGTTATTCGTAGCGGAGGGCTTCCATGGGGTCTACGCGCATGGCGCGGTGGGCCGGGATATAGCAAGCGATAAAGGCAGTAAGGATGAGGAGGAAGGCTACCGTCACGAAGGTGATGGGATCGTAGGAGGTTACACCTACCAAGAAGCTGGCTACGAATTTGGTCATGGCCAGGGCGGCGACTAGGCCGATGGCAACGCCAGCGCCTACGAGGATGGCGGCCTGGCTGAGGATGAGGCCGAAGACGTTGCCCGGCAGGGCGCCTAGCGCCATGCGTACGCCGATTTCGTGAGTGCGGCGGGTGGCGTTATAGGAGACGACGCCGTAGACACCGACAACCGCTAGCAGCAAGCCGAGCGCGCCCAAGGTGCCTGCGAAGGCGGCGCCCATTTTGTAGAGGAAGAAGCCGTTGGCGCCCATTAGGGACCTTTCCATGGACATCACGTCGTAGACCGGCATGTTGGGGTCGAGCTGCTGGATTTGGGATTCGATGGCGTTGACGAGCGTTTCAGGAGGAACAGAGGTACGCAGCTGGAGGACGTGGCTGGCTTGGTAGTCCTGGGCTTGCGGAACGTAGAAGTAATTTCTCGGCTCGTTGAGGAGCTCTTGGTTCTTGGCGTTGCGCGCCACGCCAACGATGGTGACGAACGGGCCTTTTTCGTCCTTGTAGGCGAACTTGTGGCCGATGGGATCTTGATTCGGCCATAGGGCTTTAGCCATGGACTGATTGACGATCGCGACGAGTTGGGACGAGCTGGTGTCGGCGTCATTGAATGCGCGGCCCGAGAGGACGGGCGTGCGCATGGTCGAAAAATAGGCCGGATCGACGACGTTGTAGCCCGCGCCCGGGGCGCGATTGGAGGAATCGAGAATCTGCCCCTCGATATAGACCGAGCCGCCCTGGCTGTAATAGCTGAGAGGAACGGAGTAGGCGATGGTGGCGGATTCGACGCCGGGGAGCGACCGGGTGCGGAGCAGGAGTTCGCGGAAAAAGGCTTCGGAGCGCGGACGGTCGTAGTTTTGCAGCTCCGGATTGATGCCGACGTTGAGAAGGTTGTGGGCGTCGTAGCCCAGGTCGACAGATTCGGCGTGGGTGAGGCTGCGGAAGAAGAGGCCGGCGGCGATGAGGACGACGATGGAGCCGGCAACTTGCGCGATGACCAGAGTGTTGCGGAGGGCGTGGCGGCGTCCGCCTTCGCCAATCAGGCCGCGGCCGCCTTCGCGCAGGGTTTCGTTGAGATTGGCGCGAGTCGTGCGCAGGGCCGGAGCGAGTCCGGCCAGGATGCCCGAGGCCATGGCGATGCCGGCAACGTAGCCAAAAACACGCCAGTCAAACGTGAAGCCGAAGCGGAGAGGGAAGTCGCCGAGCGGGCGAAGCTGCTCGAGCGCGCCGCACACCCATCGGCCGAGAAGAGCTCCGGAGGCGCCTCCAGCGACGGCGAGGAGAATGCTTTCGGTGAGCATCTGGCGGATGAGGCGGCCGCGCGTGGCGCCCATGGAGGCGCGAATGGCGATTTCTCTTTGGCGGGCGGAGGAGCGGGCGAGCAAAAGGTTCGCGACGTTGATGCAAGCGACCATCAGGACCAAGCCGACGAGAGTGAGGAAGACGGTGGCGACCAAGGGGAGGGAATCGGCGGAACTGGCTTCGGGGCGGGCGATGCGTTCGGGGAAGACGCGGACTACGTGGCCCTGATTGGTGCGCGGATATTGATCGGCGAGGCGCTGGGTGATGACTTGAAGGGCGACTTCGGCTTGGCGCGAGGTTACCCCGGGTTTCAGTGTGCCGAGCACCAGGAGTTCAGTGTCGGCGCGATCGGTGAAGAGGTTGGTGCTGTTGGTGCCGATGCCGTTCATGCCGATCGGAGCGTAGACGTCCATTTCCACGATGGAGTAGGGACCGTGGAACTGCTTTTCGACGACGCCGATGATGGTGGCTTCGTAGCCGTCGTAGCTGACGCTGCGACCGATGACGCTGGGATCGCCCGCGAAGCGTTTTTGCCAATAGCTGTAACCGAGGACGAGTACATTGGCGGAACGGGGTCGATCGCCTTCGCCGGGGTTGATCAAGCGGCCTGCCGCGGGGTGAATGCCCAGCATCGTGAAGAAATTGCTTTGAACCTCGGCGGCGATGACGCGGTCGGCGCGGCCGCCGGTGCCTAGGCCTACGAGATCGAGGTCGTAGGCCGTCACGTCGGCGAAGACTGTGGATTGCTCCTTGTAATCGAGGAAATCCAGGTAGGAGACGCGGCTTGGGTCGGACTTGGCGGTGCTCTGGACGGCGATGACCGTCAGACGGTCGGCGTCTTTCACGGGAAGGGGGCGGAACAGGAAGGCGTTGGCGATGCTGAAGATGGCGGTGTTGGCGCCGATGCCTAGAGCCAGGGTGAGGATGGCAACGGTGGTGAAGGCGGGGGATTTGCGGAGCATGCGGAGGCTGAAGCGGATGTCTTGCCAGAGCGTTTGCATTGGTACTCCTTCGGAGCGAGTGCGCTGCGAGTCGATTCTGGCCTTGGGAATGGATGCTGGGCATAGATACGAGTTGGGGTGGATTTTTGTTTCCGGTGATTTTTGGTGAGGAGATGTGCGTAGACTCGACGCGTGAAAACTACGACCGAGTGAGCGAGTCGCTCTCTTTACTGGCCTTCGGAGCCGGCTGAAAGCCGGCGCTACCAGTGGCTAGGGGAGCTGGATTTGGGGCGTGTGGTAGAATGGTGAGTTTAAGAAGGAGTCGAAAATCGCATTGGGAATACCTGAAGAGCCACTCACACACGTTAGCGTATTTGATCCTGAAGATGAATATCGGCCGGAGCCTGAGCCGGAACCGGTGCCGCCTGCCTGGATGGATGGCGGGTTGCGGATTGGGATCCACACTTCCATTGCTGGTAGTCATCTGAACGCGCTGGAATCGGCGCATAAACTTGGTTGCAATGCTTTGCAGATTTTTTCGGCTAATCCGCGGATGTGGGCCGGCGGGCCTGGGGCTGCGCGGATTGCGGGAGTGGACGCTGCGGTATTTCGTGAGCGGCGGGAGGCTTTGGGGCTCGGGCCGCTGGTGATTCATGCGAATTATTTGATTAATTTGGCGGCGCCGCAGCCGATGTTGCGGACGCGATCGATTCAGGCGTTTCACGATGAGTTGGTGCGGGGGATGGCGTTGGGTGCGGATTTTGTGGTGGTGCATCCTGGAGCGTTTGGGGATTCGCGGGCGTCGCAGGGTGTGGCTATGGCGATTGATTCGATCAAGCAGGCGGCGAAGCGATTGCCGCCTAGTTCGATGCGGATTGTGGTGGAGAATACGGCGGGGATGGGGACGGCGATCGGATCGCGGTTGGAGGAAGTGGGCGAGATCGTTGCGGCGCTGGCTGGACTGGAAGTGGGGGCTTGTTTGGATACGGCGCATTTGTTTGCGGCGGGGTATGACATTCGGAGCGAGAGTGGGTTGGAGTCTACATTGGAATTGATTGAGAGCACGATCGGGTTAGAGAATGTGCCGGTGTTTCATGTGAATGATTCGAAGATTGCGTTGGGCGGGCGCGTGGATCGGCATGAGCATATTGGTGAGGGGAAGATTGGGGAAGCGGCGTTTCGAAGGATATTGACGCATCCGCGGTTGGGGGCGGCTTTGCCGGAGGGGCTGCCGGGCCGGGCGTTTTTGGCCGAGACGCCGATTGAGGATCCGGGGGATGATCGGAAGGATGTTGCGGCGCTTTGGGAATTGGCTGGGTTGGCGGAGTCGGCGCCCGCGGCGGAGAAGGGATATTCGATGTTGACGGTAGCGGGGAAGAAGAGGGCGGCGGAATTGACGAAGAAAGCGAAGAAAAAGGCGAAGCAATGAAGTAAAGAAATAATGAGGTAAGGAAAAAGCAAGAGATTCACCACAGAGTTCACAGAGGGCACGGAGTCGGAAGGGCAAGAGAGAAAGTCTACGGCTGGCGAGAGGGGACTTTGGGGCGTGGTTGACGAACGTTCACGGGATGCGGGGGCAAGCGTCGGGGGAGCTGGCAAGGATACCCTTCGATCCTCGGAGCAAGCTGGCGCTGCCGGCGCGGGTGGGGCGGCGGTCGAAGGCGCGAAGTACGACCCTTGGGTTATTGAGGCGAAGTGGCAGCGGCGGTGGGAAGAGGCGCGCGTTTTTGAGGCGGAGGCCGATCCTTCCAAGCCTAAATATTATGTGCTGGAGATGTTGCCCTATCCTTCGGGGACCATGCACATGGGGCATATGCGCAACTACGCCATTGGGGATGTGGTTGCGCGCGTAAAGCGAATGCGGGGATTTAATGTTTTGCATCCCATGGGTTGGGATGCGTTTGGTTTGCCGGCGGAAAACGCGGCGATTAAGAATCATACTCACCCTCGGACCTGGACTAACAACAATATTGCGGAGTTTCAGCGTACGCTTCGGCGTTTTGGGTTCAGCTATGACTGGCGGCGGGAGATTTCGACCTGCGAACCGGAGTATTACCGGTGGAACCAGTGGTTTTTTTTGCGGATGCTGGAGCGCGGGTTGGCTTACCGGAAGAAGAGCCGCGTGAACTGGTGTCCGAAGTGTTGCACGGTGTTGGCCAACGAGCAGGTGATCAACGGATATTGCTGGCGGCATGAGGATACGTTGGTCGAGGTGCGGGAGCTGGAGCAGTGGTTTCTGAAAACGACGGCTTACGCGGAGCAATTGATTGACGATTTGAAATTGCTTGAGGGGCAGTGGCCGGACCGCGTTATCACCATGCAGCGGAATTGGATCGGGAAATCGGTGGGGGCGCGGGTTCGGTTTGCGGTGGCGGATGTGGCGGGCGTGGAGCCGATTGAAGTGTTCACTACGCGGATCGATACGATTTATGGAGCTACGGCGGTTATTTTGGCGGCTGGGCATCCGCTGGTGGGGAAATTGTTGGAAGGATCGCCGGAGCGGGCGGCGGCTGAAGAGAAATTGAAATCGATGCGGTTGGCTTCGGTTAAGGCTGAGGATTTGGAGACTGCGGAAAAGGTTGGATTTTTTACCGGGCGATACGCGGTCAATCCATTTAGCGGGGAGAAGATTCCGATCTGGGTGGGGAACTTCGTGCTGATGGAATATGGCACCGGAGCGATTATGGCGGTGCCTGCGCACGATGCGCGGGACTTTGAGTTTTGCCGGAAGTACGGGTTGCCGGTGCGGGTGGTGGTGCAGCCTGCGGACGGTGAGGCGCTGTCGGGCGAGACGATGACGGCGGCTTTTGATGAACACGAGAATGGGACGCTGGTGAACTCTGGGCCGTACAACGGGCTGACGGTGGACGATGCAATTGCTGCGATGGCCGCGCACGCGACGGAGAAGGGATTTGGGCGGCGCGAGACTACTTACCGGTTGAAGGATTGGGGGATTTCGCGGCAGAGGTATTGGGGCACTCCGATTCCGGTAGTGTATTGCGAGAAGGATGGGATTGTAGCGGTGCCGGATGCGGAGTTGCCCGTGGTGTTGCCTGCGAATGTCGCTCTGACGGGGGAGGGTGGTTCGCCTTTGGCGGCTACGCCGGAGTTCGTG
>Ga0187855_10004344_pt1 | contig 10225 bp, 7 predicted proteins | sample June2016WEW_8_10_2_FD_132969 | JGI IMG/M metagenome (GOLD analysis project Ga0187855, IMG submission 132969) | Peatland microbial communities from SPRUCE experiment site at the Marcell Experimental Forest, Minnesota, USA - June2016WEW_8_10 | ecosystem: Environmental > Terrestrial > Soil >... | reverse complement strand
GCAAGAGCCCGTTCAATAGCGGGGTGATTGAGATGGAAGACCCTCGGCGCAAGATTGCGGCGATAGAGATAGAAGACCCTCGATGCAGTGGTCTCTCTGTCGTAATATTCAAAGACACAGCTATCGAGCTAGAGGATCCTCGGTGCCGGCATATCGGGATCGCAATCGAAGACCCTCGGTGCAGGAACCTGCACATGATGTGGTGATTGAAACTTCAAAAGAGAGACCACCTTGTTCGGCCATTCTATCTATTCAATCAAAGGCGACCAGCCAGTTGCGGCAGCCGCATCGAAGTTGTGAACCGTGCGCTCTCCGGCTCATTGTGCCTGGATCACCGCCCATCCGTTTTCAACTCGGATCTTGGATGCACCAGAAGCGCATTCTGAGCAATATTGCACAGTATGGAGAGAAGGCTCTTCCGTAACCTCCGACCAAAGAGGCATCCTCAACCAACTCCGCGCTCTAACCAGTTTTCTGCACCTTTCCAAAACCCCTGCGCAACTCTTCACACCCCCTCACTCTTGCCCTTCCAAAATGCCTCTGGAGCGGGTTCGCCGGAAGGCGGACCCATCTCTCGATTTGGCCTTCTCCGCCGGTTGGTTGTCGCGGTACCTTGGCCCCTGGGAACCTGTCCATTGCGTATCTGAATACATCAATGATTTTGATGACTTCAGGCTCACCGGCCAACCGGAGGCGACGTGAGCCAAATCATGTTGAGGAAGAGTAGGCGACAAGCCAGGCGCTACTCCAGTAGGGGACCGAAGGATCGAACGGCACCGTGCTGAACGGACGGGCCGTTCTCTCAAAGTGTAATTTGACGCGCGGAATTCGAGGCTCCCAAGAGCTTCGCCCGTTTGGCGGTTAGTGTTCGGCTCGGAGGGGGGTCGAGAAGTGTGGGCCGGGATGCGTTCTGCTCCGGCAAACGGTCTTGCAGAACCATCACCAGCAGCGATTTATGAACGCGGATGCGGTTTTTGTAGCTGATGTAGCCGAGCCTTCTAAAGCGATTCATGAAGAAGCTGACGCGCGACCGGGTGGTGCCGATCATATTTGCAAGGGTTTCCTGTGTTATCGGCGGAATCAGCGCCTCGGGGCCGGCCGCGCTGCCGTAATCAGCCATGATCAGAAGGATTCGCGCGAGGCGCCGTTCGCTGTTGTTGAATAGCTGATCGACAAGGTCCGCCTGGGTTCTGGTGCTACGGAGTGCGAGGAACTTAACGAACAGGTCTGAGAATGCATTTTCAGCATGGAGGACCCGGGTCAGTTCCTCGGAAGCGACCTTGAGCACCACACAGACGGTAATAGCCGTGGCGCTGGTGGTGCGGAGCTCGTTCGGCCCGGCCATGCACTCCTCACCGAAAAAGTCTCCCGGAGCGAGCAGCGTAACCGTGGCTTCTTTGCCGTCTTTGGAAACAATCGTGAGTTTAGCCCGGCCCATCCGAAGATAAAACAGACAGTCGGCACGGTCTCCCTGAGAGGAGAAGATCTGCTTCGCCTTGACGCGAACGATTGTTCTTCCCCGGCCCGCAGTCGCGAGGTATGTATCCGTATTGAAGGGTCTCGCGCGTTTTTGAGCCATACCCAAGCATTGCACCGGGAGCGGCGGGTGTCTGTGCTCTGTAGCTCAGTCGTTACATGGACCGGAAACGCAACGAGAGGCCGGAACTGGCCTGACGTGCGGCTCGACAAGCGCAGCATCGTCGCGGCTCGAATTGAGCCGTCGAATAGAGACTTCTGCGTTTATGCCGAAGCGGGTTCTAGACCGGCTGTGCGGATCACTGGCGGATGACCGGCAATTCGGACAGAACTCGAAAATTGGGGTCACGTACGGGTACGATTCTTAGTTGAGCCAACAGATCAAGTGGGGCAAGATAACTTCTCGAATCCGCCCTGAGAAGGACACCGGAGCGTAGCACCCATGACCTAAAGACGTGTTTCTACCCCAATCCTTCGGTGGCGAGTTCTGAGTCTCTGCGACTGTAAATGCGAAGGTTTCTGGGTTTCCGCGCGAATTACCAGCTATCCATCAGTTACTACTTGCATAACAACTCGGAATAGGCCGGTCTCGTTTGGAAAGATCAGCAGCTCCTGTCAGGGATCCAACGAGCGCCTCGGTTCATGGTAAGCACTGTGATCGCCGAGCGACAATTACGTTCAGCTTCCTCCGCGTTAGCCCCGCGTCAGGAAAATCGGTAGGCCCAGCTTACGATCGTAAATCGGCCGGTAGCGCTCTGTGCTGTACATGGTCGCGACTTCCACTTTGCGCGGACCGGGTCCTGGGTCGGGGATTGGTACCATCGCATAGCAGCCACTGTTGATCGCTGTCATCAGGCCAGCCATTCCCTCCTTCACGGCGTCCATGGCCATTCCGGCGAAGGTGATGGCCACCATGCGGTCGATGAAATCAGGACTGCCGGAGCGCAAATCGTATGTGAGGTCACTGACCACAGTTTCTTCGCCGGTGGCAGCCTTGATCTCGTCGCTCAGGTCTTCTGCCACGCTCATCTTCTTGCGGTGGCCGAAGGCATCGGCTGGGCCATGTTCTCTTACCGTATAGCCTTCCCATTCCGCGCCCTCGGAAAGAATCACCAGCGAATAGTTGCTCGGATTGTTGCGCTTGTCGTCGACCAGGATTTCGATCAGATGTTTCAAATTCACCTTGTACTCGGGGATGCAGCAGCGCAAGGATGTCACGTACGCGGTGTAGAGAGCCGTGTAGCCGGCGTCGCGTCCGAACACCCGGAAGATGCCGACTCGCTCGTGCGAGCCCACCGTCGTCCGCTGCCGTTCGATGGCGTCCATGGCTCGCGTGATGGCGGTTGAGAACCCTATGCAATACTCGGTGTTGCGAACGTCGTTATCCATGGTCTTCGGCACTGCGATCAGCCTCACGCCGTGCCGGCCAAGTTCGGCGGCATAACTAAGGGTGTCGTCGCCTCCGATCGCCACCACGTAATCAAGCCCCAGCATCTCGATGTTCTTCAGCACTGCAGGCGTCACGTCGAACAGCGTGCTGGTTACGCCGTCCTTGCTCGATTGCTTACTTGAGAACTGTTTCCCATTAAGTGCCGGCGGTAGCTTTTGCATCCTGGTGGGGTTGGTGCGCGAACTATGCAGATAGGTGCCGCCTGTGCGATCGATGGTGCGGGTGTTCTTGCGGTTGAGCGGCTGGATATACCGCGACCGGCTGGCCGGATCTTTTAGATCGACGTGCGTCAATCCTTCCCAGCCGCGTCGAATGCCAACGACTTCGCATCCGATTTCAGTTCCCCGGTAAACGACCGACTTAATGACCGAATTGAGGCCCGGGACGTCGCCGCCGCCCGTGAGAATGCCAATTCGCTTTGTGGGCATGGAAAGTACCCCTTTCCTTGCAGGAACCCCCTGTTCCAGCTCTGGGCACGGAGATTAGGCTGTCATTGGGCCGTTTCGCGAGACCCGACCTTCCTCTGCAGCCGAGGAGGCAAGCAATTTTGAGAGTTCTGGGAAGGGCTCCAAACCGAAGCGAAAGCCGGATGCGACGCGCAGCCCGGACCGCTGCTACTCGCCGTGGCTACGCGACCATTCCCACAATGCACGATCGAGGGTGCGCAGCGATGTGGGACCGGGGAGTCCGCTCTGCGGCTTGACGATGTTGCTGTCGGCCAGACGCATGCAAAAGGCCAGATACTCCTCATAGAAATGCACGTCATGCCGGGCGTATCCCACCGCTTCCAGAACATGGTAGTCCAGCACCGTGTACCGCTCAGGGTAGATCGTGGCCAGAATCGCCGATGCCACGCAGATATCTACGCCGTGAAGTTCGAGCAAAGCCTTGATGGCCGATTCAGTAGACGACTCGGGCGCGGCTGCGACGGCCAGGACGTGCCGGACCTGCTCATTGCTGTTGCCGATCAAGTATTGCGCCGCGCGCTCCGACTTCCAGCGCACGATCGCTTCCAAATTAGCCAGCGAATACTCGCCATTGCGAATCGCTTCCCCGGCTTCGAAAGCTGCCTTTTCAAGCTCATGCTCTTTCTCGCCGGACTTCTGCCAATACTGTTCTGCCAGCTGCTGGAGCTCCGACTCCGCGGGCTGAAGCTGAAAATAGGCAACCATTTCGACTTCCTTCCTTTCCTAAAAACGTGATCACAATAGGCCCGACGTGAAATCTTTGTCAACAACGCGAAATTAATGCCAAATGGTCCCAGTTTCTAGAATCGAACGTATGTGATGTGCATCACGAGGAGCCGAATTATCGAGGCCCACTACTTTGTCCATCGAGGTTTTCTCGAAAGTGACGATCAATTGCTCCTCAATGTCGGGCGGATTCACGCCATCCCCGGCGCGATTGTGCAGGGACGTTACGATGTGGCCTGTCCCATGGAGAGCGCCTGGGCTCTGCACCGTGCATGACCTGAGGCCGACCTGGTGATCACGCCGGACAGCGGCCATAGCGCGTTCGACAGCCACAAAACTATTCATCGTGTCAAATCAGCATTGAAATCAAGCGAGGAAATTCATGTCCCGCAAATTGTCTGCAGTTACGTCAACCGACCCAATCCGCCATGCAAGACCGATTGGTTCTTGCCCAGGAAACCTAACGGAGGGAGCCAGAGGTTTCGACCCCCGCACAATCCCATAACAAGAACTTGAAAAACTAAGTGCGCGGCTAAAGCCGCGATTAGATCCGCGCCTTAGAACCGGACCGATCATCCAACCAACTCCGGCCAATATCCTCAAAATCGCTCTCCACAAACCTACCCGCTGGGACCGTTCAGAAGCCCGACGCTCATTCACAGAATCGGCGCGAAATCGTCGAGGGGCTGATTGAGCATCAGAACTGTCAGATCGTCGTTCTGCGAAGTAGACCAATCGCCGCTGAAGAAGAAGCGGTCTTCCGTGGAGAGCGATCTTTGATTTGGGGATCGGGAGCGCTGATATCAGGGAAATGCTGTTCCCTGATACGTGGGTGATAATTCCCTGTTCGGAGCGGCTCAAGAATCAAGATTGCACGGTGGAAACTCACGCGTATTCAGCATCATAGAGAACTCTGTCGGCAGATTCTCGAGGCAAAACTCACGAATTTCCCTGTATTTTTCCCTGTTAGCAGGGAACTCGGTCTAGAGAACGGTTCGCTGGAGACTCTGTCCACCGCCATAGAGTCTTTAAAATCAGAGATTTATTGTAGACTATCCAGCCAATCTCGCGATTTCGGCCAAATATTAGGATCCCTGCGCAGGAAGGGTGCCGGAGAGAATTCTCTGTTTGCCCGAGTTGCCCGAAATTCTCATCAATTCTCCAAACGTGAATTTGGCGGATCCTTTTGATCTGACAGGGGTTTGGAGATAACAGCGTGCAAAACCCACCAATCAGTATTCTTGCTTGTGAACGCTGAGCCCCATTAATCAATGATTCCCATCTTTAACCGCGACAAAACTCGGCTGGTCTATATATGCGTCGGCCGTGATTTGAAAACCCGGAAACCCAGCTGCATCGGTAAATCCATTGCACGGCAGACCGTGCAATGCGTGCGCTCCAGAGCCATTCCAAAAACTTGCCAGAATCGTGCGCGGCAATCGCTGATTCTATGGCGCCGAAATTGGACGCTTCGCCGTTCCAGAACCAGGTGATTTTGGACGGGACGCTCTGCAACTCACCACCGAGGCGTCTCGGTAAAAATAGTGAGCCTGTTTTGTGGCGCGGGTGGCCTCGACGCTGGCTTCCGTGGAAATGGATTTCAGATAGAACTCGCCCTTGACAGCTCTCCAGCTGCAATCAAGACGCATCGGCGCAATTTTCCTGAAACAAGGAGCGTCTGTGTCGATCTGAAGCAAATCGGAGGCAAGGGAGTTTGCAACTTGTTGTCGGAGACGCTCCCTGTGGGATCAAGAATAGGGGTGATAGGTGGCCCACCTTGTCAGGGTTTCTCGCGAGCGAACGCGCCGCATCAAGAACTGCATCGCACCAATTCAGTTCCGCTCTTCCCGGATTAATTCTGTGCTGCGCCAGGGCCTGCGTGAGCTGAAGGATGCGGGCTGCTGCTTTCTTACATGTTAGGGGTTGGGCCGGCAGAGCCCAGACCGGCTGGAATGGGACTGCCCCCTTCCGTTCCAGCACAGGGGATTTATTACAGACGGGAATCGAATTTTCGCGTAGGCTGTGAATCTTGCTGATGTACGAGGAGTATGCTTCGCCACTCTTCACGGCGGGAAGGACGACTATGAAAACATTGCCAGAAACGATGTCAAAAGAGCAGTTCGACCAGCTTTTCGCGAAAGTGAGCAACTGGGGTGTATGGGGACCCGAGGATGAGCGGGGAACGCTGAACTACATAACGCCGCAAACGATTCACCGGGCTGCATCGCTGGTGACGATCGGGCAGTCGGTATCGATGGCGATACCGATTAACAAAGTCGCGGGGCCGGATAATCCGCGGCCGGTCGCGCACTACATGTCGATGCTCTTTGAGGTCGACAAGAGCTTCGGGGAGCCGGGGTTTTCCCTCGACTTTTTCGGCAGCGAGATTCACGGTGACTGCCACACGCATATCGACGCACTTTGTCACATTGCCTACGAGGGAAAGCTGTATAACGGCAGGCCGGCTTCGATGGTGACGTCGCGAGGGCCAAAGGGCATGGACGTTACGACGTATGCCAACGGGATCATTGGGCGAGGAGTGCTTCTGGATATTCCACGCTTTCGCGGCGTCAAGTGGCTTGAGCCCGGCGAGGCCGTTACACGAAAAGAACTGGAGGAGTGTGAGCGGGCACAGGGCGTCACGCTGGGAGAGGGAGACATCTTCGTTTTCAGGACCGGACACCACCGGCGCCGACTTGAGCTCGGACCCTGGAACAATGGATACGACGGCGAAGGGAAGGCCGGCCTGCACTGCGATACGATGCCCCTGTTGCACGAGCGGAAGGTGGCGGCTTTCTTTCCGGATGGAGATGGCGAAACGGTGCCCAGTAATGTCGAAGGCGTCGCCTATCCGATTCATGCCCTGCAGATCGGCGCCATGGGCATGATCTGCGCCGACAGCCTGAACCTTGAGGACGTCTCCGCGATCTGCAGCGAGGAGCGTCGCTGGGAGTTTATGGTGGTTGCGGCGCCGCTGCGTCTTCCCGGCGGGACAGGCTCGTTGTTCAATCCGCTGGCGATTTTCTGAGTGCTGACCCGAAAATTAGCTCAATAAACTCCATCTCAGGAAGAACAGCTATGAATTTATACGCCAGGCTTCTTTCTTCCGTCGCTCGCTATGACATGCAGGGCCTGAAATCTGCAGGATTCAAAAGAAAGATCCCGCAGATGATTGTCATGTTTGCGATGGCTCCTGGTGCCTGCGCTCTGCAAGCCCAAACCGGCCAGCCGTGGTTGATCGGCCCTTTCATGCGACCGGCGAATCTGCAACCTGTCATAGCGCCGCGACCTGAGTCCACATTTCAGGACCCCGTGCTCAACGCCCCAGTGCATTGGGAAGGTCTGCACACCTTCAATCCGGCAGCTATTGCGCGGAATGGCAAAGTCTACTTGCTCTATCGCGCCGAAGACGATTCCGGGACCATGGAGATTGGCGGTCACACTTCGCGGCTGGGTCTTGCCGAGAGTGTCGATGGACTCCACTTTACACGGCGCGCTGAACCGGTGTTCTTTCCAGCGAAGGACAGCGAAGAGTCGCGCGAATGGCCGGGGGGCGTCGAGGATCCGCGCATTGTGGAGCGGGAAGACGGCACCTATGTGCTGACCTATTCGCAATGGAATCGCGAGACATTTTCCGCGGGGATCGCCTCTTCGAACGATCTGGTGCATTGGACAAAGCACGGGCCCGCATTTCTTGCGGCCGAAGGCGGAAGGTTTGCGCAGCTCAAGTACAAATCGGCGGCGATCGTGACCAGGTTTGACTCGGCGAAAGGCCGATTAATCGCGGCAAAGATCGATGACAAATACTGGATGTACTGGGGCGAAGGCGCTATTCACCTGGCGACCTCAACCGACCTGATTCAATGGACGCCTGTCGAGGATGCGCAAGGCGTTCCCCTCGTGTTGTTGGGTCCGCGCCGTGGCCGCTTCGACAGCATGTTTCCTGAGGCTGGGCCGCCGCCGGTTCTCACCGGTGCGGGAATCGTTGTGATTTATAACGGCCGGAATGCGCGCTCCGACAGCCCTAAGGGAGGCGGCGATCCCGATTTAGGCCCCGAGGCGTACGCGGCCGGCGAGGCGCTTTTTGACGCCAAGAATCCCGCGCACCTGCTTGCCCAAACCGAGCATCCGGTGCTCAAGCCGGAGATGCCGTACGAAAAGACCGGACAATATGTGGCCGGAACCACTTTTTCGGAGGGGCTGGTCCGCTTCCACGATCGATGGTTTCTGTATTACGGCTGCGGCGACTCGCTGGTCGCGGTTGTGACTTCGCCGAGCGACTAGCTCTCCCGCTGCAAGAGAACGGCCCAATCGTTTGCATCCGGTGGAGCTGGCGATGTCCACGACTGCCCGTCGACCGATGGAAGGTCGACCTTTTCTCCCGTCACCGCGCTGAACCAGAACGCGCGGTAGCGGCCGGGTTCGAGTTGCACGGTCACCTTTCCGCCCTTGGGCAGATAGATCGCATACGTCTTGCCGGGATCGGCGAGACAGTAGTTGCCGTTGTTCACGAGCTCATCGTGGGGGTTTGCCTTCCACCACTCAAACCCGGTGAAGAAGTCGACCATGTGCCCATAGCCGAGAAACATCGTCATGGTGTCGTCGCCTCGGCCGTTGAACCACCCGCCGCCCATGTCGGCGCCAACATTCGTTCCCCGCCGCACGGTCTCTCCACTGGTCTGGTAGGCGCCCGCCATCACGATGTCCCAAGCTGTGCGGCGCAGTGCGTCCGCGGAATCGGAGCCGGGGGCGGCCCAGTGCGGGTAATGATCTTCGTAGCCGTATTCCTCATTGGTTTGGGGGATAATGCGTCCGGTCTGCTCCTGGAGATGGCGTGACTCCAGCATGAGAGCGTGCTGGTTGCGGGACCATTCCTGATAGGACGTGAACCCGAACCAGGATGAGGCACGGTCCTGATGATCGTTGCTGGCTGCTGGATGGCTGGTCTCGAGATGCTTGTAAGGATCCTCCTGCTGGATCAACATGCCCGTGTCGTGGGTCCACTTTTCGTCACGGTAGAAATCGAGATCGTCTCCGAGATCCCAGGTAATGTTTGAGAAAGCGCCAAAGCGGTCGATCGCGTAACGAATGAAGCGGCGTTCATCTTCACTTCCGGCATCTGGATGCATCTTGCTGTCGCCCATATCGAGGACAACCGAGATGATCATGTCTCGCTCACGAGCGAACTTCAGCATGCGGTCCCACCGCTGCCAGTAGGTCAGGTTGTACCGCGTGTAATCGAATCCGGGGTGGAGGGGATCGTCTGCCGCCTGGGCGGGCCATGCGGCAGTGTAGACGGTGAAGTTGGGACCGGTCATGACGGGCTCGCCGAAGAATGTCGAATCCTCACGTCCGGCGATGGTCACGCGCATGCGGTTTACCTTCAGCCGGTGCAAGCGGTCGACGCTGAACTGAATGACGTGATCGTCACGCCAGCCGACAAGCCAGTAGGCAGTGGTGCCGTTGAAGAAATAGTGCTCGTTGGTGCCCTGCCAGATAAAGTGCCACGGATATTGCGGATCGACTCCGAGGGTGCCGCGGCGATGGGCTTCGACGGCCTGGAATTCGCCGCTGGCGGACTGGGTAAAGTCGCCTTGTTTGTACGTAACTGAGTATTTGTAGCTTCCGGCAAGGGGAGGCATGAAGCGGATGCGGAATATGCTTCCGTCGGTGGCATCGCAAAAGCCCTCGACGCTCCAGCGATGGCCGTCGGCACTTTCAAGAGTGCCCGTGAGCGAGGCGTCGGTGAAGCAGTTGCGGACATCGGGCGAGCTGACGGTGGCAGCGATTTCGTTGAAGTCGTAGCGGTCAATCTGAGCGGTGGGTTGGGAGAACGTGACGCCGCCAGGGCTTGCCCAGAGCGAGGTGGGTGCGAGAGATGCGAGGATCATCAGAGTGGTGCTAACGGTACGTTGCATGGGTTTCCCATTTCTTGAGGCGCTAGACGGCGGTCAGGCCGCCATCGCACATGTAGAGGCCGCCGGTGCAATAAGACGACTCGTCAGACGCCAGAAAGACGGCGATACCCTCGATATCGCTGGGCGTACCGAGGCGGCCGACGGGCACGTCCTCACGATATTGCTCGCGAACCGCAGCGTCAGCGAGG
>Ga0187855_10004341_pt1 | contig 10231 bp, 6 predicted proteins | sample June2016WEW_8_10_2_FD_132969 | JGI IMG/M metagenome (GOLD analysis project Ga0187855, IMG submission 132969) | Peatland microbial communities from SPRUCE experiment site at the Marcell Experimental Forest, Minnesota, USA - June2016WEW_8_10 | ecosystem: Environmental > Terrestrial > Soil >... | reverse complement strand
CGAACTACGCGCTCTCGCACGCGGCTTTGGCGCAGGCTTGGTCCCAGCTCGGCTACGACAAGAAAGCCGAAGCAGAGGCTAAACAGGCGTTCGATCTTTCCGCCAATCTGACGCGCGAGCAGCATCTTTCCGTCGAGGGGCGCTATCGCGAGTTTGCTCACGACTTCCCCTCCGCCATAGAAATCTATCGCACATTGAGAAATTTCTTTCCCGACAATCTTGATTACGCGCTGCGCCTGGCGTCATCGCAAAGGAAGGCCGGCCATCCCAAGGACTCACTGGAAACCATTGCGCAGATGCGAACCTTGCCCAAACCGCTAAGCGACGATGCCCGCATTGACCTGGAAGAGGCTTCGGCCCAAAGCGCCGCGGGCAATTTCAGCGCACTCCAACAAGCGGCGGCCACAGCGGCCGCGAAAGCGAAGGCACAAGGCTCGCGCATGCTTCAGGTGCAGGCAGCCGATGCTGAAGCGTTCGCATGGGACCGGCTGGGCGATCTGAATAAGGCGGTGCAGAGGAGCCTCGAAAGCCGCGATCTCGCCGCCAACGCCGGTAACCCCCATCTGCTGGGGCACGCATTAAGAACGTACGGAATCGTTTTGTACGATAAAGGCGACTTCGCGGGCGCACAGAGCGCGTACGAACAGGCCTTAAGCATATTCCAAAAAATCGGAGATGGTCAGATCGGTTGGACTGCCGTCAGCCTGGGAAATGTTTACTACGACCAGGGAAAACTGGAGGAAGCCAGACGCTACTATGAACAGGCCCTGCGGATTGATCAGGAGACCGGCGCAAACCCTGCCAATATTGGAAGCGACATGGGAAGTATTGCCAACGTTCTGGACAACCTGGGCGATCTAATGGGCGCGACCCGCATGCAGGAACAGTCTTTGCAGGGCTTCCGCGATGGCGGCGACCAGCGCGGCGAGAGTTCCACGCTCGGTAATCTGGCCGGTATTCTGGTGGAGCGAGGTGATTTGAGCCAGGCGATGGCGGACTACGAAGAGTCAGCGGTCATCACAGAGAAAATCGGATACAAGGAAGGCCGCGCTTTCGACTTGGATGGCATGGCCCAAATCTTCCTTATTCGGGATCAAGTCTCACAGGCGCGTGATCAAGAGGAGCAGGCCCTAAAGATCCAGAAAGAACTCGGCGACTCAGTCGCGATTGCCCGGAACCAAATTGCGCTCGCCACCATCGCAATCGAGGAAGGCAAGCTGGCAGAAGCCGAGGCGCTGATTCGCGCGGCGGCCCCGCAGTTTGATCAGCACACGATGGCTACCGGCGCAAGCCAATCCGCTGCTCTGCTCGCGCGAGTTTTGCTGGCGCAGTCGAAAATCGGAGACGCGCAGGTTGCCGCGGCCAATGCCCTGGCCCTGGCCCAAGGTACTAGTGACCGCTCGACCCATCTTTTGGCGACTCTGGCTGCTGCCGAAGTGAACGCGCGCACCGGCAACGAGCCTGCGGCGATAAAGGCGCTGCAATCCGTTCTCAGCGAATCTCTCCGAGATGGCTACAAGGAGTTCGAATTCGAGGCACGGCTGGATCTTGGCCGACTGGAGCTTCGTTCTTCGAGGGCTTTAGGCCGACAACGCCTGGAGAAACTTAGGGAAACCGCGGGCCAGAAGGATTTTCGTCTCATCACTCGCAAAGCCCAGGAGGAACTTGATCGCTAAACTGCGCCCAAGACAGGGCGGCAAGCGCTAAGTGTTCCGCATAGTCGTCACCGTTTCGGCCCAAATCGAAGGCCCCGATCTCACGAGCGGGGCTTTCTTGCTCGGACGATCCAGGGGGGCCGCTTCTATGTTGTTTCTGTCATTAGCAGCAGTTTGCAGCCGCAACACCGCGAGTACGTATCGCGGAACCAGATCTACGACCCGTGACGGAAAGGTTCACGCAACCGCGACGGGCGATATGCAGGGGTTTGTTGCCAGCGCGGATTCCTCCCATGTAAGGCCAACCGGAAGTTACGTTCGTCGCGGCCTTCCGGCGTTGTCTAGAAGTCGGCTTGTGGGACGATTAGGGAAGACGACAGAGTGCTCCCTGATTCAGGTCCCGTTTAGAATCTAGGGCTCAGCCGCCGAAGCTGCCCAAAATCCCCTTCGCAGCGAGCTTGGCAAATACCTGAATCTACGAGATCACCGGAATGGTGTCTTGGCTGCCCGAAAACAGATGTTTATGGGCCTCTTTTGAACGACTGACGGCCGATCAGTGCACGGTGTTCCCAGAACCCTATAACATCGAGCTATTTCGGAGCATGCGTGACGACGGTGTGCCTGATTGTTGGACTCGGCTCCAAAATCCGTTTTGATTTCAATCTCGTTGGCTGCCCGTGAACGTAAGGAATCGGTCCAGTTGGTTTAGTTGTCGTCCTAGTCGGTAAAAAATCTAGGCTAAAACTGACTACGAGCGTCGTCGCAAAACCTCCTATTTGCCATGATGCGAAGGTTATAGGCAAAAGCGTAGACATGTTTATCGCTCTGAACGTGTTCAGCAGGCTGTAACCGTGAGTTCGAACAATGACTACGGCCTCCTGATTGCTCTCGTCACATATGTTATTCCGTCAGCCTTCCCACTTCGATCGGCCATAAAGCGCTCTAATAACCGGCAATAAGTCATGGTACAAATCCTGCTTGTGAATGAGAGCATCGACGGCCATCAAAGGATCGTTCGCGTGCGAGGGAAAGACGCCTTGGGAGAGTCCTACAACCTTTACGGCTGCAGCCCTACAGAGAATTATGGCCGGAATAACCAGATTGACTAAAGGTATATCAAGATCCACAAGCACGAGATCCGGTTGGTGATTGACCACTAACTCGATCGTCTCTTCAAAGTTGGCGGCCCGGCCAATCAAATCGACGACGCTACGCAACTCAAGCAGCGCCAATATAGTGTCCATACATTCGACCGAGCCGTCCGCCAGTATTACCCTCAACCGGCAGTCTTTTCTCGTGTAGGCAAAACTGCCGAGTGCATCGACTTGATCTGTTGCGCCCTTCATATGCCTCCGTCCTTATTGCTCTTTGCGACCTTAACGTAAGTGTGATCGCCCGTCAGTAAAGTATTTGCAAGCTGTGAGTAAAGATTTGTCACACTCCTTCTCCCAGACCGAGCGAGACGCAGTCATCGCGAAAACCAAGCGAAGGTTTCAAAGTCAATTTTTTACCCATGCGAACCGAATATGCACTCCGACCCTCGATCGACAAATACTTAACTAAACTTAAAACGAGTCTTTACGCATAAGAGTGTTTAGTTCACGTCTCTGAGATGTAGGAAGTTCGGATCGCGAGATCGTCTACAAAAGGAGATTCTGTGAACAGATATGTGCTGGTTGTTCTGGCGAGTTTATTCATCGTTGCCGGGGCCCGAGCCCAATCGGTGGGATTCGAAGGGAATATCCCGTTCGATTTCGTTGTCGGCAACACGACATTGCGTGCGGGCCAATACACGATAACTCCAATCCCAATGAATGGGTCGACACTCCTCTTGCGGAGATCAGACTCAACGCAAGCAATTTTCATTACTCCCTGTTTGTGTGCCTCGGGAAACGATAGCCATGAAACCAAGCTTGTGTTTCATGTATATGGTAACCATTATTTCTTGTGGCAGATTTGGAGACAGGGTTATGACGTCGGCAGCCAATTACCGGAAAGTCGGCGCGAGATGGAAATAGCGCACCTCGGGCACCCACTAAAACAGGAGATCGTGGCTAGCCTCGCGAGGCCGCGATAAAAATGTTACCGGGAACGACGACTGGGGCGGTCAGGACACGGCGGCGCGATGTTTAAGAATGGCGCGCAATCCGTGAGACCGCAGGCTCTATTCTAGGAATGCCGCCCTGCCTCGATTCGAGTATGAAAAATCTTTCGTGCTTGACGCACGAGTAAGAAATCGAAGTTGCTGCAGCGAGAATGGACAGCGGTGCGACCATTGATTCGAACGCTGCCGCTCGAATCAGTTGGCTGTATGGTCTACAGTTTGCTTACCGATTGACTAGAAAAAACTACTGGCAGGGTGAATTGTACTTCAAGCCCCCCGCCCGGTACATTTACCGCTCTGACCTCTCCGCCGTGAAGGACTACAGCCTGTTTGGCAATGGCCAGGCCCAGCCCCACCCCTCCAGTCTTGCGTTCGCGGGAATCGTCGAGACGGTAAAACGGTCGGAATAGGTCTTCCAGAGATATCGAAGGGACGCCGGGACCATGATCTCGCACTTTGATCTGAGCCACGCTCCCCTCATGTGCCGTTCGAATCGATAATAAGACGTCAATATCGCTTCCTATTGCGGTGTACCGAATGGCATTGCGAATCACATTCTCGAACGCGCTTCGAAGCATCTCAGCATTGCCGTAGACCTGGCAGGGTTCCACTTCTCGCAAAACGACTCGCCGCTGTAGGTTTCGGGCTTCGTAATCGGCATCGGTTACGACCTCACGAAGGAGATCCTGCAATGGCAAGTCCGCTTTTTCAACGATCTGACCTTCAGCCTCAAATCGCGAAAGCACGAGAAGCTTGCCGATCATTACATTCAATCGGTCCGTTTCCCGTTCTAGACGTTCAATCGCGGTTGCGACTCCAGGATGGTCGACCTTACGTATCAGCTCCAACGCCAAGTTCATCCGCGTCAGCGGTGAACGCAGTTCATGAGAAACGTCACTGATCAGACGTTTCTGCGCATGGACTAGGGACTCCAACTGCGCAGCCATTCGGTCGAAGTCGCCAACCAAGTGGCCGATCTCATCTCCCCGCTTATCGGTAGGCTTCCCGGCTCGCGCCGCAAGATTCCCTTTAGAGATTTGTTGAGCAGCTACCCGCAAACGGCTAATTGGTGCTGTCAGATAACGAGCCAGCATAAAACAGACGATACCTGAGATTAAAATTCCTAGAGCGAGATCGCGCAGAAGATGCGCAACTGAGCGTTCGGGACCGGGAATGCCACGCGGCAGAATCACAGCAACTGCATATCCATCTCTTACACTTCTCACTATCGGTTCGGCCATTATCACCCCAGGACTCCCGTCCAGATATTCCGGCTTTCCATTTTGCAGCACACGTTTCAGCAGAACCATCTGTTCCCTAGGGATGGGTTTGGTCGAAAGTTCGTTTCCGCGGAAATCGACGATAAACATCTGTATCCCGGAAGAGAGCTGAAGATCTGACAAATAGGCATCGAGCGCCGCAGTTCCAGATCGTTCGTACGTTTGCACTGCGTTTCGTTCGCAAAACGCAACCACGCCTGTTGCGGCGTACAGACCGGGGGGTTGCCCTCGGAACGTTCCATACAAAATCGCGACCATTGAAAAGAAGAGAGCCTGAACGATCCAGAACGAAACGAAGATCTTCCAGACAAGGGTCCGCATCAGTTCTTCCTACCAGCCGTTACATCCGAGTACACGTATCCGACGCTGCGAATGGCCCTGATGCGCTCCTCCCCCGAGGGCATTTCTCCAAGTTTCTGTCGCAACTTGCTCACATGAACGTCGACACTGCGGTCAAAAGGCGCCAAGTTCCGCCCTAGCACCAACTTCGCCATCTGCTCGCGGGTCACGACCTGACCTGCCGAACGCAGCAGCAACTCGAGAAGATTGAATTCCACTGCCGTTAACGTCACTGGTCGCTTGCGACAACGAACAATACGTTTCGCAAAATCCATTTCAACGTCCCCGTACACTAGGGGAGCAAGTCTTGGAACAGGCCGGCCGGTTCCGAGATCAGAGAGCGGCCGTCGCAAAATCGCGCGAATTCTGGCAAGAAGCTCGCGGGGGCTAAACGGCTTGGGCACGTAATCGTCGGCCCCTACTTCCAACCCGACCACTCGGTCCAGTTCCTCATCCCGCGCAGTCAGCAGCACGACACGTGCATTGGATTCAGATCGGAGGCGCCGCAGTAGTTCCAAACCATTCATTCCAGGCAGCATCACATCGAGCACGATCAGCGAATGCTCACCCGACAAAGCCCTCTTGAGACCGACATTTCCTTCATGCGCAACCTCAGCTTTCAGCCCTTCAGATTCCAGATACTCAGCGAGCATCGCGCACATCTCGACATCGTCGTCAATAACTAAAATTCGGTCCATCACCCTGATCACCCGTTCGGCAATACCCATTATCACTCCAGTTCTCCGATGACACACAAATGTTTGTGAATCCCAGAATGAAGGCAAACGAGCGGGCGTCTATTCTTGCAGTCGAAAAGCCGCCGGTCGATGGGGGAGAGCCTTTCCCGGCGGCCCTTTCGCGAGCTAATCGCAAATACCCTCACTTTGGCCGCCAAAGTGTGGTATCTGCCCGCTCGACATCACTTCTCATGTTTACACTCTGAGTGCTGCGCTGTGCAGTAAAGACTGTGAAAAGAAAGTGTAAAGTCCAGTCCTACCCCTAGCTTGTGGTTCATTCGTCGCTCTGGCTTTGAGCAACAGAGTCCTAGTGCCCGTCTCCGTCTTAAACTTCGCGGACTACTTCGGATCGTCAAGTGCGCTCGGAGTGATTCGACCCGTGCCCCCACAGTTGGGGCACTCGAATCGGACAAATGCCACGCTTTCGGCTTCACCTCGGAGGTCTACCCTTTGCGTAACAAATCCCACTCCCCCACAGGTCGGGCATTCCTCAGCATACCTCAGCATCTACCAACTTTGCCTCCAAAATCGTCTTAAAGATCACACTGCAACGTTGACCGCAGAAAGGTAAAGATCGTGAAAACATTTTGTAAAGATTTTCATGAATATCTGATTGGAAGCCGGCCCATCGCGATCCTAAATCGGTTGGAGAGGAGTTCATGGTGCAAGAGTCGATCACAAAAGCCGTTCTTACCCATCGAGCGTTCACCTGGTTCATTCGACAGGCGCTCGCACTACGGAGGATTCGCAATGTGGGACTGCTTGCCCGACTTCAGACGCACCGGATCAAAACCGGCGACACAACTCTTAAAATGGATTCTGACAGCTGGCGCGATATTTGCAGCTACAGTCCCGATAACCCGAGCACACGCCGAGAAGGACAAGGCGGAATATAAAGAGGGTAAGGAGCAGGAGGCGCGACAAAACTATGAGGCCGCCTACGAGGACTACTTGCGTGCATACCAGGCCGAGCCCGCAAGTCTCCAATATCGCGCTGCAGTTACGCGAACTCGATTTCTGGCAGCCGCGGCAAAAGTTCATCGAGGAGTATTTTTACGCCAAACGGGGAACCTGGAGGAGTCGCTGACGCTCTTAGAAGCTGCCGCCCAGATCGATCCTTCTAGCGCCATCGCTACCCAGGAGTTGGAAAGCACTCGCAGCATGATTCAACATAATATCTCGCAGGCAAAGCATAAAGAATCGACAAGCGATGCGTCACTTAGTCCGGAGCTCTTAGATGCTCAGGGTCCCGTGAAGCTGAGGTCCGTTGCCAATCCACCGATTACGCTAAGACTCTCGGAAGAAACCAATGTGGTTTATGACACAGTCGGAAAGCTGGCGGGTCTGAATGTGCTATTCGATCCTGACTACGTGCCGCACCGAATAACTATTGACTTGAACGGCGTAACTCTGGAGGAAGCTCTTGGTCTCGTCGCCGCAGAGTCCAAAACCTTCTGGCGGCCCATGACGCCGAATACGATTTTTGTTGCTACAGACAATCCTGCTAAGCGTAAAGAATTGGAACAAAATGTCATCAAGACATTCTATTTATCCAACCTTACGGCTCCGACCGAACTGCAGGACGTTGTGAATGCCCTGCGGTCGGTGCTCGATGTGAGTCGAGTTCAGCAGCTCGTAACTCAGGAGGCAATAGTAATTCGTGGTACCCCGGATCAGATTTTACTTGCGGAAAAGATGGTGAATGATTTCGATCAGGCTGCCCCTGAGGTGGTCGTGGACCTGGCGATCATGCAAGTAAGCCGCGACAACTTGCGCACCCTGGGCATAAGTCCTCCGACTAGCGCCACAGTGCAACTGCAAAGCAATACAAGCAGCACGTCTTCAAGCAGCAGTTCAAGCTCGAGCAGTTCGAGCACTAGCTCAACCAACTCCATCAACCTCAACACTCTAGCCAATTTGAACGCAACTGATTTCACGGCTAGCATTTCGAGTGCCAATGCCAGCGCTTTAATGAGTGACAGTCACACCAAGATTCTTCAAAGTCCTCAACTTCGGTCTCTGAACGGACAGAAGGCATCCCTCAAGATCGGCGAACGTGTACCGATTGCTACGGGATCTACTCAGTCAGGCATCAGCGGTGTGTCTCTAAACGGCTTGGCGAGCACCCAATTTCAATACCTGGATGTTGGGGTCAACCTCGACGTCACTCCCTACATTCACCCCGATCGGGATATTACGCTAAAGATCGTGCTTGAAGTTTCGTCAGTGACCTCTTACGTCTCCATTGGTGGCATCAGTGAGCCTGTGATTGGTCAAAGGAAGGTTGAGCATGAGATCCGCCTCAAGGACGGCGAAGTTAATCTTCTCGGAGGAATGTTGGACCATGAAGACACGATGTCGTTGAGCGGGATTCCGGGGCTTGCGCAGATCCCTATCTTGAAATACCTCTTTTCGCAAAAAAGCACGGAGGTCAAGGACGAAGAAACCGTTTTTGCGCTGGTTCCACACATCGTGCGCCGGAAACAGTTGAATGAATTCAACCGACAAACCTTGGATGTTGGTACCGCAAATTCCATTCGATTGAGGCACGCACCGACCGAGACCGCCGAGGTAGATAGTCAAGCATCTTCCGACAAGACGACCCTAGCCGTCAAATCTCTTGGAGAGGCAAGTGCGGTTTTGGAGCTAAATCCAACGACAATCTTCGTAGCGAAAGGAGGAACCTTTGTGCTTGACGTTGTCTTAACGGGGGCACGAAACGTGCATTCAGTTCCGCTTCAAGTGTCTTACGACAAAGCGGGATTGGAAGTTATCAATGTTTCCAATGGCGACTTTTTGTCTCAAGGCGAGCAAATCGTAGCATTGGTGCGTCGCGACGACCCTGCTGGCGGCATCACCCAAATCAGAGCTTCTCGTCCCACGGGATCGGACGGGGCATCGGGCCACGGAGTGGTCACAACTCTAACGTTCCAGGCCAAGACCGCGGGACGATTTGCAGTGAAAATCACGAACGGGGCCATCATTCAACCTGACCAAACAATGACTGTTCTCGCAGATTCAGAGATTCCCGTAACCGTGCAGTAATGCCACTCCGTTCTGGCGGAAACAGTAACCGCGAAATAGAGGGGTGTAAGAGATTGGAAGATCCGAGCATCCGCTTGCGACTAACATCGGACATGGCACCCGGGGTTCACAAAAGGGATGATAGGTCGTGGTCCTCACTTTTAACATTCTGCTACCCCTCGCTTTGTCTAACTCCCCACCATGGTTACGTAGAGTCTGACCAGGGAGTTCGTGATCGCTGAACTCCAACAATATGAGAATCGACGCCCGCAAGTATCCTCAACTTCTCAAGGAGGTCGTCTAGCGTTGTACCCGGACCAAGAGAGGCATCCACGAACACTAACGCCTCCTTTGGAATGCTAATGCGACCGGAGAGAAGTACGACGGGAACATCAGGCTTCAGGACTTTTATTTTCTCAGCAAGCTGTCCCCCCGACATTAACGGCATTTGATAATCGATAAGGGCTACATCAAATGAAATGTTCCTGCACATGCCCAGCGCTTCAATACCGCTGTCTGCAGTGACCACGTCGAACCCACTATCTTCGAGAACACTAGTCAAGAGTCTTCTAGACCCAGGATTGTCATCCACATAAAACACTACCGCCGGTTCATTGCGCATCGCTTTTTGACCTCGTCATTCTAACGGGACATTCTGGTCCATCGCTCCCGTGTCCGTCGGTACGCGAACTATTCGTTCGCTTACACAATAGATTGTTAAGACTCAAGCACGGCTTGGTAAAGTTCTGCACGCAGTGCAACACAATATTCTGCAGGGTCGACACTTTTGGCGACCCGGATAGCAGACAAAGTAGCGACAGCCATTCGTTCTAAGACGGCCCTATCGGATCGCGCGAGCTAGAGATTCGATGTATCCACGCTCATAGCCGGCCGTGAACGAGGCGCGATCCTGATCTGTGGACCAGCGGCCAACTGCAATACGTAGAGGTTGACCATTTTCGGCGGCGAGTTTGCCTAGGTACATTCCATCTTGGAAGGCACCGTTGCTCGCCAGCCGCGAGTCTGCGCTTGCGTCTGGATTCGTCGCGCGTTTGCGATTGGCGAGCATCGCGGTTGTACCCATTGAAACGG
>Ga0187855_10004340_pt1 | contig 10232 bp, 7 predicted proteins | sample June2016WEW_8_10_2_FD_132969 | JGI IMG/M metagenome (GOLD analysis project Ga0187855, IMG submission 132969) | Peatland microbial communities from SPRUCE experiment site at the Marcell Experimental Forest, Minnesota, USA - June2016WEW_8_10 | ecosystem: Environmental > Terrestrial > Soil >... | reverse complement strand
GCGCCCTTCAGCGGCGGCGCCTTGTCCTTCAGAGCCGCCTTGATCAGGCCTTTGGATCGGGACGGCTTGGCCGCAGGCGACTCGGCTCCCGCCGCGCCGGCTCCAGCCGCCGCACCGGGCGCAGCGCTGCTCTTCGCCTTGGAAGCGCCCGCCTTCGCGCCCCCCTTGTTCTTGCGGCCCCACTTCCCGAAAGTGCGCGCCGGCGCGGCCGCCAGCATGGACTGGCACTCAGGCAGCGTCAGGGTCTTCGGATCGCGATCCTTGGGGATCTTGGCATTGCGGGTCTTGTCGGTGATGTAGGGACCAAAGCGTCCGTTCAGCACCTGAATCCCGGCGTCCGGAAAATCCAGGATCAGACGATTCGCGTCGGCGATCTGTTTCTCGCGGATCACCTCGAGGGCGCGCTCCAGCGTCACGGTGTAGGGATCGTCGAGCTTGAGCGAGACGTACTTCGAGCCGTACTTGACGTATGGGCCGAAACGCCCGGTGTTGGCGACGATCTCCTCGCCCTCGGCGGTCGCGCCGAGCTTGCGCGGGAGCTGGAACAACACCAGCGCCTCCGCGTGAGTGATGTTGTCCATCTTCTGTCCGGGCCGCAGGCCCGCGAAGCGCGGTTTCTCCTCGTCGTCCTTGGTACCGATCTGCACGAAGGGACCGAAGCGGCCCATGCGCACGCTCATCGGCTTGCCGCTCTCGGGATGCGTGCCGAGATCGCGCGCCTGCGCCACTTCCTCGCGGCTCACCGATTTTTCGGTGTGGGTGACGAGCTTGATGAAAGGTTTCCAGAACTTGTCGAGCAGCGGCACCCATTCCATTTCGCCGGTCGCAACCGCGTCGAGCGAGTCCTCCATCCGCGCCGTGAAGTCGTAGTCGACGTACGTGGTGAAGTATTGGGTCAGGAACCGGCTCACGATCTTGCCGATGTCCGTCGCGGTGAAGCGTCGGCTTTCGATGTCGACGTATTCGCGGTCGCGCAGCGTCGAGATGATGGACGCATAGGTCGAGGGGCGGCCGATGCCGTACTCCTCGAGCGCCTTGACCAGGGAGGCCTCAGAAAAGCGCGGCGGCGGTTCCGTGAAATGCTGGCCCGGGGTCACCCCCAGGAGCTTGACCTTGTCGCCCTCCGTCATCGGCGGAAGCACGTGATCCGAGTCGTCCTGCACGACGTCGTCCATGCCCTCCTGGTACACCGAAATGTAGCCGGGCTTGATCAGTGTCGAGCCATTGGCGCGCAGCACGGTGCGCTGACGAGCGTCGGCGGTCGCTGCGTCACCACCGGCGCGGAATTCCACCGCCACGGTATCGAAGATCGCGGGCGCCATCTGGCAGGCCACGGTGCGCTTCCAGATGAGCGAGTAGAGGCGGAACTGATCGGCCTCCAATTTCTTCTCGATGTCCGCGGGCACGATGCCGGCGTCGGTCGGCCTGATCGCCTCGTGCGCCTCCTGCGCGTTCTGCGATTTGGTGCGATAGATCCTGGGCTCCTCGGCCAGCCCTTCCTGGCCATAGAGCCGAACGATGACTTCGCGGATCTGCCCGATCGCTTCCTGCGCGAGATTGAGCGAGTCGGTGCGCATGTAGGAGATGAGGCCGACCGCCCCTTCGCCGATGTCCACGCCCTCGTACAGCTGCTGGGCGACCCGCATGGTCTTTTGCGCGCTGAAGCCGAGCTTGCGGGAGGCTTCCTGTTGCAGGGTGGAGGTGGTGAAGGGCGGAGCGGGATTGCGCCGCCGCTGCTTGCGGTCGACCGACAGCACGGTGAGCTCGCCTCGCGCGGCTTCGTCGAGGGTGCGCACCGCCTCGTGCGCGGCGCTTTCGTTGGTGAAGCTGAACTGTTCGACCTTGGCGCCCCGGTATTCGACCAGCTTGGCGGGAAACTTCTGCTGCGTGTGCTCGAGCTCGGCGTCGATGGTCCAGTATTCGCGCGGCACGAATGCCGCGATCTCATCCTCGCGCTCGCAAATCATCCGCAGCGCAGGGCTTTGCACCCGTCCCGCGGAGAGTCCCGGCCGTACCTTCTTCCACAGAAGGGGGGACAGATTGAAGCCGACCAGGAAATCGAGGGCGCGGCGCGCCTGCTGGGCGTTCACCAGATCGACCGACAAGCCTCTCGGTTGGGCCATCGCCTCGCGTACGGCATTTTTGGTGATTTCGTAGAACACCACACGCTGCACCGTTTTCCCCTTGAGGGCGCCGTCGGCCTTGAGAAGCTCGTGCAGGTGCCAGGAGATCGCCTCGCCCTCGCGATCGGGGTCGGTGGCGAGATACAGAGCGTCGGCCTTCTTGAGCGCACGCACGATGGCGTCTATGTGCTTCTGATTGCGCTCGACCACCTGGTATTTCATTGCGAAGTGGTGCTTCGGATCGACGGCACCTTCCTTGGGCACCAGATCCCGAACGTGACCGTACGAGGCGAGAACCTCGAAGTCCTTGCCGAGATATTTCTTGATGGTTTTCGCCTTGGCCGGCGATTCCACGATTACGAGGTTTGAGCTCAATGTCGTCGTCTGGCGCGTCGTCTAGTGGAGGGCGTCGGAACGCTCTTCGAAGACCAGGTCTTCCATCTGCGCATAGGCTGATTCTTGGCCGGGCTGGCTGAACAGCACCATCAACACCACCCATTTCACCTGATCGATGTCGATCTCGTCGGCCTCGAGCGCCATCAGCCGGTCGATCACGAGCTCGCGCTGCGTTCCCGACAGAATTTTCACGTTTTCCAAGTACATCAGATAGCCGCGCACGTCGGTGTCGAGGCGCAGAATCTCCTGTCCACTGAAGATCCGAACGGCCCGCGCGGTCGCCTCGGCCACTTTGCCAAGCGGGTCTCCGGAAAGTCCGTCGAGCCATTCCAGAGCGCGTTCGATGTCCGGCTCCGCGAAGCCGGCCTTGTCGAGCTCGAGCTTCAGCGTGTCGCGATCCGGCCGGGGCTCATCGTCGGCGCTCATGTAATTCTCAAAAAGATAGATGAGCAGGTCGAGAACGTTATCTTTCACCTCCAGCTCTCCTGTTGGCGACTCGGGAGTAGCGGCCCCCGGGGGCGGCCTGAACGTGGCCTTCGAGCTCGAGGATCAGCATCATCGAGGACACGGCTTCTGGTTTGAATCCGGTGCGCACGATCAGCATATCGAGGTCCGCAGGATCAAAGCCGAGCGCATCTAACAAGATTTTGTGATCCTTGTCCATTCCCGATGCACCGGCATCGTCCGGTGAGGCACCGCAGGCGCCCTCGGGGCCGCGGCCGAAAAACGTGGAATAATTCAGCTCGCTCAATATGTCATCCGCCGCTTCCGCGAGTTTGGCGCCGCGCTTGATGAGTTGGTGGCAGCCGCGGCTCAACGGGTTGTAGATCGATCCCGGCACCGCAAACACCGTCCGCCCCAGAGCTTGGGCAGCGCGCGCGGTGATCAAGGAGCCTGAGCCGCGGGCTGCCTCGACCACGAGAATCGCCTTCGCGAGCCCCGCGATGACCCGATTTCGCCTCGGAAAATGGGCGCGCCGCGGCGGCGTCCCCAGGGGAAATTCGCTGAGCAGAAGCCCCTCGTGCTGGATGGTCTCGGAAAGCTCCCGATTAGCTGCCGGGTAGGCGATATCGACACCGCTTCCGAGGATGGCGAGGGTGACGCCCTGGGCGGCGAGTGCCCCGCGATGGGCGGCTGTGTCGATCCCCACGGCGAGGCCGCTGACGATCGCCAAACCCCGCTCGGCCAGGTCGCGAGCGAACTGGAACGCCGTATCGGCTCCCGGAACGGTGGGGTTGCGGCTGCCGACGACGGCGAGCGGCGGCTCGCCGAGCGCCCCCAGGTTGCCGGCCGCATAGAGCGCGGCAGGGCGCCGGTCGAGCCCGCCGAGCAGCCTCGGAAACCTCGGGTCGGTGCAGGGGAGGAGGTAATGCTGGGAGCTTTCGAGCCATCGAAGCTCCGCCCGGGTCGGCGGCGGGGGGTGCCGAAGGTACGCTCGAGCCGGGGCGGAAAGTCCGGCGCGCTCGCGCCACGGATCGCCGGCACCGATCAGGCCGGCAGCGGACCCGGCCTCATCGAGCGCGGAGCGCAGCGCGCTGGCATCGAGCCCCGGCGTCCGCGAGAGTGTCAGCCACGCGAGTTGCTCGTCGCTAAGCCCCATGCCGGCCATTGTCCGGCCGTGCCGAGCCCTTCGTCCGACTCAAAACCTACCGCATCGTGGAGATATGCGCAGCCGAGCTCACGGTGTCTCGACGTGATCGTCCACGTGAATCACGTCGGTCGCTTCCATGATGAGCCCGAAGCTCATTCGCTCGAAGGTCTTGAACACCATGAAGGTGCCGGTGCGCTCTTCGGGAACCGGTATCTTCTTGGCGAACAGGGTCGACGACGGATGCACGAAACCCTTCTTGGAGTTGTCGTACACAGCCGGTTGCACGGAGTACACCGCCAGCACGTTGCCGGGGATGAGACCGTCGCGCACGCCGCGGTTGATGACCACCACTTCGTACTGACCGATGACGGTGACGCCGTCCGATACGGCCATGATGCTGCCCTTCAACGGAGTTTTCGGTACGCTCGGTATGAAGTCGAGCGGCACGTCGATGCCGCCCGGGAACAGCTTGTCGCCCGGATAAGTCTCCCGATTCGATGACGTCATGATGAGAGTCGCCGGATCGCCAATCCGCGTGACGTGGCCCGTACCGGTGTAAACGCCGTTAAAGCCGAGGATACGGTTGTCCTCGGGATCGCGCAGGGGCTCGCCGACACGCACGAAGTTGTAGTTGGTGCCAAGCTGCGCCGGCTCCTTGAAGCCGACCGCGTAAACGGTATTGTCGTCGGCCATGATGACGTGATTGTCCCGCGTGCCGAGCACGTGCGGCGCCGACTTGATCTGTTCCTTGTCGAGCACCGAGGGCTTGGACATGAAGGCGGCGACGGTCTCGTACGGAATGGTGGTAATCGCCGCCTCGAGGGGCTGGCTGCGAACGCGCGGTTCGACACGCGCACCGTTGCCGCGCTCGAGTCCGGGCTGCAGCACGATCCGCGGCCGCCCGTCCACATACACCAGATGCAGCGTGTCGCCCGGGTAGATCAGATGCGGATTTTGCACCTGGGGGTTTACCTGCCAGATCTCGGGCCAGTACCAGGGATCCTTCAGAAATAGCTTGGCGATACCCCAGAGGGTGTCGCCGCGCTTGACCACGTAGCTGTCGGGCGCGTTGGGCGCGAGCGCCATGGCGCCACCCGAGGCGTCGGCGGAGGCGCTGGGCGGCAACGGCATCGTGGATGCCCTGCCGCCCGAATCGACGGCCGCCTCCATGGCGGTCCGGTCGTCGCCGACGACGGTCCCCTGGATGCCTGTGTCGGCCGAAGCCGGCGCAGCCGGCGGGGCCGGCGGAGGCTGCGTTCGGCAACCTGCAACCGCGGTGATGGCGAGTAATAGGGCTAAAGATCGTTGGCGTCGCATTCGTTCGCTCCCTTGAGTCCGCAGCCTATGTTGCCGGGCCCGCTGGTATACTGCCGGCCTGGCCCCAAGGACTGGGACGTGTCGCCCGTTTTTGGCGCATCCAGGGTGTTTTGCACCCCGCCACAACGAGCATTAAGTTAAGCAGCGGCGGAACTTTAGCAACAATCCTCGGCCGAAAACACGATATCCATCTCATAACTCCCATGACAAAGCTCGCAATTTTGGAGTATCCCGACCCGCGCCTGCGGACCCGCGCCGTGCCCGTGACGGCGGTCGATGACGCAGTGCGTCAGCTGATCGATGACCTGCTGGAGACCATGTACGCCTCCAAGGGCATCGGCCTCGCGGCGAGCCAGGTGGACGTGCACCGCCGCGTGCTGGTGCTCGATATCAGCGACAGCCGCGATGCGCCGATGGCCTTCATCAATCCCGAGATCATGCAGGCCGAAGGGTCGGCGGAGGGCGAGGAAGGCTGCCTCTCGCTGCCGGGAATTTACGACAAGCTCGAGCGCGCGGCGCACGTGCGTGTGCGGGCACTCGATCGCAACGGCGAGCCGTTCGAGCTCAACGCGGAGGGCATGCTCGCCGTGTGCATTCAACATGAGATGGATCACCTCGAGGGCAAGCTGTTCGTCGACTATTTATCCGAGCTCAAGCGCCAGCTGATCCGCCGGCGACTGCAGAAAGAACGCAGGCAGCGTCCCTCGCGGGGGAGCGGAATTCGCGCGCCGGCCCCCGCGATCTAGAGGGAACTCGCTTGAGTATTCAGAGTGGCCGTCTCCGCGGCAGATGACGCCCCGCGCCGCTCGCTCCGGCTGGGGTTCGCCGGCACACCGGGGTTCGCTGTTGCGGCGCTGGATGCACTGACCCAGTCGCAGCATCCGGTCGTTGGCGTTTTCACCAAGGCGGACCGCGCTGCCGGCCGGGGCCAGAAGCTGCAGGGAAGTCCGGTCAAAGCGCGCGCGCTCGAGCTCGGGCTCACCGTGCATCAGCCCGCGACTTTCAAGGATCCCGCGGCATGCGCCGAGCTCGAGGACTTGCGGTTGGACGCTCTGATCGTGGTCGCCTACGGCCTGATCCTGCCCGAGCGGGCACTCAACGCGCCGAGGCTCGGCTGTTTCAACATCCATGCGTCGCTCCTGCCGCGCTGGCGCGGCGCCGCCCCCATCCAGAGGGCGATCCTCGCGGGAGACCGCAGCTCGGGCGTCAGCATCATGCGGATGGAGAAGACGCTGGACACCGGCCCGGTACTCGCCGCGCGCACCGTCGAGATCGGTCCGCTCGACACCAGCCAAACGTTGCACGACCGGCTCGCGCTGCTCGGAGGCGAGCTCGTTCGGGAGACCATGGATGAGCTCGCGGCCGGCCGGGCGATCGAGACTCCGCAACCCGCTCATGGCGTCACGTACGCGCAGAAAATCAGCAAGGCGGAGGCCATCATCGATTGGCGCGAGGACGCGGATCAAATTGCGCGCAAGGTGAGAGCGTTTACTCCGACGCCGATCGCCGAGATGCGCTGGAACGGCGAGCAGTTGAGAATCTGGGAGGCACACGCATTGCCAAAATCCGCGAGCGCCGGCGCTGGTGATGCGGCTGCGCCCGGCACGGTGTTGAGCGCCTCGGCCGGCGGCATCGAGGTGAGATGCGGGCGCGGCATTTTTTGCATCGACAGGCTCCAGCAAGCGGGCCGTAAAGCGGTGACCGCCGCGGAATTCATCCGCGCCCACCGGCTCGCCGGGGCGATTTTCGCATGATCGGCGCAACCGCCGGCGCCCGCGCGCTCGCCGCACAGGTGGTCGCACGCATCCTCGAGGAGGGGGTGACGCTCGATGCCGCGCTTCAGACCACGCTCGCACAGGCGCCTCGCGAGCTCGTGCCGCCGGTGCGCTCGCTGTCGTTCGGCGCCGTGAGGGGCTTTTACCGTCACGAAGCCATCTTGGGCCGCGTGCTTTCGCAATCGACCAAGTCGCTGGATTTTCTGGTGCGCGCGCTCTTGTCGGTGGCGCTGTTCGAGCTCGAGGATGCGCGTACGCCGCAATACGCGGTGGTCGATGCGGCGGTGGAGACCATGAAGTCGAGCGGGGTCGGGCGCGCCGCAGGCCTCGTCAACGCCGTGCTGCGGCGCTATCTGCGCGAGCGCAGCACTCTCGATGCGCAAATCGCGCGAAACCCGGCAACCCGGCACGCCTCGCCTCAATGGCTCGCGGAGCGATTCCGCGCCGACTGGCCGGGACGCTGGACACAACTGCTCGCCGCGGGCGACGCCCAGGCGCCGATGTGGCTGCGGGTGAACAGCCGGCGCATCAGCGCCGTGGATTACCTCGAAACATTGCGCGCGGCCGACATCGGCGCCCGGCTCGAGCCTCGCGTGCCGCAGGCGCTCGTGCTGCAGACGCCCTGCGACGTGGAGGACCTTCCCGGCTTCGCGCAAGGCCTGGTCTCGGTGCAGGATCTCGGCGCGCAATGCGTGGCCTTTCCGTTGTGCCTCGAACCGGGCCTCAAGGTGCTCGACGCCTGCGCGGCGCCCGGGGGCAAGACGGCGCTCATCGCAGAGCGCGAGCCCGGACTTGGAGAGCTCACGGCGCTCGACATCGACTCCGCGCGCCTTAAGCGCCTGCGCGAGAATCTCGCGCGGGGCGATCTCGGCGCCCGGGTGCTGACCGGCGATGCCGCATCTCCCGGCGCGTGGTGGGACGGCACGCCGTTCGATCGGATCCTGCTCGATGCCCCGTGCTCGGCGCTCGGAGTGATCCGCCGTCATCCGGACATCCGCCTGCGCCGCTCGCCCAAGGACCTCGACAAGATGCCGCCGCTCCAGGGCCGGTTGCTGAGAGCCTGCTGGGGAATGCTCGCCCGCGGCGGTCGCCTGGTGTACTCCACCTGCACGGTGACCCGCAGCGAGAACCGCGCGGTGATCGCGGCGTTTCTCGAGGACACGCCGGGCGCAGCCGTGGTTCCGGCGAGCGACTGGCCGGCGTGGCCGGGTTTCGGGCAGGCGGATGAGTTCGGCATGCAGATACTTCCCGGGGAGGCGGGTGCCGACGGCTTCTATTATGCTGCCCTGACCAAACAATGAGCGTCCTTCAGACAATGCGCTCGGCGCGAATCCTGTGGCTGGTGGCGGCTTTCGCGCTCTGCATCCCGGCGTTGCCCGGCCACGCCGACGGTTTGGAGGGACGGTTCGAGGTTCGCTCGGCCGATCTCGAGCTCAAGGATGGGGTCTATCATTTGAATGCGCGCATCGCGCTGCCGATCTCAGATGCGGTGCGGCGGGGCCTCGCCGAGGGCGTTCCGCTCACGCTCGAGTTCGACCTCGATGTGGAGCGCGTGCGCCAGCTGCTGCCGAATTCGCGCGTGGCGGAGCTCACCCAGCGCTACCACCTGCAATACAACGCGGTGAGCGGGCACTACGTATTGCGCAATGACAACAGCGGACAGCAGGAGTCGCTCGGCACCATCGATGCGGCGCTCGAATCGCTGTCCGAGGTGCGCAGCGTGCCGGTGCTCGACAAGGCACTGTTGTCGAGCGACCGGCGCTACGAGGCGAGCGTGCGCGCCAAGGTCGACTACGGCACGGTGCCCTTCACGTTCCGGGTGTTGATGTTCTGGGTCAATGACTGGCATCGCGAAAGCGATTGGTATACATGGACGCTGCAGCCCTGATCAAAAAGCACGGCGGCGCGGTGCTCGGAGGCATCGGCGTCGCCCTGTGGCTGGTCGCCCTCTATCTGCTCGCGTCGGCCGCTCAGAATTCGGCGCAGTTCGACCGCTGGCTGCCGTGGATATTGCTGATCAACATCTCGGGCCTGCTGACGCTGCTCGTGCTGCTGGCGGCGAAGCTCTACCAGCTGGTCAAGGATTTCCGCAGGAATGTGCCGGGCTCGCGCCTCAAGGGCCGCACGGTGGCGATTTTCAGCGCGCTCGCGGTCGCCCCGATTCTCGTGGTGTATTACTTCGCCCTGCAGTTCCTGAATCGCGGCATCGACAGCTGGTTCGAGATCGAGGTGAGCCAGGGACTGAAGGACACCCGCGAGCTCTCGCATGCGGCGCTCGAAGTGCGGGTACGCGAATTCCTGCAGCACACCGAGCTCGTGGCTCACGAGCTGTCGAGCCTGCCGGATTTCAGCCTCGTCAGCACCTTGGACCGCGAGCGCCGCGACAGCGCGGCGCTCGAATTCACCGTGGTGGGTGGGCAGACGCAGATCATCGCGACGAGCTCCGAACGGCCGATGGACATGCTGCCCGTTCCCGCGACCGACGAGATGATGCTGCAGGTGCGGCGCGGCCACTCGTACATCAGCTTGGATACGGACTCGGTGGGGGGTTACGTGATCCGGGCGGCGGCCCAGCTCGATGCCAATGCCAATCCGGGCGGATCGTCGCGCGTGCTGATCGCGCTCTACCCGGTTCCCCAGCAGTTGAGCCAGTTGGCCGACACCGTGCAACGCTCCTACACGCAGTACGCGAATCTGGTGCAGATGAGGCGCCCGCTCAAATCGACCTTCGTGCTGATCCTCACCTTCGTCGTGTTGATGTCGCTGATTGCCGCGGTGTACGGCGCGTTCTTTGCCGCGCAACGCCTGGTGCAGCCGGTGCAGGACCTCATTGCCGGCACCCGCGCCGTGGCCAAGGGAAATTACGACACACAGCTTCCGCTTCCCTCGCGCGATGAGCTCGGGTTCCTGGTGACCTCCTTCAACGACATGACCAAGCGGCTCGGCCGCGCGCGCGAGGAAACCCGGCGCAGCCGCGAGGCCGTGGAGGCGGAGCGTGCGGGACTCGCCGTCATCCTGGCGCGGCTCTCG
>Ga0187855_10004338_pt1 | contig 10236 bp, 10 predicted proteins | sample June2016WEW_8_10_2_FD_132969 | JGI IMG/M metagenome (GOLD analysis project Ga0187855, IMG submission 132969) | Peatland microbial communities from SPRUCE experiment site at the Marcell Experimental Forest, Minnesota, USA - June2016WEW_8_10 | ecosystem: Environmental > Terrestrial > Soil >... | reverse complement strand
TCCTGCGCCGGCTGCGGTCAGCCTTTGTTCGCCGCCAAGCAGAAATTCGAGAGCGGCACCGGCTGGCCGAGCTTCAACGATCCGGTGCCCGGCGCGGTCGAGACCTCGACCGATCGCAGCTACAGCATGGCGCGCACCGAGGTGCATTGCAGCCGCTGCGGCAGCCATCTCGGCCACGTCTTCGAGGATGGCCCGCCGCCGACGCATCTGCGCTACTGCATCAACGGCGTGGCGATGAACTTTAAGCCCGAATAAGCGGTCAACCGGACTGCGGCATCTCGCGCCGGTCGCAATGCCGGATTTTGGCGCAAATGCCGCGCCGCGGCCACGATCGCGCAGCATCCCGCGGCAATCATGCCGCTTTCATGCCCGATAAGCCGTGCATCATGCGCTGCTGAATCGCCGCATAATTGCCCGATAATCGCCGAATACCCGCCGGACCTTGCGCGTCGATGAGAACCGCACGGGAATCGGCCGTCCGCCTGCTGCAATTGATGATGATCGCGTCGGTGGTGTTGCCGACGGCGCTGTTCGCTTACGCCTCCTGGGTCAGCTACCGCGACATCAGCGCGGTTGCCGACGAGCGCATCTTTCGCTCGCTAGACGTCATGCAGGAGCAGTCGCTGAAGGTGTTCGAGACGGTCGATCGCACCTTCGCGGAAGTCAACGAGATCGTGCACGGCATGTCGGACGAGGAGATCCACGCCGCCGAGCCGCGGCTGCATCAGCGTCTCGCCAGCATCGTCGCGACAATGCCGCAACTTCACGCCATCCTTCTGGTCGGCCGCGACGGCAGGCCGCTGGCGGCGAGCACGCTGGCCGCCGTGCCGGACGGCGTCAACTTCGGCGATCGCGATTATTTTCAGCCCAGCTCGAGCGCGATGCCGGGACCTATGTCAGCGATATGCGCTCGCCGCGGCTGCCCGGCATCTCCACCGATTTCTTCGATCTCTCGCATCGCCTGGAATCGCCCGATGATTCCTTCAACGGCGTCATCGCGGTAGCGGTGCGGCCGAGCTATTTCGAAGACTTCTATGCGCTGATCGGGCAAACGCCCGGCAACTTCTTCGCGCTGGTGCGCGCCGACGGCGCCTACCTCGCGCGCTATCCGGTACCCGGTGACCGTTTGCGCCGGCTCAGCCCGGCGAGCATGTTGCGCACCACCGTCGGCCAGGGCCTCGACCACGGTCTGTTCACGGTCGACTCCGAGATCGACGGCGTTTCCCGCCGCGTTGGCTTTCGCAAGCTCCCGGGCTTTCCGGTCTACGCCCTCGCCGGCGTGAGCAGCGCAGCGATTCGGGCCGAATGGCTCTCGACCATGGGAGTGCACTTGATCTTCGGCTTGCCCGCGACTTTGCTGATCCTGACCCTGCTCTGGATCGCGCTGCGGCGCACCCGGCGGCTCTACCAGGAAGCCGACCGCCGCGAGGTGGCGGAAGGTGCGCTGCGACAGGTGCAGCGGCTCGAAGCGATCGGCCAATTGACCGGCGGCGTCGCCCACGACTTCAACAATCTGCTGATGATCGTCAGCGGCAGCGTGCACCGGCTGCGGCGCGACGCTACCGACCAGAAGCAATTGCAACTGCTCGACGCCATCACCAAAGCCACGCAACGCGGCGAGAGCCTCACCCGGCAGTTGCTCGCCTTCTCGCGGCGGCAGATGCTACAGCCGACCGTGATCGATTTGGCCGAGCGGCTGCCCGAACTCAAGGACATGCTCGGCCGCTCACTGCGCGGCGACATCGAAATCCGCGTGCTGGTTTCGAAGCGGCCGTGCCGCGTCAAGGTGGATGCCAGCGAGCTCGAACTGGCGTTGCTCAATCTGGCCGTCAACGCCCGCGACGCGATGCCCTCCGGCGGCACGCTGACCATCACCGCGAAGCCCGTCGTGCTGCGCGGCAAAGCCGGCGAGGAGGGGTTGAGCGGCGAATTCATCACCATCAGGGTCGCCGATACCGGGGAGGGCGTCGCGCCCGACGTGCTGCCGCGGGTGTTCGAGCCGTTCTTCACCACCAAAGACGTCGGCAAGGGCACCGGGCTCGGGCTGTCCCAGGTCTACGGCTTCGCCCGACAATCGGGCGGCGCCGCCACCATTACCAGCACGTTGCGGTGCGGCACCGCGATCACGCTGTTGCTGCCGCGGAGCTTCGAAACGCCGACCAAGGAGCGCGAGGCAACGATCGCCGCCGCGGCGGCGCCGCCCGGCGGCAAGGTGCTGCTGGTCGAGGACAACGCGGACGTGGTCGAGGTTGCCCGCGCTTATTTCACCGAGCTCGGCTACGGCATCGCCGTAGCTGCGAGCGTGCAAGCGGGCCTCGATCTCATCGCCGGCGAAGGCGACATCGATCTCATCTTCTCCGACATATTGATGCCGGGCGGCATGAACGGTCTCGATCTGGCGAAGGCGGTGCGCCGGCGCTTCCCGAATATCGTGGTGCTGCTGACGACGGGCTACAGTTCGAGCGCGCAGGACGCCGTGCGGCAAGGTTTCCAGGTGCTGCAAAAGCCCTACGACCTGGCGGCGCTCGAACGCGCGCTGCGCGCCGCCCGCAAGTCCGCCAACATGACCGTCACGGATGCCGATGCGGCGCCGCGCCGCGCCGCGGGATGATGTCAGGCTGGAGCATGATCCGGAAAAAGCCTGCCCTCGGACTTGATCCGAGGGTGGAAGCCGGTTTTCCGAAAAAGATCATGCTCCACCAAGGAGTCTAGAGCGCCAATCGATTCAACTTGAAGCGATTGCGCCCTAGAGCAAAACCAGAAGCGGCCAGGACCGGAGCCGGTAAAGGTTCGGTCAAGGCCGCTCGGCTCCGCCAACACCCCGCTGAGCCAGATGGCACCATAAGCGTCTTGGCCGGCACCGCCTTGATTTGAATCAAGGGTCCGGCGGCGTTGTGCCGGCGCGCCGGCTGAGCGGCTCAGTTCGCCACCAATTCGCGGCCGCGCGTCTCCGGCAGCACGACCGCAGCCAGGATGACGATGGCGTAGGCAAAGGCAGCGAAAATGCCGATCGCGGTCCCCAAGGTTACCGAGGCCGACAGCATGCCGACCAGCGTCGGGAAGAACGCGGCGATGCCGCGGCCGAAATTGTAGCAAAAACCCTGGCCGGCGCCGCGCACGCTGGTGGGAAACAGCTCGGTCAGCACCGGCCCCATGCCGCTGAAAATGCCCGAGGCGAAGAAGCCGAGCGGGAATCCCAGCGCCAGCATCATCGAGTCCGAAATCTCGGTCTGGGTGTAAGCGATCGCGATCAACAAAGAGCCGATGGCGAAGATGAAGAAGTTTTTCCGCCGCCCGATGGCGTCGCTGAGATAGGCGCTGGTGACATAGCCGAGCCAGGAGCCGACGATGATCACCGCCAGGTAGCCGCCGGTGCCGAGCACGGTGAGATGGCGCTGGGTGCGCAGGAAGGTCGGCAGGAAGGTGGTGATGGCGTAATAGCCGCCCTGCGCGCCGGTGGCCAGGACGGCGCCGAGGATGGTGGTCGGCAGCAGGTCGCCGCGGAAAATGTCGAAGGTGCCGCGCCGCGACGCCGCGCCGATCGATTCCTTGAAGACTTTCGGCTCGGACACTTTGCTGCGGATATAAAACACCAGCACCGCCGGCAGGATGCCGACGAAGAACAGCGCGCGCCAGGCGATCTCCTGCGGCAAGACCTGGAAGATGATGGTGGCGAGGATCGCCGCCGCGCCCCAGCCCCAGGCCCAGGCGCTTTGCACCGTGCCGACGGCTTTGCCGCGATCGCTGGCGCGGATGACTTCCCCGATCAGCACCGACCCGGCGGCCCATTCGCCGCCGAAGCCGAGGCCCTGCAAGCCGCGCACGACCAGGAGCTGCTCGAAGTTTTGGGTGAAGCCCGACAGGAAGGTGAAAAAGGCGAACCACGCCACCGTGATCATCAACAGCCGGGCGCGGCCGATGCGGTCGGCGAGCATACCGGCGAGCCAGCCGCCGAAGGCGGAGATCACCAGCGCGCTGGTCGCCAGCAATCCGGCCTGGGCATTGGTGATATGCCACAGCGCGATCAGCGCCGGCACGACGAAGCTGTAGATCTGCACGTCGAGCGCATCGAGCGCCCAGCCGCCGAAGCAGGCCCAGAAGGTCCGGCGCTCGGCGGTGCCCAGCTCGCGATACCAGTCGATCATTTTAAGCCTCCCCCCTGTTCGCCCCCGGAGTCCAAAAGAATACCTGTTCGCCGTTCTGGTCCAAAATCCGCAAGCCATCGGGGTTCTGCGCCAGGTTCACGGTCGCGAACAAGGACAGGGCCTTGACCTTGGCGCTGTCCAGATCGGCGGCGATATGCGTGATCCGATCGAGCGTGGCGCGCGCCTTGTCCTTTTCGCGGATACGAAAGAACTCGATGGTGAACATCATTGCGCGGCCTTTCCGATCCGCGACAAGCGTATCCCGGATCGGACGCCCCGCCTATGGCCGCTTTGCGAGGTAGCCGTTTGCAGCCAGGGCCGATCCGCGTCATTCTGCGGCTCGATGGCTGCCACGATGGAAGGGCCGAAAGGTGGACGAGGCGTTGCTGCTACGGTCGGCGACACTGGCAGATGCGTCAACCATTCGCGCGCTGACCCGTGAGGCATACGCCAAATGGGTGCCGGTCATCGGCCGCGAACCCAAACCGATGATGGCCGACTATGCGGAGGCAGTGCAAAAGCATCGCATCGACCTCCTCTATCTGGATGGCGAACTGGCGGCTCTGATCGAGATGATCCCGGCAGCCGATTATTTCGTCATCGAGAATGTGGCCGTTTCGCCAGCGTTGCAGGGGCGGGGCTTCGGCCGAAAGCTGTTGTCGCATGCCGAGCAAATCGCCGCGTCGCTGGGCTATGACGAAATCAAGCTCTATACCAACAAGCTGTTCGCGGAGAACGTGCAGCTCTACGGCACGCTCGGTTACCGGGTTGATCGAGAAGAAGCGTTCAAGGACGGCGTGGTGGTCCACATGAGCAAGCCGGTCCGATCGCAGGACGACAGATGCTAACTCTATTGGCACTGTTGCAGAAATTCAAACTGAAGCACTTCCACCCGATCATTCGCGCTGTTGGCGCCGCGCGATGGCAGCGGGATTGGATGACAAACTTGTGACACCGATCGTATTGATGTATGGTTTCAACGTATTGGTGTAGTGGGCGTCGCATCGAGGCGTTGGCGATGCGGCAGTTGCCGGCATGCAATCAAAAAATTAGGGCAAGCACCTAAGGCGAGGCGCTTTAGGAGCGAAATCGAGCGGGGCGCTGCCAACCTGTTTTTCGGGAGGGTGCCCTATGAATACCGCCTTGAGAAAGAGTGGCGTCAACGTTCTCGGCGACATGCCGTGGGGGTCGCATGTCTGCATGTTTTATGAATCGAAAGAAGATCTGCTTGATACCGTGGGTCCCTATTTCAAGGCCGGATTGGAAAGCAACGAATTCTGCCTGTGGGCTCCTTCCGAACCGGTCACGGTGGAGGAAGCTCACTTAGCGCTGAGCCGGCGCATCCCGGATTTCCATCGCCACCTGGCGGCCGGCAACATGGAAATCGTTCCGGGGCGCGAGTGGTATCTCGAAGGAGATCGGTTCAGCCGCGCAAGAATTATCAGAGGCTGGGACGAGAAATTGCGCGGCGCGTTGGCCAAAGGTTATGACGGAATGCGCGTGAGTGGCAACGCGTTCTGGCTTCACACCAAACATTGGCAGGACTTTTGCGACTACGAGCGCCAGCTCAATAACTCACTTGAGGGCAAGCCGATGACGGTCTTGTGCACCTATCCGATGGTCGCGAGCGGAGCTGCGGAGGTGCTGGAGGTGGCGCGGGCCCATCAGCTCGCCGTGGCGCGGCGACACGGCGATTGGCAGCTAATCGAACCGGTGCCGGCAGCGGCGGCGACACCAACCCATTCGCTCACATTCCGCGAGCGCGAAGTTCTGTGGTGGGCGGCGCAGGGTAAGTCGGCCTGGGAAATCGGTTAAATTCTTCATATCACCAAGCGGACGGTCGACCAGCACACCCAAAACGCTATGCACAAGCTCGGCGCCGTCAACCGCACGCAGGCCGTCGCCACCGCGCTGCGCGAGCGGCTGATCGGCAACGACCCGCCGTCAGGCAAAGCGGCAGGCGGCGCGCGCGAGAACAACTGACCGAAGATTTTCGTCTCCACAGGCGCGCCCGAAAAGCGCGTTTTCTATTTCGCCGTTGCCGGATTTGCCCCGGCAATCCATGCTGCAGCACGACGCGGAAAGCCGTGCGGGGAGGGCCAACAGTGAACGACAAGACCGCGGCAAAGCCGACCGAAAAGAAGTTCATCTACCAGGTCAATGAGGATTGGCTGGCGTTGCGGCGCGAGGAGCCGATCGACCCTAACCCGCCGATCATCGATCCGCACCATCATCTCTGGGATCGCGGCTTACGCTATCTGTTCGACGAGCTCAAAGACGATATCGACACCGGCGGTCACAATATCCGCGCCACTGTTTATTTGCAGTGCGGCTCTATGTACCGCGCCGAGGGCGATCCGAAGTTGGCGCCCGTCGGCGAGACGGAATTCGTCAACGGCGTGGCGGCGATGAGCGCCAGCGATCTGTATGGGCCGGTGCGTCTTTGCGCCGGCATCGTCGGCTTCGCCGATCTGTTGCTCGGCGCCGCGGTGGACGCTGTGCTGGAGGCGCACCTGCGGGCCGCGGGCGAGCGTTTCAAGGGCGTGCGTCACCCTTCCGTGTGGGATGCCGACCCCTCGATCCGAACGACGCAGGTGAAGTACCCGCAAGGGCTTTTGCTCGACGCGAAATTCCGCGCCGGCTTTGCGCGCCTGTCGCGCTACGGCCTGTCCTTCGATTCCTGGAATTACCACACGCAAATCGCGGAGCTGGCCGATCTCGCCCGCGCTTTTCCGCAAACGACGATCGTGCTCAACCATATCGGCGCGCCGCTCAGTATCGGCGTCTATGCCGGCCGGCGCGACGAGGTGTTCGCAGATTGGCGGCGGAGCATCCGCGGCCTCGCCGAATGCCCGAACGTCAGCGTCAAGCTCGGCGGCATGGGCATGCGCATTTTCGGATTCGGATTCGAGGAACAGCCGCTGCCGCCGTCCTCCGACGATCTCGCCAAGGCGTGGCGGCCCTACGTCGACACCTGCATCGAGGCGTTCGGGCCGCAGCGGGCGATGTTCGAGAGCAACTTTCCGGTCGACAAGGTTTACTGCAGCTACGGCATCCTGTGGAACGCGTTCAAGAAGCTGACGGCGGCCTGCAGCGCCGACGACAAGGCGGCGCTTTTCTTCAATACCGCCAAGCGCGTCTATCGGCTGCCGACGATTGCGTAGCCGCGCGTTACCCCTCGCCGATCTCGCGCAAAATTTCGGCGGTGTGCTCGCCGAGCCGCGGCGTGGGCCGTTCCGCCGCCATCGGCGCGCCGTCGATCATGATCGGCGTGCGCACGCCGGGGATGGTCCCGGCCTTGGCGGCCGCGCTCGGCACCTCGAGCTTCATGCCGCGATGGATCACCTGAGGATCGGCGAAGACCTGGGCGAGATCGTTGATCGGGCCGGCCGGCACGCCGACGGCTTCGAGCTTGTCCAGAAGCTCGGTGCGCGACATCCGCGCGGTCAGCTTGCAGATGCGCTCGACCAACACGGCGCGGTGCGCGAGCCGCGCCGTGTTGTCGATATAGGCCGGGTCCTTGGCAAGGTCGGGCTCGCCAAGGACGGCGCAGAGTTTGGCGAACTGGCTGTCGTTGCCGCTGGCGATGATGATGTGGCCGTCGGCGACCGGAAACACCTGATAGGGCGTGATGTTCGGGTGGGCGTTGCCCATGCGGTGCGGCACCTTGCCGGAAATGAGATAGTTGAGCGCCTGGTTGGCCAGCACGCCGACGGTCGAGTCGATCAGCGCGGTATCGACGTAGCCGCCGCGGTCGGTCTTTTCCCGGCGCGCCAGCGCCGCCAGGATGCCGATCACCGAATAGACACCGGTGAAGATATCGGACACCGGCACACCGGCGCGCAGCGGCTCGCCGTCGGGGTTGCCGGTCAGATCCATGAAGCCGCCCATACCCTGCGCCATCAGATCGTAGCCGGGGCGCGTCGCATAGGGACCGGTCTGGCCGAAACCGGTCACCGAGCAATAGATCAGCCGCGGGTTTTCCGGCGCCAGGCTTGCGTAATCGAGGCCGAACTTGGCGAGATTGCCGACCTTGAAATTCTCCAGCAGCACGTCGGAGCGCGCTGCGAGTTTCCTGACGATGCGGCGGCCGTCTTCGCTCTCGAAGTCGAGCTCGATCGAACGCTTGCCGCGGTTGGTGCCGTGGAAATAGGCGGCGCCGAGATGGCCGCCGTCGGCGGCGGGAACGAAGGGCGGGCCCCAGCCACGGGTATCGTCGCCGGCGCCGGTGCGCTCGACCTTGATCACGTCGGCGCCGAGATCGGCCAGGATTTGCCCGGCCCACGGCCCCGCGAGGATACGGGCAAGCTCTAATACTCGCAGACCGGCCAATGGACCCGGCATGGACGGCTCCTCAACGCTTCGCGGCCGCTTGCCGCGCGTCCGTTAACTGACAAAGCAGCGCCAATTTGTCTACCGACACTCCTGCGATCCAGCCCCGCATGCTGGGCGGGTTGGACCGGGACTTGCCACGACTTGCCTTGGCCGCCGCCGATCATTAGCTGTTTCCTACCGGGCGGAAGGGCTGAATGGGATGGTTGCGCTGAATACGTCGTTCTTCGGCGAGTTGTTGCAGAGCATTGCGGACCGCAGCCGTGCCTTGATCCGGCGCGAGCCGACGCGCGGACGCTCCGACGGTTTGGCCGAGCTGTGCGAGGCGCTGCTTTCGGTCCGCGGCGAGGCCTCCGGCGTGGCGCTGGCCAACGAGATTCTGGCGAACTACGCGGCGCTGACCACGGGGCCGCGCATCGCCTTCTTCGAGGCGCTGGCGAAAACCTTCGGCCACGATCCCGCCCGGATCGATGCCGCCATTGCCGCCTGGCGGCAGTCGCCGTCCTCCGACACCGCGAACGAACTGCATCGCTCAACCGAGCCGCGCCGGCTGGAACTGTTTCGCCGGCTCAATCTGGCGCCCGGCGGCACCGCGGCGCTGGTGCGCATGCGCGAGCAGCTGCTCGACGCGCTCGATCATCGCGACGATCTGGCTGTCGTCGACGCCGACTTTGTTCATTTGTTCTTGTCCTGGTTCAACCGCGGCTTCCTGGTGCTGCGCCGCATCGACTGGTCGACGCCGGCTTCGATCCTGGAAAAGATCATCCGCTACGAAGGCGTCCACAAGATCCGCGACTGGGACGATCTGCGCCGCCGCATCGACCCGCCCGACCGCCGTTGTTATGCCTTCTTCCACCCGGCGCTGGTCGACGAGCCGCTGATCTTCGTCGAGGTGGCGCTGACCCGCGAGATTCCGGCGGCGATCGCGCCGATCCTCTCCGACAAGCGCGAGGCCGTCGTGCCGGAGCGGGCCAATACGGCGGTGTTCTACTCGATCACCAATTGCCAGCGCGGCCTGGCCGGCGTGACCTTCGGTCACTTTCTCATCAAGCAGGTGGTGGAGGAAGTCTCGCGGGAGATTCCGCGCATCTCCTCGTTCGTGACGCTGTCGCCGGCGCCGAATTTCGCCGAATGGCTCAAGCGCGAGCGCGGCAACGCCGCCTCGCCGGCGCTCGACGAGGAGGATCGCGCCGCGCTCGACGCGCTCGACCGCGCCAACTGGTGGCGGCAGCCGGATCTGGTGGAAACCATCCGCGCGCCGCTCTTGCGCGCCGCCGCCTGGTACTATGTGCGCGCGCGCAACGGCCGCGGCCGGCCGGTCGACGCGGTCGCCCGCTTCCATCTCGGCAACGGCGCGCGGCTGGAACGGCTCGACTGGCCCGCCGACACCTCCGACCACGCGCTCGGGCAATCCTACGGGCTGATGGTGAATTACCTCTACGATCTCGATTACATCGAGGAGAATCACGAAGCCTATGCGCAGCAGCACGCCGTGGTCGCCGCCGGCGCCGTGACCCGGCTGCTGCGCTCGCCGGCGCGCGAGGTGGTCCCGATCTCGGGGTAAAGATTGTCGCCCATGCCAGACCTGCTCGGCGTTCTGGAAACCTCGCTCTATGTCGAAGAGTTCGAGCGCGCCTGTCCGTTTTACGAGCAGGTGCTCGGGCTCAACAGCATCTACCGCGATCAGCGGCTGTGTGCTTACGACGTCGGCGGCCGCGGCGTGCTCTTGTTGTTCCTGCGCGGCCGCTCGTTCGAAACC
>Ga0187855_10004335_pt1 | contig 10240 bp, 9 predicted proteins | sample June2016WEW_8_10_2_FD_132969 | JGI IMG/M metagenome (GOLD analysis project Ga0187855, IMG submission 132969) | Peatland microbial communities from SPRUCE experiment site at the Marcell Experimental Forest, Minnesota, USA - June2016WEW_8_10 | ecosystem: Environmental > Terrestrial > Soil >... | reverse complement strand
CTTCCAAGACCTCGCTCAAGGAAGGCGAGGGCAGCGCACCCAACCCGAACATCGTCAACGGCGCCGCCGAGAACGGCATGCCGGGCGGCGTCTATCGCGGCCCCTGTCCGCCGCACGGCCTGCGCCCGCATCATTACATCATCACGGTGGTCGCGACCGATCTGGCGCCGGACGCGCTCAAGCCCGGACTTACCCGCGCCGATTTCCTGGCCGCGCTCAAGGGTCACGCGCTCGCTTCCTCGAGCTTTATCGGCCGTTACGCTCACTAGATCCGCCTCCGGGGGCGGTTGAAACGTGATCGCGCCGCCCTTGGCGAAACCCCGGGGCGGCGGCTAAGATGCGCCGTTCAAACAAAAACTTATGGGAGGACAAGCCAATGAAGTTCCGTAGTCTCGCCGTTATCGCGGCCGGCGCCGCGCTTCTCGCCGGTTCGGCTCTCGCGCAAGCCCCCGCGCCGGCGGCCAATCCGCTCGACGTCATACCCGACAAGATGCCGTTCAGCGAGCCCTATGGCCCGCCGATCAGCATGGCTCACGCCAAGCAATTGATCGCCGCGGCCGAGGCCGAGGCCAAGAAGCGCGGCTGGGCGATGAACATCGCGGTGGTCGATTCCGGCAACAACCTGGTCGCGTTCGAGCGCATGGACGGCGCCCAGCTCGCCTCGATTTCGATCTCGCAGCACAAGGCGCACTCCGCGCTGCTGTTCCGCCGCGAGAGCAAGGTGTTCGAGGACGCGATCCAGCACGGCGTCACCTATGTGGAGACGCTCGACGGCATGATCGGCTCGCGCGGCGGCTTCCCGCTGATCGAGAACGGCAAGGTCATCGGCGCCATCGGCTGCTCCGGCGGCACCGGCTCGCAAGACGCCGCAACCTGCGGCGTCGTGCCCCCGATGTTGAAGTAATAGGCCGTTTCCAACCGGTGCTTGCGTAGCATCCGTCTCCCGTGTTTCATCCATCACGATGAATCGCGGGAGACGGCGGCGGCCTTCGCCTAGCATTCCCGGGACGATCCGATAAGGCCGGCCGCGACACCACACCAGGGAGGAACGTTCCATGAATATCCGCTTCTTGACCGCCGCGCTCGCCTGCGCCGCGCTGGCTGCCTGCGCGCAGTCCCAGCCGGCGCCGCCCGCGCCCCCGCCCACGCTGTTCAGCGTGCCGCATCTCGCGCCCGCCGGCGCTCCCAAGCTCAAGGTGCAGGTCGATGCGCTCAAGAGCGGCCATCAGATCTCCACCAAGTACGGGTTCTGCATGGCGGACGGGAAAGGCCACGCCACGGCGGCGCCCGACCGGAGCCCGCGCATCGCCTGGTCCAAGGGACCGGCCGGCACCAAGTCCTACGCCGTCTTCCTTTACGACACGGATTCGCCGGCGGAGCATCGCGAGCTGATGAACCAGGACGGCCAGATGCTGACCGCCGCGGTCAAGCGCAAGGTCTTCATCCACATGGTCGTGGTCGACGTTCCGTCCAATGTTTTGCAGCTCGTCGAAGGCGCGGAATCGGACGCGCGCGTGGTGCACGGCAAGCAGGCGCCGGCCAAGATCGGCGTCCACGGCGCCAACAGCTTCACCCAGGCCACCGCCGCCAACGACGCGCTGAAGGGCACCTATTACGGCTATGACGGGCCGTGCCCGCCCTGGAACGACACGAACGCCCATCACTACCATTTCGCCGTCTATGCGCTGAGCGTGACGTCGCTCGGCCTTCACGGCGATTTCGGCGGCGAGGCGGCGCTGGCGGCGATGCAGGGCAAGGTGCTGGCCCAGGGCGAGTTGATCGGCCTCTATTCGACCACCCCGGCGGTCATGTCCAAGCTGCCGAAGTAGAAAACCGTCCCTGCGGCCGGTGGTGGCGCGATGCAAAATTTCGGCATCATCGGCGGCGGGGCCTGGGGAACCGCGCTGGCGCAGATTTTGCGCCGCGCGGGACGCCAGGTCGTGCTGTGGGCGCGCGAGGCCGAGGTGGTCGATGCGGTCAACCGCGCGCGCGAAAACCCGCTTTTCCTGCCCGGCGTCAAGCTCGAAGCCGGCATAACCGCGACCGGTTCGCTCGTCGAAGCATCGCGGGCCGATGTCATCCTGCTCGTTCCCCCGGCGCAGCATCTGCGCGAAATAGCCAAGACGCTCGCGCCCCATCTCGCCAAGAACACGCCGATCGTCATCTGCGCCAAGGGCATCGAGGAGAAGACCGGCGCGCTTATGAGCGAGGCGGCGGCGGCCGTTCTGCCGGGCGCAAATCTCGCCGTGCTGTCCGGCCCCACCTTCGCCGCCGAGGTGGCGCAAGGGCTGCCGACGGCGGTGACGCTGGCGGCGGCGGATCCGGAATTGGGCAAGACCCTGGCCGAAGCGCTCGGCGCGCGCGGATTCCGCCCCTATGTTTCGGACGACATGATCGGCGCGCAGGTGGGAGGCGCGGTCAAGAACGTGATGGCGATCGCCTGCGGCATCGTCATGGGCAAGCACATGGGCGACAACGCGCGCGCCGCGCTTATCACCCGAGGATTGGCCGAAATGGTGCGCCTGGCGCGGGCCAAGGGCGGCAAGCAAGCGACGCTGATGGGGCTGTCGGGCTTGGGCGATCTCGTCCTCACCTGCACCGGACCGCAATCGCGCAATCTCTCGCTCGGCATCGCGCTGGGCGAGGGGCGGAAATTGGAATCCATCCTGGCGTCGCGCCGCTCCGTCGCCGAGGGCGTTTCCTCTTCCGCCGCCTGCGTCGCGCTTGCCAAGAAACTCGGCATCGAAATGCCGATCTCGGCGGCGGTCGAAGCGATATTGCACCAGGGCGCCGATGTCGATCGCGAAATCGCGGCGCTGCTGGCGCGGCCCTTCAAGCCCGAAGCGCCCGGGAAAACCTGACCGCCATGCCATCCGCCATCGCCATCCGTCACGTCGCCTTCGAGGATCTGGACGCCTTCGCCCCGATCCTGGAAGGGGCCGGATATAAGGTGTCCTACCGGGAAGCCCCGATCGACGATCTGTCGGCGTCCGATCTCGCCCAATGCGATCTGCTGGTGGTGCTGGGCGGCCCGATCGGCGCCTACGAGGAAGACCGCTATCCTTTCCTCAAGCCCGAACTGGCGCTGATCGAGCAACGCCTCAAGAAAGAGCGCGCGGTGCTGGGGATTTGTCTCGGCGCGCAGCTCATGGCGCGCGCGCTGGGGGCCAAGGTCTATGCCTCAGGATTCAAGGAGATCGGCTGGGCGGGAATCACCTTGAGCGCGGGCGGCCGCGAATCCCCGCTCGCCAAGATCAAATCCGGCACGCGCGTGCTGCACTGGCACGGCGACACCTTCGATCTGCCCTCGGGCGCCACCCATCTCGCCTCGACGCCGCGCACGCCCAACCAGGCCTTCGCCGTGAAACGCTTCGGTTTGGCGCTGCAATTCCACCTTGAGGTTTCGGCGCGCGGATTGGAGCGCTGGTATGTCGGCCACACCATGGAGATAACATCGACGCCGCGCGTTTCGGTGCCGCGGCTCCGGGCCGACGCCGCCAAATTCGCCGGCGAACTCGCGCCCCAGGCCAAATCCTGCCTCGAATCCTGGCTCGCCGGGCTGAAGGGTTGAGGGGTTGACGGCATGAGCGCGCCCGCCATCGTCGTTTTGACCGGCGCCGGCATCTCCCAGGAATCCGGGCTTTCCACGTTCCGCGACGCCGACGGCATCTGGGCGCGTTATCGCGTCGAGGACGTGGCCACGCCCGAGGCCTTCGCCCGCGATCCGGCGCGCGTCCACGATTTCTACAATCAGCGGCGGCGCAATCTGCTGGCTTCTCACGTCCGGCCCAACGCCGCGCACCATGCCCTGGCCGCGCTCGAATCGGGCTGGGCCGGCGATTTCCTGCTGGTGACCCAGAACATCGACGATCTGCACGAACGCGCCGGCTCGAATGCCCTCGTCCACATGCATGGCGAGATGCGCAAAGTGCGCTGCGGCCCATGCGGCGATGTGCGGATATTCGACGGCGATCTATCGCTCGCCAGCTGCTGTCCTGCCTGCGGCAGCATGGGCGGCTTGCGGCCGCATGTGGTGTGGTTCGGCGAGATGCCGCTGGAAATGGAACGCATTGGATCGGCGTTGGAGCGGTGTAATCTCTTCATCTCCATCGGCACTTCGGGCAACGTCTATCCGGCGGCGGGCTTCGTCGCCGAGGCCCGGTCGCGCGGCGCGCGCACGGTCGAGCTCAATCTCGAGCCCTCGCAGAGCGAAACCCTGTTCGCCGAGCGCCGTTACGGCAAGGCGAGCGAGATCGTGCCGGCCTATGTCGAGACTCTCCTGGCCGCGCGCGGCTGATCCGGCATTTGCGCCCGCCTGTCCGCCCGGCTAAAGTCGCCGCCATGTCCAAGCGCCTAAAGCCGCCTTTCCGCGCCGACCATGTCGGCAGCCTGCTGCGCCCGCGCGAGGTGTTGCAGGCGCGCGCCGACCGCGAAGCCGGGCGCATCTCGCCCAAGCAGCTGCGCGCCGTCGAGGACAAGGCCATCCGCCAAGTGGTCAAGATGCAGGAAAACGCCGGCCTCCAGGCGGTAACCGACGGCGAAATGCGGCGCAAATCCTGGCACATGGATTTCCTCTACCGCATCGGCGGGATGGAGAAAGCCTCCACCAAGGTGCCGGTGCAGTTCCACGGGGCCGGCGGCGACATCACCTATGCCGCCGAAGGCCTGCGCATCACAGGCCCACTCGGCCTCGAGGAAACCATTTTCGGCGAGGATTTCGCCTATCTCAAATCCGTCGCCAAGGCGGTGCCGAAGCTCAGCCTGCCCTCGCCCAGCATGATCCACCGCCGCGGCGGCAAGATCTTCGAGAATTCGCCCTACCAGGGCGTGGACGATCTCTTCGCCGACGTCGCCAAGGTCTATGCCGATGAGATCGAACGGCTGGGCCGGCTGGGTTTGACCTATCTCCAGCTCGACGACACCAACTTCGCCACGCTGTGCGATCCCGATCAGCGCGCCGGCCTGTCCAAGGCCGGCGACGACGGCGAGCACATGCATTTGAAATACATCAAGCTGGTCAACGACTCGATCGCCGCCAGGCCCGCTTCCATGAGCGTCTGCACCCATAGCTGCCGCGGCAATTACCGCTCGTCCTGGGTCGCCTCGGGCGGCTACGATTTCCTCGCCGAGGCGTTGTTCAATCAATTGAACGTGGACGGATTTTTCCTCGAATACGACGATGCGCGCTCCGGCTCCTTCGCCCCGCTGCGCTTTTTGCCCAGGGGCAAGATGGTGGTGCTGGGCCTGGTCACCACCAAGACGGGCGAGCTCGAAAGCAAGGACGATCTGAAACGCCGCATCGACGAGGCGGCCAAGTACGCGCCCTTGGAGCAGCTGTGTCTCTCGCCGCAATGCGGCTTTTCCTCGACCATCGAAGGCAACGATCTCACCGTCGAACAGCAGGCGGCCAAGCTCCGCCTGATCGTCGAGACCGCGCGCGAGGTCTGGGGCTGAAACCCGCCGCCATGCTAGGATAGGCCCATGGAACGCTCCTTCAGCCACGAGGTCCAATCGCTGCGCCTGGGCGAAGGCCAGATTTTCCGCGGCGAGGGCATCCTCGCCGTCACCAAGGCGCTGCTGCAATCGGGCGTGAGTTACGTGGGCGGCTACCAGGGCGCGCCGGTCTCGCATCTGCTCGACGTGCTGGTCGACGCCCAGGACATTTTGGGCGAGTACGGCGTCCATCTCGAAACCTGCACCAATGAGGCCGCGGCGGCGGCCATGCTCGGCGCCTCGATCAACTATCCCATCCGCGGCGCGGTCACCTGGAAATCGATCGTCGGCACCAACGTCGCCTCCGACGCGCTCTCCAACCTGTCCTCGCCCGGGGTCAAGGGCGGCGCGCTCATCATCTTGGGCGAGGATTACGGCGAAGGCGCTTCCGTCATCCTCGAGCGCTCCTACGCCTATGCCATGAAATCCTCGATCTGGCTCTTGGACCCCCGGCCCGATCTGCCCTCCATCGTCGCCGCGGTGGAAAAGGGGTTCGAGCTGTCCGAGGCCTCGCACGCGCCGGTGATGCTCGAATTGCGCATCCGCGCCTGCCACGTCACCGGCGAATTCACCGCCAAGGACAACCGCGCCGGGAAATTCTCGGGCCTCAACCGCTCGGCGCCCGCGCCCCATGAATACCGGCGGCTTTCCCACCCGCCCTCCACCTTTGCCCAGGAGAAACTGAAAGTCGAGGAACGCCTGCCCGCCGCGCGTCAATTCATCCGCGACGCCCGGCTCAACGAATTCTTCGCCGGCGACCTTGCCGATGTCGGCATCGTCGTCATGGGCGGGCTTTACAACGGGCTGATGCGCGCGCTGATGCGGCTCGGGCTGGCCGATCTCTACGGCGAAACCCGCATCCCGATCTATTGCCTCAACGCGGTCTATCCGCTGGTGCCGGAAGAGGTGCGGGAATTTTGCGCCGGCAAACGCGCCGTGCTGGTGATCGAGGAAGGCCATCCCGATTACATCGAGCAACAGATCAACGTCGAGTTGCGCCGCGCCGGCCTCGACACCGGAATTTTCGGCAAGGGCCTGTTGCCCATGGCCGGCGAATACACCTCCGAGGTGATGCTCCAGGGCCTCGCCGCCTTCCTCGCCGAAACCCGGCCAACGGGCGTCGATGCCGGCATCATCGGCAAGTTCGTCGGCCAGCTGGCCGAACGCAAGCGCGCGGCGGCATCGGATGTCGGCGCGCTGCCGCCGCGCCCGCCCAATTTCTGCACCGGCTGTCCCGAACGCCCGGTGTTCGGCGCCATCAAGCTGTTGCAGCGCGAGACCGGCCCGATCCATATCAGCACCGATATCGGCTGCCATTCCTTCGCCACCTTCGCGCCGTTCAACCTGGGCAATTCCATTCTGGGTTACGGCATGAGCCTGGCCTCATCCGCCGGGGTCGGGCCCAACATCGACCGGCGGCCGATCGCCATCATGGGCGACGGCGGCTTCTGGCATAACGGCATGATCACCGGCGTGGCCTCGTCGCTGTTCAACAACGGCGACGGCGTGCTGATCGTGATGCAGAACGGCTACGCCTCGGCCACCGGCCTGCAATACGTGCCGTCGAGCGAGGCGCATCGCGGCGGCTCGACCACCGGCGTCGACATCGAACGCATGCTCAAGGCGATGGGCGTCACATGGCTCAAGACCATCCGCTCCTACAGCGTCGCGACCATGGTCAAGACCTTGCGCGCGGCGATGAAGACCAGGACCAAGGGGCTGAAGGTCATCATCGCCGACGGCGAATGCCAGCTGGCGCGCCAGCGCCGCGTGCGCGCCGAGGATTCGTCCCGCCTGGCCAAGGGCCAGCGCGTGGTCAAATCGCGTTACGGGGTCGACGATTCCATCTGCACCGGCGATCATTCCTGCATCAGGTTGTCGGGCTGTCCCTCGCTCACCGTGAAGCCCAACCCCGATCCGCTGCGTACCGATCCGGTGGCGAGCGTGATCGAAAGCTGCGTCGGCTGCGGGCTGTGCGGCGAGGTGGCGCATGCCGCCGTGCTCTGCCCCTCCTTCTACCGCGCCGAGCTCACGCGCAACCCGTTCGAGTGGGAAATCCGGCTCGACCGCTTGCGGCAACGCGCCCTCGCCTGGCTCGGCGCGGCGCCCGAAGCCGCGTCGAATCCCGCGCCGTGACCGAATCGCTCCGGCCGGTGACGCTGCTCATCGCCGCGCTCGGCGGCGAAGGCGGCGGCGTGCTCACCAACTGGATCGTCGGCGCCGCCGAATCCCTGGGCTTTCCCGCGCAAAGCACCTCGATTCCGGGCGTGGCGCAACGCACCGGCGCCACCATCTATTACGTCGAGATTTTGCCCGTGCCATCCGCGTCGCTCGGGGCCAAGCGGCCGATCCTGGCGCTTTCGCCCGGGCTGGGCGAGGTCGACGTGCTGCTGGCGAGCGAGCTGGCCGAAACCGCGCGCGCCGTCTCCTCGGGCTTCGTCACGCCAGACCGCACCAAGGTCATCGCCTCGACCAGCCGCTCCTATCTCATGCCCGAGAAAACCGCGATGGCCGACGGCCGGCTGATTGGCGAACATCTGTTGCGGGTCATAGCCGATCATGCCTTGGCGAGCCTGATCCTGGACATGGAGGCTCTGGCCAAATCGAGCGGATCGATGGTGAACGCGGTGATGCTGGGCGCGCTGGCGGGGTCGGGCGTGCTGCCCATCCCGGCGGAAAACTTCGCCGCCGCGATCCGGGCCGAAGGCAAGGCGGCGGAGAGCAATCTGCGCGGTTTCCAGGCCGGGCTCGAAGCCGCGCAGGCCGGCACGCCCGCTTCTCTGCGCGCGCCCGGGAAACGCTGGCGCGAAACCCAGCCTTCGCTCGCCCAGCTCGAATCCCGCGCCGGATTCCTGCCCGAAGCCGCGCGGCATCTGGCGGTCGAGGGCGTGCGCCGCCTGGCCGATTACCAGGATTTGGCCTATGCCAGGCTCTATCTCGACCGGCTCGAGCCGATCGAACAGGCGGATGAACGCGCCGGTTTGGGCGGCAAGCTGGCGGCCTCGGTCGCGCGCCATCTGGCGGTGCGCATGTCCTTCGAGGATTTGATCCGCGTGGCGCAGGTGAAAATCGATCCCGCCCGGATATCCCGCATCCGCCGCGACATGGACGTCAAGCCGGGCGACAAGCTCGCGATCTTCGAATTCTTCAAGCCCGGCATCGACGAGCTGTGCTCCATCCTGCCGCCGTTTGTGGCCCGCCCCATTCTCTATCTCGCGGAAAAGCGCGGCTGGCTCGGCCGGGCCTATTGGGGCATGGAAATCCAGACCACCTCGGTTTCAGGCTATCTGCGCCTGAAGGCGCTTGCCTCTTTGCGGCCGTGGCGGCGCCGGAGCCACCGCTTCCGCGCGGAGCAACGCGAGATCGCGTCCTGGCTGGGCCTGGTCGCCGAAGCGGCGGATTTGTCGCCCGCTCTGGCGCTCGAAGTGGCGGCTTGCGCCAATCTCATCAAGGGCTATGGCGACACCCATAAGCGCGGCATGGCGAATTACCGCGCCATCGTCGAACGCGTCGTGCGGCCCGCCTTGAAGCGGCGCCTGCCGGCCGAGTTGGCCGCCGACGCGGTGGCGAGCGCCACTGCTTCGGCGCTGGCCGATCCCGAGGGCGACAGCCTGGCCAAGACCCTGGCCGCGATCGAAAAGCGCGGCTCGCTCGACGCGGCGGCGGAGTAGAATAACGAACCAAGAGCATCGCTTATCTGGAACGGATCACGAGGAGTACGCCATGAAACGCAGGAAGACATCCGCGCAACGCAAGAGACTGGTCCGGGCCGAACATATGTTCGAGGGCGATCACGACGAGGCCGCGTTCGAAAAACGGATGAAGAAAATCGCCAAGGCGAAGCCCAAGGCCGGGCGCAAGCGGAAGAAATAACCGCGTCACTCGGGCTGAAGACCGGGCGCGAAGCCTCGTCGAGTCACGCCGGCGCCGCGTCCATCACTTCGTCGGTCCAGACCGTGAATTTCACCAGCTTGTTCGGCGCGAAGGCGGTCGAAATCGCGACATCGGCGGCGTCGCGGCCCCGCGCGATCAGCACCTTGCCGATGCGCGGCACGTTAAAACGGGGATCGAAGGCGTGCCACTGGCCGCCGAGATAGGCCTCGACCCAGGCGGAGAAATCCATCGGTTCGCCGGGCGGCGGGGTCACGCCGAAATCGCCGAGATAGCCCGTGCAATAGCGCGCCGGGATGTTCATGCAGCGGCAGAAGGATATCGCCAGATGCGCGAAATCGCGGCACACCCCGGTGCGTTCGGTATAGGCGTCCCACGCGGACTTGGTGGGACGCGCATGGTGATAGCCGAACGCGATATGCCGGTGGACGAAATCGCAGATCGCCTGGACCCGCGCCCATCCCGGCTTTGTGCCGGCGAACAGCGCCACGGCGATCTTGTCCAGCCGGTCGATATCGCAATAGCGCGACGGCAGCAGGAACGGCAGGCATTCCTCGGGCAAATCCTGCACCGGATGCTGCCGCGCTTCGGGCACGACCGGATCCGGCAAGCCCGAGTCGTTCACCACGCCGCTGGCCGTGATCCGGAGATTTCCCGGCGGCGCGACCAGGCGGCTGCACCAATTGCCGAACGGGTCGCGGTAAGGCGTGATGGCGACCGGCGGCTCGGTGATCATCTGGTCGGTAACGATGAGGTCGGATGCGCGGGTGAAATGGACGGCGAGCATCAGGATCATCGGCGTCGGCTGCGGGCATTCGTAGATCAGTTCGTAGCCGATGCGGATGCGCATGACTCG
>Ga0187855_10004334_pt1 | contig 10242 bp, 7 predicted proteins | sample June2016WEW_8_10_2_FD_132969 | JGI IMG/M metagenome (GOLD analysis project Ga0187855, IMG submission 132969) | Peatland microbial communities from SPRUCE experiment site at the Marcell Experimental Forest, Minnesota, USA - June2016WEW_8_10 | ecosystem: Environmental > Terrestrial > Soil >... | reverse complement strand
TGCTGCCGGACACGCTGGCGGAAATCGAATGCGCCATCCGGTACCGCTTCACGGCCGGCGACCACGACCTGATCGTGGGCGAAATGGTGCGAGCCCAGATCCGCGAAGGCGAACCGCTGATTTACTTTGGTGGGAGATATCGCAAGCTGGCCGGCGGGAATCGGTAGTGCAGCTCAGGTAGGATAGACGATCGGTTTTTGTCGTCTGTCGCGCCTCCGCAACGGGACGCGCGGCTTGACAGACGACAAAAACCGATCATCTATCCTACCTCTGGACCAGAGCCGGCCGGCTCAGCGCCAGGGGCGTTCCCAGCCGCGCCACCAGCCGGTGTCTTCCAGGTTGAGCGCGTTCCAGCACAGGTCCAGCGTTTTGGCATCGCCCCACACGGCGCCGGCGCGCAGTTCGCGTGGCACGCCAGCAAGCTGTGCGAAGCGGTCGAAGACATCGCCGCGCGCGGCGGGCGGAACACGCGGCAGGAGGTGCCAAAGCGTGAGGCCGTCCCGCGGCCTGGCCGCGGCAAGCACGCGGGACAAAGCCGCGTCATCGCCGGATTCATACGCTGCCAGCGCACCAGTGAGCGCCTGCGGCGCATCCTCATAAAATGGAATGCCTGGACCATCCCGCCGCCGGGTCGGGCATTCGGCGCCGGCGGGGATGAACGATTCGCGTCCCTGCGACTGGAACGCCACCCAGCCGGTCTCGACGCGCAGCAGCCCGTTGCCCGCCCCATCCACGTCGAGCGTGTACTGGCAGCCCAGATCCACCGCGCGGGCCGAAGCCGTTTCCACCACGAATTCCCGTGGCGGAGCCCATATGAAAGCGTGCAGGCGGCCGCGGCGCAACTCCAGGTGGCGGCTGGTGGCGGCGCGCAGCTCCGAGCCGGGGCCCAGCTCGACGCGGCCCACCGGTTCGGATTCGAGGGTGACTCCCAAGTCTCCAGTTCGCAGAACCTGGCCCTGCAACACAGCTAGGTTTCCCATCCGCCAGGCGGTGGGCGCAGCGGGTGCGCTGGCGCTGCGGAACAGAAGGGCGCCGGCGGCCAGCAGGACAGCGGCGGCCGCGGCGAGCCACGCGCGGGGCGCGCGTTGGCGGCGTGCGCCGGGCTGGTTGCGGCCGAACCGGTAGCGCAGGCTCCCCAATTCCACTTCCAAACGCTCGATGTCCGGATCGGGCGGTCCGGACCGGTCCCACAGGTAGTCTTCACGCATGAGCGTCGCCTTTCCACAACTCGCGCAGCATTTTCATGCCGCGGCACAGATTTACTCGCACCGAGTCCGCAGTGAGGCCGGTTTGCAGGGCGATCTCCGGTCCGGTCATACCCTCCACCAGGCGCATGACGAGAGTTTCGCGATAGGCTTCCGGCAGGCTGCGGATGAGGTCGAGAGTGACCAGCGCCCGTTCGGCGCCGGCGGCCGCGTGGTCTGGCTGATCCATATCGGACGGGAATTCAGCGCGCCGGCGGCCATCGCGGAAATAGTCGATGGCGCGGCGGCGCGCGATGGCGCCCAGCCAGCCGCGAAAAGCAGCCGCTGTGCGCAACTCCCCCAGCCGTTTCATCGCCGCCATGAAAACATCCTGCACCAGGTCCTCGGCGTCGGCGGGCGGCACGCGCGCCAGCAGGATGGCGTGAACCATGCGCGCGTGCCGCAGATAGAGCTCGCCGAAAGCGGCGCGGTCGCCGCCGGCGGCCTCGTGAATGAGGCGCTCGTCGTCGGCCGGCCCGGAAATAGTGGCGAGCATTGCTTGCATGTTACTACCGCAGCATGGCCTCGATGTCGGCCGAGCTGAACTGCTGGTGGGCGCTCTTGTCGTTATAGCGGTCCACGCCGTCCGGGCCGGCAGTCGCCAGCAGACTGGTGAAGAGGCTGCCATTGGTAGCCTCCAGGCGAATCACCCAGCGGCCCTGTTTCGGCCACTGCTGGGCGATCGCGAACATGCCGGGGGTGGGGAGCGGGTCCAGTTTCAGCGGTATCTCGCGCCGCTCTCCGTTCACGTTTCCAATGGCTGTGGCGCTGATCTTACTTTCGTCGGGTTTCACGCAGCCGGCCGACCGTACGGTGACCACGGCGTTGAGTTTACGAGCTTCCGGGCTGGCTTCGGGGTTCCCCAGTTGCAGGTAGAAGCCACCGGCATATAACGACCCCGCCAGCGCCAGTAGCGCAGCGGGGGCGGTAATTCGCAGTACGTTTCGCATCCCTTTGTCCCTCCTGGGAAATGGAATTCTGCGGGAAAGACGCGGGCGGCAGCGAAGCTGTTAACCGGCGAGTATCCTGAAAACGGGGGATTTTTTCCACATTACTGGAGAACTCCTGCTTTATTATTGGAGATTTCTGCTTTTTAACCCGCCTGAAATCAATCAGTCATCTATGGCGTGTGAATTGCATCGTGGCGCATTGGGTGGATCTAGATTGAAAACTATCCTCATTGTCGATAGGGATCTGGGATTTGTCTTCTGGCTCGGCCAAATCCTGGATGAGAACGGCTATGTAGCCGTGCCCGCAAAAGGAGTCACCGACGCGGCGGAGATCGTGGTTACGCTCCGTCTTCCGGTTGACCTGCTGATTGCACCACCGGACGAGCATGGCCTTAACGAACTCGTGGAGAAGCTCCGTTTGGCCTCTCCGTATCTCCAGGTGGTTGCCTTGGCCAGTGAGGAGGACCAGGCATGGGCCATGCCACCTCCCGGGGCGGTTTGGAAACGTAAACCACAGCACAGGGATGAAGCGGCAAGGTCCGAATGGCTGAACTTGATTCGCGACCTTGACGGCAACTGCCTCACCTCAGTGGCCCACGGCTGACGCGTTCTGACCCGAAGCGGTCGACCAAGAGCGAAATATCCGATTTTGCGCGCCCATCTGCGCTGGCCAGTGGTAGTATTACCTTATCTGAGCTGCAAGGTTAGTGGGTTTGCCTTACGTGCTGACACTCCCATAACAACAGAGGATACAGAGGGTGTAGGAGTGGGAGCGATAATCACGCCGGGTCCGATGTTGCCGCCGGAACGCCGTGCCGGCCGCCGCTATCCGATTCACGCAGGCATCGAGTACAAGCTGATCCTGGGACGAAGGGTGGTCCGGACGGGAACCGGCCGCCTGGTGAATATCTCACGCAGCGGACTTCTATTCGAGTGCGCTCATGGCATCCCGCCGAGGACCAAAATCGAACTCGAAGTCGATTGGCCTGCGCAAGCCGTCAAAATGGCACTCCACGTGACGGGCCAGACCGTGCGCAATCAAGGTGTCTCCACAGCGATGACGATCCTTCGCAGTTCATTCCGCACTTATCAGGAAGATGCGGACCAGGGAAATCGCCAGCAAACGTAGGCGTGGCGGACGTGTTCCAAACAAGAAAAGGTCGAGACGACTCTCGACCCAGCACGCAAGAATAGGTGCGCCGCGGCGATGCGTGCTGCCGCCATTCTGTCTTCTCGCTTCTGACTTCCCTTCTTCCCTAGCTTGCCAGCACGACCCGATTGGCGCCGGGTTGCGGAGCGGGGGATTCGCCGGTGTGGACGCGAGCCACAACTGCCAGCGCGGCGAGATAGAACAGGCTGCCGATGATCATGGTTTCGACCAGGCCCAGATAGATGGCCGAGACCAGCGCGCACACCGATCCGAGTACGCTGGCCGCCGCGTTGAGCGCCCAGGCCCAGCGAACCGAAGGCGGGTGCCACTGCTCCAGGCGGCGGAGCCCGCTGGGGAAGGGCATGCCCATGACGAATCCGAGGGGAGCGATCAGCGCCACCGTAATCACCGCCTTGAGAGGCAGCGGCAGCCAGACCAGCGCGGTGAGCAGCGAGGCGAGCACCAGCCCGAGGAGAGTAGCCAGCATCGCCACGCATCCCAGGATCTTGATCAGGCGGCTCTCCAGGTGCGCCGTCAGGCGGCCGGCGGCGGCGCTGCCCAGCCCGCTTGAAACCAGCAAGGAAAAAATCACCACCGTGAGAGCGGGCGTGGGGTGGCCGAGGAAGAGCACGAATCTCTGGATCAGCGCCACTTCGATGAGGATGTAGCCGGCGCCGATGAACAGGAAGTAGAGCAGGAATTTCAGCACGCCCGGCTGGCGCGGCAGGCGAGTGCCCAGCAGCAGTGGCGGCAGCACCATAATCAGCAGCGTGGCCAGGCCGGAGATCAGCGCCAGCCCGAACAGCAGCGGCACCGCCTTGTTCACTTTGTAGTCCGCGGTATCGTGAGAGGCCGTCCGCAGAAACGTCAACAAATCGCGCGGCTGCACGGTGTAGAAGAAGAAGGGCCGGTTGTCGGTGACCGGGCGGATATCGAAGACGAAGCGCCGCTCGAAGCCCGCCGGATCGGACGTGTGCAGCAGCTCGTAGAACGGGTTCTGAATGGCGGCGTCGGGCAGGTAGATGGCCTGCATGTTGGCGGCGGCGAACAGGGCGCGGGCGCGGTCGCAATCGGCGGCGGTGAGCGGTTTGCGGCTGATGATCGCGGTATCCTGCGCGCCCCATCCTTGGACCGAGCCGGAGCGGCCCACGATCACGTGGCGCCATGCCTGGTTCTCGCCCAATTCCGACAGCGCTTCGCGGGCCAGCGCAATCAGGCGCAGGCTTTCGCGCGGCGGATCGAAGCCCCAGCGCGTGAACGCCACCACGCCGTCATCGGTTAGATGCCGCAGGTAATCGCGGAAAGCATCCACCGTGTAGAGATTGTTTTCCGAAAGCGCGAACGCGCCGGCGGCGGTGGAAGCCCAGGTATCGACCAGGGTCGCCTGCAGCACCTGATACTTCGAGGTGCTGCGGCGCACGAAGCTGCGTCCGTCTTCGACGTAAATGTGGACGTCGGGCCGCAGGTAGAGGCCGTGGCTGAGCGCGGGAAAGCGCTCCTGCATGATGGTGGTGGCGATGATGGGATTGATTTCCACGCCGGTGATATCGTGGCTGCCGTAGGCCAGCGCGCGCGCCACGTCCCAGCCGCCGCCGGGCCCGATGATCAGGGTCTTGCCGCCGGGGCGGAGCGCGTAGGGCAGCGCCGGACCCTGGTCCATCAGGTCGCGGCGCTGGCCGGCGGTAAGATGGTCGAAATCGAAAGTGGCGATGTCGGTGGCGGCATCGGCGTCGATCACGATGCTATAGCGGCCTTCGCTCGATCGATCCACCAACCCGATGCGCGAAAAGACGTTCCAGTGCTGGAAGATTTCGTGTGAGATGGTCTGCCCCTTGGCGTGGCGGATGTCGATCACGTGATAGCGCTGATTCAGGATCAGAAACGCCACCAGCGCCAGCGCCAGCGCCACCGATCCCACGCGGCCGCGCACCGAGCCGGAAACGCTGTGCCAGATGGCGGCGGCGACGGCGAAGGTGATGGCCGCGCCCAGCACCGCGCTGACCCCGCCGAAGCCGTTGAGCAGCGGGTATAACAACAGGCATCCGGCGGCGGCGCCCATCAGGTCGAAGAAGTAGACCCGGTGGACGTGCGTGATGGTTTCGCCGATGGCCAGCGAGACGATGGCGCCGGAAACGAAAAACGGCAGCGCGGTGCTGAAATAGATCAGCGCCAGGTCCCAGTTGGTGGGATTGTTATGCTGCGCCAGCAGGACGATCAACGCGCCCACCACCAGCAGGCCGTTCAGCATGCTCAGCCGGCCCAGGCTGGTCCACAGCGGCGCCTTCCAACCCGCCACCACGTACGAGAAAACGCCGCCGGCGCCGAGGCCGAACAGCGCGATCGAAATCGCCAGAAATGCGAAGTGGTAATAGAACACCACCGAGAAGATGCGCGTCAGCGAAAGCTCGAGCAGCAGGGTGGCCAGGGTGGTCAAAGCGACACACAGGTAAACCTGAGGCCAGGGGGTAGGGGCGGGTTTCAAAGGGTTCAACCCATATGGTAGCGTGGCGCCGGGCCGGTGTCCGGCGGCTCCGTTTCGGGCGCGCGATCCGCGAGGCCGCGCGCCCGGTTTTACTTGCGCGTTATTGCACTTGGATGTTGACCGCGTTGCTGGTGGTCCCATCCGGAAATGTCAGCGATACCTGCACCGTGCCCGGGGGACAGCTCTGCGGAATGGGCACATTGACCTGGTACAGGCCGGCATAGTACGGCGACAAGCCCGCATAGCCGACTGAAGCGGGAGGGACGCTGATTGGCACCTGGAACCCATCCTTGTCCACGTCGAAAACCACGGTGGGCGTGGACGTCAATTGCGCCAGGGGGTGCCCTGCCGAGCCGTCGGGAGCGGGCTGCCCGGTTGCCACCGAGGGACTCGTGGGTCCGAGTCCGATCGCGTAGATCACCAGCACGTCACCCGGCGCGGCCGGCTGGGTGATGAAGTTGGGTTCGGAGACGGTCGATGGAATGGGCAGAGTGTTGTAGCCGTTGCCCTGCGAAGCATCCACAATCGCTCCGTAGCCGCCGGTATTGAAAAGCAGCAGCAGCCGCGGCGCGCGCGCCGCCACGTTGACCGATACGGTGTTGCTGGTTTCGGGGCCTTGGCTTAACGGTGCGGAATAAAACACAGTGGTGCCGACCTGAACCAGCGCCGTCCCCAGCGGCGTATCCATCGGCATCTGGAAGTTAATCTGGCCTGGGGAGGCGTAGTACAGCGGCGCCGCCTCGCCGTTCACGGTGACCCCAGTCGCGTCGGCGAGGCTCGTCGGCAGCGGAGGCAGCCCCGCCACGCCGACATTCGCGTCGAGCTGCTGCCCGAACAGCGCAATGACATCGCCCGGCGTCACGGTAAGGCCGTCCTGGCCGAACACAGCGTCATCCACTACACCCTGATAGAAAATGGTGGGCGCCGCCGTGGCCAGCACCTGGAAGGTCACCGGAATCACGGTGGGGCTGTTAGCCGCATTGGTGACGACAGTCACCGAGCCGGTGTATGTGTTGGGCGAAAGGCCAGTCGAGTCAATGGTCACACTGAACCATGGAGTGTTCCCGCCCTGCCCAGAGAGGTCGGTTCCCGAATTGGTCGATGTGAGCCCTGTTCCCGATGCGGTCACGCTGGAAATCGCAAGTGTGCCTTGCCCCAGGTTGCCTAACTGTGTGTAGGGCGTAGTCGAAGAGCCAGGTAATACTTGCAGGCTGATCGGAGCGAGAGTCTCCACGATCGGCAGCGTGGTCACGTTCATGGTCACCGCGATGGTCTTATTATCCGGGGCGAAGTTAGAGCCGGAGGTAATCACCGAGCCGGTGTAGGTGTTGCCGGCGGTGTTGCTCGGCTGCGGAGTGATGTTGATCGCGTACGGAAGCGTGGACTGATTGCTGCCGGCGCCGCTGAGCGTCAGGCTCAGCCAATTCGCTCCATCCTGGGTAGTGAACTTACCGGAAAGGCAGCCGTTGAGGTAAGGGCAACTGGCAGCACCGAGGGAAAACGGAACGGCGACGGTGCTGGCCGCGCCCGGCGGCGCCACGTAAGGCGTCACGTAAGCATTCACGCTCGATGGCACGGCGCCGCCGATCTCGACGGTCACCGTAATCGTCTGGGGAGCGTCCACCGTGTTGGGCGCCGTGACGGTGACGATGCCCGTATATGCCGTCGCGGATGCCGCCAGCGACGCGGTGTTCAGCCCGAGAATCAGCGGGACGCACGACGTGGCGGCGCTGGTCGTCTGGCAGGCGCCGGCCGCGCCGACGCTGGGGGTAATCCACGAAACCGACGAACTCACGGAGAGCGCAAGCGAGCCGGCGCCGGCGTTATACGCTTCCACAGTCTGGTTGATCCCGTTCGAGCCGGGAACGATCGAGAGCGGTCCAACGGTGGCGCTCACCAGGCGCAGCATGGGCAGCGACCCGGACCCGGACTGAGCCAGGAGCGAACTGAGCCCTCCCATAGCCAAAGCGGAGAGAATTACCGAACGAACGAGTTTCAGAGCCATTACAGTACACCTTTCCTCATGTATGCAAATCTAACCGACGCGGATGAAAGCCAGGAACGCTGCCACTCTCGCCGCGCGCGAATCGCCCGGGCAAACCGTAGCGCATTCCAATCCTAAGACCCCCGAACAGCCGTTTCAACTACAGCACCAGCCGGCAAAGGTCAAATTAAATGGCGAAGAAACTTGACCGAACCAACGAGCCTCAGACCCAATCCAAGGCACCTTTCTTATACGCCCAAATGTAGCCGACCACCAGGATGCCCAGAAACACTGCCACCTCCGCCACGCCAAACCATCCCAGCGATCCATAGCGCACGGCCCATGGGTAAAGGAAGATGGTTTCCACGTCGAAAATGACGAACAGGATGGCGACGATATAGAACCGGACCGTGTAACGGCCCCGTGAATCCGATGCCGCGCGGATGCCGCACTCGTAGGCTTCGAGCTTGGTAACCGAGGGAGCCGACGGCCGGAGCAGCTTGGCCGCCCCGATGGCAACCACCGGAAACGCGACCGCTACTGCCAGGAAAATGAAAATAGGAAGATAACCGCCCGGCATGACCTCAATATAACATGCCGAGTAGCGCAGGCTCGGCCTGCGAACGCTTTGCGACGCGGAGGCAAGCCCGCCAGCCATCACCGATCAAATCCATGACCACTCGCCGCCTCAGGCCCTCCGCAAAATCACTCGCTGCCGTCTGCGAGAATAAAACTGCGGCGTCAATGTTTGGGCCGCTGCGGTGAAATCGAGCAGACCGGGGGTTGACAGACGAAAGCGTCTGTCCCACTTTGCAGGCGGGTGGGGCAGGCGCTTTCGCCTGCCAACCATGCTTTTGGGAGCGGTGGGCAATCGCTTATGACCTTGTCTTTATGCAGCCAGCAGTGATCGAAGAACCGCGCGATATTTATACGGCGCTGCACAAGGAGCGCCGCGCTTCCATCCTGGTGGGCGAGCGCCGCCAGCGCCGGTTTGGCTACTGGCGGCTGGCTGCTGTGGGTGCGGCGGGCGCGCTGGTGTGGCTGGCGCTTTCCGGGCCGCGCATCACGATTCTGTGGACGCTGATTCCGGCCGCCGCATTCGTGGCGCTGATGGCGTTCCATGCACGCCTCGCGCGGCAGCTCGAAAAACAGCGTCGCGCGGCGCGATTCTTCGAGCGCGGCCTGGCGCGGCTGGACGGTAGCTGGCCCGGCACCGGCAGCAGCGGCGACAATTTCCTGGACCTGGCGCATCCCTACGCGCAGGACCTGGACCTGTTCGGCATCGGCTCGTTGTTCGAGCTTCTTTCCACCGCCCGCACACACGCCGGCGAGCGGACGCTGGCGAGCTGGCTGCTGGAGCCGGCGGACCGGCCGGTGGTGCGCGCGCGGCAGGAGGCGGTGACGGAGCTGCGGCCGCGCCTCGATCTGCGGGAGCGCCTGGCGGTGTTAACCGAAGACGCCCGCACCGGCGTGGATGCGGATTCGCTGGCTGCCTGGGGCGAGGCGCCGCCGCGGCTCGGCGGGCGCGGCCTGCGGCTCGCGCTGTGGGCGTGCACGCTGCTGGGAATTGGCGGCGCGGCGGCCGGCGTCGCGCTGCTGCTGCATTTGACCGGGACGGTTGTGCTGGCCGGCGGCATGCGCCTGTTGCTCCGCGATCTGTTCCTGGCGACGCTCGCTATCAATGGCTGGTTTTATTACCGCCAGCACCAAAGCGCGGCCGAAGTGGTGGCGTCGGTGGATCGCGCCGGCCACGAACTGGGGCTTATTTCCGAGGTGCTGGTGCTGATCGAGCGCGAACAATTCCAGGCGCCGCTGCTGGTTTCGCTGCGCGGTTCGCTGGCCGCCGAGGGAGCGCCGCCTTCGCGCCGCCTGGCGCAACTCAAACGCCTGATCGAGTACCTGGACTCGCGCGACAACGTTTTCGTGCGGATGGCCGAGATCTTCATTTTCTGGACGCCCCACCTGGCGGCGCGCGTGGAACAATGGCGCCGCCGCTCGGGACCGGCGGTGCGCCGATGGCTGGCGGCGGTGGGCGAAATCGAGGCGCTCGCCTCGCTGGCCAGCCACGCCTTCGAGCATCCGCAGGATCCGTTCCCCGAGTTCACCGAAGAATCGCCGCTGCTCGAGGCGGTTGAGATCGGCCATCCGCTGATCCCGGAATCGAAGCTGGTGCGCAATTCGGTCTCGCTCGGCGGCGACCTTCGCCTGCTGGTGGTCAGCGGTTCCAATATGTCCGGCAAAAGCACGCTGCTGCGCACGCTGGGCGTCAACGTGGTGCTGGCGCAGGCGGGCGCGCCGGTGCGCGCAGAGCGGCTGCGGCTTTCGCCGCTGGCGGTGGGCGCGTCGATTCGTGTCAACGATTCGCTGCAGGGCGGCATCTCGCGCTTTTATGCCGAAATCCTGCGCCTGCGGCAGATCCTGGATCAGACCGC
>Ga0187855_10004331_pt1 | contig 10252 bp, 8 predicted proteins | sample June2016WEW_8_10_2_FD_132969 | JGI IMG/M metagenome (GOLD analysis project Ga0187855, IMG submission 132969) | Peatland microbial communities from SPRUCE experiment site at the Marcell Experimental Forest, Minnesota, USA - June2016WEW_8_10 | ecosystem: Environmental > Terrestrial > Soil >... | reverse complement strand
CCCTCCCTAGACGAGTTCGCGAAGGAGATGGCCGGCTCGGGCGTGGTGGTGCTGGGGGTCAGCATGGATACCAATCCCAAGCTGTATCGCGATTTCCTTTCCCGGAACCACATTTCGTTCCTGACCGCGCGCGATCCGGGGGCCAAAATCAGCGCCGATTACGGCACCTTCAAGTATCCCGAGTCGTACATCATCGACTCCCGGGGCAAGGTGGTCCAGAAAATCATCGGGCCGACCAATTGGACCGACGGCAGCATGGTCAACGCGGTCAAGTCTTTCCTGTAAGCCCGCATCCGCCCGACAGCATCCCGTTGGCAGCTTGATGAAAGTGTCTAACTTCGAGCGTGTCTGAATTTTGGGGTTCCCTCCATAAAACGAGCCAATCGGCGCGCTCCCGCTTGGCTGGTGTTGCGCATTGGAGTTACGGTTAATACGATGCGAAATATCCTTTTTCTCTTTGCCGCTTGTCTGTCTGGGGCTTCCTACTATCCGACCCGCCTGGACGATCCAAAAGCCGTGTACCTTACGCCCGGCGACGGCATCGCCGATGCCACCCAGGCGATTCAGCAGGCCATCGACAAAGTTCAGGAAACGACCCAGCAAGGTATCGTTTTTGTCCCGGAGGGCCGCTACCGGCTGACCAAAACGGTTTATATCTGGCCAGGAATCCGGGTGATCGGGTATGGAGCCACGCGGCCCGTTTTCGTTCTGGGCGAGAACACGCCAGGCTACCAGGACCCGGACAAAGAGCGCCTCGTGATTTTCTTTGCCGGCAGGCGGCCCAGCCCGAACGCACCCCCGCCGGATGCCAATCCGGGAACGTTCTATTCGGCTTTGACCAACATCGACCTGGAGATCCAGCATGGCAATGGCGGCGCGGTGGGAGTGCGGGCCCACTATGCGCAACACTGTTTCCTGGCCCACATGGACATGCGCATCGGGTCCGGCCTGGCGGGCATCCACGAGGGCGGCAATGTGGTCGAGGACGTGAGTTTCCACGGCGGCAGATACGGCATCTGGACCGGTACGCCTTCGCCCGGCTGGCAACTCACACTGGTGGATGCCGCTTTCGACGGCCAGCGCGAATCCGCGATCCGGGAGAGCGCGGCGGGCCTCACGCTGATCCGGCCGCACTTCACGAATGTTCCCACGGCCATAGCGATCGATCCGGGCTCCCCCGACGAACTCTGGGTGAAGAACGCCCGCATGCAAGACATATCGGGCCCAGCCGTGATCGTCAGCCTGGAGAAGAATCCGCGGACCGAGATCAACATGGAAAACGTGGTGTGCCAGCGGGTGCCGCTGTTCGCGCTGCTGCGCGAGAGCGGCCGCAAAGTAGCCGGCCCGGAGAGCCTCTACGAGGTCAAGGTCTATTCCCACGGCCTGAACTATTCCGATATCGGCGCCACGCCGCAGACCCGGGACCTCTTTGAAACCGTGCCCCTGGCGGCTCTGCCGGAGCCCGTGAAATCCGACCTTCCCGCCCTCCCGCCAGCCGGCACCTGGGTGAATATTCGCGAGTTGGGCGCCAAGGGCGATGGCTCCACGGACGATACCGCGGTATTTCGGAAGGCCATCGCCGCAGATCGGGCCATCTACCTGCCTTCGGGCAAGTACGTAGTCACGGATACGATCGCGCTCAAGCCGGACACCGTGTTGATCGGACTGCACCCGGGCGCCACCCAAATCGACCTGCTCGACGGTACGCCCGCATTTCAAGGAGTCGGCAGCCCCAAACCCTTGATCGAAGCGCCGAAAGGCGGCGCCAACATCATGATCGGCATCGGACTATACACTAACGGGATCAATCCGCGGGCCGTGGCCGCAAAGTGGATGGCCGGCAAGGATTCGATGATGAACGATGTCCGGTTCCTGGGGGGACACGGCACCAACAAGCTGGACGGCAGCCGCGAGAATCCCTACAACAATACGCACACCGCCGATCCGGACTTGAATCGCCGTTGGGACGGGCAGTATCCCAGCCTGTGGGTGACCGATGGCGGCGGCGGAACCTTCTTCGATATCTGGACGCCCAGCACGTTTGCCCAGGCGGGCATGCTGGTCTCAAACACCGCGACCGAGGGCCGCGTCTACCAGATGTCGAGCGAGCACCACGTGCGCCACGAGGTGCAGTTGCGGCACGTCTCCAACTGGCGGATTTACGCTTTGCAGACGGAGGAGGAGCGCGGCGAAGGCGGCTTCGCGCTACCGCTGGAAATCGCCGACTCCAGCAACATCACGCTCGCGAACTTTCATATCTACCGGGTGATTTCAACCTATCAGCCATTCCCCTGGGCCATCGAGATTTCGAACTCCAGCAATATCCGGTTCAGGAACGTGCACTGCTATAGCAATAGCAAGGTGGCGTTCGATGCCGCGGTTTACGACCGGACGCACCAGGTCGAAATCCGCCAGCGCGAGTTCGCATGGCTCACGGTCTCAGGCGATGCGCCCACGCCTCGTGCGCGACCGCTTTCGCCGGTGCTGGCCGCGGGCGCGAAAGTGGAAAAGCTGGCAGGCGGGTTTTACAATATCTCAGGCGGCGCGGCCGATCCGGCCGGCGATTTCTATTTCGTGGACCCGCACTGGCAGCGCATCTACCGATGGTCTGCGGCTACGCATCAACTTGCGACGGTCAGCGACAGTCCGCTCGACCCGGTCAACCTGGCTTTCGATCGGGCAGGCAACCTGATGGTGGCCTCATACAGCGGCAAAGGCATCGTCTACGTCTTTAAGCCCGGCCCGGCAGGTGACCAGATCGCGATCCTGAAACCGGAGCCTTCCGTGCCGCAGTCCGGGATGACTCCGGTGCTGGCAGTTGGGGACTGGCGCCTGCAGGTGAATCCCGAAACCGGAGATCCGGCCGCCAGACCCTATCAATACCTTTCTCCGGATGGGACGACCTTTCTTTCGGCGGGCCAGGATTTCGTGAACGGCGCGGTGAGTTGGGGCGTGAAGAGCGCCGATTTGCTGCGCAGTTTCGGATTATCGCGCGCTACTCCCGGAAAGCCCTTCTATCTGACCAGCGAGGCGGAAGTGCGGACCTGGTCGGCCACGGTGGCGCCCGACGGCAATCTCTCTAACTTGAAGATCTTCACCGAGCAGGGCGGCGAGGGCGTCACGGCGGACGAGCAGGGCAATGTGTATATCGCGGCCGGGCAGATCTACGTGTACGACACGGCTGCCCGGTTGATCGACACCATCGAAGTCCCGGAACGTCCTTTGCAGGTAGTGTTCGGCGGCAAGGACCGCCGCACGCTCTTCATTCCCGCGCGCACGTCACTCTACGCGGTGCGCACCAAGAACCGGGGTCAGTAGACGAAGCGGGTTCACCAACGCGCATGCACGCCGGCGCGAATTCGTGCATCGTAGATGGCGCTTACCGCACAGAGGGTTTCGGCGTTTAGCGGTGGCAGATCCGAAGCCGCGCAGTTATCGGCCACCTGAGCAGGCCGCTTGCCGCCGGGGATCGCACAGGTGACCGCATCGAACGCCAGAATCCAGCGCAGCGCGAACTGCGCCATGCTGACGCCGTTCGCCAGCGGACGCAGTTCCTCGACGGCGGCCAGAGCCGTCTCGTAATCGACGCCGGAGAAGGTCTCGCCCACATCGAACGACTCGCCATGCCGGTTGAAATTGCGGTGGTCGTCGACAGGGAATTGCGAATCCGGACGCAGTTTGCCGGTGAGCATGCCGCTGGCCAGCGGTACGCGCGCCAGGATGCCCACCTGACGCTTGCGGGCCTGCTCGAAGAACAACTCCGCCGGTCGCTGGCGGAAACAGTTGAAGACGATCTGGACGGTCTCGACGCCGGGATACTCGATGGCCTTGAGCGCCTCTTCCACGCGTTCCACGCTGACGCCGTAATGGCGGATTTTGCCCGCCTCGACGAGGCGATCCAGCGCGCCGAAGACTTCCGGGCGGTAGTAGACATCCGTCGGCGGGCAGTGCAGTTGGACCAGATCGAGGGAATCGGTGGCCAGATGGCGAAGACTGTCTTCAATGAAGGCCGTGAGGTTCCGCGCGTTGTAGCCATCCGCGGTGTGCGGCGACAGCCGGCGTCCCGCCTTGGTCGCGACCATGATCGGCTCGCGGCGCTCGCGCCGGAGTTGCGCGATCAGGCGTTCGCTGCGCCCCATTCCGTACACGTCGGCCGTGTCGATGAAGTTCACGCCGCAATCGATGGCCTGATGCAGGGCGGCCATGGATTCGGCGTCGGTCACGTCGCCCCAGGCCCCGCCAATGGCCCAGGCGCCGAAACTGATTTCGGAAACATTCCAGCCGGTACGGCCAAGCGCGCGATAGTGCATGATCCCAAGATACCCCGGGGGCGTGGCACGCCGTCCCGCCTGGACATATACTCGACCTGTACGCGATGGAGGAAATCGGTCAAGATGCAAGACGAAGATGTGAAACTCGCGCCCGGGCGGCGGCAGATCGCCCGGGTGGCCGCGCTCGCTGGAGCGTGGCTGGCCTCCCGGCCGGCATTCGGAGCCGCGCCGCAGGCCGCCGCGGGCACTCTTTTGAACGCCCGTGAGTTCGGCGCCAAAGGCGATGGAAAGAGCGACGACACCCAAGCGGTCCAGCGCGCGATCGACGCCGCGGCGGAGCGCGGCGGGGCCGTCTTCCTGCCGCCGGGCGTGTATCTTTGCGCGGAACTGCAGATGCGCCCGCACGTGTCGCTGACCGGCATTCCGGCCTGGGATTACGAACAGGGATTCGGCTCCGTGATCCGGCTGGCGGACGAGCATGCCGGCGGGCTCCTCAATATCACCGGCGCGTTTGGCGTGACCCTCGACGGATTGTCTCTGGACGGCGCCAGGCTCGGCCAGGGGGTTCACGGTGTGTGGCTCAATAAGCCGGACTACGGCAAGCAGGAGGACACCTTCCGCATCGAACGCTGCCAGATCGCCAATTTCAGTGGCGATGGCGTGCGGCTCACGCGCGCTTGGTGTTTCTCCATCCGCCATTCCATGATCGCGTACAACGGCGGCGACGGCATCTCCCTGCGCGGCTGGGACGGTTTCTTCCTGGACAACTGGCTTTCGGGAAACCATGGCGCCGGGTTTGCCGCGCGCGAAGAGAACGCCTCGTGTACATTCACCGGGAATCGCATCGAATGGAACCGCGAGGGCATTCTGATCGTGGGCGGCAACGGCTACAACATTACGGGAAATTTCCTGGATCGGGCGGGAACCTGCGGTCTGGGGGTGCTGGGCGGTGAGCAGATCGCCATCACCGGCAACTTCATCAAGCGCAGCGGTAAGAATGCGAAACCCGCCACTTACGATTCGTCCCAAGTCCGGCTGGAGCGAGCGCGCGGAGTCACCTTTTGCGGCAACAACCTTCAGGTCGGGCGGGATGACGGCGGCGCGGGTGTCTGGTCGCCCTCCTACGGCATCGTTTACAAAGAACTGCAACACTGCGTGATCGGCAACAACGTCCTGCACGATGGCGCGCTCGAGCAACTGCTGGTGGATCTCGGGGGGCACGGCGAGGGCGCGGTGATCAAAGATAACCCCGGGTGTCTTTCGCCGCACGCCATCCACTCCTGATCTTAATTGGCGCTCAAGCACAACTGAATATGGAGGAGCCGGTTATGTCGGCAGGCAAGCCGTGGAACATCTGCAAAGGAGGCCTGGCGGCCCTATTCTTAGGGCTGGCGGGCGGGGTGGCGCGCAGAGTATCGTGGTGGATGCCGCGCCTTCCCATGCGGTGAATGCGTTCAGTCCGGTCCGGGCGCTGGGCGGAGCGATCGACCGTCTGCGCGGCGGAAGCACAGAAGAGGAAAACGAGCGGCATACCGAACGAGTGCTCACCGGCACGGCCTTGCAATAGCTTCTGGGCGCCGGCTGGCAAACCGTGACCTATCGCCAGAATACGGAATTGATGATCGAAGCGTGGCACTGGAACCCGCGCGGCACCTGGAGCAATTCGGCCAGGAAAGAGGGATATTTTACGGGCAGTGCGGAGCCCACAGGCGAGAAAATCCTGCACTCCTGGGCCTACCCGCTGGCGAATTATCCACCGCTCGGCCTGCTGGGCACGGCCGTCGATTTCGAAATCGAAGGCCGGCCGGCGCCGGCGCTGGGCGAAGCCATGACGACGCGGTTCCGCGTCGTCGACCCCGAATTCTTCCAGACCATGCGCGTACCGTTGGCCAAGGGGCGCGCTTTCAAAACGGGCGATGCGCATGAGGCGCACAGTGTGGCTATCGTTTCGGAAGCATTCGCGCGGCGGTTCTTTCCCGGCGAGGATGCCATCGACAAACGCTTTCGCCCGCACTTCCCCGGGGGCGACGCGTTCTGGTATCCGCGATCGGACAACCTGCCGCTGCGCATCGTTGGAATCGCGCGGGACGTCCGCGACAACGATATCGATACCAGCGAGACGCCGCAGATGTACTTGCCTTATGCGCAGAATCCTTCGCGCATCATGCATTTGCTGGTGCGCACCTGCGGGGTCCGCTCGCTTGGACCGCGGCGGTGGGCGGGGCGATTCTGTCCATCGATCTGGACGAGCCGCTCTTCGACGTGAAAACGCTCGAGGAAGTCACGGCGGAAACCTTCTCCAGCCAGAAGGCATTTGCGGCGATGCTGAGTGCCGGGTCGGGGTTGGCTCTATTACTGGCGGCCACCGGGCTGTACGCCCTGTTGGCCTGGTCGGTGTCCCGGCGGACACGGGAAATTGGGATCAGGATGGCTATCGGCGCCGCGCCGGCGGATGCGGTCAACATGGTGCTGCGGCAGGCGTTGCGGCCGGTCGTGGCGGGCGTTCTGGCAGACGCGGCCGGTGCGCTTGGGCTGCTCGCGATACTCCGCGCGCAAATAGCCGGTGCGGAAGCGTTCGACCCCGTCGCCTTCGCACTCCCGGCCGTTGCCTTGCTCCTCGTGTCGATGGCCGCGTGCGTCGCGCCTGCTTACCGGGCCGTGCGGGTGGACCCGATTGCCGCCCTGCGAGCGGAGTAATCGGGAACAGAGATACGCCCAGAGCAATGTGTGCGGGCAACCGCCGCGCCCACGGCATTCCGGGCAAAACCTACCCATCGGGATGTAGCGAAGGCTTTGGACGAAGCCTCATCCCAGCGGCAATACTCTGGCGCGGGGCCTGTCGGACCAGTCGAGCGTGACGATGGCGCCCTGGTTTAGCTGGGCCTCGCAATCTTGAGGAGCTCCGAGAAGGGCCGCACTTCGTGTCTCCGGCACAAGCGGTTCGCCACGGAGAAGCACCACGCTTGGACCAGCTTGCCTGGTGTACGCAAGGATCTGCGGGAAATCCAGATCGTTTGTCAGAAGCACGAAGGCATGTTGACGGGCATAGCGACATATTTCGTGGTCTCTCGCGGAATTAGGGCCGACTGAGGGCCAGTGGACCACTACGTGCGCCGCATCTTGAAGAAAGCTAACCCAACGCAGCGTTAGGTTCATATCGATGAGAATACGCATTAACTCGCAAGCCGGACCTCGTGTCCCTGAGCCAGGAGTGCGGCGAAGTTTAACGCTTCGCGAATATCCCACTCTTCGATATATCGGAAATCGGCAAGCAGTTGCTCAATCGTGCGGCCAGCTGCCAGCGCCTCGACGATCATGCCGACGGTAACGCGCATCCCGCGGATGCACGGCTTGCCACCCATAACTTCAGGATCCATCGTAATGCGGTCAAATGGCTGCACATCGCAATGATAGCGAAGGTATGCCACGAAGTGATATGTGGGCAGCTGTCCGCTCTACGCCGGTTGCGCGTCTTCGACGCTACTTTCGCCGGAACGGCAACGCCAGAATCAAAAATAACATCAGCGCTACCGCATCCCCTGCCAGAATATACACCGGCCACGGTCCCAGATAACTGAGCAGCGACGCGGGCGGCTTCACCCGCAGATACATATAATTGGTCCGGAAGACGGCGTCGAATGTCCCCACCACAACCGCGATCGCATTCAGCACCGCGAAAGCCTTCCAGACCGATCCAGGCCGCAGCCGCGCCTGCCTTCCCCAGATCAGCGTCAGCACCGCCACGATTACGCCGACATGCGCCAGAAAGAAGTAGATGCTGGGGTACGACAGCAGCGGCGCCCAAAGATCGGGCGTCAACACGGCCATGCCGCTGCCGGCGATCGCCCCGAAATAGGCGAATTCGAAGCACCACTGCACGCGCCACAGGGTAGCCACAATCGTGAGCCAGAGTGTGAAGTCGCAAAGCTGCAACGGCAGCCCTTCCGGAAATCGCCATCCTTCGAAATGCAGCTTGTAGCCGTACCAGATCAGCTCATTCACCAGCAGAAACACGCCCAGCGCGATGCGGACCCTCCGCGCGGCCGACTCGCTGCGCCGCGCTACCGACGCCAGTCCCGCCGAAACCAGGGGCACCGCCGCAATAATCGCCAGATGCGCCGGTCCGAACAGATGAAAATCGGTAGCCATTATACCTGCGCGTCCGCCAGCGCTAGTGCCTCGTCGAGCGCTGCCACACCCGCATCGATCTGCTCGCGTTCGATAATCAGCGGCGGCGCAATCACGAAGTGGCTCAGCCACGAATTGATGGCCACGCCGTTTTTCAGCATGGCCGCGGCCACCCGATCCACCACCAATGGCTTGCCTGCCATCTTATCGGCCTTGGTATTGAATGGCTCTTTGGTTTGCCGGTTCTTCACCAGTTCGACGCACCAGAACAGTCCCAGCCCGCGCACATCCCCAATCGAAACGTGCTTGTCTTTGAGTGCCCGCAGCCGCGCCCCCAGATATTCGCCCATCTCCCGCGCGCGATCCACCAGGCCCAGCCGCTGCATCTCGCGGATGGCCGCCACGCCCGGCGCCAAGGTCATGGGGTGCGCTTCATAGGTATGCCCGTGCGCGAAGAAATGATCCTCGAAATGCGCGGCGATCTTCTGCGTGGTAGCACACAGGCCCAGCGGCATGTATGCCGACGTGATGCCTTTCGCGGTGACCAGGATATCGGGCTGCACGTCCCAATGGTCGACGGCGAACCACTTGCCGGTGCGTCCCCAGCCGGTCATCACCTCGTCGGCGATCAGCAACACGCCGCGGTCGGTGCAAATGCGGCGCAGGCGCGGCATGTATTCCGGCGGCGGAACCAGTACGCCATTCGTGCCCACCACCGGCTCGACTACCACCGCGGCCACGTCGTTCTCGTTCTCGATCATGTGCCCCACGTAGTCCGCGCAGGCGATATCGCAGCCCGGATAGGTGTGCTTGATCGGGCAATCGTAACAGTTCACCTCCGGCGCGAAAATGAAACCCTGCCCCTTGGCGCCCGGTTCGGCCGGCCAGCGCCGCGGATCGCCGGTCGCCCCGATCGACGCCATGGTCGATCCGTGATACGACCGGTAACGCGCGATGATCTTGGTGCGGCCCGTGTACATGCGCGCGATCTTGAAAGCCGCCTCGTTAGCCTCCGTGCCCGATGTCGTGAAAAAGAACTTCGTCAGACCCCGCGGCAGAACCTCCAGCAGCAGCCGGCTCAATTCCACCCGCACGCCGGTCGCGTAGCCGGGCGCGATATAAGGCAGCCGGCGGGCCTGCTCCTCAATGGCCCGGATCACCGCGGCGTTCTTGTGGCCCAGATTGACGCACATCAATTGCGCGGAGAAATCCAGATAGCGCTTGCCGTTCACATCGATGAAGTAGCAGCCATCCGCATCCACGATATGCAGCGGGTTCCAACTCTTCTGAAAGCGCCAGGTGCCGTAATTCAGCTCACGAGTGAAGCGGACGATATCCTGCGACGAAAGAATTTCGGGCATGAAACGAAGCTGACATGCTTCGGTCCCGATTGTCAAACCCGCGCTACAATCGCCTTCATGCCGCCGACTCTCGAATCCAAAACCGCCCTCGTCACCGGCGCCAGCAAGGGCGTGGGAATGGGCATCGCGCTCGAACTGGCGCGCCGCGGATGCCACATCGCGGTCAACTACAATAGCGACGCGCGCGGCGCGGAAGCCACCACCGCCGAAATCCGCGCGCTGGGCCGCCAGGCGATCGCTATCCAAGCCGACGCGGGCCTGGCGCCGGACGTGGACCGTATGTTCGCAGAAGTTCTCAGCCAGTTCCCGCGCCTGGATATCCTGGTGAACAATGCCGGTACCCAAACCTGGAAGGCGCTCCTCGACCTGGAGGAAGCCGAGTGGGATCGGGTGATCCGCACGAATCTGAAGGGATGTTTCCTGTGTACGCAGCGCGCCGGGCGCCACATGCGCGAAAACGGTGGCGGCAGCATCGTCAACATCGCCTCGTTG
>Ga0187855_10004327_pt1 | contig 10257 bp, 8 predicted proteins | sample June2016WEW_8_10_2_FD_132969 | JGI IMG/M metagenome (GOLD analysis project Ga0187855, IMG submission 132969) | Peatland microbial communities from SPRUCE experiment site at the Marcell Experimental Forest, Minnesota, USA - June2016WEW_8_10 | ecosystem: Environmental > Terrestrial > Soil >... | reverse complement strand
CAACTGGCGGCGATGAACATCCCGCAGGCGCTGGGCTACACCAAGATTGCCGGCATGCCAGTAGTCACAGGGTTTTACACGCTGTTGCTTCCGCTGCTGGCATTTGCGATGTTTGGTTCCTCGCGCTACCTGGTAGTCGCTGCCGATTCGGCAACCGCCGCCATTCTTGCCGGGAGGCTTGCGGACATGGCGCCTGTCGCAAGCGCGAGATATGTGGCGCTGGCATCGACGGTGGCTCTGCTCACCGCCGGATTTCTGCTGCTGGCTCGGGTACTCAAGCTCGGCTTCCTGGCCGACTTCTTGTCGCAGACCGTGCTGATAGGGTTTCTCACCGGAGTGGGATTTCAGGTGGGCATCGCCGTGCTGGGCGAGATGGGCGGCCTGGAAGTGCACTCCCCCAGGACGATGGGACAGCTCCTCGAGGTCTTCCGCAGCCTGCCCGAGGTTCACTTCCCGACGGTGGTTATCTCGGCAGTGGTCGTGACCGGCGTCTTTGCCCTCAGCCGGTTTGCTCCCAAGGTGCCCGGCTCGCTGATCGCGGTCGCCTGCGCAATAGCCGCGAGCGCAACTTGGGATTTCGCAGGGCACAGCATCACGATCATCGGGCCGGTCGTTGGCGGCCTTCCGCATTTAGGGTTGCCCGATGTGCATTGGAAGGACGCCGTGCCGCTGCTCGGCGTGTCCAGCTCCTGCTTTGTAACGATCGTCGCCCAGAGCGCGGCTACCGCACGTTTCTACGCGGGGCGCCACCATCAGCACTTGGACGGAAGCGCAGACTTGGTCGGTCTGTCTGCGGCTAACGCCGCCGCGGCGTTGAGCGGGACGTTTGTGGTGGACGGAAGCCCTACCCAAACCGCGATGGTCGAAAGCTCCGGCGGTCAGAGCCAGCTTGCCCAGGTGGCCACCGCGATGACGGTCGCGTTCGTCCTGCTCTTTCTGACCAAGCCTCTGCAATACCTGCCACGTTGTGTGCTGGGCGCCATCGTATTCTTCATTGCTGTCCGTCTAATCGACATGCGCGGCTTGCGAGAGATTCGACGCGAGAGTCCCGGAGAATACGCTCTGGCCTTGTTTACTGCGACCGTCGTGGTGCTGGTGGGCGTTGAGCAGGGCATTCTGCTGGCCATGGTGCTGTCGCTGCTTCGGGTTGTGCGGCACAGCTATCGTCCTCACACCGGAGTCTTCGTCGTAAGCGAAGGCGATGCCTGGCAGTTAGTTCCGGCCGTTCCCGGCGCGGTAACGAAGCCGGGGTTGGTAATCTATCGCTTCGGAGCAGCACTCTTCTACGCCAATGCTAGCCTGTTTGCAGAGGAGGTTCGCGGCTTGGTTGGGCCAGCTCCTTCACCCGTGCGCTGGCTGGTCGTCGATGCCGAAGCGATCACGAATGTGGATTACACGGCCTCGCGGATGGTGCGACAACTGCAGAAGGAACTGGTTCACTGCGGCGTCGTGCTGGTGCTCGCACGCGTGCCTTTCTCTCTGAAGGCGGACTTAGACCGGCACCTCTTGACGGAGGTCATCGGCCCGGCCCGGTTTTCCGATCGCCTGCACGATGCGCTGGCGGCTTTCGCAGCACTCAAAGACCCGCGGGCACAAACGACTCCCGGGAGTCAATCCGTACCAGGCGAGTCCTTGCTCTGAGCACAGCCTGATTAGGTGCATAAATCGGGCCTGAGGTGACGCGCCACTCCGAAGCTTGGCATTGTTCTACTGCATCGCTTGATCCCACTCTTCCTCTCCGCGCTTCAGCAGCGCATCGCGATCTTCCGGTAGAACATATTTCTGTCGGATCACTTCATCCACCGCGTCGCCGTAGCGCTTAACATATTCCGCGCGATTGGGGTATCGCTCTGCAATGCTTCTGCGTGGATCGCGATTCTTCTTACGCTCTTCCGGTGTTTTTGCAAAGGGGATGCATGATACTTCGAAGGAAACGCGCTGATCGGGTGCACCGATCGAAGCGTCGCGCAGGTTCCATCCAGTATAGGTGGCGAGTGGCACCGCGAGTTCCGGCGAACGAACTCCGTCGTGTTCGTTTCCGTCCTCGTCCACCTGAGGAACGAGCACGGGAAAGGCCATCCCCACAATCGGCGGCTGGGTTGTGATCGCGTTCGGCCACCCCGGGCCAAGGTCCAGACGATAGGCGACGGATGCTTCGTGCGGCTTATCGACTCCCGGAATCTCCGGAAACGCATATTGTGCCAGTGGCACCAGCGTCCCATCCGCAAGGCGTGGGTAACTGCTAGGGGGTGGTGGGGCATCGCTACGAATCCAGGCGTCCATGTTTGCAATCATGGCGCGCCAGAAATACCGAATGGCAAGCGGACTCTGGGGTTGCTGCCCAAACAGGTCGCCGTTGCCCTTGGCAGGCGGAAATGGTCCCGAAAAATGTTGAAGGCCGGTGAAGTGATAGATGCGCACTTGATCCGAGATGTGCATGTCTCGTTTGCCGTCCGCGGTGGTGTGGATGAGGGATGCCACTCGGCCCCAATACTCGTAGGAAGTGTTCGAGAAGAATATCTTCGGGACCGTGTGTTCGGCCCGAGCCCGGTCGAGCAATCCAGCACTTACGTGAGTGAACGGATCGGTTTCCGGTTCGTCGGTGAAGGGAAAAATATCGGTTGGAAAGAGTAACGACGAGGTCGGCTGCGCGTCGCGCGACGGCGGACAGAACCGATAATTGAAGTTTCCTCGCCCCGCCCCGGCGACGTGCGCCAGTACGCCGTCGAGCGCCATGCGCCCCTGCTCGTCAGTGTTGAAGCCCTGGTAAATGAAATCGCGCAGGTAGCGTCCATTCTGGGAGATTCCTTCGCCGATAACACGGACCGCTGTAACAATCGTCTCGTGACCATGTTTCGCATAAGATGCAAAGTCTCGAATGGTAGCAAAGCCAAGGCCCGCGACCACCGGATCCTTGACAACATACGCATATTCGTAAATCTTGCCCTGCTGAAAACCTCCTTGCAGGTGAATGTTTCGATCGCTAGGTTCGAGCTTGCCATCGACCAGGTGCGCGAACGACCACTGCGGGCGCGGAATAAGCGTGCGCGGCGCCATCGGTGAGTCACGAACGGTGAGCACATTGCGCGGATCGTCCGGGTTGGCCACCGGATACTCTGTGCCCCCGATGTTGCCGAGTATGAGATGTCCGAGCGGAAGATCTTCCATTCGTTTCGCAAGCATCACATCGCCCCGAAGCAGCCCTGTGATCGTCGCGCCCTTGTCCTTCGCCACGGGGGCGTACATACGCAATGCATCTTCGCCTGCTGCATCCCACTGCCACCCCAGTGCGGCAACCGTATACCCATTGCGCAGGAACCAGCCGTCGCCCGCGTCATTGATCAGGTCCCAACTGCCGCCGTCGACGAGTGAAAGGATGCGGGGGCGACCGCGGTTCGGCACCTCCAAGAGCAAGGTGCCGTTTCCATGCGCGGCATTTTTCGGACGGACTACCACAAAGTCGGACCAGAACTCCACTTCACCGTGTTTGAGATTGACGGCATTCTCAAGATCCACGATGCCGTGGTTATGTTTGTTCTGAACAGCCAGGGAGAAGTACACGCGCCCCGTAATGCGTTCATAGGTTCCGTCATTCCCAAACGATTGCCCGCCGAGGACATCCTTTCTCGACACTATTTCAACCCGAACAACACGAGCCTCGCCCAGAGACGCGAAGGCAACCAGGATCAAAAGAAGGGAAGCAGATCGTTGGAGGAATCGCATGCGCGGCAGTGTAGCATCAGGAAGGTGAAAGTGGCGCGAGGTTCGGAAGGTCAGTACGCTGCCCCGAGAGTGAGCACTTCAGAAACATTTAGATTTGTGCGGCGACATTTTGGGGCTGGTGGATCCGAGGTTCAAATCCTCATGATTCCGGAGACACAATGGATGTGTTTCCGGCTGTTCCTAGAGCGCCATCCAGTGCGAGAATTTCTTGTGAGATCCTCGGAATCAGCATCTGTGATCCTGCTCGGAACATTTGAAGCTAGAGCTATATGTCGCACCGCAGCCATTGGCGCCTTCCCATTGATTCCTTATAATTCAAGCTTCCTGGTGGATAAGCTCACTCGGGGAGGGCAAACCCTTCTTCCGTGGTGTCGGAGTCGTAAGCTGCCCCATTGTGCACAACAAACCAATGTCCTTGCCGCTGGCGAATTTCGACAAACGCTGTCTTTTGTCTTGACCGCTTCTGCCCAGGTTTCACACCATCCCTTGGAGATGTCTCCCAACCTCGCGCAGCCTGTACTCTCTAGGATATAGTTGTTCGCGTACTCGAAGGCCCGCAAAAATTTCCATTTTCTCACGTTTTCGCAAGGCCATCACACCTACTAAGTCTCAATTCCAATTCACAGATGACTCATAGCATCAAGCGTCTGGCACTCATAACTGACGACGAAAGCCACATCCCGGTGTCCTCCCAATGAGCAAGTTGTATGCCTAAATTTGGATGCCTAGATTTGGATTTGGATGTTGCAGTGGTCGCTGCAATGTGCTAAGTTGTTGGCGAACAAAAAGCGAATTATTACGGTGCGTTAATTGAGGTCGGCTGGAAAGAAAAAGCATGCCGCCCATAATGATGGATGTTTTGGACACGGGACTTCGCTCAGGGCACTGAAACGCTCGTAGCACGTCATCTAAAGACTACCGAGGATGTGTTTGACCGCCGGTCTCCCCCGTACAGAATCGTTGACTGCGAGCGGTCCAGCGGTCCAATGGGCGGAGCGCATCATGCGTAGGACCGACGGAGCGTTCGCAAATTCCGCGGAGGATGAAAGACGATGGCTGCGAGCCTGGAAGACCCCGATCTCCGTTTAGCAGCAGGCACTGGTTAACGACGTCAGGACGGGCACGCTCGAAAGCGAAACCTATCCCGTCCGGCGGACCAGTCGATCCAAATTCCGCGAGGTCGCTTGCAAACGGAGATGTTGCGGTGTCTGGAGCAAAATCCGAAGACGACTTTGCGTTGGGCGCCACTGGCACGAGAAGGAAAGAAGGTCATGCAGTCGCCAAGTGACAAGCGATACATCGCCAATGTCGTAGATGGGAAGGTGCAATTCTATTGGACACCGGGTTCGCATGCTGGATGATGATTGAAGAGCGACGGAACAACCGCTGATCGAGATGGCCGGGATGGCACGATCGTGGTGGAAACAATTCCGCTTGAAGGGTGTTAAATGCTTGGCAGATCGTCTTCCGAGGTTTTGTGATGAAGGGCTCAGAGATGGAAGGTGTCCTTGGGCGGGGCCAGGTTCTCAATGCGGTTGCTTTACAAAATGCCGTCTTGTGCGCTGAGTGTGACATTGTCAGCGACAGTCCCCATGATATATGTCTGGTCTGCGGGAGCCGCTCGCTTTTTAATATAGCCAGAATGTTCGGCGGGAATCTTCCGAAGAATCGTACAACCCAGATCGAAGCCCAGATAAAGGAACCCCACATGACGGAACTGGGCCTGGCTTTTTCGAGAAAGCACAGGGTCCGAAGGAAAGCGTAGTCTGAACAATCCTGCACGCGGCGTGCTGCATAGAAATGGGTAACTTAGTCGAACACATGTTCGTTCTCATGTTGGAGAACCGAGCGTTTGATCACATGCTCGGTTTCTCGGGCATCACAGGCCACGATGCCGCGAAGGGTGGTTCAACACAGATCAATGGACTGACTGGAAGCGAGGTCAACTCTTTCAATGGCGGCGCGTACCAAGTAAGCAGAGGCGCTGATGAGGTGATGCCGGCTGACCCGGGACACGAGTTCAATAATGTCCTGGAACAGCTCTGCGGACCGAGAGCGACTTATCAAGCAAGTGGTGCGTATCCAGCCATCAACAACACCGGGTTCGTCGCCTCCTACGTGGGCAGTGGCGGCGCTGCGGATCCGGGTGAAGTTATGAAGTGTTTTGCACCCGAGCAGCTTCCATTCCTGGTCGCATTGGCCCAGGAATTTGCTCTCTGCGACAACTGGCATGCTTCCATGCCGGGTCCTACATGGCCGAACCGCATGTTTGTTCATGCGGCGTCTTCTGGTGGGCTCGACCATAGTCCGACTACGGAAGAAATCGTTGAATGGGAGACAATCGGTGGCTTTCAGTTCAAAGCGGGCAGCATTTTCGATGCATTGAAGAAGAAGGCAGTGTCGTATCGCCTGTATGCCGGCGACGATTTCCCGATGGTTGCCGCATTGAAGGGCATCAGCTTATTTGACATCCGGCACTACAGCAATTTTGCGAGCGAACTTGCCGAGTCGACTTATCCGTACAACTATGTGTTCATCGAGCCAAGCTACGATGTTCTGAACGACTATAAGAACAGCACTTCGCAGCACCCGCTTACCGACATCACATTGGGCGAGAGGCTGATCAAGGAAACTTACGAAACGATCCGTAATTCTCCGCATTGGAATAGTAGCGTTTTGATCATGACTTGGGATGAACACGGCGGGTTTTTCGATCACGCCATTCCGCCTGGTGCAGTGGCGCCTGGCGATACAGCGCCGCAGGACAAACACACTCAGTACGGCTTTACATTCCAACAGTATGGACCTCGTGTTGCAGCCGTTGTCATCTCGCCTCTGGTTGCGAAAAATACGATTGATCATCGGTTGTATGATCATGCTTCAATACCGGCTACGACTGAGGCTTTGTTTGCAGTTAATCCTCTGACGCAGCGCGATGCCAAAGCCAATCGGCTGGATGCGCTGCTTTCTTTGAATGCGCCGAGGCCCGACACTCCCACAACTCTGCCTTTCCCCGCAAACGCTCAGTTCGCGACGGCTGTAATGAAGATGAGTGTGCCGGACTTGAGTACGATGGTGGCCGTCAGACCAGATGCGACGGTCGACCAGGGCACACTGCCGGTGATTCTTCATTCAGCTCTGCGCCAGGATCTCGAAATGTCGCCAGAGCAACGGACGGCGATCCTACAGCGGGTGCGTTCAATCAAGACGCGTGAGCAGGCAAGGCAGTACTTGGCAGAGGTCCAAAAGAAGCTCCGTGATCACCGAGCTGCTACACACACGGCACCGGGTTCGATGTAAGATCGGTGCTTTTCGCGGATCCGTGGCCCGTGCGCGTCAACCGTCCTAGGGCGCTAACGGGTGACTGGCCTTGCCGTCGCGGACGCGATCCTGGCCGTTCCCAGGTATCTCGACAAAAAGAATCCTTATATGAGGATAATCATCTTATCTGTTGTCTGCCCGGGGCAACGAGCCCGCTACGGAGGTATTTTTATGGTTCGCAAACTGATTGCCACCGACAACGACAGTGCAACAACCATTCTTCGATTGGTCCTCGGAGCTGTCTTCTTCGCGCACGGCGCACAGAAGATGCTGGGGTGGTTCGGTGGATACGGCTTCACCGGCACGATGGGCTTCTTCACCGGCGTCATGCACATTCCGGCGCCCTTCGCCTTTTTGGCGATTGCTGCTGAATTCTTCGGTGGATTGGGTCTTATCTTTGGACTGCTCACTCGCGTTGCAGCCTTTGGAATCTTTTCCAACATGGTCGTGGCCGTCGTGATGGTTCATCATCAATTCGGCTTGTTCATGAACTGGACGGGAGCACAGAAGGGAGAAGGTTACGAGTTCCACCTACTCGCGCTAGCGATCACGGCGTTTCTGATGATTCGTGGCGCAGGAGCAGCTTCGGTCGATCGCCTGTTGTCTTCCTCCCTCGCGAACGGCAGGAGCCAGGCCTCTCCCCAAGCTGCCCGATGAGAAAGATCGTGAAAAAGGGCGATCACATTAGCGCACCTCGGCTCTGGCTGGTGATTATGAGGAGCCATCGCGCGCTAACCCTTCTGGCCGCGGAGAGCGTCGTCAAGGTGGGACTGTGCCTGACGGATTTCGCAGCGCTGGAAGCCCTGTTGCACAAGGGCCCGCTCACGATCTCGGAGATACAGGACAAAGTGCTCCTGGCCAGCGGCTCGATGACCGCGGCTGTAGACCGTCTCGAGAAACTCGGGCTGGTTGTTCGCAGGGCGAGCCCAAGGGATCGACGAGCGCGGGTCTTGGAACTCACAGCGGAAGGTAAGCGATTGGCGGCCTCGTGCTTCGAGCAGCATGCCAACGACCTCGAGGCACTCATGTCAGCTCTGTCCGAGAAGGAGAAGGAACAAACCTACCGATCGCTCAAGAAACTCGGGTTGCTCGCAGCGGAAAAACTGGGCGAACAAGAAGCAAAGTTAAGAAGGAATAAGTAACAAGGTACAAAATGATCAGGGAGCTGGGCAGAGCTAAAGTGGAAATTGGTATCGATAGCTTCGCGGCGGCATACAACGACGCAAGCCTTGCAGTGAGCGCGTCGGACCGTCTGCGCAACTTGGTCGAACAGATCGAGCATGCTGACCAGGTTGGTTTGGATGTGTTTGGAATCGGCGAACATCACCGTCAGGAGTACCTCGATTCCGCGCCTGCGGTTATTCTCGGAGCGGCAGCGGCACGAACGCACCGCATCCGTCTCACGAGCGCTGTCACGGTTCTCAGTTCAGCCGACCCGGTACGCGTGTTTCAGAACTTCGCCACCCTTGATCTTCTTTCGCAGGGCCGGGCCGAGATGGTTGTAGGCCGCGGTTCGTTCGTTGAGTCTTTTCCGTTATTCGGCCTGAAACTGGAGGACTACGACTCGCTTTTTGCAGAGAAGCTCGATCTGCTGCTGAAGATCCGCGAGAACGAGCACGTCCACTGGTCCGGCAAACATCGGGCTGCCCTGACAGGCCAGGGCGATCTGGTTGGGAGTTGGCGGCACTCCAAAATCGTTCGCTCGCGCCGGCGCGTTTGGTCTTCCTTGAATGGTCGCAATCATCGGTGGTGAACCGCAGCGCTTCCGGCCGCTCATCGATCTCTACCGGGAAACCGGCAAGCGCTTCGGATACTCGCCCGATCTGCCCATCGTCAGCGTGGACAGCAAAAAACCCGAACTCGTCGGTAATTTCAAAAATCCTGGACGTCGTTGGGAATCTGCCCCACGTCGCGTCTATCATCACGACTTCCGACCGATTCCATCGGGGTCGCCATTCCCTATGGAATTTACGACGTTCTGGAAAATTGCGGTGCTCTGGTGGTCGGCGTTTCCCACGATACCTCCGCCTTTGCCGCTCATGCCATCGCTCATTTATTTGTAATGAAGGGAACATGCTTTCCCGCCCGGAAGGGCTTGTGTTCGCGGAGCATACTCACCAACCCGGCGACATTCAAGCCGTGCGGCTGCCCACGCTGCCCACATCCCTGTTTTCTTGAGCAAGCGGACCGATTCTGCTCGTTCGCTAGATCTTCAGGGCGGAGATGTCCATCCGTTCCACCTACTGGCGCACAGATCGATGACCGTGGCATCCCTACTGAGCAGTTTGTTCTTGAAGCGAAACTTCCGGGCGGGATCCCCCCGGCTCAAGATCACTGCCTGACACTTCCTCAGCAGTTGATGGAACACCGCTTCGTACAACTGCCAAGGCCGATGTTCATTGGCATACGCCAAATTAAGGCAGGCAACCACGGTGGGGGAGTCCTTAGATCAGCGGTACAGCAGAGAGTTGCGGTGACTTTTTAGCTTCGCAGGCACCTTTAATCGCTTCCGCTATCAACTGCGCAATTCGGGGACACTTTCGGGGACGTGCGATGACAAGACGCCAAAATATTTGAGATGTGATGTGCGTCACAGCGGTAGTGCTCAGCTTCTGAGATAGTGCTGCTAATCAGGGAACCGAGGACGGCTCGATGGAACCGATGCAGCCGCGAGAGTCGTGGACACAACCGTGCGGGGGTTTGGTCGAAGAGACAGTCTCCTTTTAGAACAAGCCGTCGAAAAGGTTGTGCTCTTTGCCCAGAAGATCGGCGTAACCCCCACGGAGATCATCTCGCTCCTCGACTCCGGGATCAGCATCACTGAATTGCTGGCATACTTAGGATCGAAGCGCTCGGGAATCGCATAAATGACCCCGCTGCCTCCGTTCGTCGTCCACGAACTGATCGGACACGGGCTGGCTGCCTCCTGACTTGGGTGAAGGCAGTTTTGGTCAGTAGTTACGGCAAGATGAACGTCGCCAAAGTCTGATTGTAAGTATGCGTTTTACTGGAGGTGCGAACACGGCTCATCTTCTCGGCAAGCTTTTGATGCACGACGAGGGCCGAGACCATTTCAATTCAATGACCTCCTCCGAAGCAAGGGCTTGGACTGTTACGACATCCTGCTGACCGGCAGGTCACATCAAGTACGTCCCCGTGCCCAACATTGACCCGGGCGATCTGGGTACCGATCTAATCAGCAGAGAAGGAGAT
>Ga0187855_10004321_pt1 | contig 10268 bp, 9 predicted proteins | sample June2016WEW_8_10_2_FD_132969 | JGI IMG/M metagenome (GOLD analysis project Ga0187855, IMG submission 132969) | Peatland microbial communities from SPRUCE experiment site at the Marcell Experimental Forest, Minnesota, USA - June2016WEW_8_10 | ecosystem: Environmental > Terrestrial > Soil >... | reverse complement strand
TGGAGGTACACGTCGCGCACGTTCGCCTCTTCGTTGAAACAAGGCGTGAGGATGGTCAGGGTCTTAGACATGGTCTTGGACACGGTGCTGACATCGATTGCCGCTAGGCACGTCGCAGACGGCGTTTGGGAATGGCATAGCAAACACCCTCCCAACACTCTTCTGCGTAGCGCCGTAAGAATACATGGTACTCGGGTGCAATGGATCGGATGAGGTCCGGTATCTGCCAAAGGTGCTCGCTGCGGTGATACGTGCAGATCGCGAGCACAGGTTGATGCCGTCGTAACAGCTCGCTGCCCCCGGCCAGCGCTTCCGGTCCGCGCCTTCAATGTCCATTTTGATGTAGGTCGGCGTCATCGGCCACTCGATGTCATCCAGGCGGCGGCACTCGACCGTGGATCCCGTATCCTCCGTTGTCACCTGCGAAGTCACGGTACCAGTGCCAGCAAAGGGGACTTGGCCGCTGGCGTTCCCGAGGGCGTAGGGCATTACCGTAGCATGATCGCCGAGGCCCATTGACTCCAGGTTGGCGGCCAACGCCGCTTGGTTCAGTGGATCGGGCTCGAAAGCGAACACATGGCGGAACGCGCCGCCCCAGTGACGATGGAAGCTCCGAATGCTCTCTCCGTCGAAACTGCCACAATCAACGAATACTTCCTCGGGAACCGGCGACAGTAAGTCCATTGGGAAGTAGGTCTCGTTCGCGTTCAGCGGCGGCGACAGCGCCGAAAAATCCAACCAATACCGCCAGAGCAACTGTTCGCGCAGTTCGCGCCGCGACGGTTCATCCGCCAACATGGCATAACATTGCCGGATGCGGTCGGACTGTTCTACAAGCCGATGTGGCAGTTCGAGACAGCATTGCGGAATAAAGATATCGGCGTGCTTCCAGAGCAGTGGCGCAAAAGGCACCACCCGTCGACAGCCAAGAGATGTAAGCTGGCGACGAACCAAGGAGCCTTGATAGATGGTGACGACAAAGCACGCGGTCTGGCCGTACAGTTCCACGGCTTCCGCGGCAGAGAGCACCGGGAGTCCCGCAACCTGACGATGCCAAAGATCGCGATTGTTGTCGGCAAAGGCCAGCGGCTCAACTCCCGCTTGGCGCAGCCCGGCCAGAACGCTCTTGCCCAGCGGCCCCGCGCCAAATAACACAATCCTTTCGCCCAGCGGGCTCGCAAGGTCGTCGAAGGAACGGCGCTCACGTGCCCGCACGGAGTCTGGTGGCTCCGCCTCAATACGGTGCAAGATGTTTTCAAGTTGCTCCACGTGGTTGCTCGCGGGCGGCTGGGTAGGAGTCACTTGCCGGCTCCGATTTCGTTCTTCTCGTCGAACCTTAGCGATTCGACGTCGATGTCGTGATTCCGCTCGTACCAGGCATAGAGGTCCCTGATCGCGCCCTCGGTATCCCAAAACCGGTACTGACCTATTTCCGTGAGCATGCGCGAGTTGTCGGCCGAGTACTCGGGAGCCATGCCTTCGTTTAGGACTGAAACATTGGGACTGCGGCCCGAAACCTGACCCGAGACCCGGGCGATCATTCGGGCTAATTGGGATAGTGCCACGGGCTGTCCGGTGCAGACGTTGTAGGCCTTGCCGCGGGCGTCATTCTCGATGAACCACATCGTCAGCTTGACCAGGTCTTTGACGTAGAGGTAATCGAACGCGATATCCTGCCGCAGTAGAATCGGCAATCCTTTGAGCGCGCGGCAGCAGGCGTTGGAAATGAAACGCACGGTGTAGTCTTCGTAGGCTCCGAAGACCCCGAACAAGCGCAGATTCACGATCCGTTCGGAGCGCTCGATATATTTAGCGCAAATGTACTTGGAAAATCCGTAGGCATCCCGGGGCACGCGGGTATCGAAATCGTCTTCCCGGACTCTGGGCGGCAATTGAACGCGGTCATACTCCGCGCCGGAACCGAAGTGAATCATCTTTCCGAATTGCGACTGGTTGCGCACGAGATTGAAGAACATGCGGCAATTGCGGTCCAGCAGGTCCGGGGGAGCGGGTAAGCGCCGGTTCGATCGAGTGGTGGCGGCATGAACGACGACGTCGAAACGGTGAGCGCCGAGGTATTCGCGCACCGCTTGCTCGCTGAGCAGATCGAGTTCCGCTGAGGACGGGGCCAATACCTGATAGCTGGAGGCAAGCTGCTCCGCCAGATTGCGTCCGATGAACCCCGCCCCGCCGGTGATCAGTAGGCGCATCATGCAGGCTCACGGAACGAAAACTTCTTGTGCCCAAAGAAGTTGTAAACAACCACAACGACCATCAAGAAAGCTCCGGCAATGTAGGGAGCCTGGGCAAAAAAGCGTGTGTTATGCCGGATCAGGACTACGAGCGCGGGCAGAGCAAGCAAAGCGAAAATAATGCCGCCGCTGTACACCGCAACGCAGCGCATCCATTCGCGCAGGTAGTTGCCCTTGGTCTTGAACACGAACCATTTATAGCCGAAGTAGGCGACGGTGATGTTGAGCAGGCTGGAAAGCAACGAGGCCCAGATGTAACTGTGGGGAACGATGGGATTCAGAACCGCTGTGAACAGCGCGAACGTGCCATAGCCGAACAAAGTATTCCAGGCGCCCACCAGAAGGTAGCGCCCGAACTGGCCGGGCGGAACGTGCCGGGTGAGTGACGCGCTCCATTGGGTCGCAAGCTCTGAAAGGATCATCTGTTTCCATTTTTACACGAGCTGATTGCCCCGCGAATATTGGGAGCATGGTCAGGCGGCGCTGCACAGGCGATTTGCTGGAACGGCATAGCATACCAACTGCCATCCATCGACGTCATGCGCGCGCAAGAAGAAACGGTAGTCTTCCACCAGTGTGTCGATGAAGAGCGGGATCCGCCACAGATCGTCTTGCTTGTGGTAAACGCAGATGGAAAGAATCGGGCGGTTTTTCTGAATCGAGCGGCGAGCGCCCGCGAGCGCGTCGAGTTCAGCCCCTTCGATATCCATCTTGATGAAGGTGGACCCGGCGGCTGGGGCTAGCTCATCAATGGGAATGCACTCGACCACCACATTGCCGTCGGCCGCAAGCTTGGCGCCTTCGCCGCCGCCCGCCTGAAAGCGCAGTTTGCCCCGTTTGGCGCCCACGGCCACGTTCAGCGCGCTAATCCTGGAGGCGACAGGAGTATCGAGCGTGCCAATCCACTTCGTAAGACAGTCGAAATTCTCCGGGTCCGCTTCGATGGCGACAATTCTGGAGAAGGCAGGATTTCTGCGGATCACCTGTTCCGCCGTGTCTCCCGTGTAGGCGCCGCAATCGACAAAGACTTCGCGGTCCTCGATGCGATACAAGCTCTCCAAGAAATACGATTCTTCTTTGACTGGCGGTCCGAGGGCGTTTTGGTCGCCGAGCGCACGCCATCGCACGTGGTTCAGATATTCCTGCCTCGAGGCATCATCAGCCCACAGGGATGCCGCTTTACGCACATCGGCCGCTTGCTCGTACAGCTTGTGGGGCAGATCCTGGCAGAAGTCGGGTAACAGTTGGTCGGCGAACTTCCAGCGCAAGAATGCGGTGGAGTCGACGTGGGTACATCCCATGCTTTCGAGCTGCGTTCGGCTGTCGCGGTAATAGTGGCCCAGCGACCAAATGGCGATCAGGAACAAAGCCGAGCCTCCATACTGCGCGGCCGCATCTTTGGGCGACAAAACTGGAACGCCGTCAACCTGCGATCCCCACTTGGACGGGCTGTTGTCGGCAAAGGCCAGCGGCTCCACGCCGATGCTGCGAAGGCATTGCAGAACCTTACGCCCCAGGTTTCCCGCGCCGAATAGCACCAGACGATTCCCGCATCCCGCCAGCGAGTTGTCAAAGGCCGAATTCTCACGCTCGCGCACACTGCTAAGGGGCTCACTGAGGATGCGATCAAGTTCGACTAGGTATTCGTCTGTCGCTGCCATTATCACTCGCTCACCGGCTCCACGATCATATTCTGGGCAAATTCGTCGCGATCAAGGAAGGGCCACAGATCCTCGAGGGGCTTGGAGACGAACGATCCATCCGGACGTTGAATCGAGGTAACGCGCGGAGCCCTGATCTCGTCGGGAATGATGTGCACGTCGCAAACCACCGGCCCGCGGCTGCGCAGAACTTTGCGGACGGCGGCGCGCAAATCCGATTGACCTTCTCCTTGACCTTCGATCACCGCGGTCTTCAAGCCGTAGGCGCGAGCGACCTTACGATAATCGGGAATCGACACGCCAGTTTCGGGACTGCATCCGATGTTGGGGCCGCCGAAGTAATTCGTTTGACTGGCGCGAATCGAAGCGTATCCCTGGTTATTAAGGACGAAAAGCTTGATCGGCAGTTGCAGGTGCGCGATAGTGGCCAGTTCCTGGATATTGAGTTGAAGGCCGCCGTCGCCGTCGACGCAGATCGTTTTCTTGCCGCCGCTGCCCAGGCACACGCCGATGCTGGCGGGGATGCCGTATCCCATGGCTCCGAGGCCGGCGGTGTGAAACACGCGGCGGCCTTTGCGCGCGCGGTAGGCTAGCAGGAACACTTCGATGGCGCTTCCCGAGCTTCCGGAGACGATGCGGTCGTTCGGTCCGGCTTCCTGCCCGACGACCTCGGCCAGGTGATAGAGACTGACGAGTCCGGGAGCGCGGTGCTCGGGCAAAACGACGGGATAACGCGCCTTCCAGTCCTGGCAGCGTTGGAGCCACGGGCTGCGATCTTTATTCTTATCGAGTGCGGAGCCAGCCTGCCGCAGCATGTGGTCGATAAACGCGCGAGCGTCGGCACAGATTGGATTGTCAATGATGGGATTGTCGATGGCGCCTTCCAGCTTGCGCAGTTCCGCCGGGTCGATATCGACAACCGTCTTGTAGGCTCCGCGGGCGAATTGATGAGGATCCCAACCCATGAGAGGCGGGTCGAGACGAGTTCCGATCACGAGGACGAAATCGGCGTTCTGGAGGGCGAAATTCGCGGCGCGCGATGCTACGGTGCCGGGGCGGCCGACCAAGAGCGGATCGTCGTCGTCCAACAAATCCATCGCCATCCAGGTGAGGCCGACAGGGACATTCAAGAGACGCACAAGTTTTTCAAACGCCGCGGCCGCGCCGGAAACGCGAACACCATTTCCCGCAAAAATAAATGGCCTCTCAGCCCGGTTTAGCCGAGCGATCACTTCGCGTACTTTGGCAGCTAAGTCGTTGTGTTCGCCGCTTGGCGACTCGCCAGGATCAAAGCCGCGCATGGAATCTGGATCAACCGGTGCAGCCTGAACGTCAATGGGAATGTCGATCCAAACCGGGCCCGGTCTTCCAGTGAGAGCCAGGTGTACCGCTTTTTCGAGATGGTAGCGGATGCTTTGCTCTTCGTCGATGGTCACCGCGTACTTCGTGATCGGTTTGATGATCGAGACAATATCGACTTCTTGACTGCCGCGCTGTCGCACTCCGAGCGGAGTGCCATCGGGACGGAACATGCGGTCGGCGCGTTTTACCTGTCCTGAAAGAACGAGCATCGGAGTCGAATCAAGCCAGGCGCCGACGACGCCCGTGATTGCATTCGTGCCGCCGGGACCGGTCGTAACCATGGCAACGCCCAGGTTATTCGTTGCCTTCGAATAATTTTCCGCGGCGATGGCGCTGGCTTGTTCGTGATGGTTGCAGACGAAGGTCAAATCGCTGCACCGGGCGAGAGCGTCGTTCAAGTGCATGGCTCCGCCGCCGGTGAGCAGGAAAACGTGCTTCACCCCCTGCCGTGCAACGAAGCTCATAACATAGTCAGCGAGTCTCATGCTCTCCTAGCGAACCGATTTTGCCGCCGTTTTGGTAGACGCGAGCAACATGTCCACAACCTCGCGCACAGCGCCGTTGCCGCCGGTGAGTTTGGTGACCACCTGGCAAAGCTTTCGAATCCGAGGACGCGCGTCGGCGGGGCAGGCGCTGAGACCGGCGATGCTGAGCGCGGGCAAATCGTTTACATCGTCTCCAATGAAGCAAATCTCCTGCAAATGCAATCCGTGCTTTTCCGAGAACGTACGCAGTGCACTGGCCTTGTCCTTGCAGTTCTTGTAAACGTCGCCGATCCCAAGCTTACTGGCCAGTCGATCGACGAGCGGACTGGCCTCGCCCGAAATCAGCGCGAGCACCATGCCCGATTTTCGCGCCAGCGAGAGGCCCATGATGTCGGCAAAGTGAAAGCGCTTCCATTCTTCACCGTTTGGACCCCACCAGACGCCGCCGTCGGTGAGCACGCCATCGACATCCATGGCGATGGCCTTGATCCTCGCCACAATCGCAGGAGCCTTATCCGGCTTCTTCCGCCGCACTATGCCGCTCCCACGCGCCGAAGCTTTTTGATGATCGGTTGCTCGCGTTCCAGCACTCGCTTGACGCCGTCACCCTTCGATTTTTCGATCAGGCGTATGTCGCGAACCAGGCGCGTGATGCCGTTCGGTTCGAGCGATGCGGCGTGGTCCGAACCCCACATGGAGCGATCGAGTGTAATGTGCCGCTCGACGATGCAGGCTCCCATCACCGCCGCCGCGACGCTTGAAGGCAAACCGGTTTCGTGGCCGGAATAGCCAACCGGCACGCCATAACGATCTCGCAGCACGTCGATCACCTGCAGATTCAATTCTTCGTAGTACGCGGGGTACGTGCTGCAGGCATGCAGAAGCACGAGATCCTGCTTGCCCAGAACCTCCACCGCGTGGTCGACTTCCTGGAGCGTACTCATCCCGGTCGACAATACGATCGGCTTGCCGACCGCGCGAGTATGGCGCAGCAGGTGGTCGTCGGTGAGGGATGCGGAAGCGATCTTGAAGCAAGGGACTTGAAACTGGGCGACGAAATCGACGGAGGCCTCGTCCCAGCAAGACGCAAACCAGTCAATCTTGACCTCGCGGCAATAGCGGTCGATTTCCCGATACTCTTCGAGTTCGAATTCGAGGCCGCGCTTGAGATCGCCGTTGGTGGCGCCAAAAGGGTTTTCCCGGGGCTTTGCCAGTTCCTCCGGCGTGTAGACGACATCGATGGTCCGCTTCTGAAACTTCACAGCGTCGCAATCGGCGCCCAAGGCTACGTTGATAAGCTTCTTGGCGAGATCGATATCTCCATTGTGGTTGATTCCGATTTCGGCGACCACGTAACAAGGTCTTCCGGGGCCGACCACCTTGGAGCCCAGCCGAACCTCCGGAAGCGGGGAGGAATTCTTATTATTTTCTTGCGGCATCGGAAAGTACTCCTTTTGACGCGATTTCGTCGATCGATTCCAAAACGTAATCCAACATGGACGGCGTGAGTCCGGGGTACACGCCAACCCAGAAAGCCTGATTCATCACGCGGTCGCTGGTTGCCAGATCGCCGACGACGCGATAGTTGAGGCCGGCATATGCAGGTTGCCGAATGAGGTTACCGCCGAACACCTGGCGAGTCGCGATCTTTCTGCCTTGCAGGAACTCCATAAGAGCATGCCGTGAGAAGGGAGCCGTCTCGCGCAGCAGAAGCGGAAATCCAAACCAGCTGGGATCGGAATTCGGAGTTGCTTCCGGCAGAATGAAGTGCGCGTCGCCGTTCTTGTCGCGGAGCCCGGCCTGCAAATATGCAAAATTGCGCTTTCTCGCGTCGATGAACGCCGGCAATTTCTTCAACTGCGCAACGCCCACGGCCGCCTGCATGTCGGTGGCTTTGAGATTATAGCCAACGTGCGAATAGATGTATTTGTGATCGTAGCCGTGCGGCAACTCTCCCATTTGCCAGTCGAAACGCTTGCCGCAGGTATTCTCTTTACCAGGAGCGCACCAGCAATCCCGTCCCCAGTCGCGAAAGGATTCGACCAGCGTGCGCAGGAGCGGCTTGTCGGTCAAGACGCACCCGCCTTCGCCCATGGTGATGTGGTGAGCAGGATAAAAGCTGACGGTCGCGAGATCGCCGAAGGTTCCGACTTTTTGTCCGCGATAGGTTGAGCCGAGCGCGTCGCAGCAATCTTCGATCAGCCAGAGATTGTGTTTCTTTGCGAACGCGGTGACGGCATCGAGGTCGAATGGATTTCCCAGCGTGTGCGCAAAGATGACGGCACGTGTGCGGCTGGAGAGCGCCGCTTCGAGTTGGGCGACATCTACGTTGAAGGTGGGAACCTGGACATCGACGAAGACGGGAACCAGTCCGTTCTGCAGGATCGGATTGACGGTAGTGGGGAAACCCGCCGCCAGTGTAATGACTTCGTCACCGGGCTTCAGCCGTCGATCGCCCAATCTTGGCGAAGTTAAGGCTGTGACCGCCAGCAGGTTGGCCGAAGAGCCAGAGTTCACCAGCACCGCCTCGCGCACGCCAACGAATTTTGCGAACTCCCGTTCGAACTGTTCGGCGAAGCGCCCGGTGGTCAGCCAGAAATCGAGCGATGAATCGACCAGCAGTTCGAGTTCTTGTTTATCGAAGACTCGGCCGGCAACGGGCACAGGGGACGATCCCGGCACGAAGTCGGGGGCAGGGAAGGCCTCATGGTAATACTCGCCCACGAGTCCGCGGATGCGGTCGCGCAATTGGTCGGCTCGGGACACTACTTCAGCGCCTCCCGATACCATGCGATGGTCTTTTCCAATCCTTCATCCAGAGTGAACATCGGTTTCCAATTTAATTCCGTGCGTGCCCGCTCGGCGCTCAGAAACTGATGCCGGATTTCATTCGAGGCCTGGTTCTGAATCTCTGGCTTTAACTTCGATCCCATTTTCAAGAGAATGGCATTCACCAGTTCCAGCACGCTGATCTGCGCTTCATTGGAAAAATTATAGGCGGTGCCGCAAAGTTTGGAATTTTGGAAGAGCCGCTCGGCCAGCAGCATGTAGGCCGCAGCGCCATCTTCCACATAGAAGTAGTCGCGCACGAATTTGCCGTCGGAGCGAATGATAGGTCGTTCGCCGCGAATCACTGAGCGGATGGTGCCGGGCACCACGCGGTTCCAGTTCAAGTCTCCGCCGCCGTAAAAATTGCCGCAGCGCGTGATCGCCAGCGGGACGCCAAATGTGTGCGCGTAAGACTGCGCAATCAAGTCGGCGCACGACTTGCTGACATCGTAGGGATGCTTCCCCTGCAACGGCATATCTTCCTTATAGGGAAGCACCGCCTGATCGCCGTACGCCTTGTCCGAAGAAGCCAGGATGACCGACTTCACCACCGGCGATCGCCGGCAAGCCTCGATCAGATTCCAGGTTCCGCGGACGTTGCTCTCGAAGGTCGAAAGAGGATTGCGGTTGGCGATGCCCACGATGGTCTGCGCCGCGAGATGAAAAACGACTTCGATCTCGTACTCGCCCAGCACGCGCTCCAGCAGATAGGGACTGCTCAGGCCGCCGCGCACCACGTTGACTCGCTCGGCAAGTTCCTGGTGCACGAATTCGCTGGCGGGAACCCAGTCGCGCACCAGCGTCGTCACGGATGCGCCCTGCTCCAGCAGGCGTTTCGTGAGCCATCCGCCCACCAGTCCCGTGGCGCCAGTGATAAAGACGGCACGGTCTCGCCAGAAGCCGTTCTTCATTTGATTGTCCCTGCCAAATTATTCCTGCCAAACCTTCCAGGGCGCCTGCTTCGCGCTCCAAAGCTGGTTTAAGTACTCATACTCGCGGTACGTATCCATGGCGTAGAAGAACCCATCGTGCTGATAGGCCATCAACTGCCCTTCTGCGGCAAGGCGCTCCAGCGGTTCCTTCTCGAAGATGCATTCGTCGCCGCCGAGATAATTGAACACGCGGCGATTGAGCACGAAAAAGCCCGCGCTGGCGCGGCCGGCGATCTTTGCCTTTTCCTTAAAACTTGTCACGCGACCGGTCGACTCCGACTCGATCACTCCGAAGCGAGAACTGGGCGTAATGGTGGTGACCGTGGCCAGTTTCCCGTGACTCCTGTGGAACTCCACCAGCTTTCGGATATCCACATCGCTTACGCCATCGCCATAGGTCAGCATGAAGAGATCTTCGTCTTGACCAATGTACTTCTCAATCTTCTTCACCCGTCCGCCCGTCATCGTGGTCGGTCCGGTGTCGACCAGGGTCACTTGAAAGTCTTGTTCGCGATGGACGTTTTTGTATTCAATCTTGGAGTTCCGGCCGAGGCAAAGGGAAAAATCGTTGTTCATTGCCTCGTAGTTCAGGAAATATTCCTTGATCATATTGCCGCGGTAACCAAGGCAGAACACAAAATCGGTGAAACCATTGTGCGCGTACAACTTCATGATATGCCACAGGATCGGACGACCGCCGATTTCCACCATGGGCTTGGGCCGATACTCGGTTTCTTCGCGCAAGCG